>Ga0163150_10004382_pt1 | contig 18925 bp, 18 predicted proteins | sample OliLakLV19P2IB_FD_148628 | JGI IMG/M metagenome (GOLD analysis project Ga0163150, IMG submission 148628) | Freshwater microbial mat bacterial communities from Lake Vanda, McMurdo Dry Valleys, Antarctica - Oligotrophic Lake LV.19.P2.IB | ecosystem: Environmental > Aquatic > Freshwater > Lake >...
CGTCCACGACAGGGCTGAAGCCCTGTGCCACCGCTACCGCACTCCCCACCCCTCGCACTCACCGCACCCATCTATTCCCACGCCACGCTGTCGCCGACGGCGATGGCGCCGCCTTCGAGCACTTCGGCGAATGCGCCGCCGCCCCAATGTTCGCGCATGGCCGCCTGCAAACCGATCGCGGCCTCCTCCATGAACTCACACGGACGCGTTTCTCCGCCAATCCGCAGGCGGCAGCCGCCCATGATGAGAATACGTCCGCGGGTGCCTTCGAAATCGATGCCCGAGACAATCAGATTGGCGCGCCGCGCTTCGGGCCGCAGCGACGCCCCGATCTCCTGCATGAGCTCCGTCCAGCGCTCCTGCGAGATCAATGTGACCTGGCGGCGGCCGCCGCGATCGGCGCTGCCGACGAGTCCGCGGCCAGCCTCGAGCGTGGCTGTCTCCTGAGCATCCATCGGCCCGCCATGCGCGCGTTTCAGGAAAATACCGAGCAATTGCGCCTCAGCCATGGGCGATATCCTAAGTCGGACTCGGCGGAAAGTGTAGCGGTCGTGAACACAACCAACGCGTCAGAGCGGCGTTCCCAGCTGGTTTCAGGCGAACAGAGCGCGACCGCACATGGTCAACATCTTGCTCTCTCCGTAGTGAGGCATTTTGGCAGACATTCTTGGACTTCGGCGCGACGACCGTCGTCACGGGGACGAGCGCCGCCACACGGAACGTGGGCTGGGGGCGCGGGTCGATCGCCGTCGCTCCGCTCGGCGGCGACGCAGTCTGCGAGGGCTCGTTTTCGGGATGTTCGCGATGTCGCTGCCGGGCGCGACGTCCCGTCACACGGATCTGACGACGCCGGAGGGTTTCGTTTCCGTCTCTGAGGCTTATCGCCCTCTGCCGGCGACCATCGCCTACAACGACGCCATCGCCGAGGCCGCCGATCTTTACAATCTCGATCCGGATCTGATTCACGCGATTATTCGCGCCGAGTCAGCCTTCAACCCGTTTGCGGTGTCGAGGGTCGGCGCCCAGGGATTGATGCAGCTGATGCCCGCCGTCGCAGAAGAGCTTGACGTCCTCGATCCGTTCGACCCACGCCAGAATATCTTCGGTGGCGCTCGCTATCTGCGTTGGCTGCTCGATCGCAACCACGGCAACGTCGATCTTGCGGTGGCCAGTTATAACGCGGGACCCGGCGCGGTCGCCAGGTACCGCGGCATCCCGCCCTACAAAGAAACGCGGAACTACGTGAAGAAGGTCAATCTCTTCCTGAAAAATTCCAAATCGAACAGCGACTGACGGGGATTGCCCCGTCAGTCGCCGCTCCTAACTTCCTAGAACGTATACCGGACGGACACTTGCGTCTGCCGGGCGGTGCCGAGGCCAACGGTGCGGTTCAGCGGGCCGAGCATGTAGCCGAACGTCCCCGCCTGCGGGTCGTTGAACGGCACACCGGCCGCTACGGCGCCGGGCAGCGATGCCGCCGGGTTTTCGTAGTTGAGACGGTTCATGATGTTGAACATCTCAACGCGAATCTGGAACGACTGGCTCTGAGCGAAGTGCAGGTCCTTGCTGAACATCAGGTCCACCTGCATGAACTCGGGCCCGCGGACGGCGTTGCGCGGCAGGTTGCCGAAGGTGCCAGGCTGCGGGGTGGAAAACGCCGCCGGGTTCAGCCACCGAACCCCGTCCTTCAGATACGGATCCACGCCAGGGACGGCATCCGGGCGCTGCGTGCCCCGGCTGTTACCGCCCGGGATGTTCGTCACCGTCGCCCCGTTCGCCGTGGCGTTGTCTCCGCGCGTGATCGTCACGTTGATGGGCACGCCGCTCCTCGCGTTGACGATGCCGCCGACGCGCCAGCCGCCGCGCAGCAGTCCATCCCCCGGAATTAAGTACACGAGCGATCCGTTGAAGGTATGCGGGATGTCCTGCGGGTTCGTGCCGTACTCGGTGTTGTAGTCGAAGGTATTCTGCGACGTCGCCGCTTCGTTCGAGCCCTGCGTCGTGCCCTTGTTGCGCGAATACTGATACTGCAGGCCGCCGGTCAGGCCTGCGCGGAACCGACGCGACGCGCTCAGCTGCAGTGCGTCGTAGCTCGCCCGGCCACACCCGCTGATCGCCTGGTTATTGATGACGAGCCCGTCGACGCAGCCGGATGTCTTGTAGTCGATCTGCCCGAAGGTCGACACCTGTCGGGCGCGTGTGTTGAAGTCGAGCGTGTTCGCCACCCCGCGGAGGAACATGTCCTTGCCGCGGCTGCCGGTATACCCCACCGTCAGATTAATCGCGCCGGGAAGCTCGCGCGACAAACTGGCGCCGTACTGCATGTTGTATTCATCCGGACGCTGGTGCGTGTAGCCGCGAATCGACAATGCGGTCAGATACGACGCCGGCGACACGGGATAGGCGAGTCCGTTGGCCGGGACGTCCGCCGCGCCAAGACGCCGACGCTCGATCGCGTTCTCGATCGGCTGGATGCGATCTTCGAACTGCCCGGGGCCGTAGAACAGACCGAACCCCGTGCGGAAGGACGTCTGGTCGTTGATGCGGTACACCGCTGACAGGCGCGGCGCGAAGTTGTTCTTGTCCGCATCGTAGAAGTTATCGGGATCGGCACTGAACGCGTTGTCCTCGATGAAAAACGGTTTCGCGTTGCCGTTCTTCTCCTTGACCACCGAGTAGAAGTCGTAGCGCAGACCGAGCTCCAGCGAAAGCCGGTCGTTGGCGCGCCACGAGTCCTGCATGTAGCCAATCAGGTAGTACTGCTGCGGGCTGAACACCGGCGAGTCCAGCGCGACCGCCACGGCATTTGGGCGGTTGTCGATAAAGTCGTTGACGGTGTTGTAGGTGATTTCGGTGCTGCCCAGGAACTGGAAGTCCGACTGCAGCTGACGATATTCGCCGCCGAACTTGAAGGTGTGCGTCCCTTTGGTCACGGTGAGCGCGTCGCTGAACGACAACGAGTACGGGTCGAAGATGGAACCCGTCGTGGACGAGGCGCTCGTGGCCCGAATCAACAAACCGCTTCGCGCGATGCCGGTGGTCCCGCGCGCGTCAATAGACGAAGACGTCACGTTGCCCGACAGCGACACGCCAACAGGGTCGTACCCGGCGACGTCGCCGAACGCGGTCGCGCTCGTGCTGGGCTTGTTGTAGCCGACCTTGAACTCGTTCACGACGTTCACTCCGACCAGTTTCTGGTGGTTGAACACCACGTTCTGCGGCCGCTGCTTGGCGCGGACGCGACGCGGGGTGACGGTGCGATCCGGCGTATTGAGGTCGCCGTCGCTGAACAGATACCGGACGTAGACCGACTGCGAGTCGCTCAGCCGGTGATCCAGTCGAAGGGACGCGCTGTTTTCTTTCTGCGTCGCCGACGTGTTGAGCGTGTAGAGCGCGAGCAGCGGGTTCGACGTGACGTTCGTGCTCTCCGGGAATCCCGCGAGCAGCGGCGCCACGGCGCGTGTGCGCGCGGCGCTCTGGCCCGCGCCCGAGCCGACGGATTCGCCGGCCAGGATTCGACGCCGGGCTTCGGCGCTCGGCACCGCTTCGGTGAAGCTCAGTCCGGTGGTCTGGCGGAGCCCCTCGAAACTGCCGAACACGAACGTCCGGTTCGCCACGATCGGGCCGCCCATGGACCCGCCGAACTGGTCAAGCTCGAGCTGCTGCTTCTTGTTGTCGTATTTGCTGGCGGAATCGAGCGCGTCATCGCGCTTGTATTCAAAGAGCGAGCCTTTGAAGAGGTTTCCACCGCTCTTGCTGACCACCGTGATGTTGCCACCGGCGCCCAGACCGCTTTCGGCCGGCGCGAGGCCGGAGTTGACGCGGAACTCCGCCACCGATTCCATCGACGTCTGCAGCCGGAACTGCGACCCGGTCGAATTCAGATAGCCCGGGCTGGCATCCCACACATACGTGCCGTCGACGCCGTCATAATTGAGATAGTTCTGCTGGTTGGACTTGCCGTTGAACCGGACACTCGCCCATCCGCCGTTGCCGTCGCTGGTCGCGCCGGTTGCGAGCGTCATGAGGTTCGCGAAGTTGCGGCCGTTCACCGGCAGGTTGTCCACTTCCTCGGGCGACACGTTGACGCCGATTCTGGCCGAGGACATGTCGAGCACCGCCGAGTCGGCCAGCACCGTGACCGCTTCCGACAGGCTGGCGAGCCCGAGCGTCACGTCGATGACCTCAATCTGTCCGACTCCCAGGACGGTTTCGCGCGTCTGCGTCGCGAACCCGGAGAGTTCGAGCGAAACTGTGTAAGACCCTGGACGGAGGTTGGTCACAGTGAACGCCCCGTCGGATCCGGACACCGCCGTGCGGACGGCGCCCGTCTGGTGCGCCGTGACCATGACCGTGACCCCAGGCATGGCTCCCTTGCTGTCGTCGAGCACGCGGCCCATGATGCGCGACTCGGTCTGCTGGGCGAGCGCACCCGTGGGCAGGGACAGCGCTACCAGCGCAAAGATGATCGCGACGAACCTGATATAAAGCTTCATGTAATCTCCCCTCAACACAAGAAATGAATCTGGGGAGAAAATTATCGGTAGGCAGTAATGCTGGCGTGACGAGCCGGTTAAAAGAACGTTAACGGCCGGTTGTGACGTTGAGTTAACCGGGATGTAACGCGAGTTAACACACCGGAAACATCTTCGACATCTCGGAGAAACCTGGCGTTCTTACCATTGTCATATATGAAATCTCTTCTTCCACTCGTGTTGGTGTGCGCGCTGCCGGTGCTCGCGGCCGCACAAGCACCCGCGCCGGCCGCGCCGGCATCCCAGCGCAAGCCTCCTGCAAAGGCCCCGTCGGCCTACGACAAGCTCTGGGGCTCCTTCACCGAGGTATATCGAGACGATTCAAATCCCGTGATGCAGCGGGTCCTGTTGAGCGGCCGCTTCCACGCGGACTACACCTCCATCGACGCCGACCAGGGGGACCACGATGAATGGAACGTTCGCCGCCTGCGCATCGGACCGCGGATTACGCTGTTCCGAACCCTGACCTTCCACAGTGAAGTTGAGCTCGATCCACAGCGCCGCAACCCGTTCTACGTCCGATTTACCGACCTCTACGTGCAGTGGGCCAAGAGCGGCCGCATGGTGTTGACCGCCGGCAAGCAGAGTGCGCCGTTCACGGTGGACGGTGCGACGTCTTCCCGCGAGCTCCTGACGATCGACCGCAGCAGCCTGGCCAACAACATCTGGTTTCCGCAGGAGTACCTGCCGGGTGTGAGCCTCTCGGGCCGGCGCGCTCCGTGGGTCTACCGCGTCGGCGTGTACTCCTCGGGGGAGATGAATCGCGAGTTGGGCGAGTTCAGCGGCGGCACGGCCACGCTCGGCGTGCTCGGCTACGACTTCGCGTCTTCGCTCGGAGTCAAGGAGGCGCTGCTGACCGGCAACTACGTGTATCAGAATCCCGATCGCGATAACACGTTCACGCGCCAGCTGGAGCACATCGGCTCGGTGAACTTCAGGATCGAGGCGACGAAGTGGGGTGCTCGCACGGATCTCTCCACGGCCTCCGGCTACCTCGGTCAAAGCGATCTCTGGGCGCTGCAGGCCATGCCGTTCTTCAACGCCACGCCGAAACTCCAGTTCGTCGGGCGCTACACCTTCATCAGCAGCGACGCGCCGAACGGCGTCAGGCTCACCACCTATGAGAGCCGGGTCGTCCCCGGCCGAGGCGACGAGTACAAGGAGCTCTACCTGGGCGCCAACTACTACTTCTACGGCCATAAGCTCAAGGTGCAGAGCGGGCTTCAATTCGCGGATATGCAGGACCGCGCCAACGACGGCGGTGCGTATTCAGGCGTCGCCTGGACGACCGGATTGCGAGTGGGTTGGTAGGGGTCTGCCGCGCCGTAGCGCGTCGCGCGAAGGCGGGTTAGGCGCGGTTCCGCTGATAGCGGTCGCGGAGAATGATCGCCACGCTGTTCATCGCCAGGAGCATCGCCAGTAACACGATGATGCCGGCGGCGGCATTCTCGGCAAATGCCGCCTGGGGACGGGAGAGCCAGTTGAAGATCTGAATCGGCAGCACGGTAAACGGCGACCAGATGCCGTCGGGCGCAAACGGCACATAGGTGAGCGCGCCGATCGTAATCAGCGGGGCGGTTTCGCCGATGGCACGCGACAACGACAGGATCAGCCCCGTGAACACGCCGGGCATGGCGCTCGGAAGCACCTGGTGCCAGATCGTCTGCCACTTGGTCGCGCCCAGCGCGTACGAGCCTTCGCGCATCGACTTCGGCACCGTCCGCAGCGCCTCGCGTGTCGAGAGAATCACGATCGGCAGCACGAGGAGCGCCATGGTTCCAGCGCCGGCCATCACGCTCCGGCCAAACCCCAGCGTGCGGACGAACAGACCCAGCCCCAGCAGCCCGTAGATGATGGACGGGACACCCGCGAGATTCGCGATATTGATCTCGATGATGCGCGCCAGGCGGTTCCCCTTGCCGTACTCTTCGAGGTAAATCGCCGCCGCCACCCCGATGGGCATCGCCAGAATGGTGGTCAAGCCGACCAGATACAGGGTGCCGACGAGCGCCGGGTAGATGCCGGCCTCAGCGGGGCGCCGCGAGGGGAAACTCGTCAGGAACTGCCAGCTCAGGCGACTCCAGCCGTCGGAAAACACGTCGTACAGCAGGGCGCCGAGCGCGGTCAGCGCGAGCACCACCACGATGATGGCAACCGATTGAAGCGCGACGTCGCCGAACAGGCGCTCGAGAAACAGCGTGGGGCTGCGGTCGACGCGAATGGGTGTGCTGTCGCTCACGCGTACTCCTCGCGGAAACGCCGTCGCAGCCGGTTGCTAATCAGATTGAGTACGAATGTCATCACGAAGAGCAGCATCCCGACCGCAAAAATCGTCCGGTATTCCAGCGTACCGGCCGGCGTGTCACCGAGGCTCACCTGGACGATATAGGCGGTCATCGTCTCGATAGGAACGAGTGGATTGGCCGTCAACCGCGGCTGCTGACCGGCGGCCACGGCCACGATCATGGTCTCTCCGATGGCGCGCGAGACGGCGAGGATGAACGACGCGGAAATCCCCGAGAACGCCGCCGGCACCACCACCCGCAGCGTCGCCTGCATGCGGGTCGCACCGAGCGCGAACGCCCCTTCGCGCAATCCGTTCGGCACCGAATGCAGCGCATCCTCGGAGAGCGAGGACACGAGCGGGAGAATCATGATCCCCATCACGATGCCCGGACCGAGGGCGTTGAATCCCGACAGCGTCGGGATGAGCTGCTGCAGCAGCGGCGTGACGAACAGCAGCGCGAAGTATCCGTAGACGACGGTCGGCACGCCGGCCAGCACTTCGAGCAGGGGCTTCACAATCCGCCGCAATCGTCCGGGCGCGTACTCGCTCAGGTAGATGGCCGCCAGAAGCCCGGCAGGGAGCGCGACGACCATGGCGATGGCCGACACCAGCGCGGTGCCGGCCACCAGCGGGAGCACGCCGAAGTGCTTTTCGGAAAACAGCGGCGTCCATTCTGTGCCCGTGAGGAACTCGACAATCGAGACTTCGCGCAGGAAGGCGATCGTTTCGAACAACAGCACCGCGATGATGCCGCCGGTCACCAGGACTGATGTCGCCGCGCAGAGGAAGAGCATCCGCTCGATGCCGAACTCCACGACCCGGCGCTGCCGGTTGTTCATTTCGCCTTGCCGCCCAATCGCATCTCGAGGCTCACCTTGGGATCCGAGGGTGCGGACGCATCGAACATCGTGCCCGCCGTCTTGTTGGTGAACCGCTGAAGCACCAGCTGCTGCTCCGCGTCCATCAGCGGCACATACCCGACTTCCTTAATCAGCGGGCTGCCGTTCTCGAGATAGAACTGCACGAATTTCTGGACCTCGGCTCGCGCCAGCGCCGCGGTACTGACGTAGATGAAGATCGGCCGCGACAGGGGCCGGTAGGTGCCGTCCCGCACGGTCTCAGGTGAGGGCGCGATGGGGCCGGCGCCGTTGGCCGGATTTCCGTCATCGACCGGGACGAGCCTGAGCTTGTCCCGGTTTTCTTCGAAGTACGCCAGCCCCATGTATCCGAGCGCATACTGGTCCCCGGCGACGCCCTGCACAAGAATGTTGTCGTCTTCGCTCGACGTGTAATCCCCGCGGCTCACCTTCGCCTTGCCGTTGATGACCTCGGTAAAGTAATCGAAGGTTCCGGAATCGACGCCCGCGCCGAACAGATGAATCTCCTGATTCGGCCAGTTCGCGCGCACCTGGTTCCAGCGCAGCACCTTATTCTGCGCAGCCGGATCCCACAGCGTCTTCAGCTCGGCCACCGTGATCGACGTCGCGAAGGTGTTCTTCGGATTGACGACGACCGCCATCCCGTCGTAGGCAACCGGCAACTCGATGTAGGCCACGCCTGTTTTCCCGCACGCCTCAATTTCTGTCGTCGAAATCGGCCGCGATGCGTTGGAGATGACCGACTCCCCCCGGCAGAACTTCTGAAAACCGCCGCCGGTCCCCGACAGGCCGACCGTCACTTTGGTGCCTGGATTGGCCTTCTGAAATTCCTCCGCCACCGCTTCGGTCACCGGAAACACGGTGCTGGAGCCGTCGATTGCGATGACCTCAGCCGCCGACTGGGACGGTTGACCGCCGGTCTCGGAACCGCCGCTGTTTCCACCGCAGGCCATGGTCGTAAAAAGAACCGCGACGGCCGGAAGAAGGCAAAGGTGACTTTTCATGTTCCTCACGATAGTGCGGGGTCGATTTCCGACCCGTTTCGGGAATGTAAATTGTTTGTAAACAACTCGCGACCCCTCTATGGCGTCGCAGGCCCACCGATCGGGCACGACACGCCGGTGCCGCCGTGACCGCAATATCCACCGGGGTTCTTGGCGAGATATTGCTGGTGGTAGTCCTCCGCGAAGTAATACTCGGCTGCCGGGGCTATTTCCGTGGTGATCCCGCCGAAGCCTGCGGCGCTCAGCTTCTCCTGGTACGCGGCCCTCGACTGCTCCACCGCACGGCGCTGATCCTCCGAGTAGTAGTAAATCGCAGATCGATACTGTGTGCCGGCATCCGCGCCCTGTCGCATGCCCTGCGTCGGATCGTGCCCTTCCCAGAACTGCTTCAACATCGCCTCGAACGACGTCTTCACCGGATCGAACACCACGCGTACCACTTCGGTATGCCCCGTCTGTCCCGAGCAGACTTCCTCGTAGTTCGCGTTTGGCGTGTAGCCGCCGGCGTATCCCACCGACGTCGAGTGCACACCGGGCAGCAGCCAGAACCCCTTCTCTGCTCCCCAGAAACACCCCATGCCGAAGAGCGCCATCTCCATCCCGGGAAACGGTCCTTCCATCTGCGTGCCGTGGATCGCGTGGCGATCGGTGACAGGGAGCTTCGCCGGGCGCCCCCGCAAGGCTTTTTCCTTTTCCACCATCACCGCTTTGCGTGGATTAAACATAGCCTCATAATAAGTCACCTATGGCGACGATGATTCTGGCGACGGCACGCGTGGCGGGTACGAGCGGCTACGCGCAACAGGTAACCACGGCGACCCACGAGTTCACATCCGATGAACCCGAAAAGCGCGGCGGCACCAACACAGGCCCCAGTCCTTTCGAGTTGATGCTGGCCAGCCTGGGAGCGTGCACGGCCATCACGCTTCGGATGTACGCCGAGCGCAAGCAGTGGAACCTCGGCTCCATTGACATGGCACTACGGCTCGTCAAGCACGGAGACGAGCCGGCACGGATTGAACGCAACATTGTTCTTGGTGAGAAACTGAACGCCGAGCAGCAGGCGAAGCTGCTGGACATCGCCGATAAGACGCCGGTCACCAAGGCGTTGGCGCCCGGTATTCCCATAGACACGGTATTTGCACGGTCCGGCTGAAGCCGGACACTACGTGCTACGTGCGACTATGTACTACTGCGTACTTCGACCCAGCCTGCGCGCTGCAGCTGTATCGCTTCGATCGAGAACCTCATCATCGTGTTCTCGACGTGATGCCAATCGTGCACCCAGCTGCGCTTGACGACCTGGTGGTCCTGCTCTTCCCGCACTTCCCAACCCTGGTCATCCGCATCGCCGATCACGAACTCGCGAACGTGCTCTTCGCTGTGTAGCCGTTTCGAGAAGACCATCGCATTCACCCCTTCGCACACCACCTGGTACGCAAGCCACCTGGACGCCTCTGATGCCAGAAGCGGGCCATATTGGGACCTCAGATCTTCAATGGCGCAAGCGGTGGGCCCTCACAAAGTGTCTTGAAACGCTACGATCGTCCAAAAGGGACCTTTACCCAGAATTTACAGGTTGGCAATCGCGGGGTAACACCCCCTTTGTAATGTCCTTGTGGATGACAACACCCGGCAAGACCCGCGTATTGATTGTCGAGGACGAGCCGGACATCGCCGGGCTGATGAAGCATGCTCTCGAGAGGGGCGGCGATCTGGAAGTGGAGCATGTCGGCACCGGGGCTGCCGCGCTGAAGGCGGTGATGGAAGAACCTCCCGGCCTCGTGTTGCTCGACTTGAATCTGCCCTTTATCGACGGGTTGGAGGTGTGCCGGCTTCTGCGAGGGCGGGCCGCCAGCGCCGCGATCCCCATCATCATGGTGACCGCCCGAACGGGCGAAACCGATCGCGTCGCTGGTCTCGAGCTCGGCGCCGATGATTACGTCACCAAACCGTTCAGCCTGCGCGAGCTGGTGGCGCGGGTCCGGGCCGTCCTGCGCCGGCCCCCGCAGATGTCCGCGCCAGGGCAGTCGCTCACCTACCAGGGTGGACGGCTGGCGATCGATTTCGATGCCGTGTCGGTCCGCGTGTCTGGCGCGCCCGTGCGGCTGACCAAGCGCGAATTCGAGCTGCTTCGCTTCATGGTCGAGAACCGTAATCGAGTGCTGTCCCGCGATCGGCTGCTCGAGCGGGTGTGGGGGCTCGACCGCCAGGTCGAGACGCGCTCGGTGGACGTGCACGTCGGACGGCTGCGCAGCAAGCTGGGATCGGCAGGCCGGCAAATCGAGACCATCATCGGCATGGGCTACCGATTCGTGGAAGAGCCCGAGTCCGCACCCCCCATAGATTGATATCCTGCTCCCATGGAAATGCTCCAGGGATTACCATGACCATCATCGGGATGCTCGTCTTCGAGCTCCTCCTGTTTTTCATGGAGATCATGGAGTGACATGAACGACGTACTCGCGATCATCCTGGGCGGCGGCCAGGGAGCACGGCTGTTTCCGCTCACGCAGCAGCGGTCGAAGCCGGCGGTGCCGATCGGCGGAAAATACCGCTTGATCGACGTGCCGATCAGCAACTGCCTGCACGCCGATCTGCGGCGCATCTTCGTGCTGACGCAGTTCAACTCGGCCTCGCTCAACCACCACGTCGCGCAGAGCTATCACATGGATCCCTTCTCGCGGGGGTTCGTGGACATCATTGCGGCCGAGCAGACGCCCGACAACTCGAGCTGGTTTCAGGGAACCGCGGATGCCGTACGGCAGGCGGCCCGCCATTTTCTGCGGTACGAGGCCGACTACTACCTGATCCTCGCCGGCGATCACCTCTATCGGATGGACTATGGCTTGCTGCTCGACTCGCACGTCGATCAGGAAGCGGACATCACGGTCGCCGCGCTGCCGGTGACGCCGGAGGATGCGACCGGCATGGGCCTGTTTCTTTTCGATCGGGACGGACAGATCGTCGGCTTCGAGGAGAAACCGAGCAGCGAGCGGCTGGGTGCCATCGGCGCGAGCGTGCCGGCGGGCGGCACCTTCTACAGCCAGAATTACGATCCCGTGAAGCCGTTCATCGCCTCCATGGGGATCTATGTCTTCTCGCGCGAGGTACTGCTCGAGCTGCTGGAGAACACCGAAGCCACCGACTTCGGCCGCGAAGTCATCCCCGCGGCGCTCAATTCGCACCGCGTCCGCGCGCACCTCCACGACGACTACTGGGCCGACGTCGGCACCATCGAGTCGTTCTACGACGCGAACATCATGCTCACCGAGCCGCACGCGCCGTTCAAGTTCTACGATCCGCGCCGGCCGATTTTCACGCACGAGCGTTTTCTGCCGCCGTCGCACATGCGATCGGGTACCGTGCGGGAGTCGATCGTGGCGGATGGATGTTTTCTCGAAGAGTGTTTCATCGAGCAGTCGGTGATCGGCATCCGCACGCACGTGGGCAAGGGCGTGCGCATCACCCGATCGGTGCTGCTGGGGGCCGACGCGTATTCGTCGACCGAGATGCCCCTCGGCATCGGCCGCGACGTGGTGCTCGACCGCGTCATCATGGACAAGAACGCGACGATCGGAGACGGCGCCAGGCTCGTCAACGAGGCCGGCGTCCAGCACGCCGACGGCGACGGCTACTTCATCCGCGGCGGCATCATCATCGTCCCGAAAGGCGGCCGCGTCGCCGCCGGCACCATCATCTAGGCAGGGTCACTGGCTGATAGGGCTGTCTACTTGCCGAGTTTGCGGAGTATGCGGGGGGTTAAGAACCAGCGCAGCTGACCCGGCCCCGCCGGCGGCAGCGCCGGGACATCGATCCGGCAGACCGCGCCTTTCTTGAAGTCCAGCGCCCGCCGCAACCCCATCAATCGCGCGGCCAGCTCGCCGATGCCGGGCTCGTGCCCGACAATCGCAATGTGGTGGCGACGGTGCTGCTTGGTCAGCTCGTCGACGATCGCGTTGTGGGTGCCGCCCGGCGCGAGCGCCTGCACGTTCACGATGGGCGGAGGGTTGCGAAAGACCGACGCCAGCGTCTCGGCCGTCTGACGCGTGCGCACCAGCGGGCTGGTGAGGATGACGTCGAAGGTCACGTCCAGCGCGACGAGCGCCTTGCCTTCCCTTCGCAGCTTCTGCACCCCGTCGTTCGTGAGCGGCCGCTTCGCATCGTCGGGATAAATCTCGCCCCGCTCGGCCGCGAGACCGTGGCGGATCAGATAGAGCTCGAACTGTTCGCTCACCATCAGGTTCGCACCCTCGTGCGCGCCCGAGCCACCGGGCGGGCACCGGCCACGCGCGCCTGGAGACGAGGGGGCGTGGTGAGCGCGGGCACCAGCTGCTGGCGCACGTCCTTGACGCAGCCGGCGAGCTCGTCGCGATGTTCCACGAATCCAGCATGCAGCCGACGGCATTCGCGTTCGAGCGTGTCCGCATAGGCCGTCAAGTCGTCGACGCGGGAGCCGACGGCGGAAGACGTTTCCGCCTCGCGCACATGTTTCAACAGCAGCTGCAGATCGTGCAGGTGCCCAAGCCGCTCCTGCTGCCGCTTCAGGACTCCGACCAGGGGCGCCGCGCCAGGCACACTCGCGTCGTGGGCAATCTCGAGCGCGTAGCGCAGTTTCTTCGTGGCGATGCGAACACTGTGAATCCGCTCGGGGGCGTACAGAGAGCCCGCATCGTCGAGGGCGGCGCGAAGCGCCTTCCCGCGCCGCATGAGCCGTGTCGCCAGCACGCCGCGCCACTCCGCTTCCCGCGTCGCGTCGGCTCCAGCCTGTTTTTCCTTCGTCTTCCCCTTGGCGACTCTGCCGTCAGCGATGCGCTCGAGCTTGCGAATCAGCTTTTTCACGTCGCCGATCGGGGCCTTCTCCGCCAGCTCATCACGGAGCGTCTTGCGCTTGGCAGCGATCTCGCGGCGCAGAATTTCGATCGCGCGCCCCGAGACGCCCTCCATCTTCGACTCGTCCTCGAGGAGACACAGCTCGACGTCGAGTTCGCGAATGGGGCCGAGATAGCGCGTCAGCTCCCGCATCTTTCGGTTGAGCTTCTTCACTTTTGCGGGCGGTGCGGAGGTGCTCACGATCGGGAGCGCTTCGCGGATGCGTCGCGACGCGACACGGGTCTTGTGAAGGCCGGCCGTTCGGCCGCCGACGAAATCGGGCCAGACCGAGCTGAGTTCGTTCAGCCGTTTGCGCCAGAGCCTGTCACGGGAAGTTGATGCGTTCATGCTAGGATGCGGGGGCGAGTGTGCAGGCGCCTTCCGTTGTTATGCCTTCCATTATAGGAAGTCCGTATGACGTCGACAACCCTTTTCCAATCAAATAGATGCGGATAGCGGCGATCGACTGCGGCACAAATTCGATTCACATGATCGTGGTCCGCATCCGCCCCGATCTGTCCTTCGAGGTCATCGACCGGGAAAAAGAAATGGTGCGCCTCGGCTCGGGCGGTCTGGACGGTAAAGCCCTGACGCGAGAGGCGATGGCCGCTGCGCTCCAGGCGCTCTCGCGTTTCCGCCGGCTGGCCGAATCGCACCAGGTTGAAGAAATCCTCGCGGCGGCCACCAGCGCCGTGCGGGAAGCGGAAAACGGCGGCGAATTCCTGGCCGCGGTCGAGCGCGAAACCGGCATTAAACCACAGGTCATTTCCGGCACGGAAGAAGCCCGCCTGATTCACCTCGCAGCCGTCTACGGCGTCGATGTTGCAGGCGCGTCGGCGGTGGTGGTGGACATTGGCGGCGGGAGCGTGGAAATCACCCATGGGGCCGGTGCCTCCCTGCGTGTCGCCAAGAGCTTCAAATTAGGGGTCATTCGGCTGACCGAGCGATTCGTGCGGACCGATCCTCTGTCGAAACGCGATGAGCGAAGGCTCGTCCGCCACCTTGATGACGAACTCGCGAAGTATCTTCGCGGGATCCGCACCGCGGGCTTCGATCGCGTGATTGGCACATCTGGAACGATCCTGAGCCTCGGGACGGTCGCGCTGGCCGACCGGCGGCGCGCGGGCGACGAAATCAGGAATCTTCGCGTGCCGGCCAAGCAGCTCCGCCGGCTGCGCAAGGACGTCACGTCCCGCAGCATCACCGAGCGCATGAAGATGCCGGGGCTCGATCCGCGACGCTCCGACCTCATCGTGTCGGGCGCGGTGCTCCTCGACACGGTGCTGCGGCACCTTCGACGCCGACGAAATCACCTTGTGCGACCTGGCGCTGCGCGAGGGGCTCGTGCTGGATTACATCCAGCGCAACCGCAAGCACATCGCGCAGGCCGGACAGTATCCGGACGTGCGTCGCCGCAGCGTGATCGAGCTGGCCGAGCGGTGCAGTTACTGGCCCGAGCACGCGCACCAGATCGCGCGGCTCGCGCTGTCGATGTTCGATCAGACGCGCAGCGTGCATGGCCTGACCGACCGCGAGCGTGAATGGCTCGATTTCGCCGCGCTGCTCCACGATATCGGCACGCACATCAGTTACCCGCGGCATCACAAACACTCGTACTATCTGATCAAGAACGGCGATCTCCGGGGATTCGAGCCGCAGGAGTCGGAGATTATCGCGTCGATCGCGCGCTATCATCGCAAGTCGCCGCCGACGCGGACGCACCCCGCGTTCAGCGCCCTCAGCCCGAAGAAGCGGAACGCCGTGCGCACGCTGGCGGCCATCCTGCGCTTCGCCGAGACGCTCGATCGCAGCCACGCGCAGGTGGTGGCCGGGGTGGAGCTGCTCGATCGCGGCAAGGAATACCTCGTCAAACTCCGCACGTCGGGCGACGCCGAGCTGGAACTCTGGGCCGCCCAGCGACAAATAGCACCGCTCGAGCGCGCGCTGGGCAAGCCCATCCGCCTGAGCGCAGGTACACATTCCTATGCTGAACAACCTGAGTTCTCCGCACGAATACCCGGGCAAGCTGTTCGTGGTCGAAGGCATCGACGGGTCGGGAAAGACGACGCAGCTGGCGCTGCTGGCCAAGTGGCTGAGCGCCGCCGGGCTGCGCGTCTTCGTCACGGAGTGGAACTCGTCGGCGCTGGTCAAGGCGGCGACGAAAATGGGCAAGAGGAAGAACTCGCTGACGCCGACGACGTTCAGCCTGCTACACGCCACTGACTTCGCGGACCGCCAGCTTTACAACATCGTCCCGCCGCTGAAGGCGGGGATGATCGTGCTGGCCGATCGCTATGCGTACACCGCGTTCGCGCGCGATGTCGCACGCGGGGTCGATCGCGCGTGGGTGCGCGATCTCTACAGTTTTGCCGTGAGGCCCGACCTGGCGCTGTACTTCCGCGTGCCGATCGACGTCTCGCTCGACCGCCTGATGGCGCGCCGCGTGAAGCTGAAGTTCTACGAGGCGGGGTTGGACATGGGCTGGAGCCAGAACGCGCAGGAGAGCTTCCGCCTGTTTCAGGGCAAGGTGCTCGATGAGTACGACCGGCTGGTCGATGAGTTCGGCCTGAGCGTGGTGGACGCGTCGCTCTCGATTACCGATCAACAGCAAACGGTGAGAAACCTGGTGTCGCGGCAGCTCGAACGCCCGACGCTCGAGGCGGTGAACCAGTAGTGGCAGAACCAAAGACGGAACACAAGGAGCCCACAGCCGCAGACTTCGGCGCGAACGGGCACATCCAGCCGGGGCGCTATTACGGGCATGGCCTCCCCTACCTTCCCCTCGATCAGTACCCCGGGAAGATCATCGCCATCGAGGGGACCGACGGCGTGGGACGCAGTACGCAGATCCAGCTGCTCCGCGAGTGGCTCGAGGTGCAGGGGTACGGGGTGGTCGAAACGGGCTGGACCCGATCGGCGCTCATGCAGCCGACGATCGAGCTCGCCAAGTCGAGCAACACGCTCAACAAGCTCACGTTCGTGCTGCTCTACGCCACCGACTTCGCCGATCGGCTCGAAAAGGAGATCATCCCGGCGCTCAAGGCGGGCTTCGTGGTCTTGTCCGATCGCTATATTTTTTCCGCGCTCGCCCGCGCCGGCGTCCGCGGCGTCGATCGCGCGTGGCTGAGGAGCCTGTATGGGTTCGCCATCGCGCCCCATCTGGTGTTTTATCTGAAGATCGACGTGGACACGCTCATCCGCCGGGTGCTGTCGGCGCGAGGCATGGACTTCTGGGAGTCCGGCATGGACCTCAAGGGCGGCGACGACATCTACGACAGCTTCCGGTCGTATCAGAACAAGCTGCTCCGCGAATATGGATCGATGTCCGAGGAATTCGGCTTCCGGGTGCTGGACGCGCGGAGGCCGGTCGACGTGCTGCAGGAAGACCTGCGGAGGCAGGTCCAGGCATTCCTGGCGAACTCCGACATCAGCGTGGAAGGGACCGAGCCGGCGGAATTATCTCCTCGTTAACATGGTGTTAACACCCGCAGGGTAGAGTTAACATTCTCTCGTGGCTGATTCACTCACCACCGCGCCGCAGGTCACCCGGTCGCCCGCCCGCATGGCGGAGCAGAAGGTCACGCCGCTCAAGATCTGCGTCGACAAACTGAATTTCTATTACGGCGAGACGCGCGTCCTGCACGACATCACGATCGGGCTGCACTCGAATCAGGTGTCGGCGTTCATCGGGCCCTCGGGCTGCGGCAAGAGCACCTTCCTGCGCACGCTGAACCGGATGAACGACATCATCGGCGGCACGCGGGTGGACGGCGACATCCTGATCGACAACAAGAATATCTACACCGGCGGCACCGACGTCGTGGACCTGCGGCGGCGCGTCGGCATGGTGTTCCAGAAATCCAATCCCTTTCCCAAATCGATTTTCGAGAACGTCGCCTACGGCATCCGCATCAACGGCATGGCGCGCGACCGCGCGGATCTGATCTGCCGGGTGGAGGAAAGCCTGAAGCAGGCGGCGCTGTGGGACGAGGTCAAGGACCGTCTCCAGGAGTCGGCGCTCGCGCTCTCCGGGGGGCAGCAACAGCGGCTTTGCATCGCGCGCGCCCTGGCCGTGCAGCCGGAGATTCTCCTCATGGACGAGCCGGCCTCGGCGCTGGACCCCATCGCGACCCAGCGCATCGAGGAACTGATCTACGATCTGAAGAAGAACTACACGATCGTGATCGTGACGCACAATATGCAGCAGGCGGCGCGCGTGTCCGACTACACGGCGTTCTTCTGGCTCGGCAAGCTGGTCGAGTTCGGCCGGACCGAGCAGATCTTCACGACGCCCAGGGAAAAACTGACAGAGGACTACATTACGGGACGATTCGGCTAATGGAACGCCTACATTTCCAGCAGGAGCTCGGGTTGTTGAAGGAACGGCTGCTCGCGATGGGCGGCCTGGCGGAGGACCGTGTCCGGACGGCCATGCAGGGGCTGGTCGATCGCGACGGGGATCTCATCGACGAGGTGCTCAACGGCGACATGCCGGTGAACGAGCTGCACATCGAAATCGATGAGCTGTGCCTGAAACTGCTGGCGCTGCATTCGCCGATGGCCGCCGACCTGCGCGCCGTCATGGCGGCCATCAAAATCAACAGCGACCTCGAGCGCGTCGGCGACATGGCGGTCAATATCGGCGAGGCCGCGCGGCGGTACACGGCGCATCCTCCCGTCAAGAAGCTCATTGACATCCCCCGCATGGCGACGACCGCGCAGACCATGCTGCGGGACGCGCTGGATTCCTACGTCCGCGGCGACATGCAGCTCGCCCAGCATGTCCTCGACGAAGACGACGAGCTCGACTCGCTGAAGACGCAGGTCTTCCGGGAGCTGCTCACCTACATGCTGCAGGACCCGACCACCATCGAGCCGGCCCTGGACCTCATTCTGATCTCGCGCCACCTCGAGCGGATCGGCGATCACGCGACGAACGTCGCCGAAGATGTCATCTTCATGGTCTCGGGCCGCGACGTTCGACATCACGTGGCCGACCATCAGAACTAGGGATCGAGAAATCTAGGGATCTGGAGATCGAGAGATCTGAGATCTATAGATCTCTCGATCTTTAGATCTATAGTTAAGGGGCTATGTCCCGCGTATGTGTCTTGTGCCGTCGCGCGCCGGCACACGCGCCCTGGACGCCGTTCTGCAGCGAGCGCTGCAAACTTCAGGATCTTGCCCACTGGGTCGACGGTCGCTATCGCGTACCGGGCGAGCCGGTTCCGCAGGGCCCGGAGCCGGACGACACCGGCGGCTCGACTGACGACTGACGACTGACGACTGACGACTGACGACTGACGACTGACGACTGACGACTGCCATGGCTGATACGCTGACCATTAC
>Ga0163150_10004383_pt1 | contig 18922 bp, 6 predicted proteins | sample OliLakLV19P2IB_FD_148628 | JGI IMG/M metagenome (GOLD analysis project Ga0163150, IMG submission 148628) | Freshwater microbial mat bacterial communities from Lake Vanda, McMurdo Dry Valleys, Antarctica - Oligotrophic Lake LV.19.P2.IB | ecosystem: Environmental > Aquatic > Freshwater > Lake >...
CCTCCGCCGAAGCCCGACAAGCCGATGCCCGAGTGGCTCGAATACATCATCGGCATCGGGACCGTCCTCATCATCATGTGGCTCTTCTGGTCCTTCTTCGCCTGGATTTCCAGCGACTAAGTTCCGCTCGTCGGTGACACCGGGACCGGTCCATCATCGATATGCGCCGCTTTCCAAATCTGCACCGACGCATCGGCGTTCATCAGGAAGATCCCCACCCCGACGATGAGATCCGGCCAATGAGTCGGTTTCCACCAGCTGATGGCCGCGGCGATCAAAATCGCGATGTTCCCGATCGCATCATTGCGCGACGCCAAATACGCCGCCTTGCTCAGACTTCCCTCGATGTTCCGCAACGGCAGCAGACGCCATGCGCAATAGAGATTCACGATCAGCGCACCGAGCCCGGTCAGGCCCAACAGACTGGCATCGGGCATCACTGGCGATCCGAATTGACGCCAGATGGTCCAGACCGTGAGCAGCGAGGGAATCACGAGCATCGCGGCCAGGACCCGTCCCAATCGCGCCCGATGGGCCAGCGACCAGGTCATGCCCACGATCACCAGCGCGCTCATCGAGGCGTCTTCCAGGAAATCGATGCTGTCGGCGAAGAGCGACACCGCGTGGATCCGCTGCGCCATCGTCGCTTCGATGAGGAAGTACGCGAGATTCAGCCCCGCGACCCACAGGACCGCGCGTCGGAATCGCGCGAGATCCGGGACATCGGGAGCGGTATTCGGCGACGTGCTCATGCGACTGGAGATGATGCACGACTCCGCCACGCCCTTCTCCTGGAGGGGCGAGTGCGGCCGCATAAGCCGTGGGGAAAGCGATCAAGCCTCCATTTCGAACCGAGACAAATGGCCATTTACCTGGAGGGGGGAGTTCACTCCCCCGGACCCTCGACGCCCTCGGCGATGGGCTCCGGGACGCCCCGTCCCGGCATGAGCGAAAACTTCGTGCCTGCGCCGCCCAGCCCGCTGAGGCCGATAAAAACTGGGCTTTCAGCGGACTATCTGGACCTGTGTTTCAGTCTGATCAATTTGTTCTTGACAGGCGACGTGGAAAATGGGATATATACGAGCCCGACCGGTTGACTGGTGCGAGAAGCATGAGCAGACCGCCGGGGAGCGAAAAGCGGAGATTTTGGGAAGAAATTCCCGGAAACCGCCTGACATTCGCTTGACAGACAACGCTGGAGGCGTATAGTACACCTCTTGCGACGGCCGATCAGCCGCCGTCAGTTCCAGTGCGATTCCCGCCTCCTGGAACCCACGCCAAGGGCCTCACCGCCGCTTAGCACAACTGATCACCGCCGGGATACGCACCTCTTGCTGCGTACGCTCTGCGCCCGTAGTCCACCAACGTCCGGCCCGGTGGAATTGCGTCAGCGCCTGGTCCTTGAAAGCTGAATAGCGTGACACCAAGCACGTGGTACCTAAACCAGAGCGGTATGGAATGAACTCCTACCCTTTCGGTCTGCCGTACCACAAGTGCAGCAAAAAGAAAGAGTAGCGAGCTCTTGAAAGTGATTCGCTTAGAGTTTGATCCTGGCTCAGGACGAACGCTGGCGGCGCGTCTAAGACATGCAAGTCGAACGGGGGTAGCAATACCCTAGTGGCGAACGGGTGAGTAACACGTAGCTACCTGCCTTCCGGTGGGGGACAACAGTTCGAAAGGACTGCTAATACCGCATACGATCTGCGGATGAAAGCCTTCGGGCGCCGGAAGAGGGGGCTGCGGCCTATTAGCTTGTTGGTGAGGTAACGGCTCACCAAGGCGATGATGGGTAGCTGATCTGAGAGGATGATCAGCCACACTGGGACTGAGATACGGCCCAGACTCCTACGGGAGGCAGCAGTTAAGAATCTTGCGCAATGGGCGAAAGCCTGACGCAGCGACGCCGCGTGGAGGATGACGGCCCTCGGGTTGTAAACTCCTTTTCGGAGGGAAGATAATGACGGTACCTCCGGAATAAGCCCCGGCTAATTACGTGCCAGCAGCCGCGGTAATACGTAAGGGGCAAGCGTTGTCCGGAATCACTGGGCGTAAAGCGCGCGTAGGCGGTTTGGTAAGTCGGGTGTGAAATCCCCGGGCTCAACCCGGGAACTGCGCTCGAAACTGCCTCACTGGAGGAACGGAGAGGTGCACGGAATTCCCGGTGTAGGGGTGAAATCCATAGAGATCGGGAGGAACACCAATGGCGAAGGCAGTGCACTGGACGTTTCCTGACGCTGAGGTGCGAAAGCGTGGGTAGCGAACGGGATTAGATACCCCGGTAGTCCACGCCGTAAACGATGGCAACTAGGTTTGGGAGGCTTCGACCCCTTCCGAGCCGCCGCTAACGCATTAAGTTGCCCGCCTGGGGAGTACGATCGCAAGATTAAAACTCAAAGGAATTGACGGGGGCCCGCACAAGCGGTGGAGCGTGTGGTTTAATTCGATGCTACGCGAAAAACCTCACCCAGGCTTGACATCCCTGGAATCATTGGGAAACCAGTGAGTGCCCCTTCGGGGGAGCCAGGAGACAGGTGCTGCATGGCTGTCGTCAGCTCGTGTCGTGAGATGTTGGATTAAGTTCCGCAACGAGCGCAACCCTTGCCGTCAGTTACCATCATTAAGTTGGGGACTCTGGCGGGACTGCCAGCAAAAACTGGAGGAAGGTGGGGATGACGTCAAGTCAGCATGGCCCTTACGCCTGGGGCTACACACGCGCTACAATGGGTAGTACAACGCGTTGCGACCTGGCGACAGGAAGCTAATCGCTCAAAGCTATCCCCAGTACGGATTGGAGGCTGCAACCCGCCTCCATGAAGTCGGAATCGCTAGTAACCGCCGATCAGCATGCGGCGGTGAATACGTTCCCGGGCCTTGTACACACCGCCCGTCACACCACCCGAGTCAACCGCACCCGAAGTCGCTGGCCGAACCTCGCAAGAGGACGGAGGTGCCGAAGGTGTAGTTGGTGAGGAGGGTGAAGTCGTAACAAGGTAGCCGTATCGGAAGGTGCGGCTGGATCACCTCCTTTCTAGGGAGCCCGGATCCGAGCCTGTCAGTAGTCCGCTCGGTACTGACACCAAAGACTCGGTTCGTAAATAGGGTTTCTAGGTCGAGCCACGTGCGTTGCGCTGTTCAGCTTTGAAGGACTCTTCGTGCTCCCCACAAGGGAGCATGTGGCGTTCTTCGCTAAGGCCCCATAGCCTGGTCTTCGGACAGGATTGTGGCAAGCCCCGGCCCTTGAAAACTGGAGAAGAACTGAAGCATCTTAAAGTGGGAAGCGGTGATAGACGGCTGAGTGAACAACTCTTAAACAGTCTGTCAAGCTACTTAACGCACATAGTGGATGCCTTGGCACCGAGAGCCGATGAAGGACGTGGTTAGCTGCGATAAGCTACGGGGAGCCGCCAGCAGGCTTTGATCCGTAGATCTCCGAATGGGGAAACCCGGCCAGGTAACCCTGGTCACTCATGGGTGAACACATAGCCCATGTAGAGGGAAGTCGGGGAACTGAAACATCTCAGTACCCGGACAAGAGAAAGCAAAAGCGATTCCCTGAGTAGCGGCGAGCGAAACGGGAACAGGCCAAACCGATGGGCATGCCCATCGGGGTTGTAGGGCCAGCGTCGTGGAATGCCGGCGGATTAGTCAAACGCACCTGGAAAGGTGGACCATAGCGGGTAACAGTCCCGTAGGCGAAAATCCAATGCTCCTAGCTGGTACCTGAGTACGACGGGACACGTGAAACCCCGTCGGAATCCGGGAGGACCAACTCCCAAGCCTAAACACTCCTCGGTGACCGATAGTGAACTAGTACCGTGAGGGAAAGGTGAAAAGTACCCCTGGATAGGGGAGTGAAAAGATCCTGAAACTGTGTGCGTTCGAACTGTCGGAGCCCTATGTCGCAAGACGGGGTGACGGCGTGCCTTTTGTAGAATGAGCCCGCGAGTTATGCTACGCAGCAGCTGAAGGGGTAACACCACTAGGCGCAGGGAAACCGAGTCTGAATAGGGCGTTGGTTGCGTGGTTTAGACGCGAAGTCAGGTGAGCTACCCATGGGCAGGCTGAAGCTGAGGTGAAACTCAGTGGAGGGCCGAACTCACTAACGTTGAAAAGTTAGGGGATGACCTGTGGGTAGGGGTGAAAAGCCAAACGAACCTGGTGATATCTCGTTCTCCCCGAAAATACTTTTAGGTATGCCTCGAGTAACTACCCACTGGGGGTAGAGCACTGAATGAGCTAGGGGCCCTACAAGGTTACTGAACTCAATCAAACTCCGAATACCAGTGGTCCGACTATCTCGGGAGGTAGACTGCGGGTGATAAGGTCCGTAGTCAAAAGGGAAACAGCCCAGACCCACAGCTAAGGTCCCTAAACCATGTTAAGTGGAAAAGGATGTTGGATTGCCCAGACAGCTAGGAGGTTGGCTTAGAAGCAGCCATCCTTTAAAGAACGCGTAACAGCGCACTAGTCAAGCAATCCTGCGCCGATAATGTAACGGGGCTCAAACATGGTACCGAAGCTTGGGGTTGGCCGTAAGGTCAGCGGTAGGGGAGCGTTCCGTGGTAGGTTGAAGCCATACCGTAAGGAGTGGTGGACGAAACGGAAGTGATGATGCGGGCATGAGTAGCGATCAGACGAGTGAGAATCTCGTCCGCCGAAAGCGTAAGGGTTCCTGGGGCAGGTTCGTCCGCCCAGGGTTAGTCGGTCCTAAGCCGAGGCCGAAAGGCGTAGGTGATGGAGAACGGGTTAATATTCCCGTACCACTACTTGGTGCGCAGGGGGACACGGAAAGATAGCATCGCCATCGTGTGGTTGTGATGGTCCAAGCGTTTAGGCTTTGTCGGCGAAAACGACATGTACGGCTGAGACGTTACGGGGAAACAGACCAAAAGTCTGCCAAGGATGTGAATCTACGCCGGCAAGAAAAGCCCTAAGCGTATATCAAGCAGTGACCGTACCGCAAACCGACACAGGTACGCGAGGAGAGAATCCTAAGGTGTGCGAGAGAACGCTAGCTAAGGAACTAGGCAAAATGACCCCGTAACTTCGGGAGAAGGGGTGCTCCGTGAGGAGCCGCAGGAAAGTGGTTCGGGCGACTGTCTACCAAAAACACAGGACTCTGCTAAGCCGTAAGGCGATGTATAGGGTCTGACGCCTGCCCGGTGCTGGAAGGTTAAGGAAGGGTGTTAACGCGCTCGACCGAAGCCCCAGTAAACGGCGGCCGTAACTATAACGGTCCTAAGGTAGCGAAATTCCTTGTCGGGTAAGTTCCGACCCGCACGAATGGCGTAACGATCCGAACACTGTCTCGGCTAGCGACTCGGCGAAATTGCAACCTGCGTGAAGATGCGCAGTACTGACAGCAGGACGAAAAGACCCCGTGGAGCTTTACTATACCCTGGCCTTGGTTACCGGCTTGTAATGCAGAGTAGTAGGTGGGAGGCGATGAAGGAGCCCTGTCAGGGGCTCTGGAGCTACCAATGGAAGACCACCCTTTGCAGGTCTGTAATCTAACCGGAACCATTATCTGGTTTCGGAACATGGTCAGGCGGGTAGTTTGACTGGGGCGGTCGCCTCCCAAAAGGTAACGGAGGCGCACAAAGGTTCCCTCAGCACGCCTGGTACCGTGCATAGAGTGTAAAGGCACAAGGGAGCTTGACTGTGAGAGTGACAGCTCAAGCAGGGAGGAAACTCGGTCTTAGTGATCCGACGGCTCAAATTGGTGTGGCCGTCGCTCACCGGATAAAAGTTACCCCGGGGATAACAGGCTGATCTTGCCCGAGAGCTCACATCGACGGCAAGGTTTGGCACCTCGATGTCGGCTCGTCGCATCCTGGGGCTGGAGAAGGTCCCAAGGGTCGGGCTGTTCGCCCGTTAAAGCGGCACGCGAGCTGGGTTCAGAACGTCGTGAGACAGTTCGGTCTCTATCCGCTGTCAGCGTAGGAAATTTGCGGGGCGCTGCCATTAGTACGAGAGGACCGTGGCGGACCGGCCGCTAGTGCACCTGTTGTTTCGCCAGAAGCATCGCAGGGTAGCTACGCCGGGACAGGATAAGTGCTGAAAGCATCTAAGCACGAAGCCTACCCCTAGATGAGATTTCCCTGAAGGGCCCAGGTAGACAACCTGGTAGATAGGCCAGAGGTGTACGCACCGCGAGGTGTTGAGCTGACTGGTACTAATAGCCCGTTTGGCTTGACTGACTGTGTTCACTCAGACGTCAATCATCGTCAAGCCCACTTTTGATTAGATCAACAAGATCTTCAGTTCTTTCTCCAGCTTTGAAGGGCTTCCCCTGTCCCCATGGCGACAGGCCAGCCCCTTGACATCGCGATGCCCGCCAAAACTTTTGCTCTGGTGACCCTGGCGGGGCGGAAACACCCGATCTCATCCCGAACTCGGAAGTTAAGCGCCCCCGCGCCGATGGTACTGCGGTTTCAAAGCCGTGGGAGAGTAGGTCGTCGCCAGGGCTTTTTCTATTTTCCGGGTTCTAGGTTATTTTGGGTAACAAATGCGTCAAGAATTTAAGACTGGGCAGCACCCGCGAGTTGCTCAAGCGCCCGGTAGCCCGCCGCCTGGACCCAGCAGTCTTTATCCTCTCGCAAGCTCAAGAGTGGCTCGACAACAGCCGGATCTCCAAGCTGACCAAGGGCCTCGGCAGCGGCCTCGCGCACCTTCCCGACTTCGTCCTTGAGAAGCAGACACAAGCCGGGGACTGCACGCCTATCGGCAAGGTGCCCCATCGCCAGCGCACTACGTTCCCGGGTTTTCCAATTCGCGTTGCACAGTCTTGCTGCCAAGAAGTCGTAGGCCTCAGAATCGCCGAGATGCCCAAGGGCCGAAGCCGCTGCAAGTTGAACTTCCTTCGAGCTATCACGAAGGAGTGGAACAAGGCTAGGGGCCGCACGTAAATCACGTAACTGAACCGTGGCGGCCGCAGCAGCAGCTCGAACGAGATAGCTTTTGTCCTTTAGCATGCCACATACATTATCCAGTGCAGCCGGATCCTTTAGCATTCCGATAGCCTGCACCGCGGCCTCGCGAACATCGTCATTTTCATCAGCAAGACGAGACTTGAGGGCTGGTAAAGCTGTTGGATCACCAATCATACCTAATGATAGACTCGCGCGCCTGCGGACAAGTACATCATCGTCTCCCATTAGAGGCATCAGGGCCCAGTGTGCCGACGACTGCCCGAATTTCCCTAAAGAAGATGCTGCCTCTGCACGGACTCTGCTACTTTTGTCTTTCAGGGCAACGATCAGCGGAGTTACCGCGCGCGCATCGTTCAATTCACCGAGCACTCTGGCTGCATCTATGCGTACCCAGGCACTTCGGCTCCTTAGTAATAACAGAGCAAATTCAAAAATAGTTGAAGCTTCGAATTCAACTAAGACTTGCCATGCACCAGCAGAAATCTCTTCATCCCGGGCTTTGATGTGCGCAATCAGCGGTTCGAAGTCGCCTAGCAAGGCTAGCCCATTTGCGGCTGCCAGGCGAGGCCATTTCTTACGTCCTGCAAGAATCTGTTGAAGTGGTTCAACGGCTAGCGTATCACCGATGTGTCCCAGTGCTACAGCAGCGGCACAGCAAACGCCCTCATCCTCATCGTGGAGGCGCGCAATGAGGGAGTCGAGAGCCCTTTTGTCGCGCAGCTTGCCTAGAGACGCAGTAGCGGCCGCCCGAACTTCTTCGTCCCAATCATTCAGACTTGAAGTGAGCGGCACGCATGCGCGCCGATCCCCAAGGTTTCCCAGCACTTCGGCAGCCGCTTTTCGGACAGAGAAACTTGGATCTCCCAAGAGTCGCAGGAGCGCGTCAACGATCAGATCCTCGCGACCGAACTTTCCTAGAGCTCGAGCGGCTGCGATCTTGGTGACTTCGTCCTGATCCCTCGTGACGGTAAGTTGCAGGCGGGCGCCACCTATTTCTACATGAGTTGGCGTGCCTAGTGGCATCGAAGAGTGATTCGATAGTTGCGCAATCAAGTAAGGAACGGCTTTTGAATCGCCGATACTTCCCAAGGCGGTTATGATCGATTCCCTCAGGCGCGGACTCTCGGCGCACGAAATTGAGCATAGGTGGTCAACGAGGCTTGGATCTCCAAGCAGTCCAAGGAGAGCTGCCGCCTGCCGGCGATTCTCCTCGGGTTCGCTTGGATTCATGAGTACGGCGCAGATTGGCTCGTGCATAACCCGATGGTAGCGCAATCCGAACATCTCCTTTGCGGCTTGGCTGAGCATCAGGACTACTTTTTGATTAGGGTTCGGGGGCGAGTCGGCTGCCAAGGCTTTGGGTACTGGGGCCATGAAGAGTAGGTCGTCGCCAGGGCTTTTTCTATTTTCTCCCACCGCCATGCCTCAATACGCTTTGTATGCGATAATCGGCCCTATGAATGCCGCCCACGTTCGATCCTGCTTCTTCATTCCCCTCCTCCTCAGTCTTCTCCTCACCGCCTGCAACGGTGGCAAGGCGCCGATCCCGATCCCGCCAGGCCCCCCCCAGATCGATCCCGTTCTGCCTGCGGGAGTGTCTGTATGCTCCGGGCTCTCCCTGCGATTCGTCGCACACGGAGGTTCGCCTTCCTCCACCTATGCCTGGGACTTCGGTGACGGTGCTCTACCCCGCACCAGTACCGAGGCTGAGCCGCTCGTTACCTTCGGCGAACCCGGTGACTACGTCGGATCCGTCATAGTCTGCGAAATGGAGTGTGCGGAGCCGATCGCGTTCGACTACCAGGTACTTCCTCTGCCTTCCAGATTCCTCGACCCCTTTGGCATCGCCCGCGTTGCCCCCACCGGAACCGTCGGCCCGACCGGCAAGTCGATCAGTTTCTTCGCGACCGTCGAGGGCGACATCATGTCCGTGCAGTGGGACTTCGGCACGGGTGCGCTCCCGCGCTTCTCGAATGATCCCTCCCCGCTCGTGACCCTCGGCGCACCAGGCGCCTATCAGGGAACACTTACCATCAACGGCGCGGTCGGTCATCAGGAAAACCTGAATTTCGCCTTCGTGGTTGCGACCGCACCTTTCGTCACTCCACCTCGCATCGACGCCATCCTCGGCGATCTCCAATCGAGCTGCGACAACAAACCGATTGCGTTTCAGGCCATTGTCCCCAGCGATGTGCCGCTGACTTATCGCTGGACCCTCGAATCCGGAGGCGTGCCTGTTTCAACGGCGGAATCGACCCTCCAGATCCAGACCGCCCACACCAGCGGAACCTATGCCGGCTCGCTGGTGGTCGAAAACGAATACGGCACTAGCGATCCCGTCACCTTTGCATTCACCATCCTCGACTGTCCCGACGCGCAAGTCCGCCGTGTCTTCCCACCCGACCGCCCCTTAGGACCGGTTTACTTCGAGACCACCTATGCCCAGCAACCGCAGCATGAGATTGTCGGATTCGATTCACCCGGCATCCTCATCAAGCAGACTGAGTACCGCGCGCAGATGGTGGCCCTTCCGACCAACGGGACCCTCACAGGATTCATCGAGGGCTGGCGCGAGAAGGACGGTCTCCCCGGCGATCGCGCGCTCATCAGCGAGGTCGTGACGCATCCCTCACCGATGCCGCTCTGGCAGCGGGTTGCCGAAATCCCATCCGCCGATTCCCAGGCGGCCATCACCCTCATCGATGGCACCCCAGTCCTGACCTACGTGAGCACCGGCGGCAATCTCCGCTGCGCCACTCCCTCCACACCGAATCCCGAAACGGCCGAATGGAACCACCACATCGTCGCCCCTTCGGGTGCGTCATCCTCATCCGGAAGGTTTCATCGGGTCGACCTCTGTGACGGGACCCTGATCATCACCCTGCCTGCACCATTTTCGGTTCCGCTTCGTATCGCCGTCGCGCAGGTCGCGATGCCCCAATCCACTGCCGATTGGAATGTATTAGAAGTCCCTGAGCTGGGGACTGGTGTCGACTTTGCGACAGGCGCACTGAGCAACGGACAATTGCTCATTGTCGCGGGCAAGAAAGGCACCGACCATCCGACGGTCGCGATCTGCCAGCCCCATCCGCAATCCGCAGCCGACTTCACAATTTCGCATCCCTTTGATTCGCAGGTACCAGCCTTCGCCTTCCGAGGCGCAGCGATCGGCTGGCAGGATCGCTATGTCCTGCTCCTTCACAATTGGAACCAGACCCGCACCTTCATGGCCAGCGCTCGAACCCAAACTCCCACCAGCGATTCGGACTGGAATTACGATGTCCTCGATCCTCTCGCATTGGGGGTATTCAAACCAACAAGCGTGCATCTCTTCGCTGGCCCAGATCGGCTGTGGCTTGGGGCCCGCGTATTGTCGCTCGGGGGCTTTCTCTCGGAAGGAGAGCTCAGCGGGCGCTACGCCTGGACCGCGAGCGTCCCAACTTCCGCCGGTGATTGGACCTTCACCGATCGCTGTGACGACGTGCAGGTTCCAGTGAGTCCGTATGCGCTGACCCAGGTCGATGGACGTCCGTTGCTGGCTTTCTCAGGCGAGGAGGGGCCGTGGCTGCATCGCGCACTCACCCCGACGCCGTCCCAGAGTTCGGACTGGTACAAACTCCTCATGGTGGATGGCTCAGGTGACCCGCTCACTCTCGAATTCGATTCCATTGTTTCCGACGGCCAGAAAGTTTGGGCTGCCGGGACCGTCTTTCGCGACGACGTCAGCCAGCTCGAGCTCTACACCGCGACCATGGCCTGGTAGGTCGCAACATGTGGCGTAGCATGACGCAGAGCGCACCTTGAAAGGACTGGATATGACTCACGTGGATCGATCATCAGAGCGTCATTCCCTACCGCGACGCAACAGCGAGCATGTCGCCCGCTTACGCTCCAGCCTCCTGATGCCACTGCTCCTCTTCCTCCTTCTCCTCCTCCCCGCGTGCGGAGGTGGGAAAACGACTCCACCGGATCCCACACCGCCGACGACCCCCGATTACCCCGTCGTGTTCCCGCAGGCGATGTCCGCGACCATCGGGGCGAGGGTCCGCTTCATCACGCAGGACCAGGGCGCCAACGCAACGTACCAATGGGACTTCGATGGCGGCGGGATTCCGGTGACCAGCACCGAGCGCGAACCTCTGGTGCAACTCACGTCCCCCGCGGGTTTCTACACCGGGCGACTGACTGTGTGTCGGGGCGAGTGCCTGGAGCCGGTGGACTTTGTCTATTTCATCGAGGGCCCTCCTGTCTCTTCGGCTTCCCCCGCCGTCATGTCGGTGGCTCCGACAGGTAGCCTCGGTCTGAGCGGGGATATGGTGACCTTTCAGGCGGATGCCATCGGGACCATCAACACGTGGAGTTGGGACTTTGGTGAAGGTGCCACACCGCGTCTCTCCAGCGATCCGAGCCCCATCGTGACTCTCCGGGCACCGCGCATCTATCAGGGCACGGTGACTGTCAGCCAGCATCAGTTTTCGACTTCAACTTTTCATTTCGCCTACAGCGTGAACGCAGCCGCATCCACCGCTCCACCGCAAATTTCCCGAATCCTGGAAGATCGATGGAGCTACTGCGCCAATAAGCCGATCGCCATCAGCGCCCTCGTCAACAGCGATGCGCCCGTGACCTACGACTGGCAGATCGCGGGTGGAGGCGCGCCCCCGATCACGACCAACTCCGTGGTGCGCTTCACCAGCACCACGCCGAGCGGTCTGATCGCGGGCAGCCTGCGCGTGTCGAATGCCCATGGATCGTCCGCGCCGTACCCCTTCTCCTTCCGCATTCTGAATTGTCCGGAGGTGACCGCAGAGCAAATTTTTCCCGTTGATCAGCCGCAAGGGGTGGTCTATCTGAAGACCTCGCCCAATGACACGTATCCCCGGAAGGTGCTGCAACTTGAAGCGCCTGCCTTTGCGCCGAAGGGTCTGAATTACCCCGATTTCAGTGCGACCCGGGCGACTTCCGGACCCGTTTCCGGGCATGTCGAGGGTTGGAAAACGCACACCGGCTTTGCGGGCGATCCCGCACCCTTCCAGGCGACCCTGACGCATCCCCAGCCGGTGCCGATCTGGAAACGAGTCCTGAGCGTTCCCATTTCCACCACGCCGACTGTCCAGATGGCGATCGTGATTCAGGGTGATCGTCCGCTGCTCTTTTTCAACGGATCACAAGGGCTCACCTGCGCGACAGCACGCGCTGGGCAGCCGCAATCGGACAGCGATTGGGACCTCCACGCGGTGTCTGGTTTCGGCACCGTCAGCTATCTGGAGGCATTCGCCGGCGATGGACGGCCCGTGATCGTGGCCCACGGCCCCTCGAAGCGACTGCAGATGGGGGTGGCCCAGATAAATTTCCCGGCCTCCAGCACCGATTGGGATGTCTTCGAATTGCCGCAGGCAATCGTGGCCGAGCAGCCCCGCGCGAATGCCATGCCCGATGGCAGGCTCGTGATCATGGCGACTCCACCGGTCACCGATCTGGAGGATCCGACCGCACATCCCACCATCTATTTTGCGGGCGCGCACCCGACAGGACCCGCTGACATTCTGGCTTCGCATGTGTTCGATGCCGAAGTGCCCGCCTTCACTCGCGGAGGACAAGTCGTCGCCTGGAAAGACCGGTGGATCTTGCTGCTCCGCAATTTCAATCGCAGCCGGACCTTCATCGCCTGTGCTCTCACGGACTCCCCGGTCACGCCGGCCGATTGGAGCTTCTACGTCTTCGACACCGTCGATACCTTTCCGGTGCCCCACGACATGGTCGAACTGACCCCTGCGGGCAACCGGCTGTGGGCCTGCGAGCGGAGGCAGCAATCCATCGGCCGGACACTGGACCTCAGCGACACAGTTGCCGGTCAGCGATGCCGAGTGGTCAGTTACCGTCATGACCCCGGACATCTTCTTCCGCAACAACAGCCCACTGGTGGGGCAACTCGATGGTCGGCTCATCGAAGCCCGGTGGGATGCGCGTCGAGTCTGGCTCTACCGCGCGCTGACGGACAATCCCACGCAGAGCAGCGACTGGTACAAGCTGGTGATGAGCGATGTCGACGGGCAGCCGCTGGACATCCCCGACTTACGCGCACTGTCAGTCGAAGGCTCGCGCATGTATGTCGCTGCGACTCGCAACACAGACATCAATGCCCACGAGCTCTGGGCCACGACACTGACCTGGTAGCCAACAGAACAGTCGATCCCCCGCTCGATCATTGCCACGGACGACGCGACGAAACTTCACAGTCGGGGAGTGCCCCGATACATCGCTCGCGCTGATCGATGATCCGCGTCTGCCCCTCGGGATGGTGCGCCTCGATCAGACCACCATCGGCGAGGTAGCGGTTCAGCCGTTTCGGCACCGGCGACTAAGGGCGCATCACGAGCCCTGCAAATAGTCACGAACGGCAAAGCCGCCGGTGTCTCTCCGGCGGCTGGACAAAGTGGAGGGTCAGGGAGCGCTACTCGCGGCGGACGCGAAGGACTCCATCATCATCCGAGGCACGGGCGTGGGTGGAGAGCAGAAGCCGGGGCGCGAATGAAAAGCCTGGGCCGCCACCAACCGAAACCCAGCGACTCAGCGCTCCAAAGTCGAGGGGGGCGAAAATGGCGACGCTCGCTGGCTGGATGACTTCGACATTCCAGACGGTCTCCTCGAAGAGCGTGCACTGTCGCGCCAGATTCATCTTCCCTGCCGTCGAACTGGTCGGTTCGAAGTACACCACCACTGGGGATCCACCCCAGCTCACGAGTTTGGGGTTGAACCCGTTTCCCTCGGAGCCGGTGGCGTCGACGGTTGCAGGGTCTGTCCACTCCGAACTGTCGTCCGGATCGAATACGGTCGACTCGACATACCGAAGATCGGCGCTAGTACCCGAGCCATCTCTGTAGGCCAGCCCCAATCGCTCCGAGGGAGGAGACGTGCTGAGGAAGAAGTCATAGACGACCGAGAGCGACGTCTCCGCGATGATCGAGTTCGATGCAGTCGCAACGTTCATCGGCTCATCGAATTCGAAGGAGCCGCTTGAGGTCTCCACGCGCACCTTGAGGTTGGAGTCGGATGCGTAGGAAACATGCAGAAGGCCGAGGAACTCGACCATGCTGCCATCGTTCCCAGGTTCGGTAGTTTCGGTCAAGTCATTGGTGTCGTTGCTCCCGAGAGCCGGGGGGGTAGTTCCGGTGTTCCAGCTTACTGCCGTGTGGAATAGGAGCAGGCCATCGTTGGTCCCATTGTCCGAAAACAGAATGGCAAATTCGCCACTCGATCGGCGGAGCAGGGTGAGCTGGTCGGTCGTGACACAACCCGTTGCGACGCTTCCCTCAGCGGAGACGTCTTCCGTCGCATTGAAGTCCCCATCATTTCGCACGAGCCGCGCCCAGAGATCGCCATCGCTCTCCATGTACGCAAAGACGAAGCCATTGACGTCCGTGGCCACCGCCGTCTGCACGATATCCCGATCAATGCCTGCTGGCGATAGCCGCACGGAGAGATCCTGGGTTCCATCGTCGGCATCGACGACCGCGACGAATGCGCCGGCGTTCGCGCTGGTGGGATCGTGGCGGTAGCAAACCACAGCCTCGCCAGCAAAGTCCGCTGCACCGCTTGGAATCCAGGCCATGCTGGAATGCAGCCCGCCATCTCCGTTATCCGCCTCATTTTCGGAGGTCGGCTCGATGTCGCTTGCGGTCAGGGAGATCGGTGTTTCCCCCTCGACTTCGAATTCGAAGGGGAATGGATCGGAGACAAAAGTTTGCGGCACCGAGTCAGCATCGGTGATCGTACGCGAGATAGTCACTGTGCCGTTGTAAGTACCAGCCCCCTGAAGGACCGCGATGGCGAAGGGCGAGACCGTAGTTGTCGATCCAACTGCGCCATTATCAAAATCCCACTCGAAGATCCTGGTGTCGTCGCCAGCGGGCGGCCAGCAGGTATCCTGCACAACCGTGAAGGTCACGCTCTCGCCGCAACCACTGCCGGACACCGCAACGTTGAGGGGGATGGCCCGAGAGTCAAGGTGGACATTCACGATTTGGTAGGTCCGTGGGGCGACCCGACGCGACGCCCCCGCTGCGAGGGGATCGCTGCCGGGTATCATTCCCGTGTGGGTGTACCAGTCGTTGTTGCTCGGGGAATCCGCGGTAAGTGCATCCGCCTCGGGGTCATCCACGATAACCAGCACTGGGAGGATCTGCTGTTCGTCATTCGTCGGCGTCGTAATCCCGGCGTTGCCGATAACGCCCTCGAAAATGTAAGGGTCGTAGTGGTACCCGCTCCCACTGTCCCGAGGGATGCCAAATGACTGGATCCCAAACAGGTCGCTCGATACGAGAGTAACCACCGGTGGACCAGCCGCTTCGGCCGGAATCGCCCCGACATCCGTCGCATCTGAGTTGAACTCGGAGATGTGCTGTTCCGGGTCCGCCCGCCATCCCGCACTATCCCAGTCACGGACTGAGATACGAATCGGTGTGGAATTCTGAATAGTGCTCGGAAACGCGCCCTGCGTGAACTGCTCGACATAAATGCGCCCATCGGCAGTAGCGCAGCTGGCTGTTTCCTGGTGGACCACCGAGCAATCGAGCGCCCCGTGCGGACCGCGATAGGCGAACGCGTCGAGCGCGGCAAGCGGTGTGGAGCAGTCGGTTCCATCGGGATCCGGCAGGAAGTTATTGGAAGGGACCCGCGGAGATGTCCACTTGACCACGATCGCCAGGTCCAAATCCGCCTCGGCCTCTGCGTCTTCGCCGCAGATACCGTTGTCGAAGTAATCCGGTCCGAGGATGAAGAAGTTGTCAATACTCTGGCCCTGGTGCAGGTAGTCGTAGCCGAACCAGTGGATCGGAAGTTGCTCCCGGCTCGAGCAGTCTGCGACCATATTGAAGAATTGCCAACCGCCTCCATAGAGGTCGTAGACCCCAGGGTTCGAGTAGTTATCGTCGAACGTGTCATCGTCCGCTAAATCCGTGCGATTGTGTTTCCCGTCGTCCGCGAGAAGCACGTAGGGAAAGGTGTTCGTCGTGAAGTTGGAGATGTCGGGGGCAAAGAGGTCGGTATCCCAGAGGAGCGCATCGCCCCCGGTGTTCACGCCCTTGGGCCGCATGTAGCCGTCAGGATTGGTAACGACGTTGGGATTCAGGATCACGTCACCATCAGGCCCAGCGAACGTGAAATCCTCTTCGTCCTGCCCGGTGCAGAGGTCCGCAAGGACTAACAGGCGTCCGGTGTAACCGAAGTCCGCTCGATTCGTGCTCGTTCCCTGCACACTTTGATCGGGAGCAAAGAGCGGGTGGGTATGCCGAAAATCGACCCGGACCGCCCCTCCCCCAGCATCTGACGTACCGACCAGTTCGAACAGGTTCTCAACCGCCATCGGCGCTAGCAGGCCGGACGAAGCCGAAGCCAGAGCCTAAGTCACTCCTCCCATGTCGAGGTCTACGATGTCTCCCTGCTGGGCGGCTGTCCTGGGTGGCGTGATCGAGGCAAGCCGGACGGCGCGGGTCTGTCGATTTACTTTGAGCCGGACGACTCCGAGCACGCCCTCTTGGCTCGGCAATGCCGCGATCGGCGGAAGTTCGCCCGTCACAACTGTCTCCTGTCCTGCGGGGACATGGATGCTGGGGGAGATTGAACCCCCGTCGTGTCCTTTCTTTCCCTGGCAGGCACCTGCGACCAAGGCAAGCGCGAGCGTAAGCGCAAGCGCGCAAAGGGGTCTGTGGAGTAACACGGCAGAGTCCTTTCTATCCGTTCATGATTCGGAACTGTCTCACGGTCACGTTCTTTAGGGCCCGGTGAGGATGGCCCGCATGCGAGCCGGGACTTCGGCTCACCTACCAGGGATCGAGATTCCAGCCGAGGGTGAGATTCCCCGCATTGTTGGGGAACGCCACAACAATCCGGCCCTGGACATCGCACATGCTAATGCCGGCGTATTGCTCTGCAGCCCCGATGTAGCCATCCCCCAGGCTATCTGTGCTGACCCAGTCGCCGGTTTCAGTGGGAACGGTCACAAGCGCGCGAGAGACAACAAGCCAGAACATCGGAGACGTCTCCCGCCTCTGCACATGGGCACTCACCAATCGCCCACCGACCAACTCGAGGCTATCGCGCAGTCCACCGCCGAAGTCGTATTCGGCATGGCCGGCGGAAGGTGGCGGAGTCCAGGCGTCGAGCGACCAGCGGAGATCACTCAGACGATCGGCTTCCGAGACAGGGGTGCTTACACGCCAAATGCCCTCCCAGCCGATCTGCGTCGTCACGATCCGGTCATTGACGATTGCGATTTGGCCCCGACTGTCTCCTTTTCTATAGGTCCAGTTCGGCGGGTAATCAGTGGACGTAACCGCCCACCGCTCCGAGGTGAAAGGAACAGGATCGCGGCTGATCAAGAAATCCCATCGATACGGCGGAACAAATGGTTCAAGTGGATCACTAAATAGCAGGTACTCCCGAATTCCATCGGTCTCGAGATCGACGTAGTCGCCCGTCGTGTCGTTCGAGCCTCCATCGTCGCCTTGGGTCACTCCCACGGAGTAGATCCACCAGTCGGCATAGCCCTGTGGATCCGCCGTGAAGGAATGCGCAATCGCGAGTTCGATATGGTCATTAGGAGAAGGGGCCACCGGACCGCGCTCAAAGGTCAGCGAGAGGCCTCCATCGGGATTGACGATGAGATCGGTTTCGTCCCAATAGCGCCCGGGCGCGGCGGAGTGGTCGATCGCTCCCGGCTGGATGGTCGTCCGCTGCCAGTCCGTGGGGCTTTGAGGGTCCGCGGTCAGGGCTCGCGCGAAGCGCAGGTCCTGCAGCGTGTAGTCGTAGTAGCTGCTCGCGAGGCGTCCGTTCCACAGCACCAAACCCACTCCGCGTCCGCTCTCGTTGTCGGGCTCGATCAAGTGGATGGTCCAATCGGCGGTGGTCCGCGGATCGGGTCGCGTCGAGCGGGCGATTTTGAGGCGATCAAGGGTGCGATCGTAGTAGGCGAGCGCGATCCGGTCATCGGCGACGCCGGGTCCGTGCTCTTCTAGCACGACACTGTTCCACTCGCCAGTCAGGGGGCCTGGATCGACCACCATCTTCTGCCATTGCGGTTCTGGGGGGACGATTCGCACGTTGAACCCCTGATACGTCACCGGGGGCATGGCCAGGGCAGAATCGGGCGCAAGGGTGCCAGGGGTCAGACCCGCGTGTGGCCCTGCATCGGAGAGTGTTGCTTCGCGATCCGTGACCCGGACGAGCGCCGGATGATCTGTCAGGGCGGGCGCCCCGAGGTCGTTACCGATCGTGGTGGCGAAGACGAACTCCTCTCCCGGCATCCCTGAGGTCAAGGGAAGCACTTCATTCAAGGCCTGAGGGGTTCCGAGGACACCAGGAATATCGAGAGCGACAAGCGGCGAACCCGCGGCGCCGGGCACCACCGCCGAGATGTCGGGATGAAGGGACAGATCTGAGCTCGGCCCCTCAGGCATCGTCATGTCCCAATCCCGTATGGCAAAACCGATCGGCGAGCCGGGGCCGCTTTCCGATACATGCATTCTCAGATCCGACTCGCGATAGTCGACCATTCGACGCACGACACTGCAGTCCAGGGCCCCATGAGGAGCCCGGTATGCAAATTGACTGACATCGACCGTCGACGGGGGCAAGCGCAGGTTGCGTCCGGCACTCCCGCCAATCCCCTTCGGTTCGCTGTGTTTGATGAGCAGGGCGACCCGCAGCGCGTCAGCGGATTGCAGGTGAGCGTTCCGCAAAACAAACGAGTTCGAGACGGTCTGACCCGCATGCACAAAATCGAATCCGGTCCATCCGATTCGTGAGGGTCCCAGGTTTCCTCGCTGCCACCCTCCACTCGCGAGGTCCCAGGTTCCCTCTGGAGCGTCCTGGTTCGATACCCCGAGTCGGTTGTCCTTTGCCTCGTCCGCCAGGAGTACGTAGGGAAAGCAATTCGCGCGGTGTCCGGGCAGGTTCAGCAGTCCGCCGGGCTGCACATAGCCATCCGGAAG
>Ga0163150_10004384_pt1 | contig 18921 bp, 20 predicted proteins | sample OliLakLV19P2IB_FD_148628 | JGI IMG/M metagenome (GOLD analysis project Ga0163150, IMG submission 148628) | Freshwater microbial mat bacterial communities from Lake Vanda, McMurdo Dry Valleys, Antarctica - Oligotrophic Lake LV.19.P2.IB | ecosystem: Environmental > Aquatic > Freshwater > Lake >...
CCAAAAAAGAAAACTCAGGCTGGTTCAAAATATCAAAAGAAACATCGCTAAATTTGAAATCAAACCTGAAGACCTTGGGTTTGTAACAGTCTGATTAACAGCAAGACTCTAAAACGTTAGTCAGAATGCTATTGCAAAACTCTACACTTAACTAAAATGCCTGACTTAGCCAACATATTTCCTAAATTGCAAAATACAAGAATTAGACTCTTAAAACCGAGTACATGACATAAAGTAAAATCGCCATATATTGTGAGTTGAATATCAAGTATATAACTTAAATCTCACTAATATGGCGACTAAGGCACAAAGTACAGAGTTCATTGACATTTTTCGAGGATTTTTCAGAGGATTTCATGGCGCACGAATCAAGACCTTGCTCCTGTTGGTACAGGCACTTGCTTCATTGGGGTCGATCAACCTTGTTCGGCTAGCTGCTGGTTTAAAAACAGAAGTAGATCCGGATAGCAATTACAGGAGGATACAACGATTCATTCATGAGATCCAATTTAGTAGTGAGTCATTGGTTCCGTTTTTATTGAAGTTAGTTGGCATCACAGCTCCGTATACACGTATTCTGGATCGAACCAATTGGCAGTTTGGTAAGGCAAAAATCAATTTCTTAATGCTCAGTGTGTATGGAGGAGGATGGAGCATATCTGGGGGAAGTCCAGTATGCGTATCAGTTTTGGCCATTGTATTTTAGGATAGGAAAGCGCTTTTCCATAGGCTCTTTTTGGTTCAACCCCTTGCTGAAGTTCCGAATCAATCCATTGCCTTAACTCATTAAGCACAGACCTCATTTGCTGATCCCGGTACAGCTTTTTCTTGGCAAGAGAAAGCTCTTTGCCTGATCGATCCATGATGTATATCTTTTGAATCATAGCCAACACTTGTTCGATCCTGGTTTTATTCGTCTCCCCCGTCCCCTTTGGCTTTCACATATTTGAGCTGGATCGTTCTTTTCTTTACCAGACTGTTTTTTTTCCACTCAAGTCATTAATCGCATATTCACCGCATCCCATTTCAAGGCCCTGCCCTGGGCCGCACTCATATTGCATGCCAGGGATGGCGCTGCTGCCCTTAATCCAAAAGTGGCATCTTCCAGGATCGGAGTACCTGAGCGGATACCATTAAAAAAACTGATCATGTGGTCGAGGCGGTCATCGTATCCCGCTGGAGCATTATATTCTATGGTCTTACCCATCTCATATCCTCCTTTGGCTTCACCGTATTTATCCGCATACCATTTTTTAAAGTCTTCTTTTTGTTGAGCCGAAAAACTATCGAATGAATCATAACCTCCATATCCCAGGGCGGCACTTCTTTTTAAGGTTTTTACTTTAAAATCATTCCAGCCAATATCGATTACTCCGTCGGTGCCAATAAATTTTATACCAAATCCACTTTTTCCTTCACCATCCGCGAGGTTGACCCGGGTATAGACCTGATAGGCCGGTAGTTTACCGCGTTCCGGGTAACTCAAAAAAGCATTGACCATATCATAGGCGTCCCGGCCATCTTTCCAATAATTGATTTCTCCCAGTGCATAAATTTTATTCGGACCTATAGAGCCGGTAACGGTATGCAGTGCCGTGAGGAGATGTACGATCAAGTCCCCCGCAGCCCCTGTACCATAATCCTTATAATTACGCCATCTGAAAAACCGGACAGGATCGAAGGCCACCTTGGGGGCATGGCCCAGAAAACGGTCAAAGTCAATGGTCTGCGGTGAAGCATCGGTAGGTATAGAATATTGCCAGGCACCCCGGGCATCCGAGCGATCGCAATAAGCTTCTACATAAGTGAGTTCACCGATCACACCCTGTTCAAAGTATTTTTTCGCTTCAAGTATAGCCGCGCTGCTCGCCCGTTGACTACCTACCTGCAATACTTTTTTTGTTTTTTTCTGAGTGGCTATCATCGCAGCACCTTCTTCTATTTTCTGGACCATGGGTTTTTCACAATACACATGTTTACCCGCATTCATAGCGTCTACTGCCATTCTTTGGTGCCAATGATCCGGAGTACAGATCAGTACAGCATCTATATCTTTTCTCGCTAATAATTCCCTGTAATCTTTGGTGGTAAATAGTTCATTCCCCCATTTTTCTTTCGCACGATCTATCCTACCGGTATACAAGTCACATACGGCGGCCAGTTCTACCCCATCCACCCGCTTGGCGGTATCGGTGTCGTAATGTCCGATAATCCCTGAGCCGATCAATCCAATCCTGATTTTATCGTTGGAGCTGATTTTTTGAACAGGCCTCAGTTGATGTCGGATGACCGGATCGGAGGCTAAGACTGGTGTGGTGATACCGGCGGCGGCCATAGATCCACCTATTTTTTTTATAAATTTTCTTCTTGAATGTTGCATATCTTTTAGTTCTTTTGGGTAAAATAAAAAATCATCGGATTAGCGATCTCTTTTATAAACGGCAAAATAGGTATTCGGCCGGATTATAGATTATAAATTTTTCTTTCTGGTAATCTACCGTTCAAGGCTCGTTCTAAAAGAGTTTGCCATTTGGCAATTTAATGGTAACGTGGTTATCCTTTTTATACGGTTGTATTGGCAAACTTACCATAGTGCCATTTTGAGGGGAGATGCCTGAGATCTGACTGAGTAAGAACCAAATAAACTTATTCCGCTTTAAATTTAAACTTACCTCCCCGAATTCATTTAATTATTCACCCCGTCAAAGACCTGCCTGAGGTTTTAATCTTTTAAACTCACCAATTCCCGGATTTCCCGATCACTCAACTCTCCGATCCACTTTTCACCATTCATTACGGTGATATTGGCCAGGTGTTTTTTACTTTTTAGCATGTCGTCTATTTTCTCCTCCAGGGTCCCTTTTGTAATCATTCGATGTACCATTACATTTTTTGTTTGGCCAATCCGGAATGCCCGGTCTGTGGCCTGAGCTTCTACTGCGGGGTTCCACCAAAGGTCATAATGTATTACATGGCTACCAGCGGTAAGATTGAGTCCGGTGCCACCGGCTTTCAGGGACAAAATAAAGGTATCGTTGATCGCATTGATTTGAAAGGCCTGTACCATTTCGTCTCTTTCCTTTCGGCTATTGCCTCCATGCAATTGCAAAGCTTTTTTCCCACAATGTGTATGAATTACTTGCCGTAGGATATCACCCATCTCTCGGTATTGAGAAAAGATCAGTACTTTCTCGTTGTTTTCATAAATGGAATCCAATAATTGCAGAAGCATCATCATTTTACCCGATTGATCCGGTTGTAAGTTGTCGTTTTTCTTTAAATAATTTGCAGGATGGTTGCAAATCTGTTTTAAGACCGTGAGTAATTTTAAAATAAGGCCTCGCCGGTCGATGCCATCTGCTTGTTCTACGGCATTTAAAAGTTCAGTGGTTGCACTTTTATAAAGCGAAGCTTGTTCTTTGCTAAGATAACAATATTGGTTGTTTTCTATTTTATCCGGTAAATCATTGATAATGTTTTTATCCGTTTTGACTCTTCGCAGGATAAAGGGGGCCGTAATTTTTCGAAATTTTTCCAATCTTTTTTTGTCCTGATTTATTTCGATGGGTTTGGAATATTCATCATTAAACCAATTGGCATTTCCCAGATAACCCGGATTGGCAAAATCAAAAATGCTCCAATATTCCAGGAGCCGGTTTTCCACCGGGGTGCCGCTCATGGCTATTTTGGTGTGGGCGGTTATTTTTTTAATCGCTTTTGTTTGTGCTGTTTCTGTATTTTTTATATTTTGGGCCTCATCGATTACCAATACATGCCATTTTTGTTTACAGAGTTTTTCGTTTTGGGTTCTGGCCATCCCATACGTCGTGATCACCACATCGAATTTATTAAAATCAGTTTTGCGATTCGGGCCGTGAAAAACTGTGGTTGAAAGCGAAGGAGCAAATTTTGAACATTCTTTTTGCCAATTGCTGAGCAAGGTAGTTGGGGCCACTACCAATACGGGTTTGTTTTTTAAAAATCCTTCTTCCTTAAATTTTTGGATGGTTGTGATGACCTGTATCGTTTTACCCAGCCCCATATCATCTGCCAGTAACGAACCTAAACCCAATTGAGTATTTTTATACATCCAGCTAAATCCCCGCTCTTGATAAGGACGAAGTACCGCATCCAGTCCTTTTGGCAGATTAACCGCATCCATTTTTAATATATCATTTATCCTTTGTTGTAAAGATTTATCTATCTGTACCGGAGCATTTTCAAAATCGCCGCTCAAAGCCGCTTGCAACAGCATAAATGCACCCGGAGTGGTAGGGGCGGTTAGTTTTTTTATTATCCTGTCAATCTCCTCCTTATTCATCAGCACATATTGGTCTCTTATTTTTACCAACCGCGAGGTTTGAACGGACAGTTCCATAAATTCTTCTTTACCGATAAAATGATTTCCTACCGCTACCTTCCATTCAAAATCAATCAGATCGGTCAGGGACAGGAAACTCTTGTTCCTTACTTTGGGTTTTAAGGCAACCGTGACTTTAGGATACAAAATCTCCTGCAGGCTTTTAGGTAATAAGATCTGAATGCCAAACATTTTGATGGCCGGCAAGATCTCCGTAAGAACATCGGCAAATGTATGTGCACTATACTGCAGGCGCTTAGTTCCTTCTGACTCGATGATGGAATTGAGGCCTGGCATGTAATGGGCAAGCAACTGGACAGCTTTTAACACCTCAAACTGCTTTAATTTTTCCTTATTCAAAAAGGCAGACAGTGACTCTACCGGTTGCAAGATTGCTCCATTATCTTTTATCAATACTTCCAATTCAAACCCGCCATTGTTTTTATGTTCATGCACTTGTAAAACCGGAGAATACGCTTTTTTATTAAGCGTAAACCGGCTCAGCCAGAGCTGAATGGTGTTGGGAATTTCCTTTTCGAAAAAACCGTCAAATTCATGGATGGTATCATCAAAAAAAAGTTCAATTAATTTTTCATCGCGGATATTTAATTTTTTTTCATTTCGTTTGTACCCACTATAACTATCTTTCACCGACGCGTTGATAAATAACGAACAAATCATATAGAGCCCTTCTTCCGGTCTCGATGGTGGTGGTTTAGTTGGTTTTTTTGATTTTTTAACAAGAATATCAAAGATTACCATTTCCGGAGGAAGCCATTGCATTAATACATCAATTACTGATTTTACACTGCTGTTGACCAAGGCAGGAATCCATTGTATGTGATATTCAATTGGGCCGGAAAGAAACAGTCTGGGCAAGATAGCTCCCCGTTCACAGAGGATATTACAACACCTGAAAGCACGATAGAGTAAAATAAATGAAGGGGAATAATTATCCAAATGCTTTTTTTCCGTTTTAGAAAGCAGGTTGACCAGATCATAAAAATCAATTTTTATTTGTTTTTTATTGGTATCGATCGCCGAGATCCGGGCCACACCATCTGGCTTAAAATGAATGAAGAACTGATAATACCGGTAATCCGGGGATAAAATTTCCGGTTTGTTTTTAAGCTTTGCCAAATAATCCGGTTCATTGCGGCTTAGTCTTTTGTATTGTGTTTGCAGAATGGATTTAAAATCTCCATCTGTGTAGAAAAGAGGATTTGCTGTAAACAATAAAGGCAGTGTTGACCTTAGATCTTCTATCAATGAAAAGTCGGGGATTTCCTTGGGAAGTTTGTTTAACAAGGCCTGACTTGCAACGGTTTTTGCTTTCCCGGATGGAGCTGCAATACAATCCTGGATGGAAAAGATTTTTTCTTCTTCAAGCTGATGAAATTGGGTTTGATGCGGGTCAAGTTCAGCCAGGAGATTCAGTCGATGAAGTGAAAAAACAATAAATGGGTTTTGATCTATTTCATTGGCTATCAGGTAAATAACAGCTGCCAGATGTTTGCAAGGAACTGCAAAGTCCGGACAAGAACAATTTAATTTAATATCCTGCCAACTTTGGGCAAATATTTTAATCTTGTTTTTTTCCGCTATGGCCAGTAATTCATGTGGCAATTGGCGATTGAGTAATTGCGATAAAATGAGGGGATTGGTTTTGATGTTCGATAGCAATGCTTTTTTTTCCTTATCCGTAAACGGAGGTACTACAATATTAATGTCATAGGGCCTTGGCCTACTGCCCCTTACCTTGGCTTGTATGACATTTTCACTGATCGTAATATTCTTGACCTTACCCCCGTTGGCATAACTCCTCCCCCTGGGAAGCCTGTTTGAAAAATCAATTCTATCCAGTGATTTGAGCCACTGTTCACCCCACCAGGTGCGTCCGTATTGCGCCATTTTATTGATATGATTATTGGGTGTAAGTTATTAATAATTGAGGCAAGCTACTCAGGTAAAGCAGTCTTAATTTTACCAAACCTTTGACTGTTATTAACCCTACTGCTTAGAACGGATAAGGTATCCACCCGATGGACAAAATAACTCACAACCGCGCTCTAAACAACCTATAATGTTGTTTCACCCTCTCCATATACTTTTTTTCGGTAAGTAAAAGGTCATTAAATAGTTTCAATATTTTTCGTGCATGTTCGGATTGATCAGACAATTCATTCAAAATGGGGGTAGTCAGTTGTTTAGCCTTCTTATTATCATTTCGACCCAACCACTTTTTGTAAAACGCTATAGTCTCCCATCCGTAGCCAATTATGGCTAGTGGATCTTTACCCGGAAGGGATTTCATATCTTTTGAATAATATACCGAAAAAAATACCCTTCGGCAATTACAGGAGATTTCATTGCAGAATGATTCTACAAATGAATAACACCCTTTAGGCAGGTTGTGTTTGTTATCACTGTGCAGTATAGTGATGGACCTGGTTTCGTGCATTGCCACCTCAGGTAGTATTTCATATAGAGGTTGAAAAGGCATGTGGTTCTAATTGAATTAAAGTATTTTTTTTGCGACCCCGTTTATCCGTACGGATTCTATGATTGGCGAATATAGCAGATGGAATACAATCTCCGGCATAGACTATCTTAAAACTTTATCTAACTTCCATGGTATCGCCTTGTCTAACCAGGTCAGCCGTACCCCTGACAAACACGGTTTTTTTAAAAATAAGCATCATGATTACAACGGTCATCAGGTGGCTTTGGCTTCTAAACCTTTTGAGATTGTTGCCTGCAAAGATTTACTTCCTCGGATCAAAAAGCTGCGGCAACCAAACCTTAAAAAACGGAAATGAATCCCTGCTGTTTCCCGCCGAAGCGTAATCACAAAATTGAACTGCTATAGGTTTTGATCCTCCTTCCATATAAGATTCGGGAACAAATGAAGCTTCAAACTGTTGCCAGACATCAGGGCTGGTTGAAGCCACTTTAGTTTATTGGATCCTTCCCGGGGCATCTGATACCGGTGCAATAAAAGACTCCATCAATGGCCCTGATAACCTGCTGTCCCTGGCCAATATTATCGGGCCCCGCGTAACCGCTACATCCGGGTTTCCCCCCGGCGGATTAAGCTACCTTCCATTTCAAATCGGATTTGAATCCTATCCTCATCCGCCCATCGCCTCCTGATTTCATAATAACTACCTGACTCTATTCCTTCCAGAAACTGTCCGTTCACCGAGATCATCTGTTTGACACTCCACGCGGGTATTCTGATCCGGACCGACAGCTCTTCTGATTTTTCCAAATTCATCATTAGGTTGATATCTCCGCTTTCGGGATACTTGGTTTCCTGGACCAGGCTTAGGTTTTTACCGGCCTGCGTTTTCAAAATGAATGTTCCCTCAGCAAAAAAATTAACCTGTATACCCGTTTTATCCTGCATCACCGCGGTCAACGGTAAAGTGAACAAAGCACGCGGTCGCTGGCATTACAACAGTTGAGTCCCATATTACATTGTTCACTACCTTCCAGTCTCTGGCCGGTCAGAGGAGTGTATTTGGCCCAGTCGGATCCATCGGGACGCATCGCTCCGAGCAAAGCGTTGTAATATGTAGATTCAATAGCATCCGCATATTTTGCTTCACCGGTTAGTCTCAATAATTGCTGACTTAGTTTGATCCAGGTAGCGGTGACACAGGTCTCCTGGTAATGGTAAACCGGCTCAGCCTGATGGGCTTGTCCATGAAACCAGCATTCTACGGAAGAACCGGAACCTGCGATATTGATCTCGGTATGTAATATATTGTCCCAGACCTTTTCTACCGTTTGTTTGTATTTAACTTCTCCGGTTAATCGGTATAATTCAAGCAGTCCTTCATAACAAGACATCATTTCGTATGCTTTTTGACCCTGTTCCCAGCCATACCAGTTTTTTTGAGGTTTGGGAAAACGGGAGGCTACATCGATTGTTGCTTTCGAGATCAGTTGGGGACCATTTTCAGATTCCCATTGACGGACGATATCCAGGGCAAAATCCAGGTATTTTTTTTTGCCCGGTTCTAGAATAAAGCAGGCAAATCGGTTCCAGTACAGAGGATGCAGCCATACCCCGATGATTGCCCAAGGTGACGAGGGTGGTTTTTTTTGATCGAGTTCCAGCATTAGGTGGTCAGCTAAACGGGCTGCGGGCATCCAGAGATTTATGATCTGATTTCAGATCGTAATAAGCGAGTAGTCCAAGCATTCAATATTTTCGTCCCCAGATATCCCAGCTTTGAAGATGGCGGTCCGGGGCATAATTTCCAATATAACCGTCGGGAGTCTGAGTGACCAATAATCCTTCAACTGATTTTGTCAGGACAGTCTCGAGTTGTTTTTCCGGACGATACCTATAAGCCAGGACGGCAGAGGTAAACCATTTGCCCCAGAATTCAGACTGCCAGCAGGAGGTTTCGGTCCGGTTATTAAAAGGGGCGATCAGTCGATCCGGATCCTGGGACAGGATACGATTGGTATAAGAAGAATCCAGCCTGCGGCCGAGATAACCAGATAGCTGAGCGGAAGTGGCGGGAATAAGTTGATCTTTAATTACAGGTTCCACTTTATGCCCTGTACCAGTTCTCGAATCCATCAAACTGAAGAAAATCAGCAATAACCAAATCTTAACCATGAGTTGAATATAAAATATTTACCGATAAGGGGCAGTCACTCAAAAGTATTCTCGAAATGGAATTTGTATATTCGGAAAAATATTTGTTTCCTGATTGGGAAATTTGTATCTTTGACGAAACACATGAATGAAGCCCAAATTTGGCGTAGAATTGATGCCTGAAGCTATTGAATTTTTAGAAACCCTTAAAGACAAAGCGAGAGAAAAAATTTATTACAACATTAGAAAATCTCAATTTGTAAATGACCCGACGCTATTTAAAAAACTTACCGATTTCATTTGGGAGTTCAGGACTTTATACAATAGTAATTCTTACAGGCTTTTTTCATTTTGGGATAATACTGATGCCATTAAAGTAATGGTTGTCGCATCGCATGGAATTATGAAAAAATCACAGTAAACGCCATTGAAAGAAATTAGAAAAGCAGAGGAGATTAGAAAACAATATTTAGATAATAAATTAAGACAAAAATATAATGGCAAATAAACTCAAAACCGTTTCGCTGGACACCATGATTGACAAACACGTTGGCAAACGTGGAACGATAAGACGGGAAGCTTTTGAAAACGAATTGAAAATTGATTTGTTGGGGCAGGCCATAAAACAAGCCAGGCAAGATCGTAACCTCACTCAAGAGCAACTCGGCAAATTGGTTGGCGTTCAAAAGGCGCAAATTTCAAAGATTGAAAACAGTGTAAAAAACGCCAGATTTGAAACTATAATGAAAGTATTTGAGGCTTTAGGTGCAAAAGTAAACTTTAGTGTAGAGTTAAATCAGAAAATTGGGTTTTAACCGTACGCTTACCTTTGTAAAAATCCCGGACCACGAATTCATTGTGTTCTTGATCATATTTTTCGATCAGCAGCGTAAGTAATTCAATTTCATCCTGTACTTCTGGTTGCCTTATTGCTTTCAACCAACTCTTCCAGTTTCACACAATATTTATTGTATTGTTGTGCAGTTTTAATAACACTATATAATATTTTTTCCATTCTACCTTTAATATTCGTTTTATCGAATACTGTTTGTTAACCTTGACCATTTCTCCCATTTCTCCCCTTTCACCTTTTCTCCTTTCATCTTTCTTTGATCAATTCCTGAATATCCGGATCCGGTTCGATATTATTCATTTGCACCAGGATATCATCATACCTCGCCCGGACATAAGGACTCATTGGTTTTACGGAATATTTTTTAGGATTAGGTAAGCACGCTGCTATCATGGCGGCTTCAGAACGGCTGAGATCTTTGGCTGATTTATTGAAGTAAGATCTGGCGGCGGCCTCGACACCGAATATCCCTTTGCCAGTTTCTATCACATTGAGATACCGGTGGAGGATTATTTTCTTGGACCAGAAGGTCTCAATCATAAAAGTGAAATACACCTCCAGCCCTTTGCGGATAAAATTACGCTGTTGCCAGAGAAAGCAGTTTTTGGCCGTCTGCTGGCTGATCGTGCTAGCCCCTTTAGCCCTGGTAGGTTTTCTTTTATTGTATTTCAACGCCAGTTTGATCGCCTTGATATCAAATCCATCGTGATCCGGAAATAGTTGATCTTCACTGGCTAATACCGCCAACTTTATATTTGAGCTCATCTCGCCATAACCCACATAATCCCTCTTCAGTCCATAGCCGGAAATCAAACTTGAAATTTGAGTAAAGGTCAGGGGCGGGTTGATCAACCCATACAACAAAACAAAAAACCACTGCAATAAATATGCAACAATAAATATTTTATAAACCCAGGTGACCAGCCGTTTTATTCGTGGCCGTTGCTGGAGATAAACCCTATAAACCACCACAAGGGCTATGATGAAAACTAAAAAAATTAAAACCTTCCACAACAACGGGGTCAATTCGGCCTTCCGTTCTTGTAATTCCGAAAAATTTAGGATCAGAAAATACACCAATTGGAAAAGCAGGAGAGACAAAACCAGTTTGTCGCTGATGTTCCAAAATAACTCGATGTATTGCCTAACTCTGGCCTTGAGTTCCTGCATGATGAAGCAGGGATAAAATTAGTAAATAAGCGGCTTAATTTTATATGAGGTAAGGCTTCAATTCATCGGATAATTGCTTCATTCGATATCGTTTCTTTCAATAATTCTCTACCGGCACATCCACCACCCAGTTCATCAAATCCTTCATACCATAAATATTAGCCGCCCTCCACCGCAGGTCATACATACCGCTGGAAAGCACTTTTACTTTTTTAAATCCATGGCTTACCAGTCTTTCCGCGGCAGCAAAAGCCTCCAGGTTGCCTGAAAAAGCATAGACAACAATATTTTTTTTCCTATACTTCATTAGTTCGGATATACGCGCTTTTAATTCGTTTTCAGGTATGTTGACGGCCTCTTTGATATGGCCACGGTTTCGGAAGGGCTGTTCTTTATTTTGATTGGTAAAATCGGTGTTGGAGCGGATATCCAATATCAGCACTTTATTGCCTTCTTGCATCTTCCGGTGAAAATCCAGGGAAGACAACAATCCATAATCCGGTCTGTTCTCCCATATACTTTCCCTTATCCTAAGGTCATTTTCGCTTTCACTGATCCATGCGTCCAACCCATAAAACAGGATATGAATTCCTGTAAACCCATTGTCCAATAATGTCTGGGCAGCCTGATAGGAATCATCGCCATAATTATCAACGATTAAGAGAGTCTTGTCCCTGGGTATTTTGCCCAGGTTTTCCTTTAGTGATTCCAACGGGTAATTTACAGCATTTTTTAAATGACCATAGGCATTTATCAACAGTGAAGACGTTTTTCCCTGGAAGGCGGAGTCAGCTCTTACATCTATTATATACAGGTCTTTGGTATTTAGGATTAATCTGAACGTTTCCGCTGGTGAAAGTAAATTGAATTGATTGCCTGTTTCATAAAGTTCATTTAAACAAGCTGATTGAGCGCTCCGTTGCATATTAAATTCGGTTAGGCCGCCATTGACATTGGTCACATCGGTAAATCCGCTGTCCACCAACATTTTGGCGACCACTCTGCTTCGTTGACTATGCGAACAAATGAGCAGGACGGGTTTGTTTTGATAGTCTTTAATTTCACTTAACCGTTTATTGATTTCTCTGGAGCTGATGTTCATGGCTCCTTTTAACCTGCCAATATTTAAACCGGAATACATAGAGGTGTCGTTGAACTCGCCCGGTGTGCGTACATCCAACAACAGCCCGTCGCCCAGCCTGTGGATGAAATTGCACAACTCCTCAAGGTATATGGTCTTAAATACCAAATTGTCATTTTTGAATTGTGCCAGAGCAAAAATCCAATACATAAAAGCAAAACAGGATAAAATAATTTTTTTCATTTAGATTAAATATTAAGTGGTTGAATAATGAGCTCTTTGTTTATTACCATACTACCCACCCCGAGAAATAAATAGGCAAAACCTTTTTTCAGCTTTTCGTTGGAAACCAAACCGGATAAATAAATTCCGACCAGCATTCCTATAATCCCGAAGGCTGAAAATTTTAATAAAAACCCCCAGTCAAACTGATTTTGGCTCAGGTCGAATAAAAACCCGGTTAAGGACTTGAAGAGGATGATAAGCAGGGCTGTACCGATCGCTTTTTTCATCGGTAATTTGACATATACCACAAGTGCCGGGACAATCAGAAACCCACCGCCGATTCCAATAATAGCAGAAAAGGCCTCCAATCACTATACCCGAAAGGACTAAATAAACAGATTCAGCTTCTTTTGAAAGATTTTTGCTTTTGTTTTCATCATTAACCAACATGCTGTAGGAAGCGAACAGCATCAGCAAGCCAGGAATAATATGTATCTGGTTGGATTTTGAAATAATATGGAATTGGAAAATGGAAAATGTATCGGGTAATTGCGGGATCAGGTCTTCTTTAAATAAAACGATGGAGGTTATTGCCGGCAAGAGAAAACCGAAAGCAGACCTGAAACAAATCAGGATCCTTAAATAGTATCCGTAAAAACCAATACCCGCAGTAATGCCCACCATAAAATTGGAATAGATACTGGAGTGGGTGGCATCGATACCGAATATATACACCAATACCGGAACTGCGAATATGCTCCCTCCTCCGCCCAACAAGCCCAGGGTAACCCCCATTAAAACCGAAATGGTAAATCCCAATACCTCCATACTCCTTGTTGTCTTTTGAATTTTTTACAACATTAACCCCCTCGGTGGGCCTCTTGCGAATATGTCCTATAATGACTTAATTTTGTCTGTTTATGACTCTATCTTGTGGCTTACCTTCGCTCAAAGAATGAATCCAACCAATATTGTTTTCTTCCTGTACACCAAGGCCCATTTATTGGATTTATCCGGGGCTGCCCAGGTATTTTACGAAGCCAATAGTTTTAGCTCCAGGAAGTACCGGTTACATTTTGTTTCCATTAATGAAACCATTACGACCGAACAAGGACTTCAATTTGCCAATCTGACTCCAATGCATAAGATCCATTTAAACAAAAATGATATGATCGTGGTGGTGGGCATTGATTTTAAAAGTTTTGTCCGTGGGGAGATGGATGTTGAAGTTGAAAAATCTAAAGAATGGATTAAAGAAAATTACCACAACGGGGTTTATTTGTCTTCAAATATGCACAGGCGCTTTGATCCTTGCCAAAATGGGATTGCTAAACGGAAAAAATTGCACCGTACAATGGAAGTGCCTGGATTATGCCAAGAAAAATTTTCCCAAAGCCAAATTCCGTGATGACCATTTATATGTATTTGATAAAGGGATATTTACCAGCGGGGGCATGACATGTGGTATAGATATGGCGTTGGCCTTAGTCGAAAAATGGTCCAATCCACTAGTCTCTGCTGAAATCGCCCAAGAAATGGTCATTAATATCCGTCGTGCCGATACCCAAAATCAAAAAAACACCTTCCTGGATTTTAAAAACCATTTTAATGCAGAAGTTTATAAAGCTCAGCAACTTCTGGCCAATAATTTACAATCGTCTTATACCTTAAAAAATCTGGCTGCTGACCTCAATAGGAGTGAAAGGCAGATTTCACGTTTATTTAAAAGTCATACCGGTGAGACCATTCAACAATTGAGGGATAAAATCCGGCTGGACCATGGTGAAAATCTGTTGCGAAATACCAGGTTGACGATCAAAGAAATCGCCAACCAATGCGGATATCTAAGCCCCAGGCAATTCAGCCGGGTTTGGAAAGCGCGATACGGAGAGGCTCCAAAAAAAATGAACTTATTTTCACAAAAATTTGAATAATAATAACCGACGGATTGTTAATGATTTGATGATAGTAAGGCTTTTTAAAGGACATCTATCGGTTTCCCTGTCAACCCCATTCTTGAAACAACCATGCAGATTTAAAATAAATATTTCAATTTACTAGATTAATAAGAGCTGACTAATGTTTTTGATCCATTTATTATCTTCAATATGCCCATTGCAGACATAACTTTTTGACCCATACCCGAGATTGTTATTGAAGCCCGTCCTGCTGCTATCAGCAAATCCATGAAGGTTAAACGTATCCTTCCATTCCGATTGCGGCGGATGGTGGGGCCGTTTATATTTATGGATCATGCCGGACCGGTGGAAGAATTACCATCTGTCTTCTTTGGATGTATTGCCTCATCCGCATATCGGACTTTCCACGGTAAGTTATCTTTTTGGCGGACAGGTTACCCACCGGGATAGTCTGGGGGTAGAACAGATTATTCGACCCGGTGAAGTAAACTGGATGACCGCTGGCAAAGGCATTGCCCACTCTGAACGGTTTGAAGATCCTTCTTCACTCCAGGGAGGGGAGCTGGAAATGATACAAACCTGGGTAGCTCTGCCCGAAAAAGACGAAGAGGCCGAGCCGTCTTTTAATAATTATACCCCTGATCAATTACCGATATTTACTGACCTGGGCATATGGATGCGGCTTATTGCCGGTGAAGCCTACGGACTCAACAATAAAGTAAAAACAAACTCTCCATTATTTTATCTGCACGTTATTCTTCAGCAGGGTGCCCGTTTTAGTCTTCCTAAAGGGCATGAAGAACGAGGTTTTTATATTGCAAAAGGAAGTATGGAATTATCCGGGAATACCTATAATGAAGGTCAAATGCTGGTATTCAACAAATCGGAGGATCCAATCCTGGTAGCAAAAGAAAATACAACCCTGATGTTGCTTGGAGGAGAGCCCCTGGGGGAAAGACACGTCTGGTGGAATTTTGTGTCCTCGCGCAAGGAAAGAATCGAACAGGCCAAGGCTGACTGGAAAGAGGGTAGGATATTATTACCTCCTTCGGACAATAAAGAGTTTGTACCCTTACCCGAAGACTATCGTACAAAACAAGGGAATGGCCCGGCACCGGGGGCGCTGTCTTGAAGAATTCAACTTTTAATTCAACATATTGAGGGTTGACCAAAAAGTATTCCAACATAAATAACGAAGCACAAATTTAAAAATTAAGTCACTAATATTCAATTCATCGCTGCGCCTTTGCGTCTTCGCTCCGCTGCGTGAAATTATACTTAAAAGCAATTCGAGGACAGCGATAAACTGAAGTGCACGAGCATCGTGCTATGACGTTTATGTCGTAGGTGAAAATACGAGTCAGCCTTTTCAGCAGCTGAAGCAGCCGCTACAAGGCCATCGCCGCAGTAATCCCGAAATTCGGGAGCGGTGCACGAGCATCGTGCAATGGCATTTATGCCGTTGGGAAACACGAAGCGGTTTTATCAGCAGCTAAAGCAGCCGCTACGAGGGGATTCGCGACTTCGCTGCTTTTAGCAATTAGATTTTATTTAAAAATTAATTCATTCACCTGATCTATCTCGTCTTGTATAATGGTATGCCCCATATTGGGATATATTTTTTCAATCACATTGGCATTCAATGACTGCAGCAGCTTCGTTGTAGCTTTTACTCGTTCAACCGGAACGTGAAGATCCGGATCGCTGGTTCCAATGAAGATCTGCGTTCCGGCGAAATCACCCTTATAATTTTCCGTATCAAGTTGATCGCCAATCAGGCCTCCTGTAAAAGCAACTACCCCACCCCATGATCTGGCATGACGGGTGACAAATTCAAGCGTAAGGCAAGCCCCCTGGGAAAAGCCCACGAAGTAGATATTGGATGAATGAATACCCGCCTGGTTTATCTCAGCGACCAGATCAGATAGTATGGAAATAGCGGATGAGAGCCAGGGCTCATTTTGTCGTATTGGAGCAAGAAACGAAAGAGGGTACCAGGTGTTATTAGTTGCCTGTGGGGCAAACAAAGCATAGTTCGCTACATTCAGTTGCTGACTGAGTCCCATGATATTTTGCGCATTTCCTTCACGGCCGTGGATCAATATCAGGGCTTTGTCCGCTTCAGACAGTGACTTACCTGCAGAAATAATCTGTTTTTGATGCATATTATTTAAATTTTTTGGTGTCTACGATCACAGGGACTAAGGCTTTTTCAATTTGGCCTCTGTCCTTTTCAAAGAGGGGAGGTAGTTTAAGCGACTCGCCCAGGTGTTCAATTGATTCATCTTTGACAAAGGTGTCATCACACGTAGCGACTTCAAATAAGACGCCGCCTGGTTCTGTGAAATAAATGGATCTAAAATATTGCCGGTCGGCTACCGGTGTGGGATTTAATGATCTGCTGTTTACTTTTTCCCATACCTCAAGCTGGGTTTTATTGTCCGGGGTCCTCAAGGCAACGTGGTGTACCGTTCCGCTTCCTGACCTTCCCTGTTGATTTTCTGGTACACAGATGATGTCAACAAAGTTTCCAGGCGCAGCGGATGGAGCAAATCGAAACCGATTACCGCTCTCAGCGATTAACTGGTGATCAAGAATCTCTGTGAGCACTGCAGCGGTTCGTTCATACCCATCCAACCAGAGTTCGACATGGTAAAAGCCTTTAATGGAATGTTCAATAGGTATATGACCGTAAGTATATCCTGGTCTTTCATCACTGTTGTTGAATACCAATTCCAAACCCAGGCCATCGGTATCCTCAAAATAAATCACGACTTCATTGGTAAACCGTTCCTGCGGATGTTTAAAATTGATGTTGAACTTTTTAAATCGGTTCATCCAGTACTCCATGGAATCAAAGGGAACTGAAAAAGTAGTGGTGTTGACAAAACCTTTTCCATGCCTTCCTTTCTGGAGACCGGCGTAGGGAAAAAAAGTGATGATGGATCCCGGACGTCCAATTTCGTCTCCGTAATAAAAGTGATACACCTCGCGGGCATCAAAATTCACAGTCTTCTTGACGAGTCTCAAACCTAAAATCCCCGTATAGAAATCAATATTCTTTTGAGCATCTGATGCGAGGGCAGTAACATGGTGTATGCCGGTAATTAGTTTTCCCATTGTAAGAACAAGTTATTTATAAATCTTAATTCGAGATATCGTCAAATCAATTAAAGCTTTATTGATTCTGGTTTGAGGTAATCCAACTGCGACCGCGATAGCGCTGTGAGCACAACGTGAGAAGACCACAACTCTTAAGCGTTTCAGATTGATTTTGGACACAAAGTCGCGGCTTTGCTATCGTCATGCTCGTGGTGTCGCCGTGGAAGATTTGTCCACAATATGGCCCAAAATATAAAGATCAAATAATTGGTAAAACCTGTTCAATTTTCGCCCTTTGCGCTTCATATTGAGCCGGCAATTTAAGATGTTGTCCCAACTCATTTATTGGCTCATCGACAGAAAATCCCGGGTTATCCGTTGCTATCTCGAATAACACACCCCCGGGTTCTCTGAAATAAATGGAAAAGAAATAGTTTCTATCTATTTTAGGAGTGACTCCTAATCCATACTTTTCTATTTTTTCCCGGTATTCCATAAGTGTTGCTTCGTCTTTTACCCTAAATGCAAGGTGATGAATGGTGCCGCCTGCATTGACCGCTGGTCTTTCCTGGGGCGCTGAAATTAAATCAACTTTCGAAGCATGATTTATAATGTCGTTACCATATCTATACCTGTTGCCCTCATCGTTTTCCAGCTGGTATCCTAAAACTTCGGTTAGCACTTTTGCCGTTGCTTCAATATTCTTTAACGTCAGCGCTATGCTGTGGAAACCCCGTGTAGCAAATTCGGCTTTTACTTCCGAGGTAGTCCATGGTTGACGCGTGTCGTTGTTTTCAATTAAGGTTAAGGACAAACCATCCGGGTCCTGGATGGAAATGAATGGTTGATTAAATCTTTTTCCTGAAGCTGTTACCCTAACCTTGTTTTTTTCAAAATGTGATTTCCATAAATCTAAACCGCCAATGGGTATGGAGTATCCTAAATCTGTTGCCATGCCGGTTCCGGATTTTCCGGTCTGCATTCCTTCCCAGGGAAAAAAAGTCAGAATGGTACCTGGTGTACCCAGTTCGTCTCCAAAGTAAAAGTGATAGGTTCCCGGGTCATCAAAGTTTACTGTTTTCTTCACCAACCTTAATCCCATCACCTTGGTATAAAAGTCGAAGTTTCTTTTCGCATTCCCCGCAATGGCGGTGATGTGGTGTAGTCCTAAAATGTTGTTTTCCATAATGATCTATTAATTTCAATGAGAATATAGGCAAAATTAATCCCGAAGATCAAGATTACCCTTGATCCAGGATAAGAAGTGTCATTGGATTTCCAATGAAAGTTCGTTTACAGATACTTTGGATCAGAATGGACTAAAAGATTCTGATTTAACCACTTAGGCGCTTAAGAACACTGAGTTTAGTTTTCTTTGTACACTAAGTTTGCACCAGTGAAGTACATTTTTCTTTGCGACACTTCGCTGCAAACCCTTTGGGCTCTTAGGGGAGGTTTACTATTGAACAGTAGCTTACTAATATTACAATGTTATTTGGCTAGCGAATAATCACGAATCAGGATTTCTGCAGGGAGATGTAAATTTTCACTTAGTTTTCTGATCATATCAAGGCTTAATTTTCTTTTCCTGTTGAG
>Ga0163150_10004385_pt1 | contig 18919 bp, 17 predicted proteins | sample OliLakLV19P2IB_FD_148628 | JGI IMG/M metagenome (GOLD analysis project Ga0163150, IMG submission 148628) | Freshwater microbial mat bacterial communities from Lake Vanda, McMurdo Dry Valleys, Antarctica - Oligotrophic Lake LV.19.P2.IB | ecosystem: Environmental > Aquatic > Freshwater > Lake >...
CGAGCGATGCTCAACGACGTCGTGCACGATTTCCTTGTATCGGTTGATCGACAGATCGTATCCATTGGCGACGATGTCAGCCTTCGGAACCATGAAACTCTGCGCGGTCCGCGGCCTTTCCCGCTCCCGAGCAACGGCGTCACGGCTAGTCCACCGCGCGACGATATCCGGCAGATTATTCTTCGCGTGCTCCGGCTCGCTCAACGCAGACGATGTCACCGGCCCGAGCTTGTCCTCCGGCAACAGCGGCGTGCGCTTGTCATCGAGACTCCAACCGTCGGCCTGGACATCGTAGAACCAGACGTGATCGGTGCCACCGGAGTTCGTCTTGGTGAAGAACAGGATCGCAGTCGACACACCCGCGTAAGGCTTGAATACGCCGCCGGGTAGCGACACGACTCCGTCGAGTTTCTGATCCTCGACCAGGATGCGACGCAATGCCTTGTGTGCATTGCTCGATCCGAACAGCACGCCATCGGGCACGATCACGGCCGCGCGCCCACCCGGTTTCAGCAGGCGAATGAACAAGGCAAGGAACAGCAGCTCCGTCTTCTTCGTGCGCACGATCTGCAGCAGATCCTTCGCCGTGCTCTCGTAGTCGAGGCTGCCCGCGAACGGCGGATTCGCGAGCACCAGCGTAAACGCTTCGCTGATGCCGGCATGTTCCTGTGCGAGTGAGTCGCGGTAGTGGATGTCGGGGTTCTCGATGCCGTGCAACAGCATGTTCATGCTGCCGATGCGCAGCATGGTGCTGTCGAAATCGAAGCCGTGGAACATGCCGTGGTGGAAGTGGTCGCTCAGCTTCTTGTCGTGCAGCATGGCGGGATGGCGTTCGCGCAGGTCTCACCGGCGGCGACGAGGAAGCCGGCTGTGCCGCACGCGGGGTCGCAGATCGTATCCTTCGGCTGCGGTGCGCACATCTCGACCATCAGCTGGATGATGTGCCGCGGTGTGCGGAACTGACCGTTCTGACCTGCACTCGCGATCTTGCCGAGCATGTACTCGTATAGATCGCCCTTCGTGTCGCGGTCCTGCATTGGCACGCGGTCCAACAGGTCGACCGCCTTCGCGAGCAGCGCCGGCTTCACGATCGTGTAGCGCGCGTCCTTCATGTGGGCGGCGTATGTGGACTTGTCACCACCCAGCGTGCGCAGGAAGGGGAATACGTGCTCGCCGACCACCTCGTGCATCTCGCGCGGGGCGAGGTTCTTGAAACGCGACCAGCGCAGCTCCTCGTACGGACGGCCTTTCGGATCCTTGCCTTCCGGGAAGATTCGGCGCGGCTTCGTCTGCTTGAGACGCGTCGACTTGTTCTCTTCCAGGGTCTGCAGCTCGTCCAGCCGCCGCATGAAGAGCAGGTACGTGATCTGCTCGATCACCTCCAGCGGGTTGGCGATGCCGCCTGCCCAGAACTCGTTCCAGATCTGGTCGACCTGTGAGCGGATCGCACCTGTGATCAAGCGGACGCCCCAGTCGCCGCTGATGCGACGTCGCACATCAAAATCATTCTTCGCTTCTCTCTCGATTGATCGCGGAGGCTGGCCCGGGGCCAGTCGTCCCATCCTGACATGTCTACGCCCTGGCGCGCGCCGTATTGTCGATCAAAGTCACGATCCACGCCAGAGAAGCGAGGAACCAATGGTCGCGATTCGCCACTCCAACGATGACGACGGTGTCGATTCGGTCAGCATTCCCGGAGTCCGCATCCACTACTGCGACGATCTGTTGCCGGAGGATGTCACAACTATGGGCGGCCTGCCGATCACTACGCCGGCCCGTACCCTGCTGGACCTTGCTACCTGCGTGACGGACGCCGACCTGGAGTATGCCGTGTCGACGGCGCTACGTCGCAGTCTGACGAGCCGGGCGGAGCTCGCGGCCACGATCGCGCGCCACCCGCGCCACAAAGGGAGGCGACGACTGCAGGCGATGCTGGATCGCCACCCGCCTGTTGAGCCTTGACACCCTCTCTCGCGCCAGCCTAAGGTTGGATTCACAGCTCTCCGGATTCGAAGCCGTGTCCGACTGCCGCAGCCGGCTTGCCCTTAACCTTTCCGCGCAGGAATACCATGGCCGAAGCAATGCTCGCCGAACGTGCGGCACCGTCCACTGCGCCGAAAATGCCTCCCTGCGACCACAAGCCGCGCCCGTACAACGGCCCGACGCGTGCGGAAATTCTCGCGATGCGGAAGACGCACGTGAATCCCGCGCTGTTCATGATGTACAAGGACCCCGTGCTCATCGTCGAGGGCCACATGCAGTGGCTCTTCGACGAAACGGGACGGCGTTACCTCGACCTGCTCGCGGGCATTGTCACCGTGTCCGTCGGCCACTGCCACCCGAAGGTCACGCATGCAATACAGGAGCAGGCCGGAATGCTCCAGCATGCGACGACGATCTACCTGCATCCGAACCTGCCGATCATGGCGAAGAAGCTCGCATCGAAGATGCCGAAGGGCCTCGATGTGACGTACTTCACGAACAGCGGCAGCGAAGCGAACGACCTGGCCATCTCGATGTCACGCCTGTTCACCGGCAACAACGATGTGATTGCACTGCGCAACTCGTATCACGGCGGATCGCCCGGCACGATGGGGCTGACGTCGCTGAACACGTGGAAGTTCCCGATCCCGCAGACGACGGGCGTGCATCACGCGCTCAATCCCGATCCCTATCGTTCGCCGTTCGAAGGAACGCCCGAAGAGATCGCGCACAAGAGCGCCGAAGATGTGCGCGACCTGATTCGCTACTCGACGCCGGGCAAGGTAGCCGCGTGGATTGCGGAGCCGATCCAGGGCGCGGGCGGCGTCACCATGGGCGCGCCCAACTACCTGCGCGAAGTCTACGAGATCATCCGCGCGCACGGCGGCCTGTGCATCGCCGACGAAGTGCAAACCGGGTTCGGTCGCACGGGCGAGCATTACTGGGGCTTCCAGAACTGGGGCGTGACGCCGGACATCGTCACAATGGCCAAAGGCATTGGCAATGGCGCGCCGCTCGCCGCCGTGACGACACGCGCCGAGATCGCGCAGACACTCGCCGCGAAGACACACTTCAACACGTTCGGCGGCAATCCCATCTCGATGGCTGCCGGCATTGCGGTGCTCGATGCGATCGATGAGGACGGCCTGCAGGAGAACAGCCGAGTCGTCGGCGCCCGGCTCAAGAAGGGCCTGCTGAAGCTCAAGGACAGCCACCGGATCGTGGGCGACGTGCGCGGCATGGGCCTCATGCTCGGCCTCGAGCTCGTCCGCGACCGCGCCACGCGCGAAGCCGCGAAGCAGGAGACGCTCGACGTCGTCGAGTACATGCGCGAGAACGGTGTGCTGCTCGGCAAGGGTGGCCTCGAGGGGAACGTGCTCCGCATCAAGCCGCCGATGTGCATCACGGCCGCTGATGCTGACTTCGCGCTGTCGGTGCTCGGCGATGCTCTGGCACGGTCAGTTTAGAGCTCGCGTCCTCTGCCATGCAGGGACGCGCGAATTTTTCACCACAGAGCGCACAGAGGGCACAGAATCAGATCGCGTAACGCTGGCGCAAAGCGATGCAGACATCCGTTATCTGTTCAAAACAGAAAAGGATGTTGGCCGCACGCTGCTGATGCGGATCACGATGACGCTTCCTCTGTGTTCTCTGTGCGCTCTGTGGTGGAAAATTTCGAGATGGTTGCCCGGAAACGATTATCACGTACACGCTGATGCGTGGAGGATAGCATGAGCTTCACCAGGATCGTGAAGAACGGCAGTGTCGTAACGCCTGAAGGCGTCCGTAACGTCGACATCGGCATCGACGGCGACAAGATAACTGCCATCGGGCCGGACCTCGATGACACCGCCGCAGAAATCACCGACGCCGAAGGTCATATCGTGATACCCGGCGTGCTCGACGTGCATGTCCACCTCGAGCTGCCGTTCTGCGGCACAACGTCAGCCGATGACTACCGGAGCGGCACGCGAGCAGGCGCCCGCGGCGGCGTCACCACGCTGATCGACTTCGCCATTCCCTACGCCGGCGACTCACTCCAGCAGGCTGCGGACAACTGGCTTGCCAAGGCACGTGGCAAGGCACTCATCGACTACACCTTCCACATCTGCATCACGCGGTGGGACGAGCACAAGGACCAGATCGCGGACATGGTGAAGCGCGGGTTCACCACATTCAAGGAGTTCATGATCTACGAGTCCGAGGGCTGGCAGTCGGATGACCGCGCGATGTTCGGGACACTCGAGAAAATGCGGGATCTCGGTGCGATGCTGCTCGTGCACGCGGAGTCTGCACGTGTGCTCGACGAGCTGATCGCTCGGCACCACACGCCGGAGTTGATGAAGAAGTGGGGCGCGCGGCTGCACGCGATCACGCGACCGAACTTCATTGAAGCGGAAGCGATCCAGCGCGCCGTGATGTGGTCCGAAGTCACAGGCGGCCAGCTCTACATCGTGCATATGTCGACGGCAGAAGGCACCGAGATCGTGAAGGCCGCACAGTCGCGCGGCGTGCCCGTCCTCGCCGAGACGTGCGTGCAGTACCTGGTGCTCGACGACATGGTCTTCGACCGCCCCGACGGACACCTGTATGCGTGCTGCCCGCAGCTGAAGAAGCCGGCGGACTCGGAGCGGCTCTGGCGCGGGCTGAAGGAAGATGTCGTCTCCGTCATCTCGACCGACACGTGCACGTTCACGCGCGAGCAGAAAGCGATGTGGGAAGGCGACTGGACGAAAATTCCGATGGGCATGCCCGGCCTCGAGACACTGCTGCCGCTGACGTATACGCACGGCGTGCTCGAGAACCGCATGACCATCGAGGAGATGTGCCGCAAGCTGTCGACAGCGCCCGCACAGATCATGGGACTGTATCCACGGAAGGGCGCGATCCAGGTTGGCGCCGACGCTGACCTCGCGATCATCCATCCGACATCGAAGATCGAGGTCGATCCGGCGACAATGGAGGGAAACGCGGACTGGTCTCCATTCGAGGGCTGGCACCTGGCAGGCTTCGCGCGCACCACGATCTCGCGCGGCGATGTCATCGTCGACGACTACAAGGTTGTCGGCAAGGAAGGGCGCGGTCAGTGGCTGCCGCGCGACACGGCCGGGCTCGTTCCCGATCGCTCGCGAGCGCTGCACGCACGAGGAATGCTGGCAACATGAGCTCCGTCGCCGGGATGCCCGTGATGAGCGCGGACATGAGCGAGCTGCGCGACAGCCCGCTCTGGAACGAAGACCTCGCCCCGACGCCGCCGGAACGACGCACGTGGTCCACGTACCACATCGCGGCGCTGTGGATCGGAATGGCCGTCGTCATCACCACGTATACGCTCGCATCGAGCCTGATGTCGCAGGGCATGACGTGGGCGGAAGCCCTCTTCACGATCCTGCTCGGCAACACCATCGTGCTCATCCCGATGATGCTCAATGCGCACGCGGGCACGAAGTACGGCGTATCGTTTCCAGTGCTGTGCCGCGCGAGCTTCGGCGTGCGTGGCGCGAACGTGCCGGCAATGCTGCGCGCAGGCGTCGCGTGCGGATGGTTCGGCATCCAGACGTGGATCGGCGGACTCGCGCTCGATGCACTCTTCACCGCGGCATTTCCCGCGTGGGCTGATCTCGGCGGATCGCAGTGGATCGCATTCGGTATTTTCTGGCTGATCCAGGTCGTGATCATCCTGAAGGGTACCGAAGGCATCAAGGTTCTCGAGGCCTGGTCCGCGCCCCTGTTGCTGGTCGGTGGCGCGCTGCTGCTGCTCTGGGGCATCCGCGCGGGGGGTGGGCTCGGCACCATCCTGCGTGAATCCGAGAAGCTGCGCGGCACAGATGCAAACTTCTGGGCCATCTTCCCGGCCGCGCTGACCGCGAGCGTCGGCTATTGGGCGACGTTGAGCCTCAACATTCCCGACTTCACGCGCTACGCGAAATCGCAACGCTCACAGATGCTCGGGCAAGCCCTCGGTCTACCCACCACCATGGCGGCTTTTGCCTTCATCGGCGTCGCGGTTACCGCTGCGACGATGGTGGTGTTCGGTGAGGCGATCTGGGATCCGGTGGTGCTGATTGCACGGATTGGCAGCCCGCTCGTCATCATTGGGGGCGCATTCATTGTCATGATCGCGCAGATCTCGACAAACATGGCGGCAAACGTCGTGTCGCCAGCGAACGATTTCTCGAACCTGTCGCCGAAGCGCATCAGCTACGTGACCGGCGGCATCATCACCGCAGTGCTCGGCATCCTCATCATGCCGTGGAAGCTTTATTCGGATGCGGCCGCATACATCTTCACGTGGCTGATCGGCTACTCGAGCCTCATGGGCGCGCTCGCCGGAATCCTGATCGCCGACTACTGGGTGATTCGGAAACAGAAGCTGGACGTCGCGGACCTGTTCAGGCTGGAAGGCCGCTACACCTACAGCAAAGGCTACAACTGGCGCGCAATCCTCGTCCTCGTTCTTGCCGTCCTGCCGGTGCTGCCGGGTTTCATTCGCGCAGTCAGCGTGCCCGGCGGACAGGTGGCCGACCCGGGCTTTCTCGATCAGCTCTACACGTTTGCATGGTTCGTCACGTTTGCGCTGGGATTCATTCTGTATATCGTGGTCACGCCACGTCACACTGAACAGGAACCGTAAATGCCGAATATTGTGAAGTGCGGCCTGATCCAGGCAAAGCTCGTTGGGACGACAGATGCGCCGCTGGCAAAAATTCGCGAGGACAACGTCGCGCTACATGTCGGCCTGATCGAAAAGGCCGCGCAGCAGGGCGTGCAGATGCTCTGCATGCAGGAAATCTTCACGGGCCCGTACTTCTGCGCAGAGCAGACCACACGCTGGTACGACTCTACCGAGAAGATCCCCGATGGGCCAACCACGAAGCTGATGCAGGAGCTCGCGAAGAAGCACGGCATGGTGATCATTGTGCCGCTATACGAGGAAGAGGCGACCGGCGTGTACTACAACACCGCCGCCGTCATCGACGCCGATGGAAAGTATCTCGGCAAGTACAGGAAGAATCACATACCGCACGTCGCGCCGGGATTCTGGGAGAAGTTCTACTTCCGGCCGGGCAACCTCGGCTATCCGGTGTTCGACACGCAGTTCGCGAAGGTCGGCGTCTATATCTGCTACGACCGTCACTTCCCCGAGGGCGCACGCGAGCTCGGCCTCAATGGCGCCGAGATCGTGTTCAATCCGTCAGCAACAGTCGCAGGCTTGTCCGAGTACCTGTGGAAGCTCGAGCAACCGGCGCACGCCGTCGCGAATGCATACTTCATCGGCGCCATCAACCGCGTCGGCACGGAAGCGCCCTGGAACATCGGCGAGTTCTATGGCCAGTCCTACTTCTGCGACCCGCGCGGGCAGATGATGGCGATGGCCTCGCGCGACCAGACGGAGTTGATCACGGCAGACCTCGACCTCGACATGATCCGGCAGGTCCGCAACACCTGGCAGTTCTACCGCGATCGCCGGCCCGAGACGTACACGGGCATCCCGCGGCCGTAGTGCGTGTGCACAATCACTCGAGGAAGCGCTCAACCAGTTGCGTTGAAAGCAGGCGACGGAAATCAGTCCCAACCATCCATTCCTCCCTGACATCGTAAAGCACAACCTTCCTGTAACCACAACAGGAGGATGACAATGCAGCGCGTATACGTGTGGGAAAGTTATCCCGAGTACATCACAACACAGCAGTACAGTCGGTGTCTCGGCCGCGTGCTTGTCACGCTGCCGCTCGGCACTGGACGCAAGTACGGTCGATCGCTCATTCGAGGCGCAATCCTGATCGCACAGGGCATCGCCGGCGCGCATGCGGAGACACCCGACGACCAGCCGATACCGCAGTCGGACCGGGAGCAGTTTCGGAAGGCGGGGCTCGAGATGATCGCGCGCTCACGGTCGATGCTGATCACGATACGTGCGGGTGGGCATGGTGATCGTGCGAATGTGCTGGCTGCGTTGGAATTGCTGGAGAGAGTTGAAGCTGGTCTTCTCGAGCGAGCGCTGCCTGCTTCGGCTCCTCTTTCGACTACGGGACCGGATTGAACGGCGTACTCACCGTTAGGTCTGTCAGGTTGTCGGACGCCGTTCAAGACAGGACCGCACGATCGACATCGCCGCATCCCGTTCCTCCGCAGCAAGCGCCAACCGCGGCGGCCGCACTGTCTCCGATCCACGCCCGACCTCCGCCTGCACCAGCTTGATCAGCTGTACGAACTTCGGCACCGTATCAAACCGGAGCAGCGGCAAAAACCACTCGTATAACTCACGTGCCTCTGCCACTTTCCCTTCACGCGCCAGCGAGAACAGACGGACCGACTCGACAGGCAGTGCGTTCACCAGCCCGGCGATCCAGCCGTCGCCTCCCATGAGCGTAGTCTCGACAACCATGTCATCGAGCCCTGCGAACAGTGCCAGCCCGTCGCCGAGCACTTCGCGGAATGCCGTCAGCTGCCGTACATCGCCGCTCGAATCCTTGATGGCATGCACATTCTCGTGGCGCGCGAGCTCAACGACGTTGCCCGGGCTGAGGTTGATGCCGTACGCGATCGGATTGTTGTAGAGCATGCATGACAGCGGCGTCGCATTGATGACTGCGGAAAAATGCGCTTCCGTCTCCCGCCAGTCGCTCGGATAGACGTAGGCAGGCAGCACCATGAGGCCGTCGCAGCCCGCGTTCTCGGCGGCACGCGCGAGCGCGACGCACTCGGCCGTGCTCAACCCGGAGATTCCCGCAACGAGCGGCGTGCCTGCCCGGAGCGCGGAGCGAAGCACCTCCAGCTGCCTCACTTTCTCCGCGAACGTCAGTGTCGCTCCCTCGCCCAGCGAGCCCAGCGCCACGATCCCCGTGCAGCCGCTCTCGATCAGCCAGCTCGAATGGCTCGCGAGATGATCCTCGTCCATCTTGCCATCCGCATGGAACGGCGTTGTTATCGCAGTGAATACGCCGGTCCAGTCCGTCTTCTGCATTTTCATTGTCCTCAGGGTCTGTGCTGACGGCGTTCAGGGTGTCTAAAATAGGCTGCCACTACCGCCCCACAAGATCACGACTCCCACTCTCTACTACCACGCACCGCGCACGGTGCCGGGATGTCACGTACAGGAGGACGCATGAGGCTTCCTTGTTGATTATCCCGTCACGGCGGGTTAACTAGTGTGATCGCGGGACGACTTCGCCACCAACGATGATTGCCGCACTCATCGTCAAGTCGCTGCCGCTCAGCATCGTGCGCTGGCTGGTCGTGGTTATCGTCGTGTACACGGCTGCGACGATGTTGCGCTCCGCAGCGCGTGAAAAGGCCGCCGGCGTGGCCGGTACGGCAAGCTGACCCTCTAAGCGGTCGGAGGTACTCCATACCGCTCCGCCCAAGACCTGTTCTGCTGCTGCGCCTGCAACGTTTTGTTGCGGGCGCCGCCTGGGCCGCCGCTGGTCTTGGCGTTGTTGTCCTGGCCGGCTGGATCCTCGACATCCAGCTGTTGAAGAGCCTGTTGCATCCCGCAGGCATCTCCATGAATCCCCTCACAGCGTTGCTCTTCATCACAGCCGGCATCTGCCTGTACCTCCAGCGCACGCCCGGTCGTCACGTAACACTCGCGACGACACTTGGAGCAACCATCGCGATCGTCGCAGCGCTCACTCTTCTCGACAATGTGCTCACGCTTCCCGCGATCGACCGCGTGATCTTCAGCTCACGGCTGGCCGACAACAGGATGGCGCCGAACACGGCACTGAACTTCATCCTCGTTGGCACTGCGCTGGCCATGCTCGACCGGCGCGTGACATGGATCAGTCAGGCCTGCGTCATTGGCGCGACGCTCATCACGCTGTTTTCGCTCGCGGGTTACCTGTACGGCACGCGCGCCTTCTATGGCCTCGGCGGCTTCATTCCGATGGCGCTCAATACCGCGCTGGGTTTTGGCCTGCTGTGCGGTGCGATTCTCGCCGCGCGGCCGGAGCGCGAGCCGGTGGCGACGATGCTGAACGACACGGCCGGCGGTATTACTGCGCGACGGCTGCTGCCTGCTGCCGTCCTGGTGCCGGTCGTACTCGGATACCTCTGCCTGTACGCACTACACAGCCAGCTGCTCGGCACTGAATCTGCCATCGCACTGTTCGCACTCGCGAACGTCGTCAGCTTCATCATCCTGATCTGGTGGAACGCCGGCACTGTCGGGAGCATGGCGAACGACCTGAGTACCGCACGCGATGCAGCGGAGCAGGCGACGCACGCGAAGAGCGAGTTCCTCGCGAACATGAGCCACGAGATACGCACGCCGCTCAATGGCATCATCGGGCTGACGGAGCTTCTGCTGCATTCCGAGCTGTCACGCCAGCAGCGCGATCACCTCGAGCTGCTCGAGCAGTCTGCTGATGCGCTGCTGCATCTTCTCAATGACATTCTCGATTTTTCGAAGATCGAAGCGCGCAGGCTGGAGCTCGAGTCGCTCGAGTTCGCGTTGCGCGAGGAGATCGGCGACACGATGCATGCGTTGGCGGTGAATGCCGCGAACAAGGGCCTCGAGCTGGCGTATGAGGTCCATAAGGACGTGCCGGACGCGCTGGTCGGCGATGCGCGCAGGCTCAGGCAGGTCCTGCTCAACCTGGTTGGCAATGCCGTGAAGTTCACGGAGCATGGCGAGATCGTTGTGACGGTGACGGCAGAGTCGCAGACCGACACGCTGATCACCCTTCACGTTTCCGTGCGTGACACCGGCATCGGCATTGCACCGGACAAGCACGCGCAGGTATTCGAATCGTTCAGCCAGGCGGACACGTCCACGACGCGGCGATACGGCGGGACCGGACTCGGCCTGCCCATCGCGCAGCAGATCGTCGCGCTCATGGGCGGACGCATGTGGCTCGACAGCGAGCCCGGAGCAGGCAGCACGTTCCACTTCACCGCGTCGTTCGGTGTCGGCAGGGGAAGGCGCCGTTCCGACCGGATGCGGCACGCCGCGCTGCGCGGCGTTCGCGTCCTGGTCGTCGATGACAACGCGACGAACCGGCGCATCCTCGGTGACATGCTGCATCACTGGGAGATGGTACCCACGCTGACGAGCGGCGCCGATGAAGCGCTGGCGTCGATGCAGGCCTCGCAGTTCGACCTGCTCATTACGGATATGCAGATGCCTGACAAGGACGGGCTCCAGCTGGCGCGTGACGCGCGCAAGCTGATGCCTGCTCTCCCGGTCCTGCTGCTTTCGTCCAGTGGCGCGTTCAGCACTGCCGAGTCAGCCGCAGACATCACGCAGTACCTGACAAAGCCGGTGAAACAGTCCGACCTGCTGCGCGCGATCGCGGCGGCGGTCAGTCCCGCAGAGGATGAAACGACAGCCAATCTGGAACCGGCGCCGTCGCGACCGCTCCACATTCTGCTCGCGGAGGACAGCCTCGTGAACCAGAAGGTAGCGTCGGCAATGCTCGAGCGTGCCGGACATACCGTGACAATTGCCGACAACGGTCGCAAGGCAGTTGCTGCTCTCGAACACGGCCCGTTCGATCTCGTATTGATGGACGTGAACATGCCCGAGATGGACGGACTCGAGGCAACGATTGCCGTTCGCGCGAGCGAGAAGGACACCGGAAAGCGCGTGCCGATCATTGCGATGACTGCGAACGCGATGAAGGGCGACCGCGAGAAGTGCATCGCCGCAGGAATGGACGACTACCTCGCCAAGCCCGTACGCGCGCCGGAGTTGTTGGCGGCAATCGAGAAAGCGATCGCCGGAGCCGACGCCTCGCCAACTGCACCTGCCCCAGCTGCCGCCGATGCCGTCATGCCCGTCCGAGCCGTTGCGGCGTCAGCCGATTTCGACCTCAGCGCTGCCTCAGAGGCCGCGGGCGGAAACCCGGACACACTGCGTGAGATCGTCGATGCGTTTTTGGAGCAGGCGCCCGCATTGCTCGAATGCATGCGCGAGGCCGTTGCAGCCGGCGACGCGACCGCACTGCGTCATGCAGCGCACACGTTGAAAGGCGCTGCCGCAATATTTGATGCCGATGACACTGTCAGTGCGGCGCGAGCTGTTGAGGAAAAGGCGCACGCAGGAGAGATCGCGAGCGCAGATGAGTTGTCCGCAGTTGAGAAAGCCACGTTGGAGCTTACCGCAGCAATTCGTCGGTCAGTGACGAGTCAGGCGTAGCGATTCTCCCGTCGTGCGTCGTGACGGAACGCGCAGCTATGTCGTCAGGTCCTTCCGCAACGCTTCCACGACGCCGCGAAACTGTTCTTCATTCTGTGGGCTCAGCGCGGACAGCGTCTCGTGGGCACGCAGCATCTGGACTCGGCCATCGCTGCGGCGGGTACCGGCATCGACCGGATGATATTCCGGCGGATCGCCGGTGCTTTCATCGACCGCGGCGAGGACCTTCTCCATGTCGAGTTCATCGAACAGGTCATGCAGCGCCGGCTTCACGCCGCGCAGTCGCACGCCTCCCAGTTCGACCAGTTCGTGAATTAGACCCAGTGTCGTGCTGTCCATGTACTCGCACGCCGCGAGGTCGATCATGACACGCCGCTTTGTCTCGAGGAGCGCGACGGCAGCATCGTGCAGTACGTCGCAATGCTGCCAGGTCACGCGGCCGCGTACAGCAAGCCAGCTGGCGTTATCGGTCTCACCGTAGAACACCGCGTTCTGCGTTGCATGCACCGCGCGTGACAGCGGGGCGGACACGGCGCTCGCGCCATTGTCGAAGTGCGACGTGCCCGCACGCATCTCGAGGAGCATCAGCGTGACATCGTCGGGATCCTCATCATCCACGCCGCTCGTCTGCAGGCGCCCGACCAGCTCGGCAAATTCGCTCTCCTGGTCGCCGCCCGACGGCTCAATGTGCAGCAGCGCACGCAGCTGTTCGGGGTCCGGCCCGCCAAACGCCTGCAGCACACCATCGGAATAAAGCACCAGCCGGTCGTCCGTGCCGAGTGATACTGTGACTTCCCGATATGTCGCATTCGCGTTGACGCCGAGCGCCGGGCCTGTTCGTCGGATCAGCTGCGTCTCGCCGCCCGCACTTACGTGCAGCGCCGGCGGATGTCCCGCAGACGCAATCGTCACCGTGCCGGCGACGGCATCGAGCAGGCAGTACACGGCCGTAAGGAAGAGACCAGGCCCTACGTGCGCGCCGCAGAACGCACGGTTCGCGGCTTCCAGCACTGCAGCGGGCGCGATCGGCTGCCCTTTCGCGTCGGTCAGCGCGAGCTGCTGCTTGAAGAGAACGGACAGCATCGCCGCAGTGACACCGTGACCGGTTGCATCTGCGACGTAGAAGCCAATGTGACCGGTGCCCAGCCGCACGACATCGTAAAGATCGCCGCCGACGTAGCGGCCCGGACGATACACCGTCTGCACGCAGTAGCGGTCGATCGGGGGCGGGACGTTGGGCAGCAGCGCGCGCTGAATGACTTCCGCCCGCTCCAGATCACGGCGCAGCAGTTCTGACTTGTCTTCCAGTTCACGCACCTGCTTCTGAAGCACGTGATTCGCGTCCTCGAGCTCCTTGTACAGGCGTGTTTGCTCCGCGCGCAGCCGGCGCTGCTCGAGCGCGTTGCGGACCGACACTTCGAGCAGAGCCGGCTGCGGCGGTTTGGCAAGGAAATCGAATGCACCGAGGCGAATCGCCTCGACCGCATTGTCGAACGAGTCCAGGCCGGACAGGATGATCCAGACCGCATTTGTGCCGCGCGCCTGTGCCCATCTCAGCAAGCCAAGGCCATCGAGCCGCGGCATGATGATGTCCGTAATGACCAGCGGTATGTCGGGATACTTCTCCAGCACCGCCTGCGCCTCGACGCCGTCGACTGCCTCGATCACGCGCTCGAACGCGAAGGGCTCGAGCGCATTGCGCACCAGGATCCGCGTGATCGGATCGTCGTCTACCAGCAGCAGGCTGGGTGTGCCCTGCGGTTCTTCTGACAAGCGCGCATCCGGTGCAGGTGGTACTCTCTGGGGCACACCATTCTTGCAGCGTCACGCGCCCGTCGCAATGACGTTCTCGCGCGTTGACGCTGACGGGCGCCCCCCGCATCTTCGCACCATGAACGAAAACACACCAGCCCACGCGACGTCACTCCCCTCCGAGCTGCTCGCACAGCTTGGCCGTCCGCTGTCCGACGCGAACGCTGCCTACAGCCGCCTGCACCCGGGAGACCCCGACCGACGCCAGCCTGTCCACACCCTGTACGGCGGCGCGCAGCTGTTCAGCGCGGACTCGGCCGCGAAGCTCGGGTCCTTCGCGGTGCGCGCGTTCCAGCAGTACGCGCCCAATGCGCAGACTCTCGCCCGTGCGGTCGGCACGGAGCACTACGACAGCGTGCTGCTCGAACGCGTCCACCAGAGGGTAGCCGAAAAGCTGAATCGTGAAGCCGTCGAGGACTTCCGTATCGACTTCGAAGATGGCTACGGCAACCGTCCGGACGCGGAAGAGGATGGACACGCAGCGAGCGTGGCGCGCGAAGTCGCTCGGGGCATGAGCGACGGCACACTCCCACCGTTCATCGGCATCCGCATCAAGCCGGTCAACGCAGAGCTGCACGCCCGCAGCATCCGCACACTCGACATCTTCCTGACGACACTCGTGCGGGAGACGGGCGGCGCACTGCCCGACAACTTCGTCATCACACTCCCCAAGCTGACAGCGCCCGCGCACGCCGCATACTTCGCGGATGTCCTCGATGCCCTGGAGTCGCGGCTTCAACTGCCGGCCAACTCCCTCGTGTTCGAGTTCATGGTAGAGCTGCCTCAGCTCATCCTTGATGCGACCGGCCGCTCCCCACTGCCACTCGTGCTCGAGGCAGCAAGAGGACGCGCCGTAGCCGCGCATTTCGGGACGTACGACTACACCGCGGCACTCAATATCACCGCATCGCAGCAGCGCATGCAGCATCCCGCCTGCGACTTCGCGCGACACATGATGCAGGTCACACTCAACGGGCGCGGTGTGCTGCTCTCCGACGGATCAACCAACATTCTGCCCGTTCCGCCACACCGCGACCCGCAGACGGATGGGCAGCGCGCTGAGAACGAGGCCACCATGCACCGCGCATGGCGCCTCCACTTCAACGATGTCACCGATTCCCTCGCCCGCGGCTTCTATCAGGGCTGGGACCTGCACCCCGGGCAGATCGTCACACGCTACGCGGCACTCTACACCTTCTTCCTGAGCGGCCTCGACGCCGCAGGCGAACGGCTCCGCAACTTCATCGACAAGGCCGCACAGGCAACACTCGTCGGTGAAGTCTTCGATGACGCAGCCACCGGGCAGGGTCTGCTAAACTATTTCCTGCGCGGCATCAACTCCGGTGCGGTCACCGAAGAGGAGACGTTGGCGCGGACCGGGCTGACACTCGAGGAACTGCAGTCGCGGTCTTTTGTTACGATTCTTCGGCTGCGGCTGGGCAGGCAACGGCTTCTGTAAACACTGTCGCAGAGCACGCGGAGGTTGCGGAGCGTGACCTGTATTTCGTCGGTCACCGCTACGGCGTTCCTTTTTCTTGTTTCTTCGCGCTATTACGTGGTCCGCTTCTACTATTCATTTTTGTGACGGCGGGAACAAATTTGCGTGAACTGCTTCGGGAGAGATCATGCAGATCAATGAAATTACGCAGCGGGTGATCGGGGCCACGATTGAGGTTCATCGGCAGGTCGGGCCTGGTCTGCTGGAGGCTGCCTATGCGCCTTGCGTGTGTTACGAACTCACGCGCATGGGCCTGTTCTTCCAGCAGCAGGTTTCAATGCCCATCAGGTACAAGGGCCTCGAAATACCCCGCGCCTATCGCGCCGATCTCATCGTTGAAGGATTGGTAGTCGTGGAATTCAAATCAGTGGACATCATTCATCGCGTGCACATAGCACAGCTTATGACTTACCTCAGGATGTCAGGCCTCACGATTGGCCTGCTGATCAATTTCAATGTCCCCATTCTGGTCCATGGGATAAAGAGAGTTATTAACGACCTGCCCCCCGATCAGTACGTTCAGGCACGCAGCCCAGACCCTGAACCGCACGCATAAAGCCCGGTCCCCGCCGTTCCCCAAAAAACCAAAAAGAGGAATCGCGACCAATAAAGACGCACGGTTCGTCCCCGATCGCTCCCCACCGCAAACGCTCCGCAACCTCTGCGTGCTCTGCGATTAAACGGCGTCGAAGACCTACCGATTAGCGTGAATCCACCCCCCCAGCACCGCCCGCTCAGCATCAGTCATGTTGGTCAGATTGCCGGGCGGCATGGTCTTCGACACCACCGACCGTGCCTCGATCCGATCCAGCCGCGCGCGTATGTCTGTTGGCGTATCGAATGTCACTCCTGCCGGAGCCGTTCCGAAAGCCACATTCGCAGGAGCCGCCGAGTGACACACGAGACAGCGCTGCTCGATAATACGCTCGACATCAGCGAAGGAAGCGGTCGCAGAGGTCACCCCACGCGGCGCCGGACGCGCGGTAAGCAGTGCAAGCGCAACCACCGCCGAGGCAATGACAGCGCTGAGCGCGGGTTTCCATAGAGTCCAGCCGAAGCGGACATTGAGGATGTGTCGCACTGCTGCGCCTGACACCAGGATCACAGACAGCACTGCCCATGGATACGCCGCGGAGTAAAAGGACGGAAAATGGCTCGACACCATCAGTGCGATGACGGGGAATGTCATGTAGTTGTTGTGCATCGAGCGGATCTTGGCGGCTTTCGAGTAGCGCGGATCGGGCGGTTCGCGTCGCTCGACGGCCTGCACCTGAGCGCGCTGTGCGGGCACGATCGCGGTGCTCACATTCGACGCCATGATGCTGCCCATGAGCGCGCCCACGTGCAGGAACGCTGCGCGGCCTGTGAACAGTATGCCGAGCATCACGGTCACGCCGAGCAGCAGTGCAATGCTGATCAGTGCCCCTGCCATCGGAAAGCGCTGGAGCGGTGAACTCCATATCGCATGGTAGACGACTACGCCGCCGAATACCGTGCCTGCGCCGATCGCAATCGCCTGGCCGGCGCTCAGCGGTGAGTCGGCGGAGATCAACATCGCGGACGCGCTCATGTAGTACACGACGGCCAACAGGATGGCGCCGCTGATCCAGGTGGTGTATGCCTGCCACCTGAACCAGTGCATGGGCTGCGGCAGTACGGGGCCGGGATCGAGTGTCTTTTCGACCTCGTAGAATGCGCCGCTGTGCAGCAGCCAGATCTCGCCCATGCTGCCGTCGCGTGCGCGGGCCGCGGGCTTGAGGTTGCGGTCGAGCCAGTTGAAGAGCAGTGAGTTGCCGACCCACATGATCGCTGCAATGACGTGTATCCAGCGGAACACGAGGTCGAGCAGCTCGCGGTTGAGCATTTACGTCAGCTGCCGCGGTACGTGCTGTATCCGAACGGGCTGAGTAGCAACGGCACGTGGTAGTGCGCCACGCTGTCGGTCACATCGAACAACACGATCACCGCCGGATAGAAACTGTCCAGCTCCTGTTCCGTGAAGTAGGTCGCGGTATCGAACGTGATGCGGTATGTGCCTGTGTGCAGTGCTGCACCGGGCGGGACGAGGTCGCGCAGCCGTCCATCAGCGTCCGTCACACCGCGGCCGAGCACAATCGGCTCTGCATTGGGCGGCAGCCGCTCGAGTGTGATGGGCACGCCTGCCGCCGGGCAGCCGAGCGCGGTGTCGAGCACATGCGTCGTAATCCGACTCATAGCATTTTCTCCAGCCTGATGCGCATGATCTTGCATTGCTCTTCCGCCGCCGTGCGCATTTCGTCTGCGACGCTGTGGTCGATGCGCTCGCGCAGTGACGCCAGCATTTCGTCCGCATTGCGTCCGGTTGCGCAGATCAGGAAGACATGACCGAAGCGCTCCTCATACTCGTGGTTGAGCCGCGCGAGCTCGGACAACGTGTCTTCGGATGCGAAGCGTGCGCCCGCCTGCTCCTCTTCCGACCACTCCGCATGACGCGTCGCCGCCGTTGCCGCTGCGCGTTCACCAATTCGCGGGTGCTCCTGGAATGCCTCCACCCAGTCTTCCGGCGTCATTGCGTACCACAATGCATCGGCAGTCTGCATGAAGATGCCGCGAGTCGGGAACGGCCGCGCGGATGCCATCGCTTCCGCCCAGAGATGCGCGCCGCAGCATTGCATCAGCTCACTGATAGCCTCATCCCGGGGCAGCTCGTTGAGCCGCTTCAATCCTGCACTCATCGGGCGAGCTGTCCGTATAGCCGCAGTCGTGCTACGCCGCCATCAGGGTAGATGCTGAGTCGCACGTGCGTGACTGCGCCGGCGTGCTGGAGCTCGTCAAAGAATTCGTGCACGGTGTGCGGCTGCAGCGGCGTGCGTACGAGCAGTGGACGCCATGCCGCGTTCGCGTCGGCCTCCGCCTCGTCGGCATCACCGGCGTTGCACCATTCGAGCATCGCAGCGCCGGGCGCATTGCCCTTGAAATGCGATGTGTCAATCACAGCGCGGCGGATCACCCCGCGCGCTGCGAGTCGGACGATTGCCCAGTCGTTGCCGGGGCCGCGCCGGCGCTTCGTCTCCCAGCCGTCATGCATTCCCTGCGGTGTTCCCGGTGCGATCAGGTTCTGGCGGTTGCCGTACCACATGTCGCTGCACGACGCGACGTATCCGCCGTGCTCCAGCGCGGCAAGGTCGACTTCCACGCCATCGCGCGCGATGCGCGTCCAGTCCGCCACGATGCGGCCATGCACGCGCAGGCGCGCAACGCCGCCGTCCGGGAAGATGTTCAGCCGCACGTGCGTGAACACGCCAGTGTTTGCAATGGCGAACGGGTTCGCGGCGTTACCGGTGAGCTCGGATTGCGAGAGGATCGTCACCCACTCGACATCGTGACTCATGAGCTGCGTGTTATCCGGCACACCCGCGATATTCGCGGCCTCGATCGAGCAGGATTCGGGGTAGTTACCGGTGAAGAAGCTCGTGTCGACGACGACACCGTGTATCACACCCGCA
>Ga0163150_10004388_pt1 | contig 18912 bp, 19 predicted proteins | sample OliLakLV19P2IB_FD_148628 | JGI IMG/M metagenome (GOLD analysis project Ga0163150, IMG submission 148628) | Freshwater microbial mat bacterial communities from Lake Vanda, McMurdo Dry Valleys, Antarctica - Oligotrophic Lake LV.19.P2.IB | ecosystem: Environmental > Aquatic > Freshwater > Lake >...
CGCGGGCCAAGAAGATCTGTCGAAATTTTCACCACGCGCTAGACGCGCGGTGGGGACGACCAATAAAATGGGGAGCATTCGGTGCCTGGATCGGTTCCAGGCTCAGTCCATATGGGGAATGTCGGCTACCTTGGCGGAATCGGCGATCTAAGCGGTTCAATGACTTTTCCATCTTTAAGATGCTCACTAGGTATGCCGTTCAATTGTGAGGAATCTGTTAGGGAATGATGAAGCGAATATTAACGTTTGATGAACTCTTGCCATTAGCGATTGTCACCTCGAGGGGCACTTGTAAGATCATGGCATCTTACCTGCGCTGCTGCTCCTGGCAGCAAGTACGCGCTGCCGGTCCCGACCCTCCTAGGAACGACACCCATGCATTTTTTTGGCTTGTTGAGGCGGCTTTCGAGCCTTTTGTCTTGCCCGCTGCTCGTGCTTTTTTCCAGCACCGCGATGGCCCAATTCTATATCAACGAAATCTACTTTGACCCGCCAGGCGAAACCTTGGATTTCACGGATGAGTATATCGAACTGCGTGGTTCCGCGAGCTTTTCGCTCGCCGATCACTACCTCATTTTCCTCGAAAACGAAATCAGTGCCACCGCTGATCCGGGGGTCGTCGAGTACATCTTTGATTTGGGGGCTTTGAGCACTCCCACTTTGGGTTCCAATGGATTTCTCCGCTTGCGTCAAGCAGGTAATGTCTATCCCGCTGCCGCTTCTGGCACGACTGACTTGGCGAATACGGGAACTTCATTCACTTGGGGTTCGGGAGCAACCAGCACGGTGGGATTCACTGGCGAAGCCGGCAAGAATCGCATCGAAAATAGTGGCTTCACGGCCATGCTGATCAAGAACAACGGCGGCGCGGCCACGAAACCGTTCGTCGCCACCACGACGCCGGGATCACCGGTGATCGACCTGGATGCCGACGACGACAACGAACTCGATGCAGGTGGATTCTTGGCGAGTTGGACCGTCTTGGACTCCGTTGGTCTCAACAGTGAAGCAAGCGATATTAACGGTTATCTTTATGCCCCGGTCAACTTCAGTACTGGGACACCCGTGGGTGGTGGCAATGTTCCCGCTGGGGCTGAATTTGTCGACGTCGGTTATGAAATCGAGTACATCGGCCGGTGGGGTGACAGCACGGGTTCGACCCGAGCCGATTGGCACGTCTCGAATGTCACCAATGAAGGGGGAGCGGGCTTTGACGGACCAGCCGATTATCGTCAATCTGGCGATCCTCATGGTATCGGTACGCCCAATCAATTTGTAGAGACCAGCCAGGGCGTTCCCTATGGAAGCTACATCCTGGGAACCCCAGGTGCATCGAACATCTTTATCCAGGATGGCGATTATGACCCCACCTACAGCGGCGAGGAGTTTGTATTCGACGGCGATGTCGATGGTCGAGATTTTCTCGCTTGGCAGCGTAATGCGGGTTTTGGGTTGGATGGCATGGGCAATCCTCGCTTTGCGACCCGCCAACATGGCGATGGCAATCTCGACCGCGTGGTTGACAGCCTCGATCTCGCGGTTTGGCAGGCCAACTACGGAGCCGGCGGTGGGCCATTGGTCGCCCTCAGTCAAGCCGTGCCCGAGCCTTCCACTTTGGGATTGCTCCTACTGGGCTCGATTTGCTGCTGGCGGCGTGCGCGCGGTTAATTTTTGAACATTCTTCAAGCTAGGAAGCATCATGTTGCAAGTTGTTGCGACACGCCGTCGGAGACCAGCCTTTACACTCGTTGAGCTTCTGGTCGTGATTGCCATCATCGGGGTCTTGGTAGCGCTCCTCTTGCCGGCCATCCAAGCGGCTCGCGAAGCAGCTCGTCGATCACAATGCACGAACAATCTCAAGCAAATCGGCTTGGGACTGCTTAACTATGAGAGTTTGAAAAAGCACTTTCCTCCCGGCAGGTACAAACCTGCTGGTATCACCGAGAAAAATATGCTGTCGTGGTCCGTATGGCACTTGCCGTATATCGAGCAAGGGAATCTCTTCGACCAGATCGATTTCTCACTCCCCCTTACTTCAGCACCCAACAATAAGACCGACTTGACCGGTCCCACCAACAGCGTGATCGCCACTTACATTTGTCCCAGCACAAGCCGACGCCAGCGCTTTCGGGGTGAAGACAATCGTATCACGGGCCTGACCAGCAATCCCGAGAACAACGGCCTGGGTTGCCTCGATTACATGGGCATTCCTGGCCCTGATCCCGATGTTCTCAACCGCAACTCGGGCGAAGTCTATGGCAACGATGGGGCGAACAGTTTGAGGAACATTCAACGGGGTGTCTTGTTGAAACTCAACTCCGACGTGATCTGCCGCTTTCCTGCGGAAGTCTGCTCTTCTGCGACGGTTGCGTTCAAGGAAATTACCGATGGGTCGAGTTACACAATTGTCGTGGGCGAATCGTCCGGTAAAGCCACTGAAGAAGAACTACGCCCCGATGGCGAGGAGAATATCTATCTGACCAATCAAACATCCGGCGCTTGGGCCAGCGGTCGAAATATCAGTGCGATCGATCTCGATCCTTTGGCCGGCGATCCTTCCGCGATCAATCCGCCAGACAAGTATCAATTCTCCAAGGAAGAATTCTTTTCCGATCACCCCGGTGGCGTGCATACCTTGCGTTGCGACGGCTCGGTCCACTTCATGGCGGATGACACGTCCCGCGATATTTACTTCGCCCTCTGCAGCCGTGATGCTGGCGAGATCATTGCCGAGTAATCGCGGCTGATCGATTTCGACACACACATAACCCCGCGGCAACCAGCAACATCAAACCCCTGGTGGGCTCGGGAACGACCTCAATCACGACCCCCTGAAATCGTGCGCCATCTCCCACGGCATTAGGAAACTGCGGGAAATTGGGATTCGTCTTGTAGCCGGGCACGTCGTCGTAATCGCCCTCGCCATACGTCAGCGTAAAAATTTCTCCCGCGGCGAACGCGTAGTTGATCCCCGTGAGATCGTCATTTTCCGTTTGACATTCGATCGGATTCACCACGTTCAGATCACCGAGCGAGAACCCCTGCACACCCAAGCGGAAATCCGCTTGGGAATCGAAAATCGTGAGCACATTCCTGTTCGGGAAGTTGATCACAAAATACTCCAGGGTTTCGTCTTTCACGCCATCAAGCAGCAAGTCTTGGAGTATGCCAGGCTGATTGAACGAAAATGTGAAGGATTCCGCGACCCGCGTTCCCGTCGGGTGGCCTGTGATGAAATTGAATTTGTTTTGATCCGGGTCGTTGATGCCCGCCGATGTGTTGTTGGAGTTGATACCGAGACCTTGGGGATCGCTGTCATTAAATCGCGACCCGATGGGGCCAGCTTGCAGCGACATCTCGACTCCTTCGTCGACGAGCACCGTTTGCTCCAGGCCGCTAATTGTGTTCTGAGTATGCCCCGTGCCGAATTGAAAGATCGCCCCCTGGACAGGTTGGACACCAGCCAACAATCCAACAATGCCGACACACGTAACAGTTCTAAGCCAATTCACTCTATATTTCTCCCAAGCTGATGAACAGAGAGACTGAAAGGGATGCAAAAAAGCCCCGTTCCGCGGCGGTGCAGAACGGGGCATCGAATCAAATAAATCCTTGCGGACAAAAAGGTCTTAGCGACGCTTCGCGGCCAAGAACACCAAGCTCATCCCGACCAAGGCCAATGAGGCTGGTTCAGGTACGACATAGCCGGGAGTGCCAATAGCAGGCTGACCTAAGTCGTTTCCAGCCGTCACGGCAGCGGGAAAGTTAATCGTGGTAAAGACATCGAAGAAGCTATCGAAAGACTGGCCACCGAAAGGAACGGCGTTGGGGTAGGAAGCATTGAGATCGGGAGAGCCCACAAGTGCTCCGATCCAAATGTTTGTTTCATCACCATTCTGGCTAAAGCCTGAACCGTTATAGGTGCCAATTTGCGGCAGTGGCTTACCAATCGCCGCCAACGCAGGCTGCCATAAATCGGTCCAAACAAAAACATTCAAGCCACCAACCGTGGCACTGCCGTTGACATAGACGACGGATTCGCCTGGGCCGATCGAAGCGATACCTGCCATCAGGTCGGCGTTGACAATCGAGGGAGCACTGTCGTCGAAATAGAGAGGGCCGTCTGTTCCCGCATTCCAGGCCATATCGCCGAAGTTGGTAATCTCAAACCAATCGTCGGTAAGATTTTCACCAGGGTCGTTACCCGGCCACATTTCAGTGATTTGCAGATCAAAGGCTGCCATCGCTTGGCTGGCCAGGCACAGCGACATCGCTGCCGCGAATAGTAAACTCTTCATTAGCTTTCGCTCCTTAAGAAGTGAATCAAGAACTACAAAGTGGCTGAGGGACGCAAGACCGAGCACAGTGACCGAGCGGGAGGCTCACTGGAAAGTCGGTGGTCGATCAAAGTTGCGAGTCGATGATGCTGCCCCAAACGCGCTGCACACGGCCTTGCGTCACCCTCAGCCAAACTGGCCGTAGCTTAGGGGGCCTGGGTGAAGAAAGCGTGAAGAAGCAGGGTGACTTGCGCAAATAATCCAAATCTTTTGACCGACCCGCAAAAAGCCCCAAATCTTGAGGGGCTTGTGTTAACGCCATGTTAAGATTGCGTGAAAACATCGTGGGATAGGCTTCCAGCCTGTCGTGGACAGCCAGGATGGCTATCCCACGCACGATTGGCCATCCAGTCGTAACGATTGCACCATCTAGCGAAAATCTCAGCGGCCAGCGCCCAAAATTCGCTTCCCCTCGCACTGATGTCACACCGCTCGCCGGTTCGATGCTATTACAGAACCCCTGCTGTCACCCTTCACGGACGATTGCGATGACACTCCGCATACTGAGCTTCGGCTTCATTGTTGTGGCGAGCCTGTTAGCCGACCAAGTCTCGGCCCAGTTGCTTGGCCACTACCACCTCCCCAGCACCCTGCCGCAATTCTGCGGGCTGGGCTATGGCCCGGGGCACCACGCCCCAATGGTTCGCCCCATGGATTGCCACCCGCCGCGCCAACAGCGTTATGTCCGTGTATCCGGCTGTGGCTCGTGCGGTGCCCTGCCGCTGGAGAGCTTTCCCACCTGCGGCGGTAACGGTTGCACCAACCCAGGCAGCCACGTGCAGCTTAACCAACTGCTGGGTGTTCACAATTATGATCGCATGCCGGACGTTGCCGACGCACCGCCGGAACAAGCCTTTCCGCTTACCGAGGAAAGTATCCTACCTACGCCAGACGGGCCTCAGACGTTGCCAGACACACCGCAGAGTCCGCTCCTCCCGATGCTGCCGTAGCCCATGAATATCGCTCTCTCGGTGCTCGCTGGAATTGCGGTCGCGATCGCGCTGGCCATCTGGTGGCGAGCATCGCGCCGAGCCCGGCATCACACGCTGTACCAACGGGCCATCGAAGCGTTCCCGCGGCAGGCAGGTCTTGCAGAGATTTTTCTTACCGCGGCCAACGCCACCGGCAAACCTCGCGGGCTGCGTTGGAAAAGCTGCGAACTCGTGGGCCAACCACTCTTCGCCACCGACCATGCGACCGGCGAAATCTACGGACTCTCGGGCGCGACGATTGGCTTCGAAGCGATCCCCGGCGGCGACATGGAAGAAGTCGAAGCCGTCGGCGACATCCGCTACGTCACCGCGATCTTCGTCTATCGCCACAATCAATGGAAAACCGACGGCCGCGCGATTTTTAATTTAGAACCCGCCCAAGCCCTCGAACGCCTGAATCCCACCGGTTAGCCGCGACGCGAATGGTTAGCCGCGACGCGAAGCGTCAGCGCAGCGGAGCGCTCCATCCGCAACGCATCAAGAATCCCCCTGCCCCGCTAGATACGCATACAACCAGCGATCCAAGAGCACGCCATCCTTAATGATGCTGTTGCGCAGAATCCCCTCGCGCTCGAAGCCCATTTTCTCCAGCACGCGCGCCGAGGCCGGATTCCAGGAAAACACATACGACTCGATCCGCGACAGGCCGAGTTCCTTGATCGCGTACTCGGTCACGGCTTGCACGGCCTGCGTGATGATGCCCCGCCCCCAGTAGGGTTCGCCAAGCCAGTAGCTCAGCTCCGCGCTATGCCGACGTTCGCCTTCGCACAAAGTCAGCCCAATCACCCCGACCGCTTGGCCGTCAACGTCAATCGCAAACGTCGTGGTGGGAGATTGGCCAAGCGCGTTCGTAATGTAGGCCCGCGTATCCGAAACCGTGAGCGGATGCGGAAATCGATCGCGCAGATTCCGCCACACATTATGGTTGTTCCCCTCGCGTGCCAACGACTCGGCATCCTCCGGCAACAGCGGTCGCAAAGTGAAATCAGCAAAGCGTAAAAGCATACTCAATCCGGCAAACAGTACTTTTAAGCGCGACTATGCAATACAGAGTTACTAGCCACGGATGACTGGTCTTCCAGTCCGGCAGACCGGACACAGATTAAACACGGCCATTCATCCGTGTTTCATCCGTGAAATTCCGTGGCTATTTCTTCATGAATTCTTGGTAGACAATTCTAGTATACCATTCACTCCGCTGGCAGCCACTCGCACGGATTCTGCCCGAACAGCCGCACCAGCACGGCGTACAACTCAGCATGTTCGCTTTGCAACTCATGGGGCTGCGTAAAAAAACATTCGCACGTCACCGCGAAAAATTCCGCCTGATTCGTCGCCCCGTACTTGTCGAGCAATGTCCGCTCCCCCTGCCGCGCAAGTTGCACCAACCGGTCATACTCCGCGCTTGTGACCTGATACCACTGCTTCTCGAACTTAAAATCGGTCATCGGCGGTGCGCCGTTCGTCGAGCCGTCGAGGCTGTCCATGTGATGCGCGAGTTCATGAATCACCACGCACCGGTTCGACCGCGGATTGCGTCCTTCGCGGATCACCGCCTGCCAGGCGAGCACAATCGGCCCCCCCTGCCACGATTCCCCCAAGCGTGTGTCAAACTGCTCCTCCGGCAGATTGAAGCCGCCCATAATGAGATCGCTCGTCGATTCCGGCGTGGCTGAGTACACCCCTTTGTAAACGATGATGGTCCGCAGCCGATCAAAGTACCACGGCTTCTCGAAACCGAGCGTCATCAGCGCCGCCTGCCCCGCGATGGTCACGCGCATCTCGTCGCTCACCACCAGCCGATTCCCGCCAACCCAATCCTTCTCGTGAAACAACACGCAGACAAACTCACGAATCCGCCGTTGCCGAGCTTCGTCCAAATGCGCGTATTGCCAAACATTGAGCCGCAACCAAGCATCCCACTCAGCGGGAATCGGCAACGCCAACCATTTCCGCCGTCGGCGAGAGTTAAGCCAATCCAGAAACATGGCAATTCCTTACGATACTTGTGAACCTACCCGCAATTATAGAGAAAGCTGCAATTTTTAGTAACCACAACGACATGACGAGCACGACGATCTGTCAAATCTTTGCCGCTGTTTGTAACTCGTTGTGCCGTCGTGTCGTTGTGGTTCAAATAATGCTTGCCATCTCCCCACACTCATGCGATGCTAACGCATATCCCGTAACGCTCCTCTCCACGAGTACCGAGCTATGTCAATCCAAACCGCCAGCAAAGATGGCATCCTCACCATCCGCATCACCGACGACCGCCTCGTCGATCCCGCCTTGCTCACGCGCGTCTTCGACGACATCAACGCGGCCCTCGGCAAGAGCGAGGAAGATCGCGTGGTCGTCGACTTTTCGCCGGTGCAATTCATGGCCTCCTCGGCGCTCGGCAAACTCGTGCAGCTCAACAAGAAAGCCACCGAGTTCAAAGTCAAACTCAAATTCTGCGGCATCACGCCGCAAATTTACGAAGTCTTCAAAATCACGAAGCTCCACAAAGTCTTCGACATCGAATTCGACGAAGCCGCCGCCCGCAAAAGCTTCAACAAATGGGGAATCTTCAAATAAGGACGAAGGGACTTAAGGACAAAACGACCCAGCCGGATCGCAACGCGATCCGGGAAAAATGTTCTCCCCCCTAGCCTCCAACCACCAGCCACTAACCACTTCCCTAGCTAGTTGGCTTACCTCCCCGCTTTCGCTACAATGCCCTCTCCTGGATTGCCTCGCGGCACAATCCCCTTCCTGGCCCGACCATTATTTTGGAGACCCCCCATGGCCAAAAAGAAATCTGCCTCCGCAGCGACGCCTCCCCCCGTCAAGTTAGAAAAGCCTGCCAAACCCACCAAGAAAGCCCCAGCTTCCAAATCCCCATCCTCCAATGTTTTGGCCAACGGCGATGCCTCCATCGCGGCGACCGCCCTGGGTGCCGTCCAAATCGGTGCCACCGCCGGCGCGGTTTGGGCATTACTCTCGGACAAGGGTGACGCCACGCTCGCCACGATCAAAAAAGAAATCGACGCCCCCGCGGACCTGATCCTCGCCGCCGTCGGCTGGCTCGCCCGCGAAGAAAAACTCGAATTCACCACCACCGGCAAAAACACCAAGCTCGCCCTCAAATAAGAACGAAACGTCATTCCCGCGCAGGCGGGAACCCAGTTTCTCATCGCACGGAATACAATCGTGAAATTCATCGAAATGACCGGCGAGCAACTCTTCACGGTCATGCTACCCGAAGAGCTGAACCACGAAGACCTCGAAACCGCGGGCGTTCACGCCCACAGCATCGTCCGCGTGAACCTCCAAGGCGATCTGGAACTCCGCCGCCCCGACGGCTGGCAAATCCTCGGCGGCCTGCTCGGCGATTTCGAGCAGCGCGTCATCGCCACCACCGGCCTCAACTGGTCCGCCCCCTTGCACGACAGCCACATCGACGACTGCAAACCCTGCAACTAAATCCTTGTCAATTCTCACCGGCAGAGCCGGTGGATTAACTAGGGTTTAGCAACGAATTCGCGATACAAACTCCACTGCGAATCCATTGAAAACGATGCTGGTGCGTGTAAAATCGTGAAAGCACTGCTTTTCACCCATCACAGAATCGCACTCTGGTGACCTCGGTTATCGCGGCATTCGCGAGCGGCTATCAGGTCAAGAATTAAGAGCCAACTTATCGATGAGGTTGGCATTTGCCATCAGAGTGCAAGATCCGAAAGGCATAATGTCGCATGTCCCAAAAGCACAAGAACGATAGTGAATCTAAGCTGGATCGCAAGCAATATGAGAAGGAACTTGGACGCCTTCAGGCCGAGCTATGCACGCTCCAAGCGTGGGTGAAGGCCAAGGGGCTGCGCGTCATCGTCGTCTTTGAAGGACGCGATGGTGCAGGTAAGGGCGGAACTATCCGAGCTCTCACAGAGCGAGTTAGCCCGCGCGTGTTTCGCGTTGTCGCGCTGCCGGCACCATCGGATCGTGAAAAGAGTCAAATGTACTTGCAGAGGTATATGCAACATTTTCCTGCTGCCGGTGAGATCGTGATTTTTGACCGCAGTTGGTACAACCGTGCAGGTGTTGAGCATGTGATGGGCTTCTGCACGAAGACACAGCATAAAGCCTTTCTCGATTTGTGTCCGCAGGTCGAGAGGTATATCGTCGACGGCGGCATCATCCTTCTCAAGTACTGGCTAGAGGTATCCAACGAGGAACAGGAGCGGCGATTCCTTGCACGCATCAAAGATCCGCTGCGACAGTGGAAACTCAGCCCCGTCGATTTACCATCACGAGAACGCTGGTACGAATATTCGCGTGCTCGTGATAAAATGCTTGACGCCACCGACACAAAACACGCTCCCTGGCATATTCTGCGTTCTGACGACAAGAAACGGGCCCGGCTCAACTGCATTGCCCATTTGTTGAGCCAGATATCCTACGAGCAACTCCCGCGTGAAGAAATTGCACTGCCCAAGCGCTCAGAGGAAGGTGCCTATGATGACCAAGCCTCGTTGCAGGACCGCAAGTTTGTGCCGGAGAAGTACTAAACGGTGGCAATGAAAACATGGCTCCCGATGCTGGAATGGCTACCGCGATATCAGGCAGCATGGCTGCGCGCCGATTTGATCGCGGGCATTACTCTCGCGGCGTATCTTATTCCGGCCAGCTTGGGTGATGCCTCACTGGCCAACCTTCCCCCCGAAGCCGGTCTGTATGCCTGCATGTTCGCGGGGCTGATTTTCTGGCTATTTTGCAGCTCGCGGCACACCGCAATCACCGTCACGTCCGCCATTTCGCTTCTCGTCGGCGCATCGCTTGGTGAACTCGCTGGGGGTGATACCGCGCGCTTCGGCGCTTTGGCGGCTTTCACTGCCATGGTCACTGGCAGCTTGTATTTCCTGGGATGGCTGGCCAAAGCTGGAGTAATCGTGAATTTTGTGTCAGAGACGGTGCTCGTCGGCTTCAAATGTGGGATAGCACTCTTTCTCACCAGCACGCAACTGCCTAAACTTTTCGGGTTCAAGGGGACGCATGGTGATTTCTGGGAACGTACGTGGTACTTCGTTTCGCACTTGCACGAAACAAATATCGCGTCGCTCCTGCTTGGACTCGCCGCATTGCTGTTGTTGGTGCTTGGAAAACGCTTTTTCAAGGACAAGCCCGTCGCGCTATTCGTTGTCGTCGCCAGCATCGTCATTGCTTCGACAACGAACCCATCGAGCCGCGGTGTAAAAATGTTAGGCGAAGTCCCACAGGGATTACCGCCGATTCGTCTGCCCGCCGTACAGTTATCCGATCTCAATGAACTGCTCCCGCTTGCCATGGCCTGCTTTCTTCTTGGAGCGGTTGAGACGGCCGCAATTGGACGCATGTTCGCGCTCAAACATGGTTACCGATTTGATCCTAACCAGGAATTCCTAGCGTTGGCCGGCGCTAATGTCGCTGCCGGATTAGGACAAGGCTTCGCCGTCAGTGGTGGCATGTCGCAATCGCTGGTCAATGAAAGCGGCGGAGCCAAGTCGCCCATTTCGATTCTCGTCGCCGCGCTAGTAATTCTCGTCGTCGCAGTCTTTCTGTCCGGAATGCTGCGCAACCTACCACAGCCGGTGCTCGCGGCCATTGTTCTCATGGCGGTTGCTGGCTTGTTCAAAGTGAGCGTGTTAAAGCGGCTTTGGTTGTTCAGCCATACAGAGTTTGGCATCGCTGTAGTGGCACTCTTGGGCGTGCTCGGATCGGGCATCCTGCGAGGTGTGCTCATCGGCGCGGCACTGTCGCTCGTGCTGCTACTACGTCGTGGCTCTCGGCCCCACACCACCGAACTCGGCCGCGTGCGGGACACCGATTTTTTCGCCGACCGTTTGCGACATCCCGAGAACGAGCGCTTGCCAGAGGTGTTCATTTTCCGTTGTGACGGGCCTTTGCTGTTCTTCAACGTAGACTATGTCCGGGACCGGTTTGTCGAATTGCTGGCGCAGCGTGGAGAAGGAGTGAAGCTCGCAATCTTTTTCCTGGGTACAACGCCGACAATCGATCTGGCGGGTGCCGAATTGCTCGTCGACTTGCACAACACGCTCAGAGACCAGGGAATCGCATTTCACTTGGCGGAGGCTCACGGGGGCGTTCGCGACACGCTACTACGCGCAGGTTACGTCGATCATGGCGGTACGGTCGAAGCTAACCAAACCGTGGCAGCAGTGGTGCGATCGTGGAGAGGAACTGAATCATCGCGTCAGCCGAACCCTATGACTGAACAATGATGAGATGGACGAGAATTTCGCCCTGTCGATTCTCGGACAGTCGATTTGTCGCATGGTACAATTGATCGTGAGAAGTAATGCAACGCCAGTCCAAAAAATCGACCCCTGCGTAACAATCCTGCATATGCTCGTGCGGTACTGAAAAGTTTGTTCTCCTCATCGTTCAATCTGAACTGGAGTAACTCTTATGAATCGTCCCAACGTATCTAGAACCTTGCGGCTGATCTCGTCCATTGTCCTGTTGGTCGGCCTAGGTATTGGTGTCGTTTCCACAACGCCGGTAGTGGCTCAGGAAGTTTCGGCACCTGCCGAAAAGGAAATTCCTTCAACGCAGGCCTGGGGAGCGTTAACAGCACTTGGAGTGGAAATTCAGCCGGGGACGAAACACAAGCTGACCAGCATGCCCATGACGGATTTCGTTGGCATGCGGATGGCCGTCCCTGTTTGGATTGCCCGCGGCCAGCAACCAGGAAAAACTCTTGCAGTCAGTGCCGGCATCCACGGAGATGAATTGAACGGGGTGGAGGTCGCCCGTCGCGTCTTCGCCGAGACCGACCCCCAACAGCTTTCGGGCATGCTGGTCGTTCTTCCGACGCTCAATCGACATGGATTTCTCGCCGGTAGCAGTTACATGAGCGACCGCCGTGATTTGAATCGCGCCTTCCCCGGAAGCCCCAAGGGAAGTTCAGCAAGCATCACTGCCCATTCGGTGTTCGGGCCGGTAATTCTCAAATCGGACGCACTCGTGGATTTGCATACGGCATCCGATCGACGCGTCAATCTGCCGCAGATCCGTACCGATCTCAGTAGCCCCGCCGCGCTCGACCTGGCGCGTAGTTTCGGCATAGGCGTCGTGCTCAACGGCGCGGGGCCCAAGGGCAGCTTGCGACGATCGGCGTTGGATGCCGGCATACCGGCCATCATCTACGAAGCGGGCGGCGTCCACGTCCTGCAACCAGAAGAAATCGAGCGTGGAGTAATCGGCGTGCGAAACATCATGCGCCACATGGAGATGATCCCCTCCGAGGGTGGCGAAGCTCGCAAGGCGACCGTGTACAAGAAGACGCGGTGGCTGCGCGTTCCACCCGGTGCCGCCGGCATGTTTCTCACGACGCATAAACCGGGCGACGAAGTGAAGCGCGGCGAGCAGCTTGGGGAAGTCGTGGACCCACTCGGTGACCAGAAGTCACCGATTGTTTCGCCGGAAGATGGTGTCATTATTGGCATGGAACTTCCCAACGTGGTCTATACGGGCGATGCCTTATTTCACCTAGGCCTGGAAAAAGTGCAGGAGTAAGCTACGAATCGCTTTTCGTTTGGAAAAAGCACAGTATATCTCCTACACGTGGTGGTGTGATGCATCCGCTTGCGAACTTGTTCCGTCAATGGCGATACCTGTTTCTTCTAGGTGCGCTCCTGCTTTTGTTGGTCATCCAGCCCATGATATCGGGTTTCGGTACAGCAGGCTGGCTATTCGACATCATGTTGGCCTTAGTCATGGTGATGTTGGTACTTGTATTGACGCGAGATAAAGGTTGGCGAGTTATCGCTTGTGTCCTGTGCGTTCCAGCCGCAACATTATCGATTGGCAGTCACTTCCTAAACCCTAGTGCACAGCAGATCTGCTTATTTGCCGGACATGCTATCGGGGCTTTGTTCTTCATTGCTGTAACTGGCAAAATCATCCAATCCATCTTTATGTCACGGGAGATTTCTTTAGACAGCATTTTTGGAGCGATTTGTGGATACTTGCTGCTGGGCGTTGCTTGGGGCCTTATGTACACAATGCTCCACACTTTCAATTCGGAATCCTTTCAATTTGACGCAGCCATTGGGCGGCAAATCGAACAAGGTGATAACAGTCGCCATGTCTTCATCTACTTCAGTTTTGTGACGCTGACCACCATCGGATACGGCGATATCTCTCCGTTGTCGACACCCCCGCGAACGCTAGCTTGGGTGAAAGCCGTGACAGGACAACTGTACTTGGCTGTCCTGATCGCCGGCCTAATGAGTGCCTTGATTGCAACGAAGAGGAACTAACCGCCAATTACTCCGTAAGCAGAAATAGTGGGGTCTTTAAGCCTCGGCAATGTTAAAGAATCCTCCGCTAGACCCTCCTTGGAAAGGAGGGGATGATTTAGTCCCCGCGATCACATTCCATTCGTCACGACGCGCAAAGCAACCGATGGCCATCACGCGCATGGCAAGCTGTGTCGTTGTCAATACATTTTTTTGTGCCACTTCGCGTTTTTCGTGGCCAATCTCTCTGCGACCTCCCGCCTCCGCGTGAAAAATAGAATTTCCACGCGTAGCCAAAAATCACAAAAAGAAATGGCCGCGCGAATTTGCTAAAATACACCTTGTTCACGGCGAGGAATTGTTTCCTTGTTGTGGCGTCGCATAGGTACGTTCGCCAATCGGCCGGCCATCGTCTGGGCACCTGCTGTAGTTTTCCAGTGCGGGTGTTTGGGCACCGATTTCTCGAGAAGTGATGTCACGAACGAAACGTCAGCGACAACAGGCCACAAACAGTCCAGAGCCGCGAACAGTTTGCACCCGTGGGTACCCACGGTTTTTGAAGCCGCTTGCGGCTTAGCGATTCCGCTCTAAAAACTCATGCTGCGCCAAAACCAATCCGCAAGGATTGGCTACTTGTATGCGCTCGAGAATATCACGACTCCCCAACTCGTCTCATCTCTTCATGACTCCGCAAGCCTTTCCATAAGAATTGTCTCCGAAAACGTCTAAAACCAGAGTTTTTTTCAGCGCAAACACACCATCTAGTGGCATGGACAAACCCACCCACTACAGGATGTGTTTGTTCGTGCTTGAAAGTTGAGGCTATGCGAGTGGCCTTCACAGCATCGACGAAATCGCTGAGCTGAGCATGGAGAAGCCCACGACCAGCACCGCGCAGATGACTCCTTCGCAGGCCGTTACCATGAGCGCGGAAAATGGCCCCGTGCGGACCATCACCGCGATGATCCCCGCTGTGATGACCAACGGCCAGCCGACGTGACACCAGAAACCTGGATCAGGAATCGAAATGTTGACCCAGAATCTCAGCAGGATATTCGCGACGACAACCAGGAATACGCAGAGCAAGCTCTGCCAATAGTCGGGCGGCTCAACGGCCGCAAAGCCGCAGGCCATCTGCAAGGCCCACGCGGCAATAAACAGTGCCGCTGGTAGAAACACCAGGAAAACCAGTGTCGGGTCGAAGCGGGAGATGATTTCAGTCACGGCGATCTCCTTGGTAAGAAAGTGCGAATCACAAGGAGTGTCCATATTAAAGATATGTCATACTCGCTCGTGAGGTGGCGAGATGCGGAAAATCCTTCAGATTTTCTGGCTAGCGAGCGTTCTCGCACCAAAAAAAGCCTCTGTCGTGGGACGGTAGGCGGGGAAACTGGCCGCCGGCCGAGCAGATCGCTCTCGCACCAATGTGGCCCAAGGCGGTAAAATGGTTAAACTCGCCACCGACCCCGTGCCGACTGAACTTTTGGTGGACGGGCGGTGTCAGCTTGGCGGGAACGGAGTTTTCTATGAAGTCCTTCTACTGCTGCTTTGTTCTCTGCTGCTGCATTGTCAGTTGCTGTAATTGTCCGGCCTAGGCCGGACCCTCTCTCGAACCGTGCGCCACGGTTGGCGCTGTCTTAGTCAATCCCATCTCCACATTTCCCCACCCCATTCGCTGATTCGCAAGAGAGAATTCGATGGCCTCCGACTTTCGGCTCAAAGATCAACTGCCGGATATTACCGAACGCATCGTGCAAACCTACGAAGGACTCGGCACGATCAACCACCTCGATCACTGCCCGCTACCCAGCTACGAGGAAGTGATCGCGTCGATGCACGAACTGACCGAGATTCTGTTCCCCGGTTATCGCCGGCGGACAGGTTTGCATCGGGGCAACATCAGCTACTACGTGGGTGATCTCGTGGATCGGCTGCATGATCGTTTGACCGTTCAGATTGGCCGGGCCTTGCGACACGAAGCGGGGGCATCAAGCGATTGCGACAGCGAACAAGATTACGAAGCGCTCGGCCAAGCCAAAACGCTCCAATTCCTCGATCAGCTTCCCGAGTTGCGAAAAATTCTTGCCACCGACGTGCAAGCCGCGTTTGAGGGCGATCCGGCCTGCAAGAATGTCGACGAAGTGATCTTCTGCTACCCCGGCCTCGAAGCGATCACGATTTATCGCCTCGCACATTTACTGTACGAACTGCAGATCCCGTTTATCCCACGGATGATGACCGAATGGGCGCACAGTCGCACCGGTATTGATATCCATCCCGGTGCCACGATTGGTCCCTATTTCTTCATCGACCACGGCACGGGTGTCGTATTGGGCCAAACGTGCGAGATTGGCGAGCGGGTAAAAATCTATCAAGGCGTGACGCTCGGCGCACTGAGCTTTCCGACTGACAGCGATGGTCAACTCGTGCGTGGCCAAAAACGGCATCCGACGATTGAAGATCGCGTGGTGATCTACGCCAACGCCACGGTCCTCGGCGGGCGCACGGTCATCGGGCACGATTCGGTCATCGGATCGAACGTGTGGCTCACTTCGAGTGTCGAGCCACACACGACGGTGCTTTTGGAAAAGCCGAAACTGAAAATGCGGAACGAAGTGGTCGACGAACTTCGCCCCGAAACGCAGTATCAGATTTGAGCGTAGTGGTGGCTTCCAGCCGCCAAGTATTTCTCGAAATGGCGGCTGGAGGCCACCACTACTGAATTTCGCGCTAGTGATTGGCCGCTTTGCCCGTTAGGATAATCTTCCTTAACAGGGTAAAGTTACCTCGGCGAACGTGCGATGCTGCTTGGGCCAATTTTTCGCGTTGAACTTGTGTCCGTGGCCCGGCGGCGGCGTTACTTTGTACTGCGGGTGCTGTACGCAGCGTTGATTCTGTTCGTGCTCTGGGCGACTTACAGTTCCTCGTATTACATCTCCACGGGCACGGGGCGGCAGTCGATCCGCTATGCGGCAACGCTCGCGGCCAGTTTTTTTCTGAGCTTTAGTTGGCTACAAATCCTGGCGATTCTGTTCGTTGGTCCTGCGATGGCAGCCGGCACGATCGCTTCGGAACGCGAACGCCGCACTATTGAATATCTGTTCGCCACCGATCTGTCGAATGCCGAGATCGTGTTGGGCAAGACGTTTGCGCGACTCACATTGCTCGGGCAATTCGTGTTGGTGGGGCTACCGATTTTGTTTCTGTTTCGGCTGCTCGGCGGCATTCCCGCCGAGGCGCTGTTGGTGACCTTTCTCTCCGCCGCGGGGACGGCGGTAATGCTCACGGGCATGAGCATTGCCGTTTCGGTCTGGTCGCCCAAAGCGCGCGATGCCGTGGGCCGAATCTATTTGCTGCTGATCGCTTTGATTTCACTTCCCCCGATCTTGTACGGTCTGCAATCGGCAAGAGTGTTTCCCGATTCGGTATGGCAGTCCATTCTGGAGCCGGTTGTGAATTGGCTCGTCATGCTCAATCCCATGAGCACGCTGATGCATGCCATGGGCAGCACGTCCGCGCTGGGAATTGGCATCGACATGAGCCAAGTGTTGCGTGCCGTGGGGTTTCAAGTGCTCGTGGCCGTGGGATGTTTGATTTTGGCGACGTTTGCCGTCCGGCGGGTGCATCTCTCCGAAACGACACGTACCGCGGCGAAACTGGCCAAGCTGCCGGTACAGCGTTCTCGTCGGCTGCCTGGCGAACGCCCCATGATCTGGAAGGAAATGTATTCGAGCACGTCCGCTACGCGCATGGGCCGCGTGGGGTGCGTGGCGATGTTCATTATCTTGTTCGGTATGTTGGCCGCCGCGATTTGGGTGTTTTTGCAAGCGATCACGGCCACCGAAGATTGGCAGCGCAACAATTACTTTGAATTTCTTGCCGGCCTAACAGGCTACTTGGGTTGTGGCATGTTGCTGTTGTTGGCGGCACGAGCTGCGGGACTTTTTTCGCAGGAAAAGGAACGCGATACCTGGATATCATTGCTCTCGACGCCTCTCTCGGGCCAGGAAATCATCCTCGGCAAGTTATGTGGCAATCTCTATAGCGCCCGGTGGATGCTGGCGATTCTGGCGGTGAGCTGGCTGCTGGGACTCTTCCTTGATCCGACTTCGATTTGGCCCATGCTGGCAACTTGCTTCGTCTTCAGCCTGTTGGCCTGTTATGCGACCTGCCTGGGATTGCTCTTTTCGCTCCGCTCGACCACGACCTTGCGAGCGATGGGTCTCACGCTGGGAACGCTCGTGTTCTTTGGCGGCGGCTACTTGTTTTGTTGCTGTACGGTGATGGCATCGGGCGGAGGGGGCGATGCTTGGGCGATTATGCTCGCGCTCTGCATTCCGTTCCTGCTGGTCTTTCCCAATATCGCTTTCATGACGATCGGTGGCTCAGAGTTTTGGACCGACGGCGCCATGCCCGTGGCCTTTGTGATGGGAATGGTTTGCCATCTGCTCGCGACGTTCGCACTTTACGGGCACATGGTGGGCTACTTCGACAGCTACGCGGGACGGACCACTTCGCGGCCTCAGGGATTAAATAATTTGGGCTGAACCGTCGGCTTACCACATCAACCACATCATGTAGTTATTGGGTCTGCCGGAGCCACTGCATGTTGTGGTTTCGCTGAAAAAACTCTGTGTTTTTACGCGCGCGGGCAATGATTGTGGCACGACGCCTTGAGACGTGATGACTTTCGACGCGCATAGAAGTAGCCAATCCGTGCGGATTGGTCTGGCGCAGCATGTCATTCTGAGTTTGTAGGCCGGAACGAGTTTTGCGAGTTCCGGCAATTTCTTGTGCGTCGTGCGCTGCCGGAACTCGTACTACTTGTTCCGGCCTACGATTTTGGCGGCTGAAAGCCACCACTACGAAATCGAAAACCGTGGGTACCCACGGGTGGAAACTGTTCTTAGTTTGGGACTGTTTGTGGCCTGTTGTCGCTGACGTTTCGTTCGTGACATCACTTCTCGAGAAATCGGTGCCCAAGCGCCTGTTCATAAAAAAATCAAGGTCTTCAAAGCAAGAAACAGGTGCCCAGACGATGGCCGGCCGATTGGCGAACGTACCTATGCGACGCCGCAACAAGGAAACAGCCCTTTGCCGTGAACGAGGTGTATTTTAGCACAAGCGCGCGGCCTTTTCTGTTGTGATTTTTGGCCAGCGCGGGGATTGGGGGCTGGTGGCTGGGGATTCGAGAAAAATTGGCCACGGATGGCACGGAGGAAACACGGATAAGAAAAGACCTTGGCGGACCAGTCTCGAAATCCTAGCCCCCAGTCCCTGCTTCATCCGTGGCTTAGAATGTTT
>Ga0163150_10004390_pt1 | contig 18910 bp, 8 predicted proteins | sample OliLakLV19P2IB_FD_148628 | JGI IMG/M metagenome (GOLD analysis project Ga0163150, IMG submission 148628) | Freshwater microbial mat bacterial communities from Lake Vanda, McMurdo Dry Valleys, Antarctica - Oligotrophic Lake LV.19.P2.IB | ecosystem: Environmental > Aquatic > Freshwater > Lake >...
GGCGAAGGTCGAATAGACCGTCGTCTCGGTGGGGCCGTAGAGATCGAATACCCGCTCGACGGGTGTCTTTCGGTAAAGCTCGTCGACCAGGTCCTGCGAGAGGGCTTCACCCGCCAGGTTGATCGTGCCGACTGTCATCGGGATGTGACCCGCGCGCAACAGATCCGCGATGGCCGAGGGAACGGTGTTAATCAGAGTGACTTCCGCCACCGCCGGCAGATCCGGAAGCATCAGTATATTATCGGCCAGGATTATTTTACCGCCGGAACACAGCGGGAAAAAGATCTCAAACACCGACAGGTCGAAGCACACCGAGGTCGCCGCAAGCACACCCGCGAACTCCGAGGGGCGATAGTTGGCCCGCGCCCAAGCAATCAACGCGACGACACTGCGGTGCTCGATTTCCACGCCCTTGGGCCGTCCGGTTGAGCCGGACGTATAGAGCACGTAAGCCAGATTCTCCGCTGAATTCCGGCCGTTAGACTCGGCCGGAATGACCGCCCCGACTCCGGCGTCGGACTCACCGGTGTCGTCGATCAGCAACACCGTGGCCGTGCCTGCATCGATCTGTGTCTGCAGTTTTTCGCTCGTTAGCAAACCCTGCATCCGCGAGTCCTCGATGATGACCGCCAAGCGCTCGCGAGGATACGCCGGGTCGAGCGGCACGTAAGCCGCTCCCGCCTTCAACACACCAAGCAAGGCGGCAATCAACGCCGGGGTGCGTTCTAGGTAGACGCCCACAAGAGAGCCCACGCCGATATCGCGTGACCGCAGACGTCTCGCGATGCGCTCCGACCACCGGTCCAGTTCACGATACGTCAGCCGCTCGTGTCCGGAGACTAGTCCGACCGTGTCCGGTGTTCGTTCAGCCTGTTCGGTAAACAGCTCGTGGATACACCGGTCCTTCGCATACTCGACACGGGCGCGGTTCCATTCGACGAGTAGTTTACGCCGCTCGGTTTCGTCCAGCAGCGGGAGGTGAGTGACCGGTTTAGTCGGTTCCAACGCGATGCTCCGGAGCAGGTTTTCATAGTAGGCGATGAGTCGGTCAATCGTAGCTTCGTCGAAGAGCTCGGTGCTGTAATTTAAGATGAAGACAAGCGAGTCGTCGTGCGTCGCGATGAAGTTGAACGCGATATCGAAGTTCACGAAGTGCTTGGACGAACCCGGGGTTTCAGCCACAAGGCCCTCGAATGGTAACCCGTCCCGCACCCCGGTGGAGTTGAATACTACGTTGACCAGCGGCACGCGGTTGGAGTCGCGCGGCAGGTTCAGTTTCCGCACCAGATTCCCGAGCGGAAGACACCAATGCTCGAGTGCCTCCAGGAGTTTTCCACGACCAACGGTCAGGTAATCGTTGAAGCCCGTGTGGTCCGTGATACGGCTGCGGATGGGCAGCACATTCGCGCAATGTCCCACGAGGTTGTCCATGCCCTCGAGCACCTGCGCGGCGGCGGGCACACCGACCACGATGTCGTCCTGGCCGCTGAGGCGGTGGAGCAAGAGGCTAAATGCGGAAAGCAACACCGTGAACGTGGTGCAACCGCGATCTTCGCACATGCGTTTTATCGCCAGCGCGATATCCGGCGAGAGCCGTCCGAAGCGCGAGGCACCCGCGTAGGTGCGAATCGCCGGACGTGGACGATCCGACGGTAAATCCAGCACCGGAACCGAGTCGGCGAACTGACTGGTCCAATACGCCTCCGCCTCGGCAAACTCGGGCGAGCTGCGTAGTTTGACATGGTGCCGCACGTAGTCGCTAAAAACCCCGGCGGGTGGCAACGCCGGCTTCTCGCCCCGGCAGCGAGCCGAATACAGCGCCGCGATGTCGCCCAACAAGATACCCTCCGACCAACCGTCGCTGACGAGGTGGTGAACCGCGATCACCAGCAGATGTTCCTGCTTGGAGACTCGGATCATTTTAGCACGCACCAGCGGCCCCGCCACCAAGTCAAACTCGGCAGCCACGAGCTGCTTGAGGATGGCGTTGATCTGCAGCTCTTGGTCCCGACCGCTCAAGTTCGTGCAATCAACCAGCGGCAGCTCGACCTTGAGCGACGCGGCGATGCGCTGAAAATCACCCGCCGGGCTGAACGTGGCACGCAAGGCCTCGTGGCGATCCACCAGTTGCTGAAACGCGAGGTGCATCCAGTCGATGTTCAAGGAACCCAACAGACGCACCACCTCGGATTCGTTGTAGGCCGCGGATGCCTCCGCTCCCATCTGCGCGGCGAACCACACGTCGTGCTGCTCCTCGGTCAGCGGTATCTGCTTCGCCTCCTCATCGGCGTGAGTCTTCGCCGCCGCTTCAGCGTGAGTCGTCACGTGCTCGGAGCCCGGGGCACCGATTACTACCCCGCCAGCGAGATGGTCGGCGAGTTTTTGCAAGGTCGTGAACTCGTCCAACATTTGCCGCAGCGTCACCCGGGCCTTGAATTGATCCTGCACGGCGAGGCTGGCCTGGGTGAGAAACAGCGAGTCGAAACCGAGTTCATAAAACGTCGACCCGGGATCGGCGTCCGCCAGGTCGACGCCTGACAGCGTCTGAAAGAGCGACCTCAACCCCGCCAACGTGGGGCTGTCTCCTTGGGAAGACGCTTTTTTTGACGAGGATTGATGAACCGGCGTATCGATTTTATCGTTACTAGAAATGGCATGGGTTTTCCCGTTGATTCCTGGATGCGAAACGTCTCCGCGCGGAAGCGCCATGGGCTCGACCCAATGCCGCTTTCGCTCGAAAGGATACGAAGGCAGGGCTACCCGCCTCCTCCGCTCATGTTGCGAATTACCCACCCACACGACCGGTGCTCCCGCCAGCCAAAGACGGCCAAGCGATTTGAGCATGACCGCACGGTCCGGCTCCTTGCCGGTGGCCGTGGGCAGCGAGCTGAGCACCAGCCGGCCAGCAAACTCGGATATAACCGGATGCTGGCGCGCCAGCGTGCCGAGCGACTGGCCTGGGCCGACCTCCAGCAGCACGTTGACACCCCGTCCCGCGAGTTCGCCGAGGCTGTCGGAAAAACGCACCGTGCGGCGCACATGCTCCACCCAATAATCGGGGTCCACGGCCTGCGAAGCGGTGATCCACCGGCCGGTGAGATTGGAGACCCACGGGATCTGCGGCGGGTGCATCTTGGTTTTTTTGACCGCCTCGGCGAACTGCGCCAGCATCGGCTCCATCATCTGCGAGTGGAACGCATGCGAGGTCACCAGCCTGCGTCCAGCCACGCCCCGGCGGGCGATCTCCGTCTCCAGTAGTGCAATCGCCTCGGCCGTTCCCGAAACCACGCACAATTGCGGACCGTTGACCGCCGCCAACGAGAGCTCCGGTCCGAGCAGTTCGCGGAGCGGCTGCTCCGCCATACGCACCGCCAGCATCACCCCCGCAGGCTGCTGCTGCATCAGCCGCGCCCGCTCGGCCACCAAGCGGAGCGCATCCTCCAACGTAAACACACCGGCGACACACGCCGCCACATATTCGCCCACACTGTGGCCGATCATGCCCTCCGGGCGGATACCCCGGTGCATCCAGAGTTTCGCCAGCGCATATTCGATTACGAAAAGCGCGGGCTGAGTGAACGCGGTTTGCGCCAGCCGTCGTGCACTCTCCTCGTGATTCTCCGCTGCGGGATAGATGATTGAACGCAGGTCGAGCCCGAGATACGGCTGCAGAATCTTGCTGGCCCGGTCCACTTCATCACGGAACACAGGCTCGGTCTCATAAAGCTCACGTGCCATGTCGACGTGTTGCGAGCCCTGGCCGGGAAACAGGAAAGCCACCGAGGGCCGTGACTCGCCGACACGGGCCGAGGGCAGGCGCGTCGCATCGCCGGAGGCCAGCGCCTCGACCGCATCGTTGAGGTCACGGCACACCACCGCCCGGCGGTGATCAAACGCTTTCCGGCCGACCTTCAAGGTGAACGCCACGTCGGCGAGGTTCAGCCCCGGGTGCTGGCCCAGATGCTCGGCCAACGCCTGGGTCGCAACATCCAACGCGGCGGGCGTCCGCGCACTCAGCGTGAGCAGCTGCCACGGATGAGCCGGGGGCGTGGGCTCCGCGAGTGGCGCTTCCTGAAGAACCACATGGGAATTGGTGCCACCGATGCCGAACGCGCTCACGCCGGCGCGAAGCGGACGTCCGCCATCCTCCCAGTCCTTAAGCTGAGTGTTCGTATAAAACGGGCTGTCATCAAAATTGATTTTGGGATTCGGTTTTTTGAAATGCAGCAACGGCGGCAGTTGCCGATGCTGGAGCGCGCACACGGTTTTGATCAGCCCGGCAACGCCGGAGGCAACGTCGAGGTGGCCTACGTTGGTTTTGATGGACCCGATTGCGCAGCGCTGTGCGCCGATGCCGGGTCCGAAGGCCTTGACCAAGCCGGCGATCTCGATCGGGTCGCCGAGTGGCGTGCCCGTGCCGTGGGCCTCGATGTAGGAAATGGAGGATGCCTCCACGCCCGCCGCTGCCTGGGCCAGCGCGATGACCTCGGCCTGGCCATCGATGCTGGGAGCGGAGTAGCCGATTTTTCGCGCCCCATCGTTATTGAGCGCCGAGCCAAGGATCACCGCGCAGATCCGGTCGCCGTCGGCCTCTGCATCCGCGAGGCGTTTCAGGACCACCACACCCGCGCCGTCGCTGAAGATCGTGCCGGCCGCATCTTCGTCGAAAGCCCGGCAATGGCCGTCGGGCGAGATGATCCCGCCCTCCTGATGGAGTTCGCCGCGTATCTGGGGAAAGGTCAGCGACACACCTCCGGCCAGAGCGACGTCGCTTTGGTAGGACAACAAACTTTGGCACGCCTGGCAGACGGCCACCAGCGAGGTGGAGCACGCCGTCTGGACGTTGATGCTCGGCCCGTGGAGGTTCAATTTATAGGACACGCGAGTCGTAAGGAAGTCCTTGTCCGCCGCCAGCAGCAGGGCGCAGGTGGGGCCTAACATGGTGGTCGCAGGACGGTGCGAGAGCAGGTTGCTGAGCAAGTAGGTGTTCATACTCGATCCGGCAAAAACCCCGGCCAACCCCTTGATCGTGTCGGGATTGCAACCTGCGTTTTCAAGCGCCTCCCAGGCACATTCCAGAAACAGGCGGTGTTGCGGATCGATGACCTCCGCTTCGCGCGGCGTCATATTGAAAAACCCGGCGTCAAACCACTCCGCCTTGTCCACGACCCCGCGCGCCTTCACGAAGGCGGGGTTGTTCTTGGGCGGTGGCTCATCGAACCAGGTCCCGTGGATTTCATCGTCGGTGAAAAACGAGATCGACTCCACGCCGTCCCGAAGATTTCGCCAGAAATCGTCCACGTTGGCCGCTCCCGGAAACCGTCCGGCCATGCCGATGATTGCGATGCTGTCGCCTGACAATTCTTCGTTGCTCATGAATTTGCCTCCTCTGTGGTCGGACGACGGGGCGTCCGCGCATTCTGCCGACGTTGACTACGCTCCTGGATCTTCCGGCGGAAGGACTCCGCTTCGTTCGACTGGGAGCCGATAAATTCGGCCAGCGAGCGAATCGTCGGGTATTGAAACAACTTGATAATGGGCAGCTCGAGCCCGAGCGACTCTTCGAGCCGGCTTTTTACTTGCACGACGTGGAGGGATCGTCCGCCCACGTCGAAAAAGTTGTCATCGAGCCCGAGGTGTTCGACGGACAAAATCTCCTTCCAGATGGTGAAGATCGCCTGCTCCAACCCCGGTAGCGAAGGTGTCTCGGTCGCCTGCACACCAACGTGGCGTGCGGGCACCGGAAGGGCGTTCCGGTCGATCTTTCCATTCGGCGTCAGCGGCAGGCGCTCTAAAAACACAAAGAAATCGGGCACCATGTGGCTGGGCAGTTTCTCGCGCAAAAAATCCTTCAACACGGTGAGGCCCGGGGCACCGGTTGCAGCGGCGACAAGGTAGGCGGCCAGGCGCGGGTCCTCCGCATTTTCAGTGCGGACGACCACGACGCTTTGTTGCACACCGGGATGTTGAGCAAGGACGGCCTCGATCTCCCCGAGTTCGATGCGGTGACCGCGGATTTTCACCTGGTGATCGGCACGGCCCAGAAACTCGATGACGCCGTCCGCCCGGTAACGAGCCAGATCACCCGTTCGATAGAGCCGGGCACCGGTGCAACTAGGAGAAAACGGGTGCTCCACAAAGCGGTCCGCGGTGAGCTCCGTGCGGCGCCAGTAACCGCGCGCCAACCCGTCGCCCCCGATGAAGAGTTCGCCGGGTATGCCGACGGGAAGCAGCTGCCGGTTTCGGTCCAGAATGTAGATCTCGGTATTGGCGATGGGGCGCCCGATATCGACGGTGCCGGACCGCACCACTCCGACTTTGTGGGTCGTCGACCACACGGTGGTTTCCGTGGGCCCATACATGTTGATGAGTTCGCCATCGAGTGCGCCGACGAGCACCTCCGCGAGATCCGCAGGCAGGCCTTCGCCACCCACGAGCATCCGCCGCAAGGGCCGCAGGGCCGCGAGCGTTTCGGGCATCCGCGTGAGCAGGCGCGCAAACGAAGGCGTGCACTGGAGGTGCGTGACGTGGTGACGCACCAGTTGCTCGTCGAGCGAACGCGTTACCTCGGCGGGAGCCCAGGAGCTGCCGCTGAAGTTTTTGAGCGACCGCATGCCCGCCTGATCCGCCAGAATCACGACCTTGAAGCCGCGGGAGAGCGTCCAGAACAGTTCGAGCACGGAGATATCGAACGAGATGCTCGTCACCGCCAGCCACACGCCGGGTTCACTGCCCACGGCGCGATCCATGCCGGCGAAGAAATTAACCACGTTGCGGTGGGAGATCATCACGCCCTTGGGCCGCCCCGTCGACCCCGAGGTATAGAGGATGTAAGCTAGATTCTCCGAGCTGGCCGCGGCGTCGTGGGCACGCCGGTCTCGGCGGCGGGGCAGTCGTAGGAGCGGCACCTTGGGCCGACCCGTCGACCCCGAGGTATAGAGGATGTAAGCCAGATTCTCCGCGCTGACCGCGGCATCGTGGGCACGCCGGACGTTGCCGGGCTCCAGCGGTTCATTCCGGCCGGCCACACCGTCGAGGCAGATGACGAAGGCTTTACCCTGGAACAGGCTTTCTAGGTGGCGTTGCGTCACGATCACCTGGGCCTCGGAGTCTTCTAGCATGAAGGCCAGCCGATCCGCCGGGAACGCGGGATCAAGCGGCACATACGCCGCGCCGGCTTTGAGAATACCCATCAACCCCACAATCATGTCCAGGGAGCGTTCCATGCAAAGCGCCACCAAGGTCTCCGGGCCGACCCCGCAGGCGCGGAGCCTCTCGGCCACGTCTTCGGAGAGCCGGTTTAACGAAGCGTAGCTAAGCTCGCGGTCGTTGAAGACCACCGCCGTCGCATCCGGCGTTCGCTCCACTTGTTCGGCGAACACTTCATGGATGTGTTTGTTCTTGGGATACTCTACGCCATTTGCATTCCATGAAAGCATACAGAGGTGTTCTTTTTGAGTGAGCAGAGGCAGCAGGCAAATCCGCCGGTCGGGATCAGCCGTGATCGATTCCAGCAGGGTGCGAAAGTGACCCAGCAGGCGCTCAACGGTTCCCGCGTCGAAGAGATCAAGGCTGTATTCCGCCTCGACCCTGAGGCCGGCCGGCTCCTCGACGAGATGGAGGTTGAGATCGGTCCGGATCGCGTTGGTTTTTAGCCGCTCGATAGTCGTTCGCAGCCCAGGAAGTTTTAACGACTCCGCCTGAAACTCTTGTAGGGAAAACATAACCTGGCACACCGGCTCGTAGCTAAGATCGCGCTTCGGCTGCAATTCCTCGACGAGTTTCTCAAACGGCAAATCTTGATGCTCCCACGCCGTCACCGTGGTTTCGCGCACGCGTTCTAGGAGCTCGGAGAAGGTCGGATTTCCGCCGGTCTTGGTGCGGAGCACGAGGGTGTTGGTGAAATGCCCGATGAGCGCCACCGTATCCGGCCGGTCGCGACCGACGGCAGGTGTCCCTACCACAATATCATCTTGTCCGGTGTAGCGCGAAAGCAGGGTCTTGAAACCCGCGAGCAGGACCATGAAGAGCGTCGCCCGACGCGCACAGCTGAACTCGTGGAGCTTGGTAAGCATCTCGGCTGGCAACAGCAGCGTGCACACCCCGCCCTGATAAGACCGCGAAGGCGGCCGAAACCGATCAGATGGCAGCGAGATCAACAGCGGGGCATCCGCGAGCCGCGCCTTCCAAAACGTCACCAGGTGTTTCAACTTCTCCCCTTGCAGGTGGGTTCGCTGCCAACTCACGTAGTCGCCGTAGTCAATCGGCAGATCGGGGCGTAACGTGATTCCGCCTAGGGAAAACGCGCCGTAGAGCGCGCTTAACTCTTGATAGAGCAACGTCACCGAGGCGTTGTCGGCGGCGATCTGGTGCAAAACCACGACCAACGCGTGATCGCCTTCGTTTACGCGGATCAACCGAGCCCGTAGCAACAGGTCGCTGCTCAAATCAAAGGGACGCGTCGCCTCCTTCCGAATCTCCTGTTCAAGCGCGCGTTCCTGATCCTCCACGCGCACCTCGCTTAGAGCGTGCCGGGCCAGCCGAAAGGTCCAGTGCCCCGAGACCGCTTGCACCGGGTCCGGGCCGTGCCGGGTAAACGTTGAACGCAGGGCTTCATGACGTTCGATGACGGCGGCAAGCGACCACTCCAAGGATAAGGGATCAAGCGGTCCGCGGATGCGCACCACCTGCGCGATGTGATGGAGCGGGCTGCCCGGCTCCAACTGCTCAAGAAGCCAGAGTCGGCGCTGGCCGAAGGAAAGAGGCATGGTGTCCGCCACAGCCTCAGTGACCCGCTCCGTCATTTGCGGGGTTTCATTTATGTTCACAGCCGACCGTGTATCACCTGACATCGGAGTAAGTTTACTGGCCGTTGCGTTGCTGGTTAGTGCTTGAGTTGCGGTTTCCATAAAAAAAGGGGGCTTTCGCAGTGCGTCGAAGAGGTCGGCGGTAGGTGCGATGAAAGTCATGCGACACATTACGTGACCTGAGTTTTCTTCATCAGTGGGTCCTGACCCCAGAATGAACCTCGGGCTCACCGCACCCGGTGCATTCGGAAGGACCTCACCCCATGGATTAGAGAACACGGTCGGACTTATATTCAGCGCATGAAGATTCCAGAGTTCCCCTCGCCCATATCCCACCGTGCAACGCCTCATCGACGGCAAGTCGCCGATCTGCGCAGCGCTGCCCAGTGTTCGGATCATGACTGGCCCGTCACCATCATCGGGGTGCCGTTTGATAACGTGAGTCTCGCCGAGGCGGTCGCGCGCATCTCCGCCATGATCGTCCGTCGGCGGCCGCACTATGTCGTCACCGCCAACATGGATTTCATCGTGCAAGCGCTCGGTGACGTGGAACTGCGACGCATCCTGCTCGAGGCCGATCTCGTGTTGTGCGACGGCACGCCGCTGGTCTGGGCCTCCCGTTGGTTGGGCAACCGCCTGCGGGAGCGGGTCGCCGGAGCCGATCTAGTTCCCGCCCTCATTATCGAGGCGGCACGAAAGGGCCATCGCGTTTTCCTGCTCGGCGCGGGCGAAGGCGTGGCCGCCAACGCGGCGGCGCGCCTCCTCACGCAATTCCCGGACCTCATCATCGCGGGGCACTACTCACCGCCTTACAGCGGACTCTTGGAGATGAACAACGAAGAGGCGGTCGGACGCATTCGCGCCGCCAAGCCCGACCTGCTCCTGGTTTCCTTCGGCTGCCCTAAGCAGGAAAAATGGATTACCATGCACTACCGTTCGCTGGGCGTGCCGGTGGTCATCGGCGTCGGTGCCTCGCTCGATTTCCTCGCCGACCGGGTCAGCCGAGCGCCGGAGTGGATGCAACGCAGCGGCCTGGAGTGGAGCTACCGTCTCGTGCAGGAGCCGCGCCGGCTTTTCCGCCGCTATGCAAACGACCTGGTGCGTTTCGCCCCCGCCCTCGCCTCCCAAGTGCTCAACGTCTCGCCCCGCTTCATCAAGTCGCCCCGGTTATCGGAACAACAGGCGCTTTTCTTCGCAGCCACGTGGGTGCAGATCTGGGCCGCCGAAGCGCTGACCGCGACTTCCCTCGCCCAGGATCGTCGTTTCTGGAGGGAGGCGGCCCGGCAACCGCGTCACACCCTCTTGGATACAGCCCGCGTCCGGGCGATCGACAGCACCGGCGTCGCCCTGCTCTCCCGCTGGCGGCAACAGCTCCACGCCGAAGGGTTTCAATTCGTCCTGCTTTCACCGAGCTCCGAAACGACGCGGGCACTCCGCCTACTCCAGTTGCTCGATCATTTTCTCATCGCCGGAAATTGGTCCGAGGCGCAGGGGCTGATCAAGGCCACGCAGCTACACCCCCGGCCCGTCTTGTTCAATGGCTCGCCGCCTCCGCTGACATGGAAGGGCGAGGTCACCGCCGAAAATATCGACGAGGTCTGGGATCTCACCATCGGGATTCTCCGGGCGCTGGGGATGAAGGGCGTCACGTTCGTGGTCAACTTGTCCCGGGTGAGCTTCATCGACAGCTCGGGCGTCGCGCTGATGCTGCGAATCAGCAAGTGGGCCAAACAGCACCAGATCGAAGTCCGCTTTGCCTACCCGCAGCCCGCGGTTCTCAACGTCCTCAAGGTCACTCGGCTCGCCGACCGGCTCCTCCAACGCGCGTAATCATGAAAATCGGCCTCTCCACTTCCGTGATCCAAGGCGGTCGCTCCGGCGTCGGCCAATACGTGCTGGCCCTCGTGCGTGCGTTGCTCGCCGCGCCGGTTCGGCCCGACCTCACGCTCTTCGTTCTAGAGAACGATCTGCCGTTGTTCGCTTTTGCACGCGACGCCGTGCGCTTCGTGAAGGTTAGCGAGGTCTACCGACCCGCCGCGCGTAACATCGCCTGGCATCAGCTCGAACTACCCCGGCTCGTGCACACGCTAAAACTCGATGTGCTGCATGTGCCCAGCTACCGGCGGATGCTCTGGTCGCGACCCTGTGCATTGGTGTCGACGATCCACGATCTTGCTCCGTTTCGCCTGCCTAAAAAATACGATTGGAAACGCATGCTCTACGGTCGGGTCGTGGTGCGTCGCCTCGCCCGAAGACAGCACAAAATCATCGCCGTAAGCCAGGCGACCGCGGCCGACCTCGCCACGTTCTTCGGCTTGCCGAAGGAGCAAGTCACCGTGATCCACAACGGTCTAGATCACGCCCGCTTCACGCCGGAGAACCGCGCCCAGGCTCGCCATACCCTCTCACAACGAACCGGTGTGCGGCAGCCGTTCTTCCTCTACGTATCGCGACTGGAGCACCCGGCGAAAAACCACGCGCGGCTCATCGAGGCGTTCAACTGGTTCAAGCTCGCCACGCGTTCGCCTTGGCAACTCGTGCTGGCGGGCGCCGACTGGCATGGTGCCGAGGCGATTCACGCCTTGATTCGCCGGTCGCCGTTTTCAGCGGACATCATCGTGCCGGGTTTTGTGTCCGATGCCGACTTGCCGCTGTGGTATCGCGCGGCCGACGTGTTCGTCTACCCGTCGCTCTTCGAGGGGTTTGGTCTGCCGCTGCTGGAGGCCATGGCGTGCGGTTGCCCCGTGCTCGCAGCAACCGAGGGCGCGCTTGGCGAAGTCGCCGGCAACGCCGTGGAACCGGTCGATCCGCTGAGCATCCCCGACATGGCGCGACAACTGGATAACCTCGCCGGCGACCACACCTTGCGAGAGCGTCTGAGAGTCGTCGGGCTCGCCCAGGCGCGACGCTTCGACTGGGCCCGCACCGCCTCCGCCACCCTCGGGGTCTACGAGCAAGCCGCCGGCCTGGGGTTAAGCGCCGCCGCCTTTGAGGTGCCACCCCCTTTGCGTTCCACGCTTTCGCGCTTACGATGAACCATTGAACGGTCCGCCGCGTATTAACCGAAGCCGCTCAATAAAAACCCGACTGTTGTGAATAAAACTCTGAAAATCCTCGTGTTGGAGGACCTCGATGACGACGTGATCCTGATCAACCATGAACTGCGCCAAGGCGGTTATGAGTTTCTATCGACCCGAGTGGAGTCGCGGGAAGATTTCATCCACGAGATCGAACAGAATCCTCCTGACCTGATCCTCTCCGATCACGGCCTGCCGGCCTTCGACGGCTTCAGCGCCCTCGCCATCGCCAAGGAGAAATGCCCCGACACGCCTTTCATCTTCGTCACCGGTTCGATGGGCGAGGAAGTCGCCATCGATTCGCTGCGCAATGGCGCGACGGACTACGTGTTGAAGGCCCGATTGCCGAGCCTCGCCCCCGCAGTGCGACGCGCGTTGCGCCTCGTGCAGGAGCGCTCGCTGCGCAAACAAGCGGAGAAAGAACTGCGAGCCAGCGAGGAGCGGTTTCGACTGCTCGTCGAAGGCGTCGAAGATTACGCGATCTATATGCTCGATCCCCTCGGGTGTGTAATGATTTGGAACGTGGGCGCCGAACGGATCTTCGGCCGCATGTTGAGGGAAATCATCGGGCGTAAGTTTGATCGGTTTTATCCTCCCGAAGACCGTGCGCTGGGGAAGCCCGAGCAGGCCTTGGCGGAAGCCGCCGCCGCGGGCCGCTTTCAAGAAGAGGGCTGGCAGGTCCGTAAGGACGGCTCCCGCTTCTGGGCCGTCAGCGTCATCACGGCGCTACGAGACGAAAAAGGTAAACTCACCGGCTTCTCCGTGATCAAGCGCGACATCAGCAAGCGCAAAGCGGCGGAAGATGAAATCCGCAGGCTGAACACCGACCTGGAAAAGCGCGTCGACGAACGCACGGCGGAACTCAGGGAGGCCTATCATGAGATGGAAGCCTTCTCCTATTCCGTCTCCCATGACCTGCGCTCGCCGTTGATTCACATCTCGGGCTTCGCCGAGATGGTGCTCTCCGACTCCGGCATGCGCCTCGATGAGAACAACCGGAGTTACCTGCAGACGATCATTAATTCCACGCAACGCATGGGCCGTATGATTGACGACTTGCTCGCGTTTTCGCGCACGAACCGCGCCGAGCTGCACAAGGTTCGAGTAAGCCTGGCGGAGATTGTTCGCAGCGTAATCAAAGACCTCGTCCACGAATACAGAGGGCGTCGAATCACCTGGATCATTGACGACCTGCCCGATGTCCAAGGCGATCCGTTTCTACTTCGACAAGTGGTCTTCAACTTGATCACCAACGCGCTAAAATATACCCGCAAGCGAGACGAGGCTCGCATCGAGATCGGCGCGAGTATCTCCGGTGACGAAACGCTTTTTTTAATCCGCGACAACGGCGTGGGCTTCAACATGGAATACGCCGGTAAACTCTTCGGCGTTTTTCAGCGACTGCACTCGGCCACCGATTTCGAGGGCACCGGCATCGGCCTCGCCAATGTTCGCAGCATCATCAAGCGCCACGGCGGCCGCACGTGGGCCGAGGCGGTGGTCGACAAGGGCGCGACGTTTTATTTCGCCCTGCCCAACGGCATAAAAAAAGCCCCCGAAACCCAATGACCACCGTTTCTCACATTCTATTGGCCGAGGACGACGCCTGTCTCGCCCGCCTGTTGCTTCAAGCGCTGGAGAAGTTGAACCCGCCGCCCCAGATCGTGCACGTGCCCGACGGCGTGAAAGCCTTGGACCGCTTGGGCGTGCGTGGAATAACCTCAACCGCGCTGCCCGCAGTCGTGATCCTCGACTTGCACATGCCTAAGATCGGCGGTCTCGAGGTCCTGCGTCGCATCAAGAGCGACGGGCGGTTGAGCCTCCTGCCCGTCGTGATGCTCACATCCTCGCAAGACGATCACGAGTTGCGTGCCTATTACGAGTCGGGCGCAAACGCCTGCGTGGTGAAGCCCGTCGGATTCCGGCAGCTCATGTTGGCCATCCGTCAACTCGGTATCTTTTGGACTCAGATCAACCGCTCGCCGCCGCCGGCCCCACTCCTGTGACTTCCACCCACGCATCGAATCCGACGACCGTTGCGAACCCCGTCACCGCCTCAACGCCCACCGATAACCGTCAGCTGCGCATCCTTCTCCTTGAGGACAACCCGTCGCACGCCGAGGTGGTCGAGCGTGTCTTAAAGCAAGGCGGGCTCACGTTCTCAATCACCCGCGTGGAAACGCGGGATACGTTTCAATATCAGTTGGAGCACCACGCGCCGGACCTGATCCTCTCCGACTACGCCCTGCCGTCCTTCGACGGTTCCTCCGCCTTGAACATTGCGAAGAATAAAACGCCCGACATCCCGTTTATCTTTGTCACCGGCACCATGGGCGAGGAAGTGGCCATCGAAACGCTCAAGAACGGAGCCACCGACTATGTTTTAAAAACCCGCCTCGTGCGCCTCGTGCCCTCCGTCTGGCGGGCGTTGCGTGAAGCCGCAGAGCGCCGCGACCGTCGGCGCGCCGAGGATCAATTGCGGCGCTCCCACGAACAACTGCGCGCGTTGACGAGCTACCTGCAATACGTCCGCGAGGAGGAGCGCACCCGCATCTCCCGCGAGGTCCACGACGAGCTTGGCCAGGCGCTGACCGGACTAAAAATGGATCTCTCCATGCTCGCCGGTCATCTCCCTCGGCATGACCGCACCCTGCATCAAAAAATAAAATCCATGCTGGCCGGCATCGATTCGACGATCCACACCGTGCGCCGCATTTCCACCGAGCTGCGCCCCGGCATTCTTGACAGCCTGGGTCTGGTCGCCGCGATTGAGTGGCAGGCCTCCGAGTTTCAGACCCGCACCGGCATCTCGTGCAACGTCACCACCACGGTGAGCGACACGATGTGGGAGCAAGATTTCACCACGGCGTTTTTCCGCATCTTTCAGGAGACGCTCACCAACGTCATCCGCCACGCCACCGCCACTCGCGTCGAAGTGAAGCTCGCCATTGAGGACGTCCGACTCGTGCTCACCGTCAGTGACAACGGCCGCGGCATCACCGAGGAGCAGATCACCAACACGCGTTCCATCGGGCTGATCGGCATGCGGGAACGCGCCGCCCTCGTTGGCGGCGAAATCAACCTTCAAGGCGCACCCGGCCGGGGCACGACGGTCGCTGTGCGGATTCCTCTCCCCGTTTCCTCCAAACCGCCCGACGTCGTCTCTCCGCTATGAAGATTCTCATCACCGATGATCACGCCGTCGTTCGACAAGGGCTGAAGCAGATCCTCGCCGCCGAATTCAAGAAGGCTGAATTCGGCGAGGCGAGTAACGCCCAGGAAGCCGCACGTCGCATCGCGGAAGATCAATGGGATGTTGTCATCCTTGATGTGACCATGCCCGGTCGCAGTGGGTTGGAAGTGCTCAAGGACATCAAGCAACTGCGTCCGAAGTTGCCGGTGCTCATGTTGAGTATGCACCCCGAAGACCAGTTTGCGGTGCGCATGCTCAAGGCCGGTGCCTCCGGCTACATGACCAAGGAAAGCGCGCCCGAGGAGCTAGTGGGCGCGGTGCGCAAAGTCATTTCCGGCGGTCGCTATGTGAGTCCTGCCCTCGCCGAAAAAATGGCCGGCTACTTGTCGATCGATGTGCAGACGCCGCCGCACGAGCGTCTCTCCGACCGAGAGTTTCTCGTCCTGCGCATGATCGCCTCCGGCAAGACCGTCGGTGTGATCGCCAAGGATCTGTCGCTCAGCGTGAAGACGATCAGCACCTACCGCACGCGCATCCTAGAAAAGACCGGCATGGCCAACAACGCCGAGCTCACCCACTACGCGATTCAGAATCAGCTGGTTGAAAAATCGGCTACGTAGGCGGTCATCGGTAATTGGTCATTGGTCACTGGTCACTGGTCATTGTGGGCGCGAATGCGTCCACTGGGGTCCGCCCCCCCACCCGAGGTAGGGTCTCACCCACTGCTTAGCCTTCGTGAAACCGGTTAGGTTATATCTCGCGGCACGCCTGTGCTTTTCCACTAACCGGCCCACCACCCACGAAGGTATGAACGAGGAACACTTATTAAATCCGGATGAAATTGACTCACCTCGCGCCGCCCCCGGCGCGGGCAACCACACGCGCTACCGCAACGGTGCCAACCACACCTTTAGCCAAGGTCCGGCGGACAGCGTCCCTAGCAACCACGCCAGCCACGACACCCGCGCCACCAAGAAACCGAGCTTCGATGTCGATCCCACCTCGTTCATTGAGGTGCTGATCCGGCGTTGGTATGTCATCTTCTTCGGCGGTGCCATCATGCTCGCCTCGGGCGTATTGATCGGCCTCACGCTCTGGCCCGGAAGCTACACCGGCACCGCCCAGTTGATGCGCAACGACCCGTCGGCCCTCAGCGAGCTGTTCCGCCCTCAGGAACTCGCCACCGCCACCTTGCTTGCAATGGTCCAGTCGCCCGACGTGTTGCAAAAAACCGGTGCTCGCATGGAGCCACGCCTCACCGGCAACGAGGTTGCCAAACACCTGACCATCGAGCCCGAACGCGGCACCGATATTACCAACGTCACCGCCGTGGCCGCCGACCGAAAAACCGCCACCGCCTTGGCCAACGCGTTTTCCGAACAGGCCGTTCTCCACACCCGGGAAATCCAACGCCAGGAAGCGACCACCGCGTCCGACTACGTTGCCCAACAGCTCGCCGAAACCGAGAACGACTTGCTCGTGTTGCGGCGCTCGATGCCGGCCGCCGTCAGCGCCACCGTGCCGTCCGCCCGCGTGACCGACAAGCTCCAGGTCGCCCGCGACGAGCTCACCACGTTGCTGCTGCGTTACACCGATGCCCACCCGCTCGTCCGTGAGCAACGCGCCCGCCTTGAGGTCCTCACCGAGCAGGTCGCCGCCGCCGCCGAAGCCGCCGCCAAAGCACCCGTAAACTCCGTGAACAACCGCACCGGCTCCACCCCCGGCGGCTCCCCGCAGGACTACGAGATTGCACTCAACCAGCTCAAAACTCTTGAAGGCAACCACTCGCTGCTCATCACGCGTGACCGCCTGGTCGGCCTCGCGAAGACCAATCCCCCTGGATACCTGCGCGTCCTGTTACCCGCTTCAGTCGAAGAGACCAAGGGCCAGCGTCCGTGGATGAAGATCGGAGCCCTCTCGGTTTTCTTTTGCTTCATCGGCCTGACCGTGGCTTTCGGCGAAATCCTGGCGCGCGAGTTTCTAGATAACCGCGTGAAGACGGCCGCCGATGTGAAACGCGTCACCCAACTCCCGTTGCTCGCCACGCTCGGAAACCTCAAGCGCATGTCCACCGACGAGCAAAACACCTGGGCCTTCCGCACGTGGATCGCGCTGCAAAGCCGGCTCAGCCGCTCCGCCAGTCGCGGCCTGATTTGCGGGGTGACCTCACCCCACCACGGTGATGGACGCTCCACGTGGATACGCCTGCTCGCGCACGCGGCCGGCCAATGTGGTTACCGCGTTCTCACGATCACCGCCTGCCCTGCATCGACCCAAACCACCTATGCAAAAAACGCTCCCGCCGCCTCCGCCGCCTCCGCGGATGCGTCCACACTTACCACCAACGTGCTTACCACTCCCGGCCAGGTCGCCGAAAAATTAAAGGGCCCCGATTCGCAACCGTTGGTTCACATCCCGCTGCCCGGCTGGGTGTGGAATCTCGAACGCCGTAAGCAGTGGCACTCCGCTTTGGAGCTGTGGCGCAAGATCGATAACATCGTCATTCTCATCGAACTCCCCCCCGCCTCCGTCCCCGAAGCCGTCCTCCTCGCGGAGAACGTCCCCAACCTCATTTGGCTCACCACAAGTGGCCGCACCGATTCTATGGAAACACGCACTCAATTGGAAACGCTGCGGCAAGCCCGTGGCAACCTCGTCGGCGCTGTCCTCAACCGGGCGCCTTCTTCACTCTTCGAGCGACGCTTCTCCCGTTGGTTCGGTTGCTGGGCGCTGTTCGCCGCTCTCAGCCTCTCCGCCACTCCGGGCCTGTTCGCCCAGAGCGGCCCGCCCTACGCCAACTTTGAAGCCACGCCGCCCCCCGCGCTCACCACGCCGCCGGCTTCACCGCCTCCCCGCATAGAAATCGATGCCGGGCCCGCCAAGCCCGCCGGTGCTTTTTCCGTCGGCTCCACCAAGCACCGTGCCGCGTGGCAACAGCGGCTCACGCTCGGGCCCGGCGACTTGCTCAACCTCAGCCTCTTCGGCGCACCCGAGTTCACCCGCGAAGAAATCCCGATCAGTCCCGATGGCCGTATCAGCTTTTTGGAGGCACACAATGTGCAAGCCGCCGGCCTCACCATTGACGAGCTCCGCGAACGTCTCACTGAAGAACTAGGCCGCTTCCGCCGCTCCGCCCAGCCGATCATCCAGCCGTCCGCATTCCGCAGCAAAAAATACTTCGTCCTCGGCAAGGTCGTGCAGAAAGGCGTCTTCACGCTTGATCGCCCCATCACCATCATCGAGGCGGTCGCCCGCGCCCGCGGTCTGGAAACTGGTCTCGCCGACCGCAACCTCGTCGAGCTCGCCGACCTGTCTCGTAGTTTTCTCTCACGCGGTGGTCGTCACCTGCCGGTCGACTTTGAAAAACTTTTCCTCGAAGGCGACCTTGCCCAAAACATTCCGCTCGAGCCCGACGACTACCTCTATTTCCCCGCCACCGATTTGAAGGAAATCTATGTGCTCGGCGAGGTGGAGCAGCCCGGTGCGAGTGTTTTTAATACCAGCACCGGCGCCCTCGCCGCCATCGCCGCACGCGGCGGTTTCACCGATCGTGCCTGGAAGAAAAAGGTATTGGTCATCCGCGGCTCCCTCAACAAGCCCGATGCCTTTGTCGTCGACGCGAACGATGTGCTCAGCGGCAAGGTGGCCGACCTCAAACTCCAGCCCAAGGACATCGTCTACGTGAGCAGCCGTCCGTGGATTCGCTTTGAGGAGCTGCTTGACACCCTCGGCACCGCCTTCGTGGAAGCCGCCGTGGTCACGGCGACCGGCGACCGCCTCTACTCCGATTAACCAACACCTTTGACCCTGCCTCCACTGCCCTCCATGAAAAC
>Ga0163150_10004392_pt1 | contig 18907 bp, 14 predicted proteins | sample OliLakLV19P2IB_FD_148628 | JGI IMG/M metagenome (GOLD analysis project Ga0163150, IMG submission 148628) | Freshwater microbial mat bacterial communities from Lake Vanda, McMurdo Dry Valleys, Antarctica - Oligotrophic Lake LV.19.P2.IB | ecosystem: Environmental > Aquatic > Freshwater > Lake >...
TCAATCGCTGGCTATAGTTATTAAAAACCCAGACCAGCGTTCCGCTTTATTATTTGCCGGTTTGCTGATGATGGGGCATTTTCTTATTATCCCTTTTATCAACCCTTTTATTGAATTCAATAAAGGGTTTTCAAAAGATATGATTCCGATGATCTACCTCGTTGGTGGTATTGCATCGTTGATTGCCGCTTTTTACCTCGGAAGAATTGCTGATAAGATTGGAAAGCTGCCCGTTTTTTTATTTTCTGTTTTCTTTTCCATCTTTATGGTAATACTTATTACCAGGATGCCGGATGTTCATTATGCTGTGTTGCTTGGTTTTTTTGCAGTCTGGTTTATGCTGGCCACTGGCAGAGCTGTTACCTCTCAGGCAATGATAAGTGAAGTGGTAAAGCCGGAGCAACGGGGAAGTTTTATGAGTGTAAACGGAAGTGTACAACAATTAGGGTCCGGTATCGCCTCTTTATCAGCCGGGGCTATTGTAGTTACAGAACCTTCGGGTAAAATACTTAATTATAACTGGCTGGGATACCTCAGTGCTGTGGTATTAATGGCCAGCTTCTTTCTTGCCCGTTACCTCTTTCGTAAATTGGATAAGAAGAACAGTTTTGAAGCAGAACAACTGTTAGAAAACAATTCTTAATTACTTCATCAAGCTATAAACGGGATAACGAAGATTCACCGGTTCAAAATAAGGAGAGTTCTGAAACACAAAATTGAGTTGTGCAGTTGCACTCTTTGCAAATGCTGTATCTGAAACTCTTCGCTGTTCCAGTTTATTTTTAAGATCAGAATTTGTTTTTAAATATTCCGCTGCTATATCTTCAAAAGAATAACCGGAAAAGCCTTCTTTTTGCCCCAGCACCGCATCAAAAAAATTCCAGGAGAAATAAGAATCTTCCGTTTGTGGTTCCAGTGTTTCTATTAAAAACCGGTTGGCTACCTGGTTTAATGGAATATAATAATCGCCTTTACTGAATTTCATTTTTTGAATGCTCTCCAATAATTTCACTTCATTATTCCGGTGATGCATTTCATTTTGACGGGCCGCTGTTTTATAATCATCTATCCGGTAAACCTTTACTTCAATAACAGTATCTTTTTTCAGTTGGCGCATATCAACCTTGTTCAACTTCAGTAAATCAATCACCTTCCACCATCCTTGTGGAATAATATACGCCACTGGTTTTTGTACCACCTTCTCCGTTTTGTAATAGTTATAAATGGGAACCTGTTTTTCAAAAGGCTTACTGCGGTCGTAAAATAATCTTGGTAAACCTGAAACTTCGCTTGGTTTCTTTCCTGCTGTATAACCTTTATAGGTAACGGTTGCTGATTGCGACCTGTCCAACACCCAGCTTACCGGAAATGCTGTGGCTGATTTTACCGCCTGCTTTGTCTGATTTCGCAGCTTTTTTATTTGCTCACTGTTTTTGGAAGTGAAATCAATAAAGCATTGCATTAATGTATACGTTGCATTTACCCGCTGGTCATACGGTTTCAGCATATGTGTTTCGGGAACAAAAGCAAAGGTGTGCCAGAGAGTGGCATAACCACTGCTGTACCGTGGGCTATCCCAATATTCTGACCAGCCTGTTTCAGGAGTTTCACCAAAAGCATTCACATAGGGAACAAGGTCATAGTTCTTTTCTTTCATCAGGGAAAAAAGAGCCGGTTCAAATTGTTTGTTCATAAACTCACCCATCGGGCCGCCCAGTTTATTATGTTGGGAAGTAAGTAATGTCATCACATGCTGGTAGTCGGCGCCATTGCTTACATGGTTGTCAATAAAAACATCCGGGTCGAGCAGGTGAAATATTTCTGTAAATGCCCGGGCTTCTTTTGAATCACACTTTATAAAATCCCGGTTCAGGTCCAGGTTTTGCGAGTTGCCCCGAAAGCCTTTTTCAACAGGCCCGTTCTGATCAATTCTATAATTAACGCTTCTGTTTAAACAGCCGCCGATATTATAAACGGGAATAATAGCCAGCACAATATTGTCGGGGAGACCCACCCCATTTCCTTTATTGGATGAAACTTTTAATTCGCCCCTCCCAGGAGGGGATGGTTTCCTGTTGATTGATGATTCTACAATATCTCTTACCATCAGCATACTCGCATCTATGCCATCCGGTTCGCCGGGATGAATGCCATTGTTGATGAAAATTATTCTTTTATTATTTTTTCGGATGTTATCAAAATTATAGTCACCATTGTTTGATACTACTACAAGATGAAGCGGATAACCGGCATCACTCATCCCCATCGTCAGCATTTTTACTTTGCCCGATTTTTCATCCAGCTTTTTCCACCAGTCAATAATTTCAAAATAGGTGGGTGATTGAGTGCCTTTTGATTGCTCAAATTTAGTAGTGATAATTTGCGAAGAAGAAGTTTGAACGAAGAAGGAAAATAATAGCAGCAAAACAAAAAGTTTTTTCATAATTGATAATTTAATACCAGGAGTCTTTATTAGAATACTGAAGCGGTTAAATACTTTTTTACTAAACTACACAAAATAAAAAAGGCATCCCGAAACAGGATGCCTTTCAAATAATTTATTTGTTCTATTACTTAACTGCTGCGTTAGCTTTTCTTGCCAGTTTGCTCTTCAGGTTAGCGGCTTTATTCTTATGAATAACATTGCGTTTAGCCAGCTTATCAATCATGGCGGCAACTACAGGAAATTTTTCCCCCATTTCTTTTCCTTCCAGGGCTTTCAGGTCACGGATGGCATTACGGGTGGTTTTGCCATAATACTTATTTCTTATAGTTCTTTTAGCCGCCTGGCGGGCATCTTTCCTTGTTGCGCTGTGATTAGCCATTCTTACTTGTTTTTGTCCCGATAATTTCGGGAGGCAAAGGTAAGGCTTGAGAATTAAAAATTAGTAATTTATAATTAAAAATTTTGGCTAACCAGCGGCCATTTTTTCTTCATATCCATTACCCGACGGAAGGAGGTATTAATCTGCCTTTCGGTTATTTTACCTTTGATAACCAGCGACTTAATAATTCGATGAATATTATTGGGGGAGTAGTTGCCCACCCCTTTTATATTATTGCTGAACATCAGCACATCAACCCCCGCTTCAAGGGCCAGCCGAATAGATTCTTCGAGACCGTACTGACTACTGATGGCCTGCATCATCATATCATCCGAAAAAACAGCTCCCTGAAAGCCAAGACTATCTCTTAAAATACCTGTTATTATCTTCTTGGAAAGGGTAGCAGGCCGCTTTGTTTCGTCCAGGTTACCATTAACAATATGGGCCGTCATCACTGCACCTACCAATCCTTTTTGGATTAGCAACCGATAGGGTTCTAATTCTTCTTTTTTCCATGTTTTGGTAACATCGGCCACTCCCAGATGTGAATCGCTCAGCGAATTTCCATGTCCCGGAAAATGCTTTACCATCGTATGTACCTGCACTTTATTATGTGCCAGTATTACCTGTTCTGCATGTTTGGCAATATCAGTTGGTTTAGCAGCAAAGCATCTTTCTTTTGCTCCCAGCACCGGGCAAGCAGGATTGTAAACATCCAGCACTGGTGCATAGTTAAGATTGATACCCAGCCGGGACAAAGTACCTGCGATGTTTGTACTGTACAAACGGGTAGCTTCTATATCATTTTTATTGCCCAGGAAAAATGCAGAAGGCATGGCCGGAAACCCCGCAAGTTTGTCGAAACGGTTTACCAAACCACCTTCCTGGTCTATGCTGATAAATAATGGAATGGCGGCGGCGGATTGAAAATTGTTAATGAGTTTCCGGAGTTGATTGCTGGTATTCGTTGCCGAAATATTTCTTCTATAGAGCAGTATGTTGCCGACTTTACCATCTTTTACAGCTTTATATACAAGATCATTTTTGTTAACCTGCGTTCCGTAAAAACCAAAAATTATCAGTTGGCCTATTTTAATGTCGAGACTGTCGGGCTGGGCTTTTGCAGAAAGGCTTTGCTGCAGCAATACCGATAAAACTAAAAACCCTGACAGGAATGATTTCATACTGATGGTTTGTCCGAAAATACAAAGAATGCTGTTGTGAAAGAGTGAAATATGCAACGGGTCATTTCAGATTTTTGCTAAAGCTTCAATACAACTTTACCGCAGAGAACATGAGGTAAGGAGATTTCGCAGAGAATCTCAGCGTAAACTTAGCGTCCTTCTTTTCTCTGCGGTGAAAAATACATCGAAAATTGAAATCCACCCTCTGTAATCAGCCTTTGGCTCAAATAGTGTAGATTTGCCAACACCAATTCCTTATAATTACTTGTCAATTTCTTTATGAAGGATTTCCAATATATCACCAGTCAGCACCCGGCTTTTATTGAAAGTATGTACCAGGATTTTTTGAAAAATCCTGATAGTGTTGACCCGGAGTTTAAAAAATTTTTTGAAGGTTTTGATTTTGCGTTGAGCAATGTTGTAGCTAATGGTACTGGAAAAAATGTTGCGGCTGCTCCTGCCGTTGCCTCCATTGCAGATAAGCCTGTTACTGTTGATGTGGACCCGGTAGATACCGGGTGGATGCGGGAAATAAGAGCCTACCGGATGATACTCGGCTATCGCAATAAAGGGCATCTGCTGGCAAAGACAAATCCTATCCGCACAAGAAAGGACAGAGGTGCAAATATTGAACTGGAGTTTTATGGATTTACCGAAGCAGATTTAGATTCAACTTTTCATGCCGGTAACCTTATCGGGCTTGGCACCACTACCTTACGGAATATTTATAATCATCTGGAGAAAACATACGCCAAGCACATTGGTATTGAATTTAAATATATCAGCGACCAGAAAAAAATTGACTGGCTGACCAATGAAGTGGAAAAGAAAATGCTGGAACCTCTTTCTTTAGATAAGAAAAAAAGAATACTGGAGAAGCTGAACCAGGGTGTGATGTTCGAAAAATTTCTGCACACAAAATATGTAGGGCAAAAAAGATTTTCATTGGAAGGCGGCGAAACAACGATTGCGGCATTGGATGCCATTATCAATATTGCTGCTGATAATGATGTGCAGGAAGTAGTGATAGGAATGGCACACCGGGGAAGATTGAATGTGCTGGCCAACATTATGGGTAAAACCTATGAACAAATTTTCAGTGAGTTTGAAGGAACTGCCAAGCCTGACCAGACAATGGGAAGCGGTGATGTGAAATATCACATGGGCTATGGTAGTGAAGTGCAAACAATGAATGATAAAACCATTCACTTAAAATTGATGCCTAACCCATCACACCTTGAAGCGGTGGACCCGGTGGTAGTGGGTTTTGCAAGAGCCAAGGCAGATGTGTTGTATAAAAGCGATTTTGATAAGATACTGCCAATATTAATTCATGGTGATGCATCGGTGGCGGGACAGGGTATAGTGTATGAAGTATTGCAGATGTGTAACCTGGATGGATTTTATACCGGGGGTACGTTGCATTTTGTGATTAATAACCAGATTGGATTTACTACCGATTTTGATGATGCCAGAAGTTCTGACTATTGTACGTCGCTGGCTGCTGCAGTGCAGGCACCGGTTTTTCATGTAAACGGTGATGATCCCGAAGCAGTGGTAAAATGTGTGGAGATAGCTACCCGTTACCGCCAGGAATTTAATGCTGATTTTTTTATTGACATGGTTTGTTATCGCAAGCATGGACATAATGAAGGGGATGACCCGAAGTTTACCCAGCCGCATTTATATGCATTGATTGATAAGCATCCCAATCCGAGGGAAGTGTATGTAAAATATTTATTGGAGAATGGGGAAAGTGATGCACAGGAGTTGGCAAAGGAAATGGAGAAAAAATTCTGGGGCGACCTGCAGGAACGGTTAGATGATGTAAAACAACATCCATTGCCGTATCATTACCAGGCACCGGAAGTAGAATGGAAAAAATTAAGAAGGGCAACGGCTACTGATTTTGATTATTCACCTGTAACAGCTATCAGCACCGATAATTTCAAAAAAATATTTACTGCGTTGATGACGTGGCCGGACAATTTTAAACCACTTCGTAAAGTAGAAAAGATATTGCAGGATAAAGTGAAGCTGTTCGACACCGAAGAAAAAGTGGATTGGGCTACCGGTGAATTATTGGCGTATGGAAGCCTGGTACTGGATGGAAAGAATGTGAGAATGAGTGGGCAGGATATACAGCGGGGAACTTTCTCCCATCGCCATGCCGTATTGCGCAATGAAGAAAATGATCAGGCTTACAACAGGCTCAGCCGGATACCTGATGCAACAGGGATATTCCGGATATATAATTCTTTATTGAGTGAGTATGGTGTGCTTGGATTTGAATATGGCTATGCAATGGCCAGCCCCAATGCACTTGTTTTATGGGAAGCACAGTTTGGTGATTTTGCCAACGGTGCCCAAATAATGATTGACCAATTTATTGCCGCCGGTGAACAAAAATGGAACCGGATGAATGGCGTTACATTACTCCTGCCACATGGATATGAAGGGCAGGGCCCTGAGCATAGCAGTGCAAGATTGGAACGTTTCTTACAGCTATGTGCTGAATTAAATATGGTGATTACTAATATTACTACATCAGCTAATTTCTTTCATGCGTTAAGAAGACAATTAGCATGGCCTTTCAGAAAGCCGCTGGTTGATTTTTCACCAAAGGCTAATCTTCGCCATCCCGGCAGCTATTCAAGAATAGAAGAATTTACTACCGGCGGATTTAAAGAAGTAATTGACGATGCTTCAGCAGATGCTGCTATGGTGAAAAAAGTTTTATTCTGTAGTGGTAAGATATATTTTGATATGGCCGAACGGCAGCAGAAGGAGGGTAGAACTGATATTGCGATCATCAGGCTTGAACAAATTTATCCGTTGCCTTATAAGCAACTGGAAGCATTGCAAAATAAATATAGTAATGCCACCTGGTTTTGGGTGCAGGAAGAACCATTGAACATGGGAGCAGCATCTTTCCTGCGAATGAACTTGTTGCAACTGAATTTTGGGGTGATCGGCAGGCAACCATCTGCTTCTACTGCTACAGGCTATAATAAAGTACACCTGCAGGAGCAAGCGGAGATTATTGAAACAGCGTTTAGTATTTAAATCTGAAATAAGATTTTATGATAGATATAAAAGTTCCAACAGTTGGCGAATCCATCAGCGAAGTAACCTTGCTGAAATGGAATAAGAAAGATGGTGATTATGTGGAAAGAGATGAAGTGATTGCAGAACTTGAAAGTGAGAAGGCGACTTTTGAAGTGAATGCCGAGAAAGCCGGTATTATAAAGCTTGGTGCCATTAAAGAAGGAGACACCATTAAAATAGGAGATTTGCTGGCGAGTATTGATGAGTCAGCAGCAAAGCCAGAACAGTCCACAGACGACAGTCCACAGGCGACAGCAAAGCCTGGGGTTGATAAGATTGCTGAAAAAGTTCGGAAGGACAAAGTGACTTCAACAATAGTGAGTTTTGAAAACACTCCGCCGGTTGGCGGAGATGGGGGCATAAAAGCAAGCCCCGTAGCATCGGCCATTATTGCTGATAAGAAAGTTGATGTTAAAACGGTAACTCCAACAGGAACTGCAGGGAAAATATTAAAAGATGATGTACTGGCAGCATTGGCCAATCCGGGTAAGAAGGCATTTGCAGGGGCAGAACTAAATAGCCGCAATGTTCGTACAGAGAAAATGAGCAACCTCCGGAAAACAATTTCGAGAAGATTGGTTGAAGCAAAGAATACAACGGCCATGCTTACCACTTTTAACGAAGTGGATATGAGCAGCATCATGGAAATAAGAACGAAGTACAAAGATAAATTCAAAGAGATACATGGTGTTGGGTTGGGCTTTATGAGTTTTTTTGCCAAAGCCTGTTCAGTAGCCTTGGCAGAATGGCCTTCGGTAAATGCTTATATTGATGGCGACCAATTGATATATCATGATTATGCAGACATCAGCATTGCAGTGAGTACGCCAAGAGGATTAACGGTGCCGGTAATGCGGAATGTAGAAAGTATGAGCATGGCTGATGTAGAAAGAAAAGTGGTGGAACTGGCAGGTAAAGCCAGAGATAGTAAATTGACAACAGAAGATTTGACTGGCGGAACATTTACCATTACCAATGGCGGTGTGTTTGGTTCGCTGATGAGTACGCCGATAATCAACATTCCGCAGAGTGCTATTTTAGGAATGCACAAAATACAGGAAAGGCCGATGGCGATAAACGGCCAGGTGGTTATCAAACCAATGATGTACCTGGCATTAAGTTATGACCATCGCATCGTTGATGGCCGGGAGTCGGTTAGCTTTTTAGTAAGGGTAAAAGAATTGCTGGAGAATCCTCAGCAACTGCTGATTGGTAAAGACCCCGTAAAAACTTTATTGGAACTATAATACCGTTTATGAAAAAGACAAGGATTGCTTTATTTATTTTATCGGTATTCTTCCTGGCATCCTGCCAGAAAGAAATTGATTGGGGGCTTGGTGGAAATGCAGTTGCAGATAAGCTGTTAGTTAAGATCAGTTCAAAAACCGGTAGCGATTCCACCCTTATCTCCTACACATATAATGCTTCTAAACAACTGATAGGCGAGAATACAAGCGGTGTTTCGGGTACTGCCAGCGTTGATAATGATTTGAAAATATACAGAAATAGTTCAGGCATCATTCAAAAAACGGTACAGGTAGCATCGGCACTCACTGCAAACGGAATTGATAGTATAGTCACCCGTTTCAATTATAATACGACACTTTTAAGATATACCTCCTCTGTATTTGCTGTTACAGTAATGGGAACTAATGTGAAGGACAGCGCCGTGTACATTTATGATGCCGCCGGAAAAATATCTTTTGATGAGCATTATCTCAAAGTAAGTATTTTGCCTCCAACACTGGCTTTAAAAAATCAATACACTTATTCTGCTGATGGATTAAATGTGACGGTGGTACAGCAATCTGCTGCCACTACCATTGGGGGACCTATATCACCGCAGGCATCGCAGACTTATACGTATGACAGTAAAAAAAATCCATTGGTCGTTAAGAAGGAAGCCATCATATTATTTCGTACAGGACTCTTCAATGCACAAAACCCATTAAAAACAGTGGTAACTAATACATCTGATCCTACTGCTGATTTTACCATGGATTATGTTTACCGGTATAATAGTGCTGGTAAACCAGACTCATCTTACGGAACAAGGACACCGGGCGGGGCAGTTACCGCTGCAAAATATTTTTACCAGTAATCTTTCATTCGTTCATATAAACGGCGTGGCTTCTGTTATCTTGCAGTGTGAGCCGCTATCATTCATATCTCAAATCTGCCACAGCTATTCTTGCTGCTTATAAAGGAGAAGAGCCGTTCACCTCTTTTATAAAAAAATATTTTTCACAGCATAAAAAATTTGGTTCCAAAGACCGGAGGCAGGTAAGTCATTTATGCTATTGCTATTTCAGGTTGGGAAAGGCATTGCCTGGTATGCCTGTTGAAGAGAGGATTTTAACAGGCTTGTATCTATGTTCTCATCAGCCGGATGAAATATTGCAGGAGTTGAAACCGGAATGGAATGAAAGTGTGGCACTTGATTTTTCAGCGAAACAACAACTAATTGACAACTCTTTTTCAATTGCCGGTATTTTTCCGTGGCAAAATGAATTAAGTGATACAATAGATTACGAAGCCTTTATTCTTTCACTGTTTGAACAGCCTGATCTGTTTCTACGGTTAAGGCCGGGTAAAGAAAAAGGTGTAAAACAAAAACTACATAAAGCAGGCATTCACTTTCAAACTATTAGTGATAGCTGTATCGCCTTATCCAATTCATCTAAGCTTGATGAACTGATAGCTTTGAATAGAGAAGCGGTGGTGCAGGATTTTAGTTCGCAAAGGGTGGGAGAGTTTATGGAACTCGTCAGACGGAGACCGTCAGACGAGTTTCGGGTATGGGATTGCTGTGCCGCCAGTGGTGGTAAATCTATTATGGCAAAAGATATACTGGGAGATATTGATTTAATGGTTTCTGATGTAAGAGAATCAATACTGCATAACCTGGAAAAACGTTTTCAACAAGCTGGTATTAAAAACTATGAGAGCTTTGTAGCTGATTTAAGCAAGCCGCTGCATGTTTCCTTATCTACATTTAATCTCATCATAGCTGATGTTCCCTGCACTGGTAGTGGCACCTGGGGCCGCACACCTGAGCAGATGCATTATTTTGATGAAAATAAAATTGAAGAGTATGCTGCGTTGCAAAAGAAAATTATTGCTACAGCAATCACTCAATTAGAACCGGGTGGCTATTTGTTATACATTACCTGCTCAGTATTTAAAAAGGAAAACGAAGAGGCCATTGATTTTATTAAGGGAAACTTCCAGCTTCAATTGGTGAAGATGGAATTGCTGAAAGGGTATGATAAAAAAGCAGATACGATGTTTGCTGCTTTGCTACAGCAGCTATTATAATCTGATCATTTCAGCAGTGCCGATTATTTTTTGTCCGTTCAGTACGTTGATATAATATTTTCCTTTGGACAGCCTGCTGATATTAATATCTATTGTTTTTCTGCCAGTTCCTTTTGCTTCTTTTAACTGCATTACCAAACTTCCTTTTGCATCATATACAGATACAGGCATATTGTTGATTGCAAACGGAGTTTCAACAACAAGGGTCACATTCGTTCCTGAAACAGGATTTGGCTGCACCATCACCAGTTCTTTATTGGGGTTAGGGTTTGTAGTACCAGTTACAACGCAGGCAGATGAAATATTAATATTCGTAGTGTCGATATAAACTGCGGTAAAAGTAGCCGTCGCCGTATCAATTATTTGGCGAATACGGTAAGAAAAATTACCAGACGTGCCGCTGGTAAGGTCATTATTGAATTGATAATTGCGGTTGGCTAATACTACTCCGGCCTGCGGATTTAGTTCACCCACTTTTGTAAACGATGTTTCTCCCGGTGCTTTTCTTTCTACTTCATATTTCATGGCAGCTACGTCCTTACTGCTCCAGCTAATGGATACCCGGCAACCAGTAACGGTGGATGATGAAGTGGCATACTCCACTAAAAGATTGGAGAAAGCGGTTTTCATATTAGGAATGCCATACCCAATCCTGTCGTCAGGTGTTGCAAACTTGCTTCCGGCCTGTTGCAGTGTCCGTATGATCTTCATGTTATTATATTCCGGAAATGCCTGCCAAAGAATTGTTCCCAACCCGGCCATATTCGGACAGGCAAACGATGTTCCGTTGCTGGTGCCTACGGTATTCGAATTTGTTTGTACCAATGCTGCCACACCAATAGAAGCCATGTCTGGTTTTATTTGTCCATCCGATGAAGGACCATAGCTTGAAAAGCCGCCCACATTGCCGGCTACATTTACGGCACCTACGGCTACCACACTATCACCATCGGCGGGAGTGATGAGAAAACGCCAACTGTTACCACCTTCATTGCCGGCAGCATTAAATACAATCAACCCTTTTTTGGCAGCCATATCAGCACCTCTTACAGATATGGTTGTGTTACCATTCATATTACTGTAAGTATAATTGAGTGATGCATTATCAAAATCATAATAGCCCAACGAAGACGATATTACATCCGCACCGGAGCTGTCTGCCCGTTCTGCACCGCATACCCAATTAAATTCTTCTACCGGTGTTTCACTGGCATTGTCTTCGGTTTGGTATAACCAGAAACTGGCCTTCGGGGCTTTTCCAATAAACTGTCCGGGAATGTTTGCGGCAATAGTAGAAAAACAATTCATACCATGACTGCCATCATTAGCCACATTTTGTTCCCGGGCCACAAAATCCCAGGTGCCCAGCACCTGCCCGTTCCTGTTTACACTGTCAAAAGCTTTAAGTGTAGTATAGTTATTAAATCCGTTATCCAGCATGGCAATTTGCATACCCTGTCCTCTTAGTCCGATATTGTGAAGAAATTCGCCATTGTGGAGATGAATTTCGTTGAATGAAGAAGTACCATAATTAAAATAATCAGCAGTAATTTGTTCTGTTCGCTGCAACACCGGCAAGTCTGTAAAGATATGTTCTAATCCAAATTTGTTGCGGGGTGTATTATTTACTTCAGCTGTTCTTGCAGCAAGCCCGGTTACTACTTGTACAAAAGGAAGTACATTGATAGCAGTTATGGCAGCAGCATCGCTTGTTTGTATCGTTACTGCATTCAACCACCGGGATACATTCAGCAGTGTAACGTTGGGTACATTTTTTATTTGAGTAATATAGGACGGCGTAACTGGTAAGTCAGTACTGTCAATAGCAATACTGTACCTTGTTCTTCTGTCAATAGCCCGTTGAGATAAATAGGAAAGCGGAGAAGATAATGTATAAGGTGTACCGCTTTTGTTTTTTAGCCTTACAATATACCGGGTAAACTGTGCTTGTGATTCACTTACTGTGGCTACAAGTAATAATATAAGGGGTAATAGTTTCTTCATCGGCACATACTTTTTTAACAGCATCAAATTTACGTCAGAAACAGGAGATTAGTTGTGGTCTATCATCCATTTCCTGATGCCGAAGCCAGTGTAATAGGGGCCACCTGTACCGGTCGAATTGGGCTGATAATCCCATAATTCAAACTCAGTATAAACAAGGCCGATATTTTTGGCATATTTTTCAACAACCCTCGATTTTGAAGCGTAAGAGGTTGGTACAGTAATCGGCACATTTACCAGGTCTTTCACTTGCTCTACCGTATATACGTCTGCATAATTATTTCCCCGATAGCTGAATGAAGAGGATTCCCCATCATAATAAAAATCCCAAAACTGGATATTGTTATCATTCTGAATATCATATTTCGGGTAGTAAGGATTTGCCGGAACAAACGAATTGCCTTTCCAGCTAAAACCATCTTTCAGTGGCATGTGCATTTTAATAACACGGAGATTATCTTCAATCACTTCCACCTGGTCAGAAAGGACCGTAATAAGATAAGTGCCTGAAGGCTGCCAGGCTGTTGTTCCCAATGAGTCTCTCAGGTAGCGGAATACCCGGTAGCTTGGTCGTCCCACATTATCAGTGATCAAGGCATCCACCTGGTCTTTTACCTGGTAGCGATGTGTTTCAATGGTTCTTCCAAAATTGGTAAAAACCAACGAGTCCAACCGGTACGTAATGTACTTGCCGGGGGTTAGCCGCAAATGATAGTCGCTGATATTATCGGTAATAAATTCTTCCTTTTTATCACTACAGGAAAAAAGAGAAGTAATAATGATAGCCAACAGGCTGATGCGGGTAATTGATTGGAGTCTCATAAGTGGTCTTTCTGTATTTTGGGATACAAAGTTTGTTCGGTTATATACTGCTTGTTAGGGTGTTTGGATGTTTAAAGCTATAAACTAAAAACGGTCAAACATAGCTTTCCCTCTTTAAAACGTATGATTAAAGGCTTTATTGCCTGAAAATGAGTCGTTAGGCATCAATAGTCCGGTCCCTGATTAGCAAGAATTTCCTCATGACTCACGACTCACGACTCCTGACTCTTTCTCAGGGCTCCCGACTGTATTATCCCTCCGCCAATAACATCATCTCCTTCATAAAACACAGCACTTTGACCCGGAGCAATGCCTTTTACATTTTCGTAGAAATGTACCCTGAGCTCTGACGAAGGGTCGGGATAAAGGTTCGACAAAGCCCCTTTGTCTTTGTAACGGATTTTTGTTACCGCTTCCATACCGGGGGTAATTTGATCGTACTTTATCAAATTTATTTTTCCAACAGTCATTTCATTCTGATCAAGGTCGTCTTCATCGCCCAGCATCACGGTATTATTATCAGCGTCAATTTTGGTAACGAAAACCGGTTTGCCAAAAGCAATATCCAATCCTTTTCGTTGACCGATAGTATAAAAGGGATATCCTTTGTGCTGCCCCAAAATTTTCCCATGCTTATCAACAAAGTTTCCGCCGGCTACTCTTTCTTCCAATCCATTTACCCGGCGTTTTAAAAAACCACGATAATCATTATCAGGAACAAAACATATTTCGTAGCTCTCACTTTTCTTAGCCAGTTCGGGATAGCCATAGTCCAACGCCATTTGGCGGATTTCCGTTTTACGATAAGGAGCCAATGGTAACAATGTTCTGCTTAACAAATCCTGTTGCAATCCCCACAGCACATAGCTTTGGTCTTTGGTGTCATCAATAGCCTTGCTTACTACAAACCTTCCGTTATCATGCTGCCGGATTTTTGCATAGTGACCAGTCGCCATAAATTCACAACCCAATGCATCGGCTCTTTTTAATAAGGCCCGCCATTTAATATGGGTATTGCAAAGCACACAAGGGTTTGGTGTTCTTCCGGCTATATATTCATCTACAAAATTCTCAATTACAAAATCGCCAAACTCATCCCGTATATCGAGAATATAATGGGCAAATCCATGCTCTACGGCTGCCTGCCGGGCATCGTTAAACGAGTCAATATTGCAGCAACCCGTTTCTTTTTTTCCGCCGCCACTGGCTGCATAGTCCCATGTTTTCATGGTAATGCCCACCACTTCGTAGCCTTCATCATTGAGCATAAGAGCTGCAACGGTACTGTCAATACCGCCACTCATCGCCACCAGCACTTTTCCTTTCTTGCTCATTGTTGGTAAAAATTTCGAACCCCGTAACAGACGGGACAAGCCGCAAATATACAAATAAACAGGGGTGAGGTTTGTTACGAAAAAGGGTAAAATTATAGAGGGGAGTTTATACAGTTCCTCTTTAGCTCAGTTGTTTAATCGTTAAGCCTGTTTTCAATATCCATACGTTCGTGAAGAATTCTTATAACTTCAACAGTATTATTTTGGATGCGATAAAACAGGAGATGTGATTTGACTTTTGATGCCCGGTAACCTTTTCGAACATGTTCCATAGATTTACCGGCATTGTTATTCTTGCAGATAAAATTGATTTCGTCAAATATCAGGTTGTAATAACGGTCTGCCTGATCAACAGACCATTTTTCTGCTGTGTAAAGCCAGATTTCCTCCAGGTCATAAACTGCTTTTTTGCTAATTACATATGGTAGGGATTTCATAAAAACTTACTGTGAAGTTTCTTTAAATGAACTTTTGGGTCAAAGTTTTTATATAGTCCACTCTTTTCACCTTGAAGCAGAGCCTTGTTAAGATTTTTTGTTTTTAATTCTTCTTCCTCTAATAGTCTTAAAGCAGTTCTGATAACTTCACTTGCAGAATTATATTTGCCAGATGAGATTTTAGTAGAAATGAAGTTCTCAAAATGTTCGCCTAATAAAATGGATGTATTGCGAGCCATAGTTTTTCTTTTTATAAAAGTACCAATAATTGGTATAATTTACAATTTTTTTAAATAAATGGAATGCAAACGAACAGGGCTCGCTGCTGTTTGGGTATTAGCGTACCGTCTGCCCACAACAAAAGCTTAATGATTGTAATATTGCTGATGTTTGTTTTTTTTATGTCCATAAGTTTATTTTTTGGTGTCAAACTATTTCAGGACAAGAGAAACTACAGCCGAAGATAACATTGTCCAGCCCTGCTTTTGCAAATACTTTTGTTGTACGAAGAGACATCGTGAGGACTTTACCTTTTCACGATATTTACAGAAATTGTCGGAATCAGAGCATATGTATAGGGGATATTCCCTGAATCAATTGATGCTCTTAATTTTTGCAGGTCTGCTGAATTTGATGTATTGCCAGTAATGATACCCTCGGGTGCATTCTTTAACAGCAATGTTGTTTCTGGCGACAATTCAATACGTTTTGTGTCTATACTTGTTGTGATGGAATTGTCCTTTACAAAAGAACTTGGGTATTCAATTTCAATTTGACTTTTATACAACTGGTGAAGCTCATCTGGGAAAAATGAAATAAAATCTTCTGCATTTATACTTTTTCTATTCTTATCTAAAAAAGCACGGTCAATCGTTCGCATTAATTCATATTTATCACCGAAACCCACATGATCTTCAATGAAGCCTGTTATACTCCTATGAAATTTATTTGTTAGAAGTTTACTGTTTTTTTCTGTCGACAGCCCAAGGAAACTGCTATAAAAATAATGAGCCAGGTCACCTTTTGATGGCGAAAATGCGTCATCATAAACAAAAAATCTGTATGCTTTTGCGTCGCTATTTTCATTGTCACGTTTAACCACAAATGCCACTTTGTAAAGGGTTTTATCTGATGAAAGAAAAATATCTTTAATCAACTGAAGGTCCGTTCCTTTCATTGAAAATGCATCTGACTTTTCAGCCTTTACAATTATTACTGTTTTAAAAGAACTGATTTTCCCCTCAATAACCAGCAATAACCCATCGGGTATATTTGCATTTTTATGTGAGTCCGCAGCCTTATCCGCAATTTGTTGAGAGATCTTAAGAAAGTTTGTTTCTCTTGAACCCCAAATTGGCTTTTGGATTTCGAAAAACGATTCTTTGTCTTTATCCGCCAAATCCAATTCGTAAAATTTTGATTTGTGATTTAAACAAGATGAAATTCTTTTATGCAAAGTTTGCATCCCGTCGGCACCAAGTTTTACTATGTCTTTACAATCATCTGCGTAAGGTTCAGGATTGGTTTTAGACTTTCCATATATTTTATGGACAGTTAATTTTCTAATTTCCAGATTTTCTAATTTCATAAACGATTTATAATGGTGATATGCTAGATTTCGGAATGTCAATCATCGTTTTGCCGTATTCCATTGCAGAAACTTTTTCCAATATAGTATCGTTTATGTGTTGCGTTAACATAAACACTAAATAGGCAAGATTTTCTTCTGGGGAAAGTTTTAAAAATACCCAACTGCATTTTGGTGACGTAACATTAAACTCGGGATATAATTTTATTGACAACTCACCTTTTGATAATTTCTGTTCGTCTACACAAACAATTATTCCACGATTTAAAATAACTGAAATGTTTGGCAAGTCTGACGGTATAGCAGATTTGTAAATTTCTGAAAGTTTCTTTTCACTGTATGTTCTGTCAAAATCAATTGAAAACGTAAATGAAAATAATGGATTTCGGAAAGGATTTATAGTTAGTTTATCTGATAGTTTTATAAAGTTCGAACCTGTTGAAAGATGGTCGGAAGGAATTTTAAATCTTTTTAAATCATTCTTGTTTCTCTTTATTGCTTTTATAGCACTTTCCAATTTTCCTTGGCTCCAAGTCTTTTTTACTTCGCCACAACAAAATATTGCTTCAAAAGGATAGAATTCAGTCCCATCCAATGATTTAATCAAACTCTTCGTATAAAAACTTTCGGCAATTAAAACATCCTGCTGATAACTAATATTGGCATCTTTATCTACAATATGTCCGTGTGTAACAGAAACTCTTTCAGGAAGTAAATTTTTTAAAAGGATTCTTAGACTTCCTTCTATCTGCTCTCCTGCTGAATCCATATTTGAACTGTCCAATAAAAAATTGGAAAGGGTAGCAGCCAATTGTAATTGGTCGGAATAGGTTTTATAAACCTGATTAAGTTCAAACTTGATATTTGGAATACTTAGAGCCATTGAGATAAAGATACAGTGTTTTCGGTCGCCCCTAAATTAGTGAACTGTCACAAGACTTTTCGTACAACGGTCGGGTATTGCTGCAGGCAGGGATAGTTGCTATGTCCGACCCCAACCGCTGATGAATAAAGATATAAAAGTAAATGATAACAAACAAAAGCCCACCGGTGTTTGTCCTGCCCGAACAACTGCTGCCATGTTGCTAAAGATGAAGATTACAACGTCCTGCCCCAATATTGCCAAACCCCATGTTAGCGGCTGGGCTTTCTAGTCTGCAATTTCGTGTACCTTATTAAAAAGGTCGGTCAAAATTTGAATCTTCCTCAAATCTTTCACAGTTATTAAATCAGCGAGTTCGGTAGCAAATTCAGGTTTTTTATAAAATTTTTTATGATGTGCAATGTGTATCTTACTTGCATCTACAAATCCTTTAGATAATTTTGGATACGTATCTCGTATGTTTTGAATTTGCGTTGTTGTCCACTTTGATTTTGTTGGTCGTGTATATAATCTATTGAAAACGTCTCGAATAATACTATTTGGAAAAACGTCTTCAAATTCTTGTGTCCCTGCAAAAAATACATTGTTAGTTAGAAAATCTGCATCAAAACCAATTTCAGTTAATTTTGAAACTGTAACATTTGCCCCACATTCAGGATTTTGAGTATCACTATCAAGAAGCATTACTGTTACATTTTTTTTATTTCTATGAAGTAACTTCAGAAAATTAAACCAAGCACCATTAGAACGTAAGTTGATTAAGACAATTCCACTTTCTGATAATGTTCGATTGAATAATTTCTTATACATTTTTGGTATTGCAGATTCTTCGCTTTCGCCTTCTACCAATAGGAAGCATTTTTCATAAAATATGCTACTGTTTTTTATACCACCGATTATGGATATTTGATTGAGGAAATTTAGAATGTCTATATCACCATCGGATTGCAGATAGTTAATGCTTGAAACTCCATTATTTTGTAGAACATGTATAATTGAATTTGAAGGTGCTCTATCAATCATTGCAATTGAATGAGTAGCAATTACAGATTGTGTATTTGACTTTGAATTATTTGCTACGTCTGTTATCGCATTAAACATTTTCCTTTGAGCATCATAATGTAAATTAGAATCAGGTTCATCATATGCTCGAACCACTGCTCGACTGTTAATTAAATTAGCTTGTATTTCTTTGTCCCACTCTAAGATTGAAAGAAATAATCTTTTTTTAGAGCCTTCGCCTTTTTGGTCTATTAGTTTAAATCCGTTGCCTTCGTCTAATTCCAATCCTTGGAAATCTAACCCTTTTGAAAAATCAATATCAAGCCTCCCTTGGATTGTAGTAATATTCGGGTTATATATTTTTATTTTGGACAATAACTTTTCTTCAATACTCTTATTGAT
>Ga0163150_10004393_pt1 | contig 18905 bp, 14 predicted proteins | sample OliLakLV19P2IB_FD_148628 | JGI IMG/M metagenome (GOLD analysis project Ga0163150, IMG submission 148628) | Freshwater microbial mat bacterial communities from Lake Vanda, McMurdo Dry Valleys, Antarctica - Oligotrophic Lake LV.19.P2.IB | ecosystem: Environmental > Aquatic > Freshwater > Lake >...
AGCCGCGGCGTCGCGCCTCGGCCTCGACGCTGGCGCCGAAGTCAACCGGGGCGGTCAACGGCGGGCAGGCCACGATCGATTTTTCCACCAACATCCCGCAGACTCCCAAACGGGGTCAGGCCGTTGTTTGGTGATTTTTGGAGAGATCAATCAAGTCAGCGACCGAGCGAGGTAACTGCGAAGAGAAGGTGGCTTTCCCAGACCCAAGTTGGAAGCAAGCCACCCGATCGACACCGCGAATCCCACACCATGCTGCAACTGCTAAAATCAACAAGCAACGACCCCATCGCTCGAAGCCCAACCAACGTTGGTTCGGGTGTTTCCAGCGCCAGATGAAAGTGATTCTTCATCAGCGTGAAAGCATGTATGTTCCAAGTGAACTTCGCTGTCGCTTCGAACAGCGCGTTCAAGAACGCATCGGCCGTGCCCACGTTATTGAAGAGATCTCGCCGGTAATTGTAATTGAGCGATTGATCACGTGATAAAGCGCTCCGGGGTACTGGATCGTAACTTTCTGGCCACCTTTCCTTTTCCGCGAATCCCACACCATGCTGCAACTGCTAAAAATCAACAAACAACGGCCTGACCCCGTCGCTCGAAGCCCCGCTTCCCCTCAATTGGCAAGCCACGCCCCTTCTCGGCGAAGACCCAAAACTCGTTGTTCGACAATGCGACGCCCAGGGGGGCCAGACGCACGGGGTCAGTCCGTGAATTGTGAATGCCTTCCCGACAGTATGGAGTGGAAGACAGGAAGGGATGGCCATCACAATTCACGGACTGACCCCGTCGGATCGACCCCCTTCCAACTCGTCGAAGCGTTTCGCAGCTTTCTCCGAGAGCGAGGCGGCGAGGGTGGCAAACGTATCTGCGCCAGTATCCCCGGCTGATGGCATCTGCGCAGCTTTGGCAATGGCGAGCGAGCGCAGGTCAACACCGATCAAATGCACTCGGCCGATTGGCTCCGCCGATTCGGTGTAACGATAGGCGCGCTGGACCGCATCGTAATCGAGTGGGCGCCGAAGCCGGTCACGGAGAAACTCAAGGTCGCGTTGCACTGTGCGAGGAGACACGCAGCAGAGTTTGGCGAGCTGTCGTTTGGTAAGGCAAGAATGCGTACGCAAAGCTTCGTCAATTTGCTTCGCACGGTCAAAGGCAGGACGGGCTTGGGGATTATTCGCGGCAAACATTCACCACTTAGTTTTCGGGTTGGCCCGTCGTTGTCCACCCATACATGCTATGGTCTAGTCATTATGCTAAACCTAACCGTCCCAGAATTCCGTGAGCGCTATACCCCGCTGGTTGTCGCGGCTGCTGATGCGGCGTTTCTCAAACTAGAATGCGGGCTCCAATCGCGCATGAAGCGCAGTCGGGTACTTAAGTCGCACGGCACTTACGCCAATCTGCTTTTGTTCAACGTCTATGATCGACACCAAAACGCCACGCTCGACTGGAAATACTTCAATTACTGCTTCGGGCTTCAGCGGCTTAAACCCTGGGGAAAAGAGATCAATATTGCGGAGGCTGACCTCCCAAAATGGCGCGACAACCCCCATCAAGCTTATCTGCACCTTTGGATCGCAGACCGCGCGCTCGTCGTGGATGCGGAACAGTTTCGCGAATACCTCTCCCGCGAGCTGCCGCGCGCCAGTCCCGATGGTTTTACCTACAAATATGCGGCGAGCGATGGGGCCCAGCAGCTCTTCGTGCTTTTTCCGCTCGAGGAGGATCCGAATCGATTCGTGGCGAACCTTGCGGATCTCTACGGCAGACTCATCGCGGCGGCGCATCCTGTCTTGATGCCCGTAATTGAAGCATGCCGCGAACCTCTCTCTAAAGAGGAGCGCCGTGAATTGCTGGCCGGTCGCGAATTGCCACCGCGTGAGCGCAAGGGCAGTCGCGAGGCCAACGACTACGGGCGCTTTTGCCCGCGGAGCTGGCGACCGGAGGTATTGGAGAAATACGGTTGGCGCTGTCAGGACAAGAGTTGTGGCGTGCGTCTGACACTAGAGACGGCCCAGATGGATCACATCATTCCCTGGTCGAAGGAACCTTTGCGCAGAAAAGAGAATTTCCAGCCATTGTGCTCGACGTGCAATGCGCGGAAGGGCAACCGTTTTACTCCATGAGCGTGCATCATTTTCCACCGGCGAAAATCCCGGTCGCCGCGTGTTGGGAGTTTGTCCGGAAACATCCTAATGCGCCGCAGATCGAGCCGATCGCTGGTGAACTATTTACCGGTGAAGCATTGGAGGCGCCGGCTAATTCCCTAGTTAGGGAAGCGATCCAAAATTCTCTTGATGCGAGAGCCGGCGAAGAACCGGTCAGAGTGCGATTCACACTTCCTGAGCGACCCGTGGCAGGTTCTTTCGAATCGCCGTGGCTAGCGCGCTTGAAGCCGCACCTGTCGGCAGAGCGCAATGGCCTGACCACTCGACTGAGCGACGGTGAGCAACTATCCACTCTCTTGATCGAGGACTACGGCACATGTGGTCTCACGGGTGATGTTTCGCAGACGAACGATGTGGCCGATGAATGGCGTGGCAGGAGGAATCACTTTTTCTTCTTCTGGCGTGCGATCGGCCGGTCTGGCAAAGAGTCCGGTGAGCGTGGCAGTTGGGGTCTCGGCAAATCGGTGCTGCCCGCCTCGTCGCGCATCAACACGTTTTTTGGGGTAAGCTGCCAGCAGCCGGACGCGGGTTTGCGTTTGCTGGGCCTCTCGGTGCTCCGGCATCACAACTTATCCAGTGAAGCGCGCGGACAAGAGCCGTTCTCGCCCTATGGATATTTCGGGCAACGCAGCGGCGCGGGTGTGGCCATGCCGATTGAGTCCCCGGGAGACATTGCGGATTTTTGCCGGGAATTTGGTGTCACTCGTGAGGGCAAAACCGGACTTTCACTGGTCGTGCTGCTACCCCAATTTGGCTTTACACAATTTACGCTCATCACGGCGGCGATTGTGCAATATTTCTTTCCGATCATCGAGGGACAACTCGTGGTTGAGGTTGCGGCGGGCGCGCACGTCACGGTGATCAGCGCCTCAACGATTGCGGAATGCGCACGTCTCATCGAACCCCATTTGGACGAACACCGCATCGTTCCGGCTGCGCTGCACGAAACTTTAGCGCTGGCGCGCTGGTCTGTGGAGCAACGGCGGGGATCGGCGGTTCGGCTTAACCCTGCACCGAAATCTTCCCAGCCTCGTTGGGTGGACGAGGTGTTCGATGTGCCGGGCTGGGATGGTGCACTTGCGCGGTTTTCCGCCGGTGAAGCGGCTGAATTTGTGGTGCCCGTCACCGTCACTCCGAAAGCAGAGCCCGATAAGAACGCTGAGTTTTTTGTCTGCCTAAAGAAAGTGCCGGCGGACCAACAGGCCAAGGCGTTCTACCTGCGTGATGGCATCACCATCAGCGGCATTAAAGCGCCGGTAGCGCGTGGACTAGCCGCGTTTGTAACTGCGGAATCCGGACCGTTGGCAGAATTTTTGCGCCAATCTGAAAATCCCGCTCACACGGAGTGGCATGAAAAGGGAGGGCGCCTGACGGCCGGTTACGAGAAACCGGCTTTGCTCCTCCGCTATGTGAAAGACAGTGTGGCTGCAATCTATGATCGGCTCACGCGTCCGGCGGAGGGAATCGACGCAGACTTGCTGGCGGATTTGTTTTTTTTGGAAGAAGACCCCTCGCCGGATGACCCGAATCCGGTGTCATCTGCGGGTGGTCGCGGTCGAGCTGCTCAAAAAATGCGGATTCCCGTGCTTAGCGCGCCACCCGAGCCGGTCAGAATCAGTGCCTGCTCGGACGGGATCTTGTTTTCAGGGGTGCCGGAAAATGCGGTCGAAGGGCAAGTAATCCGGATGCGGATCGCCTACGATGTAAGGCGGGGCAATCCGTTCGAAAGATGGTCACCAAATGATTTCGATCTGTCGGAATTGAAGCGCCAAATTGAGTGGGATGGCGCGATGAGCCTGCGGATTGAGGGTTGCACTCTCGAGTTCGCCATCGAGCGACCGGATTTCACGGTGCGCGTCCGAGGATTTGACCCAGATCGCGATGTGCGGGTGGAGTCGCGGGTGATTTCCGACGCACCATGATTCGCAACCTCAACTTCACCGGCCGCAAACGCATTCCTCGCGGAGCTGCGCGCATCACCCTGCATCGCGAAGCCGACGGCGGCGTGAGATTCGAAGCCGAGCTCGATCTTGGCGGTTACGACCTGCCGCCAACCGCGAGAGTGTTCATCGAGGCGGCGTTTAAGACGTCATTCATGCGTTTCGATTGGGGCGTGATCGCGCAGTTAGTGCCATGCGAGAATCGGAGCCTTTCGCGTTTGGTGCAGCCGGCACTCGCCCATTTCCGGGTGAAAGTGATCGAGCCGTCTGCAAGTGGTCTTGGACGATTGCTGGCGGTGGCTGACAACATTGCGCCGCAGGGCGTGCAAAGCGGCGAGAAGAAGCGGATCGCGCTTTTTCGTGTAAATGTGGGGAAAGGCGAACTCACCGACGAGGTTTGGCGATTGGATTTCGATTCGGCCGGCCCGATCTTGGATCTCAGCTCACAAATTTCCGGCATCAAAGAACTTGCGCGCCAAGAAGCGTTCATGGCGTTGGTATTTCCGAGCGTTGTGAGACAGGTTTTAGAGAAGATTTTCGACGAGGGGAATGATGATCCCGAATTTGACCGCGACTCATGGCAGTCTCGATGGCTCCGGTTTGGCGCGCAATTGTCCGAGGCACCGCCGCCACCGCTGTTGAGCGATGATCGGGAGCCCGATGAGACCCACAGGGAATGGATTGAGACGGCAGTGGCGAAATGGAGTAGGCGCCAAAAAATCGTTGCTAACTACAAAAAGCGTTTTGGTGGAACAGAAGGTGCGGTGCTATGAAGCTTCGGAAATTAAACGAGCAGGGCGTGCGGCGTTTCCGTGAATTTCTGGTGGAAGCGCGCGAACAGACAGATCGTCCGCCGAGCGTTCCCGAACTTTTGCTTTCGATGCCCCTCACTTCTGAGGAGATCGTCGGAGACCCCGAATTGGAGAGTTTTCCGCATCAAATTAGCGGCTATGAACTCGCACGACACCTCCATGAGCGATTCAAAATGGCTGGATTAGGCGATTCTGTCATTGAAGGAGCGGATGGTTTGGGTGATCCGGGGTTTTGGTCGGCGATCGCGTTGAAGTATTTCGATGTTCTCACGCCCGGTTACCGTTCGGGAAAGGTGAAACCAAAGGCAGACAACTGCTACATCCCGGAAGTGGGCACGACCATGGCAGGTGTGCGCTACTTTCGTCACCGTATTGCCGGAGCTTATCGGCTCTATCGTCAGTATGGTGCATTCAGCGAACCTTTTCTGCTTTCGCCCGCAAGTGAACAGAGCACGCTATATACGAAGATCACTGATTCCACCTTCTACACGGAGACGCGATGTCTCATCGAAGCGATCAACCAGCTTTATTTTGATGCACGCAGCCGTCGGCTAAAGCGTGACTGGAATGCGAAAAATAAACCGGGAACACTCCCACGCCTTCTGGCGGTCGTGGACCAACTTGACCTCACTTACGACTTACTCGCACTTGATGGTCCGGCACTTCTTAAACGATTACCCGTAGAATTTGACTCATGGATTTGATGGCATTGGTAGAGCGCCGTTCGGTTGAGTGTTTGAGCTAGAAGGGTCGCGTGACTTTCGGCGGGTGCTATTTGTAGTGAGTTAACGCAGAATCATACCCCGGCGGGCGGCGTCACCTTCTTGCAAAAGGAGATTTTTAGAATCATCCGAAGCTTTTGGCTGGAGGCTTGGATTGCGGTCACGAAGAGGTCTGTCCGGGGTCAATCAAAACCGGCCAGGGCGGGTCACTTCAAAACCGGCCACGTTGAGGGGTTGCTCCTCAGGCGGCGATAGCCGCTGGTCAACGACGATCTGAATCCGGCAGCGACGACAATCTGATTTCGACATTTGTCGTTGAGGGGCGCCGCAATGCGGCGCCGGGGGGTGAGGTGCAACTCCCGAGTATAAGGTGAGAGGCCCAACGGGGAATGAAGGTTCGACTCCGGGCGGAGGGAAGGCCCGGCTTGGCGGGCCTGACCGGAGCACCATCCAGGGGGGCAGTCCGCTAAAAGTTAATTTCAACCCAACGATTCGGCACTCGACCTCACTGACTGCAAAACGAAAGAGCATTAGCTTCTACCGGACTGACCCCGTCGCCCCGCCCCCCTTCCGGCTGGCTTGCCCACCCGTTGCACATGGGAAAATTAGCCTCGGCGCGGTATACCTTTCGCAGAGGAATTAACTTCTAGCGGACTGACCCCTCGGATCGGCACCTGGACAACGCAGAACTTGTTGCCGAGCTGGCCGAGGAGGAAGCTGAGCTTGCGGACGACGAGGCGTAAAGTGTAGCTTCGGCAAGCGTGCGGATGGCTAAAAATCTCGGTCGCCGAGGTCGGGGCGGCGCTGGGCGATGCACCGCGGCGGCGGGAGCAGCTGGGGACGAGCTCACCCAGGGTACCCGGGCGGATCGTGAAGAAACTCGACCGGGATTTCCGGCTGCGGGTAGTTCCAGGGCAGCCAGGCCGACGGGCACGCCTTCACTTCCCCGGGGGATCCAAAGGGGTCAAACTTTGCAATTTGCACTCCTGTTGCGTCTATAAATGTGGCGCCGCGGAAGTGTCAGGCATTGGGTTTTTGGGTAATTTTCAGCTCCTTGGCCAATTTTGGTGCGGACCGTTGCCGCTAATTAAGCCGTGGCCTTGCTTGGGCGATCCGCAATTTTCACACTAGTCGCGGCGAGAGCGGCAGCCGCATGATTGTTACGAAATTTCGCAGTTTTCGATGTGTGTCCTTAGACTTCTAGCCACTATGACCGGCGTTCATCGCTGCGAAGAGCAGTGAAAAGGCGGCCGGGGTTAAAGTGGTGCGGGCGAGGCCTTACGATTTTCCATCAAAAGACGCGCCAATTGATTCATCGGCGGAGGGTAACCATCCAGAGGGTCAGTCCGCTAGAAGTTAATTTCAACCGAACGCGGCACTCGACCGCATCGACGGCAAAACGAAAGGGAATTAACTTCCAGCGGCCCGACCCCTTTGGATCCTCTCCTGAGTTTTGGGGCTGAACGTTGAGGCTGCGGATTCGGAACAGACAGGAATGTCTGTGTCACTTCGGAAGAAGGCGCGGTTTCTTAGCTGAGCAGCCAGGGCACTTCCGCTCGTCGCGTTTTCAACCCTCGGCGGCCGGACGCTTCTGCAGCGTCAGATCGTACACCGCGTATCCAGCAAACAGATTCGGCAGGGTGCGGCACGGCTTGTGCCAGTTGCCGGCGAGATGGGCGCGGCGGGTGACGGTGATGCCTTTCAAGCGGCAGAAATGCTCGAAGTCATGAATCGTCACCGGATTGGCGGGGCGACTCTCGAACCATTCGGTGGTGTAGACTTCGTTGCGAATTTTTCGACCCTGGAGCAGCGAGTTGAGCCGGTTTTTCCAGAACCCGTGATTGACGAAACCAACGGTGAGGGCGCGGCCCACGCGCAGTGCTTCCAAAATCACGGTCGTGGGATCCGCGAGTTCCTGCACCGTGCGCGAGCAGATCACGCGGTCGAAATGGTTTTCGGGAAACGCCCGCATGAAGGCGATCATGTCACCCTGATACGCGGCCAGCCCACGTCTGACGCAGGCAGTGATTTTCGCGAAGTCGAGATCCACGCCGACGGCGGATACCTGCTTTTTCTGCACCAGATAATCCAGGAGGATCCCGGGGCCGCAGCCGAGATCGAGCACGCGCGTGCCGGGTTCCACCCAGTCACCGATGATCTGCATGTCGACCGTACGTTTTTCGATAAGCCGGGTCATGGGAAGCAGACGTTCACACCCTAAATCTCGTAATCGAAAACATACGGCTGGTCGCGCTCCAAAAAGCCGCGCACGAGAGCGTAGAGTTCCTCGGATTCGAGAAGAAACGAATCGTGGCCGAGATCCGTGCTGAGTTCCGCATAACTCGCCCGTTTGCCCGCACGCAGCAACGCCAGGGCGAGGGTCCGGTTTTGTTCCGGCGGGAAGAGCCAGTCGCTGGTGAAGCCCACGATGAGCGTCTCGGCCTCGACCGGCGCAAACGACGCCTCGAGTGACCCGTAGGCGTGGGCGAGATCGAACTGATCCAGCGCGCGCGTGATATAGAGATACGAGTTGGCGTCGAAACGATTGATGAAGCTCTGGCCCTGATGGCGCAGATAACCTTCCACTTCGAATTGAACATCGAAGGTATACGCGTCGCTCGGCGCGTTCTCTTTTTTCCGCCGACCAAACTTTCGGTCCATGCTGGCGTCCGACACATACGTGATGTGCGCCATCATGCGGGCGATGGCCAGGCCCACGCGCGGGCCGCTGTCCTTGGTGTAATCGCCGCGATTCCACGCCGGGTCCTGCATGATGGCCTGACGCCCGACTTCATTGAAGGCGATTGCTTGGGCGCTTTCCCGCCCCGTTGTTGCCATCGGGAGGACGCGATGGACAAACGATGGATATTCGATCGCGAAGAGCATCGCCTGCATTCCGCCCATGGAGCCGCCGATGACGGCGTGCAGCTCGCTGACCCCGAGATGCTCCAGCAGCAGGCGCTGGGCGCGCACCATGTCGCGAATGGTGACGAACGGAAACAGGATTCCAAACGGGATCCCGGTCTCGGGATTCAGCGACGAAGGTCCGGTCGAGCCCTGGCAGCCGCCCAAAACATTCGCACAGACGACGAAGAACCGGCGCGTATCCACGGCCTTGCCGGGACCGATGAGATTATTCCACCAGCCTGGTTTGCGATCGGCCGGCGCATGCCAGCCGGCGCAGTGATGGTCGCCGCTCAACGCATGACAAATCAGGATCGCATTCGAGCGGGTGGCGTTAAGCGTGCCATACGTTTCGTAACGCAGGGTAAACCCGGAGATCACCTGGCCGCTTTTGAAGGTGAATGGGCGCGCGTAAACGAAGTCGCGGGGCGTCACGAGGCCCACGTCGCCAGACGCGAGATAGCGCGGCGTCGGAGCAATCGCGGGAGCGACTTCGAGATCATCAGTCATGCGGGCGGACGAACCAACCAGCAACCTGCCGTGGAGGCAAGTAACTGACTGGGTTATGACGCTGGGGTCGCAGACCGGTTGAGGTGGACTGCGCCCGTTGAACCACCGCTGACCGAACGCGGGGAGGGCGGTTGAGGCCGCTCCGCCAGCGGTCATTCCTACTTTTTCTTTTTCTTCGGAGTGACGTTCTTCATCCCTTTGCCGAACGCGGCGACGGTGGTCGCGGCAGCGGTACCGGCGCCCTGTGGGCCCGCGGGTTCGGGGTCCTTCATCTTGTTAATCACAAGTTGCTGACCGATGGTGAAGAGCCCGTTCGTGAACGAATACAGCGAGAGCGCGCTCGAGAAGCTGTAGCAGAACACCATGAAGATGTAGGGCATGAACTTCATCATCTTCATCTGCATGTTGTCCACGGATGGAGACGGAGTGACACGCATCTGCATCACCATCGTGGCGCCCATCAGCAGCGGCATCGGACGGATCGGAATGATCCACAGATAGAAGATGGTATCGACTGCCGAAAGATCGACTGCCCAGAGGAAGGGTGAGAAGCGCAGCTCGGCCGCGCTTTGCAGCATCTGGAAGAAGCCGATGAAAAACGGAATCGTCAGCAGGATCGGAAGACAGCCGCCGACCGGGTTGATCTTGCGCGACTTGAACAACTCCATCGTCGCCTGCTGCTGTTTCTGCGGATTGTCCTTATACTTCTCGCGGAGGGCCTGCATCTCCGGCTGCAGCTTGGCCATGCGCTTGGCGGAGCGGGAGGCGGCAAGCGTGAACGGAATGAAGATCGTCTTCAGAAGCAGGGTCGTAAGAACGATCGCTACACCCCAGTTTCCGACGCCGCCGTGAATCCACGTCATCAACGTGAGCAGGATTTGGCTGAAGAACTTGAAGAACCCGAAATCCATCACCTTGTCCTGGTTGAGCTTGAAGACCTTGGGATCCGCGAGGCGGCGGTATTCCTTCGGGCCGACGTACAGCGTGCCGCCCAACTTGGTCTCTTCCCGAGCTCCGAGGGCGTTGACGTCAAACTGCGCCGATCCGGTGATACCATAGTCACCTTGGTGATCATCCGGTAGAGCCGTGAAGAGTTTGACGCGACGAGTGATCAGCGCGCTCGCCGGCCCGTCGCCGGTCAAAATGCTGGCGAAAAACTGGTTTTTCACCGACGTCCAATCAAGCGGACCCGCACTGGTTAGGTAAGGTGATGAACCGCGGGCACCGATACCGAGGAAACCACTGCTGGCCTCCAGCTTGGACCGAAGAATAAATTCCTGCTCGTCGGCCTTCGCGTACCCGGTGGCGAGCTGAAGCGCGGGATCGTCGCGATTGGACGGAGCCGCGGTACCGAGGGAAAAGGCGACCCGCATCGGAAGAGTGGGCTGCGTCGACAGATTGCGAAACGTGGTCTCGTGGCGGATCTCGTAAGGGTCGGTAGTCTCTCCTTCATTGGGAGCGAGCGAGTAGCGACGCGTGACCACCAGCTGACCTTCGAGCACGGCCCGGTAAACGACTTCGTTGCTCGTGCTTGAGACGCGCTCATAGCGGGCGTTGCGATCGAGGCCCGGGAAGTCGACGATGGCCAGCATCGGATCAGCGTGGAGCGCGTTGAAGACAAAGGGCTCGTCGCCGCCGAGTCGTTCCGGATAGATCAGCCGCTTCTTGTCGTCACGTTTGATCAAGGCGACTTCCCGGAGTGCGCCACCGGAATTGGTGAAACGGGCTTCAACGTAATCGTTGGCGAGGACCGTCACGGTGGCGCCGGCACCATCGATGTTCACCGCCGCGAACGCCGCATTCACCGGGCCTTGGGACGGCATCGCCGGTTGACCTGGCCCCGGGATGGCCGCGGGCGATCCCGGGGAGCCGCCAGGAGTGACGACCGGAAGACGCTCGCCTGTGGTCGGAGCGGTCGCCGGTGGCGCGGGACGCGGAGCGAGAAAGAGGACGGCAAATGCTGCGATCAGCAGCAAGGCACCGATGGTAAAGTTCTTTTTGTCCATTAAGAGAAGGGGAGCGAAGAGGAAGAGGCGACGGACGCGTGGTCGTCAGCGCGGGCTGGGACGTGGTTCGTACGGCGAAAGGGTGACCGATCGGCAAACCGGTATCGCCGGTCGCGCGCGTGGCGGGACGGGATCGAGTCCGCCCGGATGCAGTGGAGTGCATTTGGCCAACCGCACCGCCGCGAGCGCGACTCCGCGCATCACGCCATGGATCCGGATGGCGTCCACCGCATAGTGCGAGCAGGTTGGAGCGAAGCGGCAGCCGCAACGGCCCATGGTCAACACGGGGAGCGCCGGAGAAAGGGTGTATTGGTATATCCGGATCAGCACTACAAGCGTGGCCCCGGGGAGCCGGGCGAGCGCGCTAAAAAGCGTTGGGCCGACGCCGCCTGACCGGACGGTGGACGCTTCGGCAGCGTCAGGCGCGAGCGTGGCGACGGCGGAAGGGCGTCGCGGGTGACGGAGCGAACGGGTGGCGGCACTCATGACTTTACGTCAGACACAACCTGGGTTTGCGCAATCAGCCGGCAGGCTTCGCTGAACCGTTTTTGTAGTTCCGGAAAGTCCCAGGTCCTCGCGCCGGCGCGAGCAATCAGCAGAAGATCGCAGGCGGGTGGAACCAAGGCTTGTTGCAGCCGGAAGAGTTCACGCAGCCGGCGCTTGGCACGGTTGCGCTGCACGGCCGCGCCGACGGCAGCGGTGGAGGCGATGACGCAGACCCGCGACGTCGAAACGAAAACGCCCGACGGCGGTACGATTCCCGCCGGAGCCGGATCGCGAGGTTTCCACCAAACGGTGAAGGCCCGGCAATCGATTCGCCGGCCTTTCTCTCGCACCGCCTGGATATCGCTCTGGCGGCTTAGGTGCTGCTCAGGGCGAAATCGCATGGCGGTCGCGACAGACGCGAAACAACTAGATGCGCGCGGTCGTGGCTCCGGGCGCCACAATCAGACGACGGTCAGGCGCTTGCGGCCCTTCAGGCGACGTGCCTTGATGACTTTTTGGCCGCCGGTGGTGGCCATCCGGGCGCGGTAACCAATCTTGCGGGCGCGCTTCTTGCGATGCGGACGGAATGTGGGCTTCATGATGTTTTGAGAAAAAGAGGGTGAGACGTGCCGGATCGCGGGAGGGGTGTCAAGGATCGAGGTGGAACGGTTTTCGCTCAGTTCCAGCGGGCGGGTATTCTCCTGCAGGCGGGGGCCGGCGTAGCGGTCGCTCGAAACGGCCGGCTGACGGGAGGGTTTCCTGTTCTGACGACGCGATCAAACTGGAACTCAGCGGGTCTGTTCCTCCACTCCAATCCTTCGGGCGGAAAATTCGTTGGCGCAGGGCGTCCGGGTGACACAGGGTAAGGACCATGCGCATTGCGGTGATTTCCGATACTCATGACCGGTTTCCCTCGTCGCTGCCCGAGAAACTGCGGGCGGCGGATGAGATCTGGCACTTGGGCGATGTTTGCGCACCGCAAACCTTGGTGGCGTTCGAGCAATTGGGACCGCCGCTCGTGGTGGTCGTGGGTAATTGCGATGCTTATCCGTGGCCGGTCTCATTGAATGTGGATCGAAACGGCACGCGGTTTCATTTGATTCACATTCCTCCGCGGGTGGCGCCAAAAACGGCCGAGGTCGTTCTCCATGGGCATACTCACGTGCCTCGCAACGAGGTGGATCCGCGTGGCGTCCGGTGGCTGAATCCCGGTTGCATCACCCGCCCGAATCGCGGCGCGCCCGCAAGTTTTGCCTGGCTAACCGTCCGCAAAGGGAAACCCCTCACATGGGAAATCGTCCTCGTCTAATCGCGTCCGGTCGAACCGCCGGGAGACCCCGCGGCCACGGTGACAAGGGCGGCCCCGTTGCGCCCCACGCACCTGCTTCCGCCGTTGCGGTCCAACTTATCCTGTGGTGAACGCCAAGATCCTGCCTAACCTTCTCAGTGGCATCCGGATCGCGTTGGTGCCGGTAGTGTTGATGGCGGCATGGGCCGACTCGCGGGTCTGGTTCGCAATCGTGCTGTCCTTCTCCCTCCTCACCGATGCGCTCGATGGTTTCTTCGCGCGGCGTTACAATGCCTTCAGCGATTTGGGTCGGAAGCTCGATAGCGTGGCCGATTACATCACCTTGATCGCCGGGATCGCGGGTATCGCAGTACTCTGGCCGGAGGTCATGCGCCGCGAATGGGTTTGGGTGGCGACGGGTCTGGCAGTGTTCTTCCTCGTGATGGCGTACGGGCTCGTACGTCTGCACCGGATACCGTGTTATCACACTTGGACATCCAAGGTCGGCGTCATGGGATGTGCGCTTTCCTTGATTCCGCTTCTCGCGGATTGGTCGCCGCTTCCCTTTCATATCGCGATGGTGGTGCTCATGCTGGGCGGACTGGAGGAAGTCATTATCGTGAATCTCGTGCCCGGGCATGGCGGCGAGATGCCATCAGCCTGGCACGCCTGGCGGCTAAGACAGACGAATCGCGCGACGTCGCGTCCGCGGGAACCGTATGTGACGGCGGATACCCCGCCCGATCGCGGGTGATCGCCATGATTGTGTCGTCAACCCCTCTCCGCCGGACGTGCTTAAGCGCCGCGCGTTAACGTCGTGTCCGTCACCTTGGCTGATATTCGTGCGGCACAGCGTCGGATCGCCGGCGGAATTTTGGTGACGCCTTGCCCGGAATCACCGGCGTTGTCGGAGATAACCGGAGCCCGGATTGTCTGCAAACTGGATAACCTTCAACGTACGGGATCGTTCAAGGAACGCGGAGCCCGCAACGCCCTCCTGCGCCTCCCCGCGGCGAAACGAGAGCGCGGCGTGGTCGCGGCGAGTGCGGGCAATCACGCGTTGGGGCTCGCGTATCATGGCCAGCTACTCGGGATTCCCGTGACGGTCGTCATGCCGGACTACGCGCCGCTGATCAAGATCGCCACCTGCGAAAAACTGGGAGCGCGCGTGCTGATTCGCGGGAAGGATTTCACCGAGGCCCGCGCTGCGGCGGATGCGTTGGTCACGGAAGATGACGCGACCTACATTCATGGCTTCGACGATCCCGACATCATTGCGGGCCAGGGCACTCTGGCGCTCGAGTTGCTTCGGCAAGTACCTGATTTGGACGCGATCGTTTGTCCGGTGGGTGGCGGGGGACTGATCGCGGGATTGTCGGTGGCGGTTAAAGCGCTGAAGCCGCGCGTGCGCATCATCGGCGTGGAAAGCACCGCGACAGGAAACTTTGCCGCCGCATTACGCGCGGGAAAGCCGGTGCGCCAGCCGCGTCGGGCCACGCTCGCCGATGGACTCGCGACCCTCATCGTCGGGACGAACGCCTTTGAACTGGCGCGTAACCGGGTGGATGAGGTGGTGTCGGTGCCGGAGGACGCGATCGCGCTCGCGATCCTGCGCATGCTCGAGCTGGAGAAAACAGTGGTGGAAGGGGCTGCGGCCGTTCCGCTCGCGGCGATGATGGCGGGCCAGCTGCCGGGATTGGCCGGGAAACGCGTCGCGCTCGTGGTGTGCGGTGGCAACATTGATCCGGCGATCCTGAGTCGGGTCATCGCGCAAGGGCTCGTGCGTGATGGACGGCTGACGCGTTTCACCGTTGTGATCAGTGATCGTCCGGGCGGCCTGGCCGAGCTCGCGCGCGTGATCGCCGCGTGCGGCGCGAGCATCAAGGACATCGCGCATGACCGGGCGTTTAGTGGCCCCGATGTGAGCGCAGTGCGGGTGGTGTGCACGGTGGAAACGCGCGACCGCGCCCAGATCAAGGCGCTGCACCGGGCGTTGCAACGCGCGGGGTTGGCGTTGCAGTAAGGGCTTCTTGCTGCAACGGCTGAAAAGGTTTGTTGCGAAGCGGCGCGAGTGGCCGTGGAAATGGTCGCGTGCCTGAACGACGCCGTTCGATGATGAAGCGCCCCGATGATGTCCGTTAAGGATAGTCTGGTTTTCCTGCGCGGGTGCGTGCTCGCCCTGGCGAGCGTACTTTCAAGTGCCGCGGCTCAGCTCGATATTCCGATCTTTGCCGGAGGATACGGGACGGCGTTCTACGAGGAAACGGCGCGGGAGTTCGAGCAGCTGCGTCCGGGGGCGAAGCTCAACGTGTACGGGGATCCCCGCATCGCCGACAAACTGCGGGTGCGGGTCATCGACGGTAACCTTCCCGACGGCATGCTGCCGCGCGATGTGCTCATTCCTGCGCTCGTCAAAGCCGGCAAGCTCATTGATCTCACGCCCTACCTCGATGGACCGAACTGGGAAGGCGATGCGCGCTGGCGCGACACCTTCATGCCCGGCGCCTTCGATACCTGGCGGATCAACGGCGGGATTTATGGGGTGCCGCTGAGTTATGCCTGTTGGTCGATCTTTTATAATCAGGCGGTGTTTCGACAGAACGGCTGGACCGTGCCGCGCACGTGGGACGAGTTCTTCGCGCTCTGTGAGAAGATCAAGGCGACCGGCCTCGCGCCGTTCAGTCTCACCGGTATTTACGGCAACTACCCCGACGCGATCATTCGCTCGGCCTACTATAATCTCGCGGGCCGCGAAGGCTGGGAGGAGCTCACCGCTCTCGCGCCCGACGCTCGACGCGATCCCCGTTACGTCCGCGCCGCGGGCGTGCTGCAGCGCATCACGCAGAACTACACGGTGCGCGGCTGGGAGGGCGCCACCCACACCGCGGCGCAGCTGGCTTTCGTCGACGGTCGGGCCGCCATGGTCGTATCCGGTTCCTGGATGCTCTACGAGATGGGATCGAAACTCCCGGCCGGGTTCGAGCTGGGCGTGATGAATTTTCCGGTGTTTCCGGATGGTATCGCTGATCCAAGTACGATCCAGGCGAGTGCGGACAGCCTGTTCGCCTTTGCCACGGGGGACGCGGAGCGCGAACGGCTGATGGTCGATTTCCTGCGTTTCCTGACGTCGCGGGCGCGGGCGGAAGCGTTCGTGCGGCGGACGGATGCGCCCGCGGCGGTGCGCGGAGTGCCGCTGGAAGCGTTCTCGCCGCGGATGCTTCCGACGGCGCTGATGCTCGGCGCGGCGCGGGATGCCTTCAACATGCCGCAGTTGATGCTGCAACCGCCGGCGATCCGGCAAACGCTGATCGATGCGCGGCTTGACCTGATGGCGGGGCGGGTCACGCCGCAGCAGTTCGCGGATCGGGTCGAGGCGGCCGCCGCGGCCGATCGGGCCCGGGCGGCGGCGCCGGACGTCGTCGAGTACCGTCACGGGCTGGCGGGAACGTTGCTGCTGTTGGCATTGGGTGGTTTGGGGGCGTGGTTTGGGGTGCGCCACTGGCAGCGCCGGGCCGCGGCGAATCGCATGCCGGAGGATCTTGGATCCTACTTCGGCCCGCTGCGGCGCGGCGTGGCGCTGGGATTCGTGGGTCCGGCGTTTCTGGTGTACGCAACCCTGGTGGTGGTGCCGGGGCTCGTGGCGTTTGCGTGGGCGTTCACGCATTGGGACGGACTCAGCGAGCGCAACTGGGCCGGGTGGTTCAATTTCAAGTGGCTGCTCTTCGAGAGTGACCTCTTCTGGGCGGCGCTGAAGAACAACGCCTTTCTCATGCTCGTGCCCGCTGCGATCGTGCTGCCGCTGGCGCTCACGCTGGCCTTTGTTCTGCATCGCGGAATCTGGGGCGCGAAATTCTTCCGCGCGGTTTTCCTGTTTCCGAATCTGCTCGGCGGCATCGCGGCGATTCTCTTGTGGATGAGCGCGTATGAGCCGCACGGCGGACTCGTGAATGCGGCGCTGTCCGGCCTCGGCGGACTGGTCGGGAGCGACACGCTTAAGGAGTTCGCCGGGTATCCGTGGCTTGCGCCGCGGAATCTATATTGGTCGCTGATTCCTATTTATATCTGGATGGCGTGCGGCTTCAATCTCGTGCTCTACCTTGCCGCGATGGAAGGCATCGATCCGGCCTTGTATGAAGCGGCGGAGATCGACGGGGCGTCGCCGGTGCGGCAGTTTTTTATGATCACCATTCCGATGATCTGGGAAGTGGTCGTGATCTCGGCAGTCTTCATTGTGATCGCCGGCCTGAACGCCTTTGAGATGATCTGGCTGCTGACGAATCAGGATCCGGATACGAATACGCACACGCTCGGCACGATGATGGTGACCTCCCTGTTCAAGGAGTTCCAGGTCGGCCGCGCGACCGCGATCGCGGTGGTGTTGTTTACGCTGGTCCTCGCCGGCAGTGCGGCGGTGATGCGGGGACTAAAACGGGAGAGCGTCGAATGAAACCCGCCTCAGCAATGCCAATGAGAAAGGAGCACCGGAAGACGCCGTCCGTATCCACATTTCTGATTCTAACCGCACTGGCGGGGTACACTGCCTGGGTTGTGTTTCCGATGGTGTGGGTCGCGTATTCCTCGCTGAAAGCGGATGCGGCGATCTTCCGGGATGCGTTTGCGCTGCCGCCGGTCGATGACCTCCGGACGGAGAACTATGCGCGAGCGTGGACCGAGGCGCGGTTTGGAGATTACTTTTTCAATAGTGTGCTGGTGACGGGAACGTCCGTGGCGCTCATCGTGATCCTCGGGGCGATGGCGGCGTATGCGTTGGCGCGTTTCCATCATCCGGCCGGCAAGGTGGTCTTTTGGTTGTTTCTCGCCGGGCTGATGATTCCGGCGCAACTGGCGGTGGTACCCCTCTTTTTCGAGATGCGGGCGCTTGGGTTGCTGAACTCGCGACTGGGATTGATTCTGGTCTACACGGCCAACGGGCTGCCGTTCGCGATCTTCATCCTCGCGGGCTTTTTCCGGTCGTTGCCGAGGACGCTATATGAAGCCGCGGTGATCGACGGTTGCGGCGAGTTCACGGCGTTCTGGCGCGTGCTGTTGCCGTTGGCGCGGCCCGGGCTCGTGACGGTCGCGATCTTTCAGTTCATCGGCGTGTGGAAGGAATACTTTTTCGCATTCATGCTGACCAGCGGTGACACCGCCGGAAGCGCGCGGACGCTGCCGCTCGGGCTCGCGAATCTGTCGATCACGGCGCAATACCGGTCGGACTACGGGTCGCTGTTTGCCGGTATTGTCCTGGTCACGCTGCCGATCCTACTCGTGTATCTTTTGCTGCAACGGCAGATCGTGAAAGGGATCGCCGCGGGTGCCTTGAAAGGCTGAGACGTTGGAAGAAAATTGGAAAATTGGGAAATCGCGGCGCTTCTTTTGGGTACTTTTCCTGCTGGCTCCGCGCCCTTCGCGTTTCAAGATCGGAAGGGCTTGGTTCCGAGCGCGGCGCCCGAGCTCACGCGTGGCCTCGGATCAGCTCGCGGGATCGGTCTGTTCGGCGCCGGAGGCTGGTTTTTCGACCGCGGCGAGAATGCGTTTAGCGGCATCAACGTTCTCCGCGTCGACCATGACACGAATGCCTTCGCCGGCAAAGTTCACGGCGGATTGCGCCGTCAGTTCTTCCGGAACATATGCGGTGATCCCGCTTCCTTCCAGCAGTGTCTTGATCAACATGGCCTCGGCGGGGTTGGGGCAAGTGGCGACGGTGTTCATCTTGGAAACTAAGGCGGATTTGGCGAAATGGCGAGGATGGCCGCTCGTTTATTCTCACTGGGTGATCGCAGAAATACGTCCACAGATTTTCAAAATTAAAGAAATTAACGAACCCTCGCCTCCTCCGTAATCTTCTTAATCCCATAATCTGTGGATAAACGCGAGGCAGGCGCGCATCGGAATTGAACAGAAAGTAATAAAGAAAACGAAGGTGTGCGCCCGAAAGATGGGATCTTCGTTTCCTCCGTTATCGTCTGTTCATTCTTCTGTGCTCACCGGAACCAGCGAAGAACCGAATCTGTGGCTTCAAATCTGATCTCAGAGGTTCAGTCCGGGCGGGATAGATGAGCGGAGATC
>Ga0163150_10004396_pt1 | contig 18899 bp, 19 predicted proteins | sample OliLakLV19P2IB_FD_148628 | JGI IMG/M metagenome (GOLD analysis project Ga0163150, IMG submission 148628) | Freshwater microbial mat bacterial communities from Lake Vanda, McMurdo Dry Valleys, Antarctica - Oligotrophic Lake LV.19.P2.IB | ecosystem: Environmental > Aquatic > Freshwater > Lake >...
CCATAGCCGCCTCGGGCTCCCCCACCGCCTCCGAAGCCGCCACCACCTCCGCCATGAAAGCCGCCGCCGCCGCCGCCGAATCCGCGGCCCCAAGCGAGTTGGGCCGATGCAATCGTAAGCAGAAGGGCGAATGTGAACTTTAAGTATCGTTTCATGGCTTGGTTCTCCTTCGGTATTCGCCGCCTCGCTTGCGAGGCGTTTTGCCGATGCAGCTCGTGTTGCAACGACTCAGATGGAACGGGTGATGGCTTGGAACCGCGGAGCGCCCCGCGAGCGGGGCGGCTAACGGCGTGCGTATTCTTGGTTGTGCGCTCCGCTCGAGGGCTTTCCTATTTTCTCCGCAGTACGATTTCCTCGGTGTCCGGCAGGTTCGCGCCTTCTGCCGAGCGCAATACCGATTTCCACACAAAGGCGTTGTCCAATCGGACCATCATATTTACGGCCGTCGTGCGCACGCCATCGGGCGTGACGCCGGCGAACTCGATCGTCCAACCGTGCTTGCGCGGCAGCCAGATGCCGATGGCATGGCCGCCATCGGAATTAAACATCCACGATGTGATCCGCTCGTGCTGGGGATCCCAACCGATGATCTCACGGGCCGACTCGTCGGTTTTGTCTCCCTCGCGGTACGTGTGCGTCACTTCGATGAAGTTCTTGTTGGCGATCCAATGGCAAGTGATTTCGACTTTCGCGCCGTCCTTCTCGAATTCCCACGTGCCTACGAGCCAGTCGAGTTTTTTCAAATGGCCCTGGCTGGCCGGCAACTCGATGCGCATGTCGCGCACGCTGGCCAAGAGCCATTTGCCCTCGCGCTTGACGTGGACGGCCGTGTAGCGACTGGCGGCGGGCGGACCGGGCGGCGCGGGATCGAGCGATGTGCGACCATCTTCTATGGCCGTGTTGGGGTCCAACAGGTGAATGTCGTCGATTTCAATCTTGATCTTTTCGCCAGGATTGGCGGCGAAGAACTCCGCGTAGGACTTGGCGATGGACTCGCGTCCGCGCACTCGCTGGCCGCTCTCGTCGACATAGTCTCCGTCGGCCGTCCAAAGGTTTGCTACAGCCTTGGCATCGCCGCGATCGAAGGCGTCGGTGAAGGCCTGCGCGCTGTCGCGGATTGCTTTCTCGGCCGCTTGGGCGTCGGATGCGACCGTTGGCGTCGCAGTCGTTGTTGTCGCAGCCGTGGTTGCCTTTGTCGGCGCGGTTTTTTCGGCCGCTTTACGAGGCGCTTGAGCAAACGCATTCAAAGCGACGATTTGGATGGGATTCGCGATTAGTCCGATGGCCAGCAGCACGGTCACGGTGAGCAGCATTCGCATGGGAGGCGCCCTCGATACAGGTGTTACAAAGCGGCCAAGCGTCAACGACCAACGGCCCTCTAAACGTAGCATACCGCTTGGGAAAGCTCTGGCGAGCCCCGCGAATTGGGCATTTTCTCCGTAATTCCTGGTATTTTGAGATCGTTCAAGCCGCTGTTAGACTCGGGGCCTTCCGGGGAGGGATGGGAAGCAATTGGCGTCGTCGGACCGAGCAATCTTGCCGTTCGTACATTCAGATTCCGCGGATCAAAATCGGTCGGGAGAACTGGCACCCGTGACTTGGACGCAAGTTTACGACCCGTTTGGTTCGCTGCTGGCGTCGACACTGCTGGCCGCGTCGCCCATCGTCGTGCTGTTGGGGTTGCTCGTGGTCGGCGTCGCGGCGCAGCGCGCGGCGTTTGCGGGCATCGTGACGGCGTTGTTGGTCGCGACGCTGGGATTCGGCATGCCGACCCGGTTGGCACTGGCGGCGGCCGGATACGGCGCATGCTTTGGTTTGCTGCCCATTGGATGGATCGTTGTCGCGGCCGTGTTCATGTACCAGTTGACGGTCGTTTCGGGGCAGTTCGACGTGGTGAAGCGATCGGTCGCCGCGATCTCGCCCGATCAACGGCTGCAAGCGCTGTTGATTGCCTTCTCGTTTGGTGCGTTCTTGGAAGGGGCGGCCGGCTTTGGTACGCCGGTGGCCATTTCGGCGGCGCTCTTGATCGGGTTGGGCTTCAAGCCGCTCTACGCCGCGGGATTGGCGTTATTGGCCAACACGTCGCCGGTGGCTTTTGGCGCGTTGGGTACGCCGATCATCACGCTCGCCCGTTTGTCGGGCATCGACGAAATGGCGCTGTCGCAGATGGCGGGCCGCCAGTTGCCGCTGTTCTCGCTGATCGTGCCAGCCTGGCTGGTGGCCACGATGTCGGGCTTCAAAGGTGTGCGGCAGTGTTGGCCGGCGATTGTCGTCAGTGGAGGAAGTTTCGCGACGTTGCAATTCGCCGCGGCGAATTTTCATGGCCCCGCGTTGGTCGACGTCATCGGTGGATTGGGTTCGCTCGTTTGCACGACGGTCTTCCTCAGATTCTGGCAGCCAAAAGAGATCTGGCGATTTCCCGGACAAGAGCCGCCGCCGATTGACCATCGCCCGCTCACTCGCGGTCACATGGCTTATGCCTGGATGCCGTGGGCGATACTTTCGGCGATGGCGTTCTTGTGGGGCTGGCCGCCGGTGAAGGTTGCGTTGGATGGCGGCCCGCCAGATGAGCCCAATATTCTGGCGGGCATTAGTAAGGTTTCGTTCGAGGTGCCGTGGCTGCACAACTCGGTTTATCGGACCGCTCCGGTCGCGGCAGTGGTTGAGGGCGCGGATCGTGCGGCGATTCCTGAACCGGCGAAGTACGACTTGAATTGGCTCTCGGCGACGGGAACGGGGATCTTCTTGGCCGCCGTGTTGTCGGCCTGCTGGTTGCGAATTGCGCCGGGCATGTTCGTTCGCCAATTCGCGATGACGATTTGGCGAATGCGGCTAGCGCTGGCTACGATCGCTTGCATGTTGGCGCTGGCCTTCACGACCAAGTACAGCGGCGTCGACGCGACGTTGGGGCTGGCCTTCACGCGGACCGGTTGGTTCTATCCGTTTTTTGCGCCGCTGCTGGGTTGGCTAGGCGTGGCGCTGACGGGCTCCGACACGTCATCCAATGCGTTATTCGGCAGCTTGCAACGCATCACGGCCGAACAGCTCGGGCTGAACCCCGTGCTCATCGTGGCGTCGAACAGCACGGGGGGCGTCATGGGCAAGATGATCGACGCCCAGAGCATCGTCGTGGCCGCGGTCGCGACGGGGCAAGACGGCAACGAAGGGCAGATCCTGCGGTTCGTGTTTCTGCACAGTGTGGCGCTGGCCTGCCTGGTGGGACTGGTTACGCTGTTGCAGGCCTACGTCTTCCCGTGGATGATTCCAACGCCGTAGCCCTAAGCGAACGGAAGGTTTAATGGTGGTTCGTCCCTAATCGCCGCGAAGGGCGTGCTTGCGGCCCACCACGCCCTTCGCTGCGCTCAGGGACGTGCCACCCCGAAGTGAGCGAGGCGAGGAGCTGAGTCCTCTTCACGCTACTACGCCAGACTGCGCACGACACGGGCGGGGGCGCCTTCGGCCGAGACGCCCGCGGGCAGATCGCGGATGACGACTCCACGCGGGCCGACTCTTGTGCCGGCGCCGATCGTTCGATTCGGCCCGACGATGGCGCCCGCATCGAGGCATACGCCTCGGCAGACATGCACGGTGCCGGCCAGGTCGACGCCTGGCGCGAGATATACAAAGTCCTCGATAACGCAGTCGTGGGCGACCGTGGCATTGGGACTGACGATCACGTGGGCGCCGATCCGCACGCCCGGCTGAACTACGGCGCCGGCAAACAGGATCGATCCTTCACCAACCGAGGCCGAAGGAGGCACATAAGCCCTGGGATGAATGATCGTCACCCATTCGAGTGCCAGCCGCGCGACGACGGCTTCGCGCACTGCATTATCGATGATCGCAACGACCGCCGGCAGCGATGCATCGACGGCGCGATCGAGCGGTCCGACGAGGGGTACTCCCAGCACCGATTGCCCCCAACGGCTGGCATCGTCGACGTACACCGCTTCCACCACGAAGTCGGCCAGTTGAGCCGCACCGATCACGCTTTTGGCGAACCCGCTGTCGGCGAGCACGACAATCTTGCGAGTTCGGTTCATGCGATGTTTGCCGAGCAGTAGCCGACGCGGTTCGGGTGGCATCGATTCAGATGGAAACGGCGACGGCCCTGACGAGCGGAGCGCCTCGCGAGCGAGGCGGCTAATCGGTCCGCGACGTTCGTTACCGGCAAGCGCAGCCGCCCCAGAGGCGAAGCAACGGCGCGCCCGCTCCTGACGATTCGGTCAATTGACGATCCGGATAGTAGACCCAGTTGGCTTGCAGGGTTTGTTTGAGGTCTTCCATGTCCTCGGGCTTCACCGGCGGTATTTTTTTCAGGCGAGCTTGCTCCTTCTCGGCTTCTCCAAGTCCCGCGGCTTGGACCAGTCGGCCAAATCCGTTTGAGTCCTCCACATAGAACCAGAACGGAACGATCTTGCCATTGGAACTTCGCGCCGGCAGGCGGAACCGCATCAATCCGCCGAGTTCCGGGTATTCGATCGAGAGGTGCGGGTCGCGCACGTCCAAGCCTTCGAGCTCGGCCCGCTCGCCAATCTTCGGCAACTTGATTACCTGATATTCGCCGGGGGCGAGTGTTTTTACGTTCGTCCAAATCTCACCACCCGCACGTCGGAGCCGGAACTTGAACGGTGCATCGGTGATGTTCCATAATCGGCCGCCTTCGCCCAGGGGCAGGTTGCCCGTCCCCTCTTGCGCCAGGGCGCAGCAGGGAGCAAACGCGAGCCCGAGCGCAATGGCTGCTGTGGTTTTTGTGAGACACGCACGGACGGTTAGTTGATTGAATGGCATTTGAGAGTTCCTCGATTGTGAGAACGCATGGTCGGGCATCGTCTGGTGAAACATCTCGTAACCTACGGCCTGCTTTGTGGCCGCAGGGGGACGCACGGCGCAACGAGGCCGAAGACTCTACGGCACGTCCGTTCCAGAAAGTATAGTTGCCCGATCGGGGCATGCGGCGGAAAGACCGTCGATCAGCCCTGAATCTTCTTCAGGGCCGCGGCCGCCGCCTCGCGAACGGCGGGAGAAGGGTCGTTCAGGGCGTTCTTCAGTGCTGGCACGGCGTCGCGGGCTCCGACCCCGATATCGCCCAGCGCTGCGGCCGCTTCGACCTTGCCCAGCTCGGACTCGACCTCAGATAAGGCGGACGATAGCAACGGTATTGCCATCTTTACCGTTTGTACGTCGCCGGGCTGAATGCGCAGCAGGGCCCACACGCTGACCAGTTGCAGGAAGCGGTCTTTGGACGTGAGGTTCTTTGTAATCGCGGGCACCGCGGCCTTAGCGCCCGGGCCGATTTTTCCGAGGGCATAAGCGGCCGTAACTTGGGCCTGCGCATCGGCACCTTTGATCATCTCTTGGATCAGCGCGGGCACAGCGGGCGCACTGCCTGGACCGATCGCGGCCAGGGCGAATAACACCTCGTCGCGAGTTGCGGCATCCGCGCCCCGCAACATCGCTTCCAGATCGGGCACGGCCGCTTTTGCTTCGGGCCCCATGATCGTCAGGATTCGCAGGGCCCGCTCGCGTGACTTGGGATCTTTGAGTCGCTGGACGACGCGCGGCACGGCCTTCGCCCCCAGCGAAGCCAGCGCCGTATACACGTTGCCCTGTACGGTGGGATCGGGATCTTCCATTGCAGCCACGAGCGCCGGAGCAACTGCCTGGTCGCCGGCGCCAAGTTCGAATAGCCCACGCGCTGCCGCACGGCGCACGTTCGCGTCGTTCGATTTGAGGCCCGTGATGAGCCGCTCGACGGCGACGCGCACCAGTCCCTCATCCATGGGCTTGATCTTGGCCGCGGCCCAGGGAGCCAATACTTGCAGGAAGGGATCCGTTTCGGCGCCTGCTTTCGCGAGTGCTGGCAGACTTTCGACTGCGCCGATCTTCGCCAATGCGTACACCGCCCCATAGCGGACTCCACCGTGCTCGTCGGAAAGCGCTTTGATGATGTCTGACGCCGCCGATTTCGCGTCGGGACCGATTTCGCCAAGCGTGATCACGGCCTGCATGCGTACTTCGGGGTCCTTGTCGCTCAGTAACTTCACCAGCGCCGGCACGGCTGCCTTGCCTTTGGGTCCCATTTCAGCCAGCACCAGGCAGGCCCAGTAGCGGCCACCAGGGTACGATAGCGCCTCGATCAGCGTGGGCATGGCGTCGGCGCCAACTTCGGCGAGGCTTTGGAGCGCCGGCATGACGACCGAGGGATCGGCGTCGTCCAGAACTTTGGCCAATAGCGGCAGCACGACCTTCGGTCCCGGACGCAGCCGTTGCAACGCGGCAATGGCGGCCCGCCGCACGCGCGCATCGCTATCCGTCACGCGGGTCACGAGAGCCTCGACGGCCTGGGGACTCTTGCTGCCAAGAAAGCCAATCGCCTGCGCCGCTTGAGCTCGGACCAGCGCGTTCTCGTCGGTCAATGCTTTGACCAGCGCGGGCGCTGCCTCGACCGCAGCGGGGCCAATCGCGCCCAGCGCGCGGGCGGCATGCCAGCGCAAGTCGGCATCGGCGCCAGTGAGCGCAGTCAAGAGTTGGGGCACCGCGGCTTTGGCCTGTGTGCCGAACTCGGCCAGTTCGTCGGCTGCCCGCAGGCGTTCATTCTTGTCTGGCGCGGTAAGCGTCGCGGCTAGCCGTTTCACGTCTTGCTCTTGCGCGTGCAGAGCGCGCGCTGAGACTAATCCAAGACAAAACACTACCGCGTATGTCGAAACTCGCATGTCGAATCTCCGAATGTCGTTCACGTGCGCTCCTAAGCCCCGGCGCCCACTGGAAAGCGGGCTTCGTACTCGAGGCTATCGATGAACTTCTTAGCGGCGATAAAATCGCCCGACTTGTAGCTGTTGATATTCTTCTTGAGCGCCGCTTGCAGAACCTCGGCCGACTTTTGCACTTTGAGGTAGATGTCCGGCGCGGCTGTGCCGGACGCACGCTCAACGAACAGTTGATTCAACGGTTCGATCAGCGCGGTGTACTGCGGGTCGCGCAGAATGAGCGGCCAATCGATGCTGCCCGTCAGTCGGTCGAGTTGGGCCGAAGTCAGCGGCCGAGGCGCAGCCTGCCGGGCCATGCGAAAAGCGTCTTCATTCGAGAGCCGTGGCGATTGTTCGGCTGCACGAGCTTCTTTGTTGATTCGCCGCATCTCGAAATAGTTCTGCGTGTACTTGAGACGGTTGTCGAGATCTTGGGATCGCGCGTCTGTGTAGTTCTTGGCCGCCTCGGAGGTCCGCAGGTTGTAGTCGCCCGCAGATCGGACGACATCGGCCATCCCTCGGGCGTAGCCCTCGCCTGCGGTCGAGGAGTGGTAGGAGGCGCCATACGGTGCATATCCGCCGCCACCGTAGTAGCCCTGTCCTTGGACAATCGCCCCGCACGCGACGCAAACGGCCAAGAGTCCCAACGCCAAGACTTTCATAGCACTCGCCTCCTAACGATCGGTAAATCCGCCTCCGAAATCTACCTCATCGTAACCGTTTCTGCGGGCAAGTCCATGCATGGGAAGTCGGACTTTTTCGCGAGGAAACCAGCACCGCACAAAACCGTTTACTTGGTCCAATAATCGAAGACGACCACTTTCTCGCGGCGGTCTTTGACAAGCTTGACGTATTCCAGGTGCGCCGGATGCACGAGATAAGCGTCGCGACCCTTCTCGTCGCGGAAGCTGACGACAAAGCAGTGAGTCAGCCCCTCGGACTTCCCTTCGGGACTCACGTTCGTGCCGTGCTCGAAGCCAACGACCGTGTCGATCTTCTTGGGCAGCGCGGCAAAGGCATCGATGACCTCTTGCACTTGTTGCGGCTTCAGCTCGTCCTTGAACTTGTAGAGCACGATGTGCCGCAGCGTCTTGGCCGTCTTCTCTTCGGCCGTGGCTTCTGTTGTTTTCAGGAACGTCATAGCGAGTCCTAATGAACCGAAGATTGACAATAACAAGATCCCAAGTCGCATGTCGGTCTCCTTCTGCAAGAGTGTGATCCAAGGATAGCGTACCCGAAGAATCGGCCCGAGACACCCCGTCAATTGGCACGTTCTGCGGAATGTAGGACGTGGCATTCGATCGCAAACCATTTCCTCTATCAGTCCCAATTCCGAAGTGCGGCTTAGGTCGGCCATAGCACATGCTTCCGTCGGCAATTACCATGAAAGTTGTCGGTGGTGGTTCGCTTCCCGCGGTCAGAAGGTTGCGGAGTTCAGCATGTTCAAGCGTCTATCTTCGATGTGGCTGGCAATAGTGGCTATTTACTCGGTCACAATAGCATGTGCTGAACTAATGGCAGTGGCTGCCGAAGCTCCTTTCACGCTCCAGCAGATTCTCAGCGCTCCGTTTCCTAGTGCAATGGTTGCCGCACCGGCTGGATCAAAGGTGGCCTGGGTGCAGAACGCTCGCGGCCTGCGAAATATCTGGGTTGCGACTGCAACCAAGTCCGGCGCGACCGAAGCGCCAGCGCGGCAAATCACGCATTACTCGCAGGATGACGGCGTCGAGTTGGGCGAGTTGGCTTGGACTCCCGATGCCCGTTCGATCGTTTTCGTTCGTGGCGGCGTGGCGAATAATCCTGGCGAGCATCCTAATCCCAGTAGCAATCCGGCCGGCGCGGAACAATCGCTGTGGATCGTTTCGGCCGAAGGGGGCGAGCCGCGGAAGCTGGCCCCGGGCAACGCGCCGGACGTCTCGCCGCGTGGCGATCGCGTCGCGTACTTGAATAAAGGTCAGATTTGGGTCGCTTCGCTCGAAGGGAGCCCTGATCCGCACCAGCTCGTGCGGACGCGCGGACGTTGCGATTCGCTGCGCTGGTCGCCCGACGGCGGACTGTTGGCCTTCGTCTGCACGCGGACTGACCACAGCTTCATCGGCCTGTACGACGCGGCCCAGCATCAGATCCGCTGGCTCGACGCAAGCGTCGACCGCGACGGGCATCCCTGCTGGTCGCCCGACGGCAAGCGGATCGCGTTCGTGAGGATTCCAGCGTCCAAGCTGTTGTTTACCTTTGGTCCGCACCGCGCGGCCCAACCTTGGTCGATCCGTGTGGCGAATGTCTCTAACGGGGCTGGCCGCGAGGTTTGGAAGGCGGCCGAAGAAGCCGGCAGTGTGTTTCAATCGCTGGCGGCGGAGAGCCAGCTCCTTTGGATGGCTGACGGCAAGTTGATCTTTCCTTGGGAACGCGACGGTTGGATTCACCTGTATGTCACGCCCGTCGACGTCGCGGCGGGCCAGGCGGCCATGCCGGCGCGCCTGCTGACGCCGGGTGATTTCGAGGTCGAGTACGCCGCGCTTTCGACCGATCGGAAGACGGTTTTGTTCAACTCGAACCAGGATGACATCGATCGACGTCATCTGTGGAGTGTGACGACCGACGCCGCAGCGCCGACGCAGTTGACCAGCGGCGCTGGCATCGAGTGGTCGCCAACGATTCTGAGCAACGGCGACATCACACACTTCCGTTCCGATGGGCGGCGGCCTGCGCACGCGGCAATTCTTGCGGCGGGACAGGCTCGCGAGCTGGCGCCGCAGTCCACGCCGCGCGACTTTCCTGAAAGCCAACTGGTCGAGCCACAATCGGTGATCTTTCCGGCCGCCGATGGGCTGAAGATTCACGGGCAGTTGTTCGTGCCGCATGGTGTTGCTGAGGGGCCATTGAAGGACGGCAAGCGGGTGCCCGCAGTGCTGTTCTTCCACGGTGGGTCGCGGCGGCAGATGCTTTTGGGCTGGCACTACCGCGACTACTACCACAACGCCTACGCCATGAATCAATACCTGGCCAGCCGCGGCTACGTGGTACTGAGCGTGAATTATCGCAGCGGCACGGGCTACGGACTGGAGTTTCGTGAAGCCGAAAACTACGGCGCGCATGGCGCGAGCGAGTTCAACGACGTGCTGGGCGCGGGCCTGTACTTGCAGAGCCTGGCCTACGTTGACCCACAGCGGATCGGCCTCTGGGGCGGCTCCTACGGCGGCTATCTCACGGCGATGGGACTTGCCCGGGCCAGCCACTTGTTCGCGGCTGGCGTCGATCTGCACGGCGTTCACGATTGGAACGTGGTGATTCGCAACTTCGCGCCGACGTACGATCCCAAGGTCGACCAGGATCTGGCGCGGCGGGCGTTTGAGTCGTCGCCGATGGCGTCGATCGCCTCATGGCGCTCGCCCGTGCTCGTGGTCCACGGCGACGACGATCGCAACGTGCCCTTCAGCGAGACGGTGACGCTGGTCGAGGCCTTGCGCAAGCAACAGGTGCCGGTCGAGCAGCTCATCTTTCCGGATGAGATTCATGGCTTCTTGATACATGAGCATTGGCTCAAGACCTATCGTGTGGCCGCGGAGTTTTTTGAACGGCGGTTGGGGGCGAAATAAGGTTGGCAAGGTTTGGGAGCCTTTCACCGCAAGCGACGGAGCGGTCGAGGTGGGGAGTATGTCTTGCCATCGGCAACGCATCGACGTAGCATTGAGCAATGCTGACGGTACTGCGCAACGGACTTTAGCGCATCTTTTTCTACGCGGAAGATGGCGGCGAACCGGCACATATTCACGTCGAACGCGATGACCTTCAGGCCAAGTTTTGGCTGCAGCCGGTTTGCCTCGAGTGGAGTACCGGATTCCGAGCCAAAGAGGTCAACACGCTTCAATCACTGATCGAGCGCCACCAGCACGATTTGTTGGAGAGTTGGAATGAGTTCTTCGGAAGTTGATCGTCAATCACTCGCGGCAACGGATGTCCGCCTGACGGACGACTCGCTGTGCGTTGAGTTGTCCGATGGACGCACGATCTCGGCGCCGCTGGTTTGGTATCCGCGGCTGTCGCGTGCCACTCCGCGCGAGCGTAAGCATTGGCGATTGATCGGTCGCGGTTTGGGCGTCCATTGGCCGGACCTCGATGAGGACGTGAGCGTGGCGAATCTCTTGGCAGGCAAGCGTTCTGGCGAGAGCCAACAATCCTTCGAGCGGTGGCTGGCGGGTCGGTCGAAAAAGACGTCGCGCCCTCGCCGGGCAAAAACGTAGCATGACAATTGGATGATGCATGACAACGATCGAAGACATTAAGGACGCTGTCAAGCGACTCACCCCCGAGCAGTTGATCGAGTTTCGCGAGTGGTTCACGGAGTTCGACGCGGATTTGTGGGATCGCCAGATGGACCGGGATGCGGCGTCGGGCAAGTTAGACGCGCTGACTGAAGTGGCGCTCGCCGAGCATCGTGCCGGCTTATCGCGGGATATGTCTTCGGAGGGGCCATGACGTCGCAAATTGACGACCAGTTGACGCCCAAGGAGCGCGCTGTGCTGGCGATGTATTGCTCACGCGAAGCGACTGGCGTGGGTCGCGCCGTACGCCTCAGTGTCCAATACGCACTGGGAGCGGCCGTTTTCGTTTATGCGTCCATCGCCTACGACGAGCCCCTATTTGTGCTGGCGGTTTATGGCATTCTTATCGTATTCATGACGCTACGGCTGGTTCGCGCTCAAAAGATTGCAGGAGTCATGCCTGCGATCATCGAAAAATACGAAAATCGCATCGATTCCTTGCGAGGGGAACTTGCAAAGCGCGCCCCGTGACGCTTGTCGAGGCGGAATCTGGCGCCTGCCGTCCTGTTAAGGGCGACTTCCGATTGCGGTTTGCTTTATGACTCGTCGTCCGTTTCCGCTTTCATCATTGGTGTTCCCATGCGACTCCCCACGATCCGCGGCAGGATTGACCGACGCATACTGGTCAATTACCGAGTCGATCCGGACATCTTGGCGGCGCAATTGCCGGCTCCCTTTCGGTCCAAGCTGATTCACGGTCGCGACGGCGAAATCTACGGCATGGCAGGCATCTGTCTGATTCGGCTGGTGGGCGTGCGGCCGGCATGGTTGCCCTCGTGGCTGGGGATCTCCAGCGAGAACGCCGCCCATCGCGTGGCCGTTGTGTGGGACCAGGACGGGGCCGATAAGCGCGAAGTGTCCCGCGAGGGGGTCTACGTCCGTCGGCGCGATACGAATCTGTGGCTGAACACGTTGGTTGGGGGCCGGATCTTTCCAGGCGTTCATCATCGGGCTCGGTTTGCCGTCGCTGAAACGACCGACCGACTCCAAGTGGCCGTGACAAGCGACGACGGTCAGACGAACGTTTCCGTGCGCGGCCATCGCGTCGACAGCCTGCCGACAACTTCGATCTTTGGTTCACTCGGCGAGGCCTCGGCATTTTTCGAGGCCGGCTCGTTGGGCTACTCGGCGACCCACGACCTCGGGCGTTACGACGGACTGGAGCTTTGTTGCCACAACTGGCACGTCGAACCGCTGGAAGTGGACGAAGTCACGAGCAGCTATTTTGATGAAGCGTCGCTATTTCCGCCCGGCTCAATCGAATTGGACTGTGCGCTGCTGATGCGCGGCCTCGAGCACGAGTGGCACGGTCGACCCGATCTCTGCTGCGAGCCGGCGAGCGCAAACCGGAGCGTGCCCGATGCTGTGCTCAGCTCATTGCGGAGCACGACAAACGTCCCGATATAGCGGTCATCAAGTACCTTCCCAATCGTGCTCGAACGACTACGATAGGGACGATGTCGACGAGATTATCAGTCACCTTTGTCTGTACTTTGGTCGTCGCGGGCTGCAGCCGCGACGCAGGCACGCCCGGGCCAGGGCAGGCGGTAGCTCTGCATGCAAGTCCGACGGCTACTTCGTCTGGGCCAGCCACAGTCACCCCCCAGCGGGAACCTTCGGAATCGCCCGACGCACCCCTCTATCGAGGGCAGCCCTTGTCCAAGTGGTTGGTTGAGTTAAAGAGCGGCGACGCGAGTGTTCGCCTGAGTGCGGTCGAAGCGATCGGACAGTACAGTCCCAAGTCGCCGCAAGTTGTGCCGGCGCTGATTAAGGCGATTGAGGATGACGGTGCTCGCGTGCGCGGCGCGGCGATCGATCGGCTTGCCCGCTTTGGGCCGGCGTCGCGCGACGCAGTTCCTGCGCTGATTGTCGCCTTGAACGACACGGAGATTGACGTGCGGTGGAAAGCGGCCGAGGCATTGGGAGCGATCGGTCCGCCGGCCAAGTCGGCCGTGCCGGCGCTGGTGGGCGCGCTGGAGGACGAAGTACCGAACGTCCGCAGCCGTGCGGGCGAGGCGCTGTTGAAGATCGATCCGGCCGCGGCGAAACACGCCGGCGTTGAGTAAAATAGGTCGACGCAGCAAGGCAGGGGCAGCGCAAGCTTTTTGGTTGGTGTTCCGTGTGATGGCTTTGGTCGGAATGTCTTGCTTGGAGCTGTGACGCCCACCTCGTATAATTGAACAGCAAATACTCTTGAACCATGCTTTGTGCCTGAAGTCCCGTCTGTCCCAGGCTATTCGTCGGCATCCTTGGCCGAAGCCAAATGCCGATTCTTCGCGAGCTCATGCAGGTGCGTGACGATGACAGATCTCTTACAGCAAGCATTCGACGAAGCGTCGAGGCTTCCCCCTGCCGAACAAGAATTGCTGGCTTCTCGCCTGCTCGCCGAATTAGCAAGCGAGGACGACTTCGATCGCAGCATTCAAGGATCGGCCCACAAACTTGCGCGGCTGGCAGCCGAGGCACTGACTGAGAATCGAGCCGGACTGACAAAAGAGCTCGATCCGGACACGCTATGAAGTCGCGCACGACGCGGGGATTCCGTGAGCTTTTCGCGGCCCTCCCAGCCCGAGTTCAACGCCAAGCGCGACAGGCATATCACTTATTCCAGAACGATCTCGCTCATCCAGGACTGCGTTTCAAACAGGTCTACGCCACCCCGCCCACGTATTCCGCGCGGGTTGGAATTGGTTATCGAGCCGTGGCCACGCTCGAGGGTGACACGGCAGTTTGGTTCTGGATCGGATCATACACGGACTACGATGAGCTGCTGAAACATCTCTAGGCCTTTGCCAGAAAGGGCCGCGGGCATGAAATTCGCGCGTCGCGTCTACCTGATCGCCGGAGTCTACGGACTGCTGATTCTGCTGCCGCAGTATTTTCTCCGCGCGCGGATCGGCAACGATTTGCCGCCCGAGATTACGCACCCCGAGTTCTACTATGGCTTTGTGGGCGTAGCCGTGGCGTGGCAAGTGCTGTTTCTGATTCTGGCAACTGATCCTCGCCGCTTTCGGCCGATGATGATTCCGGCCGTGTTGGAGAAGGCGTCGTTCGGCATCGCGGTGGTCGTGCTCGTCGCGCAAGGGAAAACGGCGATGCCGATGCTCGCCGCCGCACTCGTGGACCTCACGTTCGGCGTGCTGTTCGTGTTGGCGTTCTTCAGAACTCGCAATAGTTAACGCACGGCAACCTATCGTCTCCTGCGGACCGCGCGCGTCGCATCGATCCCTCCGCTCTCGCCCATTGCAGCATCGACGGCGGCCGGACTAGTCGCCAATAACGTCACCGTGGCGCGTGCTTCGGCCGTATCGCCGGCCGTATCGGCAACAGGGGCCGAAAGGGCACTGGACGCGCTGGGTGTGGTCGCGGGCGAAGCAATGGGAGCAGTGCGTCGGACGGGCGTCACCGGCAAATTCACGGCCGCTAACAATTGTCCGCCGCGCGTGATGACAGCGGTCTTGCTCACTCCGTTGAAGTGATCGCCATTGCCGGGCACGACGCGGATCTCGTACTCGCCTGTGCGTATCCCATCGAGCACGTCAAACTGGTACTGTCCACGACCATTCGTTTTGGTCGTCGCCAGAACTTCGCCGCTGTCGGGCTCCACCAATTCGACCGTGACGCCACCCAATGATCGTTCGTTCCGGTCGATTCGCCCATCGCGATCGGTATCGACAAAGACGGTGCCCGCGATGTTCGCGCGGAAGAAGAACACGTCTTGCTGCAAGTTCGACAGATCGGTGTTGCGGCGAATGACGTCGGTCAGTGTGGTGTTCTCGATTTGGCTGAGAGCACGGCCAGAGAACGTGTTCTGATACCAGAAGCGGTCACCGTCGCGCAGCCGCTCGAACTGATCGGAAATGATCGCCTTCAACGTTGGTCCCACGCTAGCGCCGGGCACATGGTCTTCGGCCAGTGCGCCAACCCACAAGTCGACGTTGTCGACCGAGCCGTACAGTTGTTGCAGGTCCGACTGCAGGTCGGTATCTGACGTAATCCCAGCGAAGCCGGTCACTCGCGGCAGCCCGACCGATGCGCGCACTGTATTGTAATCGGCCAGACCGTGGTCGCGGCCACGCTGGATGTTCAGGCTGGCCAGGTCCAATCCGCCGGCGCCCGGAGGCCCAAACAAGAAGTTGCGGACACTGCCCACGATGTGGTTGTCTAGCTCCGACGAGGGATCGGACGCCAGGTACTTGAGTATCGGATCGATGCCGAACTCACTGACCACGGGCGGATTGAAGAACGCCTCGCTGAGCGGAATTTCCTCACCCACCTCGTCGCCTTGGTTGTCGAGGAATTCAACATCGTTTCCTAGCAGGCTGTGGCCAAAGCGGAACGCGGCCGTGGAGAACTCGTTGGAAATCCCGGGGTTCACCGTCGAATCGTATCCGGCGTAGGCATCCATTGCGCGGCGGCCCAGTACGTCGGGCAGCCATTGGTTGTAGGTGATGGACTGGATTTCGGCGATGACGATGGAGCGAGCTTTTTGAAAGATCTGCTCGTCCGTCAGTCTTCGATTGGAAGCGGCGATCCGACCGGCCCAGTAGTTGTGCTCGCGCACAAACAGCGTTTGCAGCGAGGTGAGCTCAACGTTCTCGTTACCGCGTGCGTCTCCAGTTGCGAACAATTGGTTATCGGGCACTCGATGCGCATCGTTAGCCATCTGCAACGTGCCGTTCGGGAAAGTTGCGGCATCGTTGAACGGTAGCAAGTTGCCTGCGCCGGTCTTCAGCTTTCCGCCCGTCAGCGTGCGCAGCGCAGTCGCAGTTTTGGCGTCTGAGCCGTAGATCATCGATCCGTCCAGAAACGCAGTGATCGTATTGACTTGCTCGCGCGGAATGACATCGCCTGTGACAGGATCGACCTTGCCAGTGGCAGGATCGAATGCCGAACGATTGAGTGGAATCGTTTGCGTTCCCGTATCGTCAGGATCGAATTGATCATCGCCGGTTGGAATTTTAACCGGAAAGGATTCGGCTGGATTGGCGTTGGGCGTGAGATCGAGGTCGTGGTCGATAAACTGACCCCAGGCATAAACCATCGCCGCGAGCATGCGGTCGCTGATGATGTCTTCGTCACCTTGGTCGACGACCGTGTTGCTGATCTCTCGCGCGCCAGGGCGATCACTACCGGCAGGAGTTGAGATTCCATCGCCGTAATCGGCCGGCGCCAGGCGAAGCAAATCGGCGCCGGCGCTCCCCCAGCCGGGATTCGCCACATTGTTGCCCGTGCCGTTGAAGCTGTAGCTCGACTGGGGGGCCTGGCTTACGAGGAGTCCTAAGGCATCGACTGCCAAAAGCGTGCGAGCTTCCAAGGGTTCGACAATTAGTGTGGTTCGCCTCTGCATGATGCACCTCCAGAAGTTCATCGAAAGGACAAGGGGCCCCTTGGAATCAAGCCGCCTGGCGTCCCAGCAGAGGCAAAAGCAGAGCGCGTCCGTGCGCTCGTCGTCGCGTCGATCAACGAGAATTTGCGGGCCGATTCTGGCCGGCAATCGTTCGAAATGGGCTGAATTCAGAGTCCCAGGAGATGTGGATGCCGCGATGCGTCGGTTCCGCGGAGGCGCAGGAAAACCTCCCGACACGCAACGCGCGACAGTCAATGGCTGCTTGAATAGCAACCTTAGAAGCGACCCGGCCCGTCGCCGCTACGAAGTTCTTTTCGTGTTCCGAAAGCACGCAATTCCTGCGCGCCGTGGCCTGACCGACCGGCCATAGCAAGTCAGACCGCACCAATTCATGGTGATAAAGCGGCTACCCAGATACTAGCGGCGTTTTCAACTGTGTAAAGAAAAATGCGCGCGAGGAAGAAAATAGAATCTCACGACCAACAGAATGCTAATACGTGAACATGCATCGAATCGGCAATACGTGTGGTTACACACGGCGCGGAAGTTAAACTTCTAGCACGCTGGCCAACTCGATCACTTTCGGGCTACGCATCGTCGCCCGGCCATTCCGCAATGGCTGCCATTAGTAAGGCTACGACACACAGCACGAAGGGCAGGCCGATCTGCACGAGCAAGCGTGAGCGGACCGGCAGACGCGACACCGGCCCTCGCATACCGACCCAAACCAAGAGCGGCGCCAACGGCACCAGCGCGTAGCTCGCCAGCGGTACGTCACTGTACGAGCTCGCTCGCCCGACAAACATCGCGCCACCTAGTATCACCGAGTACGATAGGGCTACGCCGTCGAGCGCGACCGTTCTTCCGCGGACCAGAGTGCAAGCGGTGATTCCCGCCAGCGCGCCCGCGCCGGCCCCGGCGATCTGCGCAAACCGCAGATTGCCACTCAGCCCCAAAACCGCGGCGCCACAGGCAAAAGAGGCCATCAGAATGGCAGGCAGTAACGGCCCGGTCAGCTCTTTCGCGATCGGGTCGAGCAAGCTCGCCAATAAGACTATGTAGACGGTCCAGCACACGACCTGAACGGTCCGCGAGGGATCGAGGTTTTCCCAGGTCGGCGTCAGCAGCCAACCCGCGAAAAGTGCGACAATCAGGTAGATTAATCCTCGCTCGATGGACGATACGCCGGCCGCCTGTGCGACCGGGCCCACGGCAAGGGTCATTAGCGCCACATACGGCAACCAGTGCCAGTTGACCTCGGGCGACCAAGGCCCCAGCGGCAGCAGCCAGTATCCGAGTGAGAAACCGCAGACGAGCGCGACGCTGGGCGCATACCTCCGCGCAGCGTCGCTCGGCAACAAATATCGCAGCGCGAAATACACCACGGCCGACGCGATCGCTGGCGCGGCGAAGCCGTACGCGATATCGGCGAGCGTGAATGGCATCGGGCTACTTGCCGACGCTGATGGCCAAGGCGACCTTCTTTTCGACCTTGTCCGGACCGAAGTTCATGCCGAAGTCGGTGCGATCGATGTCGAACTTCGATTCCAGCGAAAGACTATCCTTGGTCTTGGTAGACACCTTGGCTGGAAACGTGATGCTCTTCGTGACCTTTAGCAAGGTCAGGTCGCCAGTGATGTTCACCGTGCCGTCACCGGCCGGTTCGATGGCCGGTGATTTGAATGACGCACGCGGATACTGTCGGACGTCGAAGAAGTCGGGCGTCTTCAAGTGGTTGGTCAGTTTGTCGATCTCCGTGAATAGCGAACCCGTGTCGATGTCGACGCTGATCGACTTCAGCGAATCGCCATCGACGACTGCGGCGCCCGAGAACTCGGCAAAACCGCCTTTGCGGGGATCGGGTTTCTCCCCGACGTGCGTGCCCACGAACTCGATCTTTGCATTCTTCGGCGTAAGCGGCAACGCGCCAAGCGGCGCCTTCTCGGTCAGCGCCTTCTCGGTCAGCTTGGTCGACGCCGTTGGCTTGCCCGACCCTGGCTCCTTGGCACAGCCCGTGAATGCCAGGCCCAATACGACGAGAGAGCAGAACAATCGCACCATGACTCAATCCTTTCCCTGACTGAACGCCCGGCGTTTCCGCCTCGGCTGAGACTCCGTTGTTCGTCCGACTGCTTGCACGCAGCGGGCACCCCGCGTGGGCGCTCTCGGCAATTATCGCGATCTTGGTCGATTCGACAACGCCCCGACTTCGCAAGTCCGTCCCCCAAATCGGTCGCCCGCTGGGGGATTGGGCAAGGGGAGAGTCAAGAAAGCCAGCACAGGGTACGCCGGTCACTTGCAGATCTCGGCACTTGTAACAAACGATCAGCCAGTACGCTTTGGTGCCCATACAGGGCGATTGCGCCATGCTGGGTAATCTGCGATAACTACGGTCCTGCGGTGGAACCGTGTGGACGAAGCAGTTCGTCAGGTTGCGTCGCGTGCGGCAAGGAGACGCGCGATGGCTCGGAACGTGAC
>Ga0163150_10004397_pt1 | contig 18897 bp, 15 predicted proteins | sample OliLakLV19P2IB_FD_148628 | JGI IMG/M metagenome (GOLD analysis project Ga0163150, IMG submission 148628) | Freshwater microbial mat bacterial communities from Lake Vanda, McMurdo Dry Valleys, Antarctica - Oligotrophic Lake LV.19.P2.IB | ecosystem: Environmental > Aquatic > Freshwater > Lake >...
CAGATAAATATCGTCGATAAGTTTTTCACGGAGGAACATCGCGTTGATCGTCCCGCCGCCAACGAGCGCCACATCAGTAAATCCACGCTTCTCAAGCTGGGCCAAGAGCTCTTTCGCTCCAAGGTTCGTGTACTCAAGCACATCCGGCTGCTGTTCTAATCCCGGCGCCTGCGGATTGCGCGTGTATACAACAGTAAGGCGGCCTGGCAGGGGACGGCCGATGGTCTGATACGTCGTCATTCCCATAACCATCACCTTGCATTCCTTCGTCTTCTCGACAAAGAACTTTTTATCTTCCTTGCTCGTCCAGTCGGCAATGTGCGCCTTATCCTTCGCGATCTTTCCGTCGGCCGTTGTGGCCATTACGAGAGTTACTTTCATATAGCTAATAATACCAATAGGCCCTATAAATGTATAATTACCGAATTTACTAATTTACAAATCAAAGCTCAAGGTTTTAATTTCTAAAATTGACTCATTACATCTTGATTTGTAAATTCGGTAATTCGTAAATTGAACATCATCTTCCTCGTGCCTACAGCACTATCTTCAGCCCCGTAATCGGGCCCATCGGTTTATACTGGTCGGTTAGTTTCCTGATAATCTCCTCGACGAGCGACTCATCTTTCGCCTCGGCGCGAGCGAAATAATCAACCTGCGCCTCGAAGAATATTTCAGAATGATTATTTTCACGATCGATCAACTCCCACGCTCCCTGATAATGGATGTCATAAATGTGCGCGTTCGAAATCGAGTGCGTGTAAGTACCGGCCTTAAGGCCGAGTTTCGCGGCTAAGATATTTTGGAGCAGTGCGAAGCCGGCGACATCATGCGGACAGCCAAGCATCATATCGTTGCTGCGCACAATGTTGTGCATGTGGAGTTTATTGCCGATGATGTTCACCGTGAATACGAACGGGCAGGGGACGTTCTTCTTACTCGTTCCGCTCCCAAGTCCGTCATCAGACGGGTCCCACGTCATCACCACGCCATGCCGAGAGCCCGGTTCTTTTTCCAAGAGCCTGAGAAGATCACCAAGCTGGTCACGCCCGAAGTGATGGCGCCAGCGATACCCATAGGCAGCGGCGATTGTGCCGTCAGCCTCGGTAAAATCTTTCCAAATCGGCGTGAATTTATTTACAAAATCTTCCGGATTATTACTCCCAGTGATAAACCAGATCTGCTCCGCAACGAAAAGTTTAATCGGAATCTTACGGAGGGTGAGCATCGGGAAGCCCGCATCAATGCGAAACGTAATACCAGGAAGCGCCTTCGTTCGGTGCCCGGTACGCTCATTAAACTCCTCATAGCCGGTATTCATTATCTGCCGGAGCGCCTCGCGATACTGCTGATCGAACTGAGTCATTACTTCAATAATAAGGAAGTAATGACCGATATACAATCTAAATCAAATTAAACAACCGGAGCCGCTTCTCAATAATCGCTTTCATATCTTTGAGCGCCGGGGCCATAATCTTTGCCGGGGCGACCTCGTCAGGTTGTGACTTCAATCCTTCCTCGACGCCCTCGCGCCATGCGCGGCGAATCTCGGTGCTGATATGAATAACATTCATCCCTCCTTTGATAGCGGCGATAAAGTCTTCGTCTTGGATGCCACTACCGCCGTGAAGCACGAGGGGAATGCCGACCGCTTTTTTAATTTCAATAATCCTATCGATGAACAAGCGGGGATTCGGAGCGTCCTTAAACATACCGTGAATGTTGCCGACGGCGGGGGAGAACATATCCACGCCCGTCTCTTTAACAAATCGCACCGCCTCATCCACCTTCGTAATATCATTCTCAGTAACCGCGGCGCCCTTCGGAACTTCTTTTAATACTTCGGAGCCACTCCCGATATACCCCATCTCGCCCTCAACGATAACATTGGGGTTCTTTTTGTGGGCGTACTCAACGGCACCCTTTGTCTGCTCAATATTCTCATCAAGGGGAAGCTTGCCACCATCGAAGATGACCGCGTCAAAGCCCGCGTCCACCGCTTCCTTAATCTTCTCAAATGAATGCGTGTGGTCGGCGTTAAGGTAAATAGGGTAGTCGTGGTCTTCTCGCAGCTCTTTTACGAGCGCAACCGCCTCGTGAACACCGAGGAAGTCACGTTCGCCCTCGGAGAGACCGATAATCACCGGAATCTTCTCCGGCTCTGCCAACGAGAGCGTACTCGCAACTTCAAAAATAGCCTTCAATGTCACCGCATCTGAAATATTAAAGTGAGCAATTGCCACCCCCTTTTCTGCGGCTCGTTCGAGCGCCTGCCGTAAAGTCATCATATATAGACAGTATAGCGAATCACCTCCGTTTGACCAAAGCCCTCTTTACTGCTATCTTAGAGAAACGTTTGTTGAGCTACTGGAAGGCGTCACCCTTGTCTCCGGACAATGGCAAAGAACCCGCCTTCGCTCAAATTGTGGCGAAGAACCTGCCTGCAGGCAGGCCCGCCGCAGTATCAGTGTTTAATAATTAACAGGTTCTAGGATTATATGACTGAAAAAAAGAATCACATGACGCTTTCGACTCTTTTAAAGAGCGAGGCGGGCATTCTCAAGATAATAAAGGTAGGGGAGTTCGCGGAAGGCGCGCTCATTAAGAAGGGTAAGAAGGTAGCCTATTTCGACCTCGGCCAGCTCGGCACGGGCGTTGTTTACGGTATCGAATACCTCAATGGTTCCGAAATCATCAAGGCGCTTAAGGTTGGAGACAAGATCTCCGCGAAGGTTGTCGACACCGAAAACGAAGACGGCTATGTCGAACTCTCACTCACCGAGGCTGGACGCCAGAAGCTCTGGGCCGAGATTAAGGACATCCGCGACAAGAACGAACCGATCGTGGTTAAAATCACTGGCGCCAACTCGGGTGGTCTTATGACCGAGGTCGCTGGCATGAAGGCGTTCCTCCCAGTTTCACAGCTTTCTAACGACCACTATCCGCGCGTCACTGACGGCAACAAGGATCGCATCTTGGAAGAGCTCAAAAAGATGGTCGGCATGGACCTCAAGGTCAAGATCATCAACAACAATCAGAACCTCAACAAGCTCATCGTCTCTGAGCGCGAGATCGCCGATCAGGGCGTGAAAGAGCTGCTCAACAAGTACAAGGTGGGCGACGTTATCGACGGTATCATCAGCGGCGTCGCCGACTTCGGTGCGTTTATCAAGTTCGCTGACCAGCCGGCAATTGAGGGTCTCATCCACATCTCTGAGATAGACCACCGCCTCATCGAAAATCCGAAAGAAGTCTTGAAGATCAACGACGCAGTGAAGGCGAAGATCGTCGAGATTAAGGAGGGCCGTGTCAGTCTCTCACTTAAGGCGCTCAAGGCGAACCCATGGGACACGATCAGCGAGAAGTTTAAAGAAAGTCAGGAGACGATGGGCACTATCTCCCGCTTCAACCCGTTCGGCGCCTTCGTGGCACTTGAACACGACATCCAGGGTCTCATCCACGTCTCCGAATTCGGTGGCGTCGAGGAAATGAAGAAGGCTATTGAGCTCGGCAAGCAGTACCGCTTCCGCATTGAGAGCATGAAGCCAGCTGAGAAGCGCATCATCCTGAAGCTTGTTAAGTAATCGCGAAAAATGCGAATAAGGAGGTAATAATGCGAATGAGAAAAAGCGAAACGAAATCTTGTCAAATAACGTAATTTGTGATATCATCTAAACCAATATGCTAACACCACTTAAAAAGAAGCGAGTAATGAAGGAGCACCAGACCTCAGACAAAGATACCGGCTCGGTGCCAGTCCAGGTCTCACTTCTCACCCGCCGCATCGAGGAGCTCACGACCCACTTGCGCAAGAACAAGAAAGACAACCACTCCCGCCGCGGACTCCTTATGATGGTTGGTAAGCGCCGCCGCCTTCTCGCTTATTTCGAGAAGCACGATGAGAAGGGCTACCGCACGCTCGTAAAGAAGCTAGACCTCAAGAAGTAGTACTTAAGCGAAAACCCTCGCCGTCCGCGGGGGTTTTCGTATATATACGACGGTTTCAAGAAAATAATTATTATGATGCATAAAAACAGTGATCAGCGAGTCGGTATTTTCATCGACATCCAGAACCTCTATCACTCGAGCAAGAACCTCTATAACGCTCGGGTCAATTACAAGGAACTTATCAAAGCACTCGTCGGCGAGCGCAAACTTATCCGCGCGATGGCCTATGTCGTTAAAACAGAATCGATTATCGCCGCCACGAGCTCGACCGGCAAGAGCGAGAGTACCTTCTTCGACGCCCTCAAGCAGTCCGGTATCGAACTTCGCATGAAAGACATCCAGGTTTTCGCTGGTGGCGAAAAGAAGGCGGACTGGGACGTCGGGATGGCGATAGACGCGGTGAGGATGTCCGACTTCCTCGACGCAATAATCCTCATCAGTGGCGACGGAGACTTTGTTCCACTCGTCGAATACTTAAAGTGGGGAAAGGGCAGGCAGGTGGAGGTCGTCGCGTTTAGCCGCAGCACCAACGCCAAGCTTCGCGAGTCAGCAGATGAGTTCATCGCGATCGAAGACATCCCGAAGGTGCTCATGCGCAAGGGAAATGTGCGAAGGAGTGGTGGCGGTCGGCGAGATGATAGCTTTGGTGGGGCCGAATCGGTCGTTCCACAGTCAGAGGAGTAATTATAAATAAGTTCCAATTCCCAATATTCAATTTACCAATCAAATCTCAATATTCTAATGTTTAAAACATTAAATCTTGATTTGTAAATTCGTAAATTGAACATTCTAACATTAGAATAATAAATTCATGGATCTCAATCGAAAACAATTTAAGCTTGAATACGCCGGTCGCCCCCTCGTCTTTGAAGTATCGAACATCGCCGGCCAGACCAACGCGAGCGTCATGGCGACTTATAACGACTCAACCGTGCTCGCCACGGCAGTAATGAGCAAGCGCGACAAGGAGAATAGCTACTTCCCGCTCATGGTGGACTTCGAAGAGCGTTTTTATGCAGTCGGTAAGGTGCTCGGCAGCCGCTTCGTCCGCCGCGAAGGCAAGTCGTCTGAAGAAGCGGTGCTTTCGGGACGCGTTATCGACCGCACTATCCGCCCACTTTTTGACCAGCGCATGCGCCGTGAGGTGCAGGTAGTCGTAACTATTCTCTCACTCAACGAAGACGAAGACTTGGACTTTTTGGCGCTCAACGCCGCCTCGACTGCGCTCGCTATCAGTAACATCCCATGGAACGGTCCGGTTGGTGGCGTGAAAATAGTCCGCAAGAATGGCCAGCTCATGATCAACCCGAAGCACTCCGAAATTGCAGATGGCTTTGAATTCGCCGCTTTTGCCGCTGGCCCGAAGGGCCGCATCAACATGATTGAACTCGAAGGCTTTGAAGCTTCAGAGGCACAGGTCGCGGAAGGTTTCGTTGCCGCTCAGGCAGAGATAGACAAGCTCATCGCCTTCCAAGAGTCGATTGTTAAAGAAATCGGTGATGCGAAGATGGAGGTGAAGCTCGCCATGGACGACCCGAAACTCAAAGAGGCAATTGTCGCCTTTACCGCCGGCAAGTTCGATGATGTTATCTACCTGAAGGACCCGGTCGCTCGCGACAAGCAGGTGGAGACGATAGAAGCAGAGCTCGTGGCGCACCTTGTGACGCTCGGCTTTGAGCCGGCGCACATCAAAGGCGCCCACCACATTGTTGAAGAGATCATTGATGGAATCATCCACAAGAACGTCCTCGAAAAGGGGAAGCGCCCCGACGGCCGCGCAATCACCGACCTGCGTGACCTCTACGGAGAAGTCGGTCTTCTCAAGCGCACCCACGGCTCCGCACTCTTCGCCCGCGGCACGACCCAGGCGCTCGCCGTCGCCACTATCGCACCTCCAGGCCAGGAGCAAACCATCGAGACGATGAGCTTCTCCGGCAAGAAGCGTTTTATGCTCCACTACAACTTCCCGCAATACTCGGTTGGTGAAGTCGGTCCATTCCGCGGCGCGGGACGCCGCGAAATCGGTCACGGCGCGCTCGCTGAAAAGGCGATTAAGAACCTCTTCCCGAAAAAAGAGGTCTTCCCATACACCGTCCGCGTTGTTTCTGAAATTCTTTCTTCTAACGGCTCGTCTTCGATGGCGACCGTCTGCGCCGCGACTCTCGCGCTCATGGATGCCGGTGTGCCGATGCTCAAGCCGGCCGCAGGAATCGCAATGGGACTGATGGCCCGCTCGACTGGGGAGGGGGACAGTGAACAGATTGCTGACTACAAAGTGCTCACCGACCTCCAGGGATATGAGGACCACTACGGCGATATGGACTTCAAGGTTGCCGGTACGAAAGACGGCATCACCGCGATTCAGATGGATGTAAAAATAAAGGGACTCACGACCGAGATGCTCGGAACAGCCCTCAAGCAGGCTGCGGACGCCCGCTTCAAGATCTTAGACCTCATTACGAGCGTCCTTCCGGCTCCGCGAGCCGAGATTTCACCGCTCGCACCGCTCATCATGACGCTCCGCGTTGACCCAAGTCAGATTGGCTCGATTATCGGCCCCGGGGGCAAGGTTATTAACGGCATTATCGATGCGACCGGATGTATGGCTATTGATATCGATGACGACGGTCTCGTCTTCGTCTCCGGTAAGGATAAGGCGACGACTCAGGCGGCTTACAACGCCGTCGCGGCAATCGTGAAAGAGTACAAAATCGGTGAGATCGTTGAGGGACCAATTGTGAAGATCCTCGAGTTCGGCGCTATCGTTGATATCGGCGGCGGACGCGACGGCATGATTCACGTCAGCGAGCTCAAAGCGGGCTTCGTTAAGAAAGTAGAGGATGTCGTCAAGCTCGGTGATGTCGTTAAGGTGAAGATCATCAAGGCCGAGGGCGGCAAGATTGGTCTCTCACTAAAGGGGATGCAGCAATAGGGACGAATAAGTAACAAAAAACCGCCCCGACCTAGGTCGGGGCGGTTTTTTGTTACTCACAGGGTGCATGAGAAGAGTTCGCATATCGTGTTATGATAAACAAAAGTCCTTCCGGACACGTTTATCATTAACTTATTAGCAACTATGGAAATGAATCCGAATCAGCCGCAGGGTCAGACAAAGGTGCCGCCGCCGCCAACTCCTGAGGTTTCAGTCAGAACTATGGGTTCTGATATTAAGTCCATCTCGCAAGGCGAGATCAGCCCGACGCCCGAAGTGATCGCTCCGCGAGCCAATTTTAGCGCCCCATCGCAAAGCTTCGTTCCGGAGGCGACCGGTCAGATGCTCAGCGAAGAGGAAGCCGCCCCCCACCGGTCCCGCAAGGGGCTTTGGACAGTCATTATCCTCCTTATCGTCCTCGCCCTTATCGCAGTCGGATACTTCATCATTTACCCAATGATGAGCGCTCCGGTCGCCGTGCCGGTCGTTGAAACACCGCAGCCCGTACTGGCAGAACCGGTTCCGGTCGTCGCCTCCCACACTTCAGCTTTCAGCGGAGCCGCCATCGCGGTACCACAGGTCACCCTCAAGCTTAACCCGGTCAGCCGCGAAACGATTGTGCAGGGCCTCACTGATCAGCAGGGATTTATCGGCGAAGGGATGACTGAAGTGCTCCTGCAAGACGTCGCCGGCGGGCAACTCCCACTGCCGACCTTCTTGACGGCCTTGCTGCCTTCCTTCCTGGACTCCCAATCAGCCGGTACCTATGCGACCGACGACTTCACCGCCTATCTCTACAAGGATGCAAACGGCGTCTGGCCCGGTTACGTCATACCGCTTAAGGCCGAAGGAGCCGCCACTCTCGGGCAATGGCTCGCGAACCTTGAAAAGACCGACCTGGGTGCGTTCTTCGTCACCGCACCGGGAACACTGAGCGCGTTCAAGGATGGCAGCGTGAAGGGTCTCACGGACCGTTTTGCGACCGGTACCGCCGGCGGCGCCTCATTTAGCCACGCTGTGACCGCGACCGACCTGCACATTTCGACCTCGTACGAAGGATTGAAGGCGGCTCTCGGAGCACTTGGATATTAAGAACAAGTCGACTGCCAATAAAAATCCCCCGGAGTTTCGGGGGATTTTTATTGTGCTACTTCGGCACGCACTCGGTATTGGAACGCTTCGGCAAGATGCGATTTTTCGATTACGAGAGAAGCCTCAAGATCAGCGATGGTCCGGGCGGTCTTGAGGATTCGATAGTAGCCCCGAGCAGAGATGAACGCCTTATCAAACACCTGCTTTAAGAACTGCTCCGCTTCGGCGGTAAGACCCGCTATTTTTTCTATCTCTTTAGAGCTCAAATGGGCGTTGATGAGCGAGGCCTTTTTTGAAAGCGGCGCGTGCCGCTGATGCTGCATCTCACGGGCTTTCTTTATCTGCTGACGCATATGGTCACCGCTCTTTTCAGTCACCGCAGCCTTCCGCAATTGTTCGATTTTGACTCGCGGTACTGTTATCTGAAGATCGATGCGATCAAGTAGAGGACCGGATATCTTTTTCTGATAGCGCAATATCTCGCTCGCGGTGCAGGTGCATGCTTTTTCTTCATCGCCATAGTAGCCGCAGGGGCACGGGTTCATCGCCGAGACGAGCATGAAGTGGGCCGGGAAGGTGAGATTATTCTTTACACGCGTTACCGTCGCCTTGCCACTTTCGAGCGGCTGGCGGAGCGCCTCAAGAAGATCGCGGCGAAACTCGGGTATCTCATCAAGGAAGAGCACCCCGCGGTGAGCAAGACTGATCTCCCCGGGCTTCGGGTTCTGCCCGCCGCCGACAATGGAGGTGGGAGACGCGCTCTGGTGCGGCGACCGGAATGGCCGCCCGTGGATATAGGGCCGATCGGCGAGCAAGCCCGCGCAGCTGTAGATCTCGGTCATTTCAATGACCTCGTCGCGGCTCGCCTTCGGGAGCAAAGAGGCGAGCGCCTGCGCGAGCATCGTTTTCCCGGTGCCGGGAGGGCCTACCATAATAAGATTATGGCCGCCGGCAGCGGCGATCATCAGAGCCCGCTTGGCGCTCTCCTGGCCTTTAATATCATCGATATCTACGCCCTCGCGCGCCGTCTCCTCGATCTCAGTGCGCGGCTGGGCGGGGATAGCTTTGCGGCCCTCGAGGTGGGCGATGAGCTCTGACAAGCTGGCAACCGGGATAATCCTGACCCCATCAACCAGCGCCGCCTCTTTCGCGTTGGCCGCTGGCACAATAAGTTCCTCCATCCCCCTAGCAACCGCGAGCTTGGCAATGGTCAGAGCGCCGCTGACCGGCCGGACGGCGCCATCGAGCGAGAGTTCGCCGATGAATATCTTTTTAGACGGATCAAACTCGCGCATCTGGCCTGTTGCGAGCAGATAACCGATAGCGATTGGCAGGTCGTACTGCGAACCGGTCTTTTTTATATCCGCGGGCGCGAGATTGACCACGATCTTCCGATTCTCACGGCTGGGCGGCTTGATGCCGCTGTTTTTAATAGCCGCGTCAACCCGCTCTTTTGCTTCAGTGAGCGCTTTATCGGCAAGGCCCACAATCGTAAACGAATGGAGACCCACATGTACGTCGGTCTCCACCTCAATAAAGCGCGCCCTTACACCCTCCGGCTCGGCAGACAAGATTTTGGAGAAGCTAGTCATGTGAGTATTCGCGAACAATGCGAATTAGAGAGTTAATAATGCGAATGAAGATAAACAACTCAGATTCTTGATTCGCATTATTACCAAGAATTTATTCGCGTTATTTGCGATTACTCTTGCAGCTCTTACAGAGACGACTCTCCGGGTCAACATCAAGGAGTGCGGTCTCGATCTCATCCTTGCAGCTCTCACAAACGCCATAGGTTCCCGTCTCGATCTTCCCCAGAGCCGCAACGGTCGCCTCATGCCGCTCCTGAACAGCCTGCGCCATGCCGGCGTTGGCAGAGAACTCTTCCGCCTCATCCGCCTCGGCATCGAGGGCGTCTATCTCGTTGCCCATGTCAGTCGGCTTGCGCAGAGCCTCAAGTTCTTTCGCGAGCAACGTCTGTAATCCTTCTAATTTTTTCTTGTATTCCGCTTTCTTTATTGCATCAATCATACTTTAAAAATAGCAAAACAGAAGGGGTATGTAAACGAGGCTATTTGCCGAAAGGGTTCTCTGCTCCGCGAACCTCGAAGTGGAGGTGGCAACCAGTGGAACCGACCGTCTTACCTGTGTGGCCGATAGTGCCGATGGCGTCTCCGCGCGAGACGGTTGCTCCATCAGAAACCGACTCGCTCTGTAAGTGCGCGTAATAGGTCTGCGTTCCGTTATCGTGCTGGATGATAACGAGGTTGCCGTAACCGCCGTTCCAACCGATTTTACTTGAGCGAACGACACCCGGAGCGGCCGCGCGGACGGTAGTGCCACACTTGTTCGCGATATCAATACCATTGTTCCCGTGCAGCTGACCCCAGTTATAGCCGACGGTCGGGATTGCGTAGTAACCGGAATAGCTCGGCAGTTTTGAGACGGCCCGACCGGTCTTCGCGGGGCTCCCTACAAGTACTCCTCCGGGGATGACGAGCTGCTTGCCGACATCGAGCGCCCCATCGGTTGAGTTGAAATCAGCTATCTTCTGAGCGTCCACTCCGTATTTGCGCGCTATTGAAGAAAGCGTGTCACCGGAGGAGACGGTATACAGCGCGCCCTTGACCGGCAAGATGACGAGATCTTGGCCCTCCTGGATGGTCGTCTTAAGTCCCTTATTCGCTCCGTACAGGGTGTCCACGTTGATATCGAACTTCTTTGCTATACTAGAGAGCGTGTCACCGGAAACGACCTGATAGGTGATAAGCTCATCGCGATTTTGAGGAAGCGTTCCATAGAACGGACTCGCGGCATCATAGGCGATCGCCTCATCGAGGATAAAGAAGCCCGCCACTCCCTCCTGTCCGCTCTCGCCACTGAACACTTCCGGACTATCTCCAGCAAGAAGAGCGATAGCATCCTCTTCACTGGTCGCGGCAGCCTCTTCGTGATTATCTGGACCACCAAAAACCGCCTGTGATTGGGCGGGTTTAATAGAAAAAAGGTTGTTTAAAGTGATGCCGATGAGTACCAGAAAGACCGGGACGAAGATGGTCTTTGAGAAGAAAGAAGAGACGAAGACGCGGGTTGCATTCAGTTTTTTGGCTAGAGTATCAATAGGCTTTACTATAGCATGAGGGAGCCAGCCCGCCTAGAGTAAACCACCCGGCATCAAATAGGCTCAAATGTGGCTAAGAACCCTGATTTAAAGCGGTTTTCCACACCTTATACCCAATCCAAAATGAGCTCAAATAGCCTCAATAAAGCCCAGCAAGAAGCGGTAGATCACAAGGGCGGCCCCCTCCTTATGGCAGCCGGCGCTGGCAGCGGCAAAACTAAGGCCCTGACTAGCCGATTAAAGGCTTTAATCGAAGGCGGCGTGCGGCCGGAGGAGATTATCGCCATCACCTTCACTAATAAGGCCGCCGACCAGATGCGAGAGCGGGTTTTTGGCGTCGGCACCCCAAAGCCAAAAGGAAGTGGGCTCCCGACCCCCGGAACGCCCTTTATCGGCACCTTCCACGCCCTTGGCTGGCGCATCCTTAAGAAGGAGCTCGTCTATACGGGCCGCCGACCCGGTTTTAGTATCCTCGATGCAGACGACTCGCTCAGCGTCATCAAGAAGATCTGTAAGGCGATGGACATCCCAAAGGAGCAGTTCAAGCCGACGATGATCATGCGCGCCGTCTCCGACATGAAGAGCGAGCTGAGGAATCCGGAGAGCCTCGCGGACAGCAACGACACCTTTGACACTATTTTGCGCGAAGTCTATCTCCGCTACGAGAGCGAACTCCTAAAGAACAACGCGTTCGACTTCGACGACCTCATCACGAAGGTCGCGCTCATCTTCAGCAAGCAGCCGGACGTGCTTTTAAAATACCAGACGCTCTTCACCCACATACTCGTCGACGAATACCAAGACATTAACACCGCGCAGTATCGTTTCGTACAAATGCTCGCCGCCAAACATCAGAACATCAGCGTCGTCGGCGATGACGCGCAGGCTATCTATAGTTTCCGCGGCGCCGACTTCCGGAACTTCCTTAATTTTGACCGCGATTGGCCCAACGCGAAGATAGTAAAGCTTGAGCAGAACTATCGCTCCACGGGAACGATCATCACTGCGGCCAGCGCGCTCATTCAGAACAACAAAGTACAGCGGCCGAAAAAGCTCTGGACGGAAAATGAAGACGGCGACCCGATCACGCTCGTCGGCGCTGAAGACCCCGACACTGAAGGGGAGTGGATCGCCGGAGAGGTGCGCAAGATTTTTCGTAAAGATCCACACACCAGTATAGGAGTGCTCTACCGCACCAACGCGCAGTCGCGGCCCATTGAACAGTCGCTTATTTCAAACAATCTTCCCTACACAATCTTTGGCGGGCTGAAGTTCTATCAGCGCAAAGAGGTCAAAGACGTCATCGCCGGACTCAAGGTGGCACTCAATCCGGACGACACTATCAGTGGCGAACGGCTGCTCAAATCTTTCGGCAAGAGACTCGGCGGGCGCGTGCTTGAGGTGATGCGCGAAAGTCCTAAAAACCTAGGAATAATCGAACTTATTAACACCTTCCTCCGGGAATCAGGGTACTCGGAATTCCTCTCGGACAAGTTTACGAATCCGCAGGAGCGGCTCGAAAATATCGCCGAACTGGTGAACTTTGCGAGCCAATTTGAAACGCTCGAAGCTTTCTTGGAACGCGTCAGCCTGCTCGCTTCCGCGGATGAGCCTTCACACGAAGCGGGCGCGAACCGCTCCAACCCGGTGACGCTCATGACAATTCACATCGCCAAAGGGCTCGAGTTTACTCACGTTTTTATTGTGGGAGTGAATGAAGGGATCCTGCCGCACGAGAAATCCATGACGCGCGTCGAAGAAGTGGAAGAGGAGCGCCGGCTCATGTACGTCGCAATGACCCGGGCACGGACCAAGCTCTATATCTCATTCCACACGCACCCGTCACGCTTTCTCCATGAGATCCCGAACGACCTGCTGGAGTTCATCAGTCCAACCGGCATGATGCGCGGGCTACCCGACGAAGACGATATGTACCTCGAGCAGTAGCTCCCTATCAACGAATAACGAATCAGAACGCGAATAAACGAATGGATATAATCATTGATGCAAAGTTTGTCATCCTGAGCGCAGCGAAGGATCTAGATTCTTCCGAGTACGTCAGAATGACGCCGCTTTATTCGTTCATTCGTACCTAGTTCGTTATTCGTTGATAAAATTTTTATGCAAAAATCACTCGGTCAACACTTCCTCATTAACCAAAAGGCGATAGCAGATATCGTTAAGGCTGTTTCGGTCGCGCAAGGGGACGCGATTATCGAGATCGGCCCAGGAGAAGGCGCGATCACTAAGTCGCTTGCGACGCTTTGCGAAAAACACGGAGCGAAGCTTTTCGCGATTGAGAAAGACACGAAACTTGTCATCGCTATTCAAAATGAGATCCCAATGCTCGCGGGCAACGTAGAGCACGGCGATGCGCTCGAGCTACTGCCGGCGCTTGTAAAAAAGATTGGCAAGAAGAACTACAAAATCGTCGGCAACATCCCGTACTACATCACTGGTCATCTCCTGCGCGTCATTGGCGAACTGGAACAGAAGCCGGCCAAAACAGTGCTCATGATCCAGAAGGAGGTGGCGGAGCGGGTGAGCGCGCGCGCTCCCGGGATGAATCTACTCGCCGCCGCGACCCAGTACTGGGGAGAGCCATCCGTGCTTTTTACCCTCACGCCGAAGGATTTTAACCCTCCGCCGGAGGTTTCTTCAGCCGTTATCACCATCACTCCCCGAAAGCTAACGGCTGATAGCTTAAAGCTCGAAGCTTCTTCCTACTACGCTTTCATCCGAGCAGCCTTTAAACAGCCTCGAAAGGTGCTCATCAACAATCTCTCGAGCAGGTTCCCAGAGCTTTCTAAGAAGGAAATTGCTGATTTTATGCAGCAAAACGGTCTTCTGCCGACGAGCCGCCCCCAAGATCTGGACGTGCCGACCCTTGAAAGACTTGCCGGGCGCTTCGGTGGCCTTAAAAGTGTATGAATCTCTTTGTGGAGATTCACCCCGCCCTTGGCGGGGTTTTATTGAATCCATCTGTTTTTCCACCATCTCAATCCCGGAAGAGGATATGCACAGGGATTACTATAAATTTTCCTTTCATTGCCGCACAAAAAAGGATAGAATAAGAGGGAGTCGCCCAGCCGCGAATTTTTTCTGATACTCGCTACGCCTCGCTTCTTTTAATTGCTCCTTTCCTGGGGGAAAATGACGCCACTTATCAAAAAAACGCTCCTCGTTTCTCTCCTCGCTATTGGCGGTCTTATTGCGCTCGTCTTTGCCTTCGGCTCAGCTGATCCGCTCGAGCGCTCTATAGCCAAAAAGGCCCCGCTCCCACGCTTTGAATCGGTCGGCAGCCTTGCTGGGTACGGATCGATCACAAAATCAAACACAACGGCTGGCCTGGCTGAAAAGATCGCGGCCGAGATCATCGCCGAGAACCCTACAGGACCTCAAGCGACCGAAGGCGGGGAACGGATCGCGGCGCTCAACCCGGAAGAGCTTGTTCAAAGAGCGCTGTCAGAAACGTTCTCCGACTTGGACGTTGATGATCTTCGGCCAACAATCAAAACGAACGATCTTATCATCATTCAATCTTCCGAGGCACGCTTTGCGCAGGCTTATTTCAACAGCGTCAACGATATTTTCAAAAGATCATTCCCTGAAACTCTTGTCATCAACTGGGACCACCCTGAACAAACCGACACCCGCGCTTTTGTAACTGCCTTCGGGAAAACGGCGGACGACCTGTACAAGGTCGCTGTTCCTCAGCCGCTCGCCTCGCTCCATCGCGAACTTCTTTCGCTCGTCATTGCTCAGCGCAACGTCTTTGCACTGCTACAAGACTATCAAAACGACCCGGCGCAAGCCGCGCTCGCGATCGAGGCCGGCGATCGCTTCGGCCTTGAGATCGAAACGGTTTTCAACGCGATGGACTCCTATATTGTGAAAAATCATATCGTCTTAACCGGTTAAGCTATGAGAACTTTCCGCTTCTTCTTGGCCCTGCCCCTGCTCCTCGTCCTGCTTCTGCCCGCTGGCGTAATTCGTAAGCCCGGGGTTGCCATGGGAGCAGGCTTCGACGAGTGGAGCATAGAACAACCTTCGCCACTGCCAACACCGGCAGCCGGCGGCGGCACAACAACACCTGATAGTCAGGTCAGCGACGCGCTGGCCGGCACCGGCACCCAGGCCGAGGTTGGCTTCACCGACGGCGGCGTGCCGGGCGCTCCTTACAACGTATATGTCTCAGGCATGAACCGCAGGATAGTTGAGTCTCTCCGGCGCCCCAATGTTTCTACGGCCAAGTCAGCAGCCCGCGAAACCAAGCAGAGCCTTTTCGAATGGGCCCAAACGTTTGTCTTAGAGTCGCTCAAGAAGCGCATCTTGGACATGATGTCCGCGGAGATCGTGCAATGGGTCCAGGGCGGCGAGGAGCCCCGCTTTGTCACCGACTGGCAAGGCTTTCTCGAAGACGCGGGGGATATTGCCACCGCCGGCCTCGTGAAAGAACTGAACGCCGACTTTATCTGCGCGCCTTTTGCGCCAAAAATCCAGGCGATGTTCGCGCCCGAGATCGCGCCGCAATCCCAGTTCCGTAAAGACTCGACCTGCAGCCTCGACAATATCGTTGATAACATCAACACATTCCGGACTGACTTTTCCTCCGGCGGCTGGATAGGTTATCAGGAGGCGTGGGAACCGCAAAACAATATCTTCGGCGTATATCTGATGACGCAGCGGGAGAGAAACCGCCGGACGTTCCTTGCCGAGCGGGCAGCTCAGAATGATGCGCTCGCGGGCGGCGGCTTTCCCTCGCCCAAGGCTTGCCGAGAGGCGATCGGAGGCACCAGCACCGACCTTGATAAGGACGGCATTAAGGGCGACATCGCAGAATCGTGCAACATCGTGACGCCGGGCTCTGTGGTAGAGGAGCTTACCAAACGCGCCTTCACCGCCGACATCGATTTTGTCATTAACGCCAATCAGCTCTCTACCTACCTCGCCGCCATAGCCGACGCGGCCTTCAACCGCCTTATCCGCGACGGGGCATCGGGCTTGCGCGGTCTTTCAACGGAAAATGCGCCGGCGGGCGGGTCACTTGCCGAAGGCACAAACGGCTGCGGCGCGTTTCCAAGCGGATCTCCTCTGCGCGATGCCTGCGAAGGCTATGTTGTCTCCAATGACGGCAACTTTGTCGGCTCCCGGGATGATATTCTCGCCGATATAGCCAATGCCAGAATACAATATGTTATCGCCCGAACCGAAGTGGAGGGCTCGATAGCGATCTCCCGAAATCTTGTCACCACCCTCAAGGAGGCACGTTCGGGTTGCACCTCGCAGTCAGAGATAGACCAGGTAGAAGCGAAGATAGCCGAGCTCCTGACCAACATCATCGCTTTTAACACCATCATCAGCCAGTTGGACGCCGCTGTGGCAACGATCGCGGCGATCTCGCCAACCGATGGCTGGGCTGCCCTCACTCAAGCGGCAAATACGATCGGCAGCAATGGTGATATCAATGTCGCCACTGAAATTGCTCAGACCGCAGCCGGCCAGTATGACAATATGGCTACTGCTGCGGGCCTCATTACTGCTCGCGTAAACGCCTGCTCAGCACGATCACCACAATGACATTTTTAAGAAAGTTCGCCCAAAAACACCGGAGACTCTTAGCAATCGCCGCCCTCTCATTGGTTTTCTTAAGTGCCGGCGCGGTCCCTGCACAAGCCGCTTTTGACCTCAAGACAAGCAATGACTGTGGCTTCGGAGAAGTGTTTTGCGCGATCATTGTCGGCCTTGAGGACTTCGTCATCACCATATTCCTTTGGATCGGCAAGTTTTTCGCCTTCATTTTGGAGCTGGTCGTAAAAGGCACTATCTTTCTTATTAATTACGGCACAACGATGATCGCGAACCCGGCGGTCAAGGAGGGCTTCCGGGCGACTCTTGGACTCACCAATCTCATCTTTGTCATCGCCATCATCATCATCGCCTTTGCGACCATCTTACGATTCGAAAGCTACAGCATCAAAAAGATGCTCCCGAGGCTCATTATCGCGGCGCTTCTGGTGAACTTCAGCTTGCTTATTGCGGGCCTTCTCCTCGACGTCTCCAACGTATTTACTCACTACTTTCTCACTGGCGGCGTTGACTCTAGGGGCATTGCCGATGCGTTTGATCCCCAGAGTCTACTGGTTGCTCCAAACAATGCGGCGGGGGTAACGGATGCTGACCATGCGCCGAACTCGGTTTGGCTCGATGAAGGAGACCTCGCTGTTTTCCTGAAGGTGCTCCTGGCAATCGCGATAGCCATTATCATGACCGCTCTCATGGTCCTCGTTATGGCGTACGTGATGTTCATGGTACTCATACGTAATATTTGGATCGTCTTCCTCCTCATCGTAATGCCGCTCATTTGGGGCTTTTGGGTCCTGCCGTTCTTCCAGCAACACTGGTCCACCTGGTGGAAGCACTTTATCAAGTGGTGCATCTTCCTGCCGACGGTGGTCTTCTTCCTCTGGCTCGCCGTCAAGGTTGCCACCAACACTACGTTTGTTAAATCGTTCCAGAGCGAAACGCTCAACTTTAGCCAGACGGATAACAATCTACTTGGGGGGGAATTTCTCGCTACCTCGACTCCAGTAGACGACGGACAGCGCGATGGCAGTATTGAAAGCGAGAGCATCTTCTCTCTTATCATCAGAATGCTCATCGTCCTCGGCCTCATCTATGGCGGACTCCGGAGCGCCAAGGCGTTTGGCATGATCGGCTCAGCGGCAATGCTGGCCGGCGCCGGCTTCCTCGGCAAAGCAGCGGTGGGCGCGCTCAAGAGAGGTGGCAGCCTCGCCGTCACCGCGCCTCTGGCAGCGGGAGCGGCTGTTGGCGCGGCCATGACGGGCAAGTCAGCGAAGCTGTGGGGCGGCAAGTTCTTGGGCGTCAAGAATACTGGTCAAACATTGGCCCGCGGAACGGCGGCGGTACTTAGCGCACGCGGAGAACAGAAACGAGCATACACAGAAACCGATTTGGGCGACGGATATCCAGTCAGAGACTACAAGAATGTTTCGCGCACCAAGAAGGCGTTGACCGGTATAGGCAACTTATTCCGCCGTGGTGCTGGCCTTATTCCAGGCAGTAGACGTCTTGCGAATGTCTTGTCTGGAGCGGGGGACATGAGCGAAGAAGTCGAAGCTCACCGCAAGGCGAACTACTCGAACCTCAATGACGCGAATTTCAAAGCGCTCGCCGGTGGGCCTCCCCCCATAGGCGTAGTGGCTCAGGCCGCGATGGTCGCCGAAGCAAAGTCCCGACACAGGTTCGACGCGCTGCCGCACGATAAGCCGAGCCTGGTCAGGCTTATGGATTCAGTTAAGGCGGTCAACCCCGGCACCGAGGCAAAAGATATTGATGACATTAAAGAGCTCCTTCTTCACTACCCGAGCTTGGCAGCGGAAGTTTCTGGTCAGTCTCCCTCTGATGTTCGCGCCAAGATGAGCGGGGCACAGGTAGCCGATATGGACAAAGATGAGTTTGAGGCGTCTCTGGCCGTCGGACACTTCACCCCGAGCCAGCTCGCCGGCGCGTCGCAAAAGAACGGCCAGATCGAAGACATGGTTCGGGTCGCTGCGGCGGCAACCATCGCCAAGGCCAGCAGTGTCATCGGCGAAAAACTTGCCGGCGAACTCAAGGAACTTGAAGAGGCCACTAAGCATTTAGCCGAGGAGCGCAAGGCGGTTAAGGGCCAGACCGATTCGAGCGCCTATCTAGCCTTCGACAAGCTTGTTGCGGACCAGCGCCGGCTCATTACGGTAACCTCGGCCGGCATTAGAGGCTTGACTGCCGACCAGAGACAGAA
>Ga0163150_10004398_pt1 | contig 18896 bp, 13 predicted proteins | sample OliLakLV19P2IB_FD_148628 | JGI IMG/M metagenome (GOLD analysis project Ga0163150, IMG submission 148628) | Freshwater microbial mat bacterial communities from Lake Vanda, McMurdo Dry Valleys, Antarctica - Oligotrophic Lake LV.19.P2.IB | ecosystem: Environmental > Aquatic > Freshwater > Lake >...
GGTCCGCCTTAGGGGCATTGTCCCTCGGCGGACTCATGATTTTGCTGCTGGTCGGCGGTGTGCCGTCCCTGACTCAGGGGCGGGACGATAATCCGCCAGAGAGGAAGGAAAGCGACCAGCCTGACGCCGGGAAAACTCGGCAGCCAATCGGCGAGGCCACGACCGCGCGAGATGTCTTTCGCTTCGAGACATTCGGCAACGAGGACTTCTGGACCGACGCCATGCGCTTGCCAAAGGGCGTTATGGATGCCAAATTCACGCCCATCGACGCTCTCAAGGCTGGCCTTCAAGTGGATGTAGAGGCCATCGAGCCCAAGATGCGGGAGGCCCTGGCCGCTGAACTGAAAACCGACTTGTCCCCCGCGAAGGCACCGCTGCTCAATGACGTGAAGACAACGTTGGCCCTCATTAAGGCGAATGCGGTCATCGGCGTAGTCCCCAAGGGTGAGAAGGTGGGCATCTCCTGTACCATTTGCCACGCCGTCACGGACAAGTCGGTCTTCGACATGCCGGGGGGAGGCTCTATCGGCCGCCGGGTGGACGGCCCGGCCGCAACCAACCTGGACATGGGCGGATTGCTGGCCCTCGCCGCCAACTCCCGCGCCTACTACCCCAACCTGCAACTCGAACTGGGCGGGAAAACTATTGGCCGGGCTCCCAGGGGCATCCGGCCGGACTCGACCGAGGAGGAAGTCGATGCTTATTTGAAGAACGTCAAATTCTACCCACGGGGCACGTTCGACGAAACCCAGGACGGCATCGGCAACCCGGTGCAGAACACGCCCTTGTTCCGTCAAGACCTGGCTGGCCCTTACGGCAGCAATGGGCTGCACGAGAAGTTTGAGGGCATCAGCAATGCCTCGTACACGACGAATCTTGACCCAACGACCCTGGCCACCCCCGAGGGCCGCGAATTGCTTATGAACCTTGCGGGCAAAGATGGCGAGGAACTGCACGAAAACTACGTCAAGATTCTTAAGGAGACGGGCGTCACGGGCTACCCCTTCGTCGAGGCGTCCATGGGACAGAAAGTCGGCCATCGCGACACTCCCGTCGGCCGGCAAGTGGACAAGCAGAAGCTGCTCGACATGAAAGCCTATTGCTTCAGTCTGCCGGGCCCCGAGGGTGCCAAGGTGGACGAGGGCATGGCCGCTCGCGGTCGAAAAGTGTTCGAGGCGAGCTGCACGCAGTGCCACAACGCGGACCAGAGCAAAACCGTGCCGACGAAACTGGTCGCGCTCAAGGAACTGTGGCCGGCATACGATCCCGCGATACTTGCCAAGCGGAAGCCGCCGCTCAGTCCGGTCGAAGATTCTCCCGGAGGCTACGACGACAAGATGGTCGTTATTGACGCCAGCGAACGCGGAGAAAAGAGGGGCATTCCGCTTCCGCTGCTGCTGGACCTGTCACGCAAGAAGACTTTCCTTCACGACGACTCGGTCCCCGGCCTTGAGGCCTTGCTGAACCCGGAGCGCGGTGAGAAGGAACCGCACCCATTCTATCTGAAGGATCAAGCGCAACGGGAAGACATGATCGCTTTCCTGAGCGGGCTGGACACGGGTGAAAAGGGCGGCGAACTTCCCGAAATTAAGCAGCCAGGGAACGCACCCAGGGAGGTGCCCCGCGTCCCGCCGCCAGACGCCAGGGCGGCGGAAGTGCCCGAGGGGTATCGCGTCGAAGTCATACTGACCGACCTGGAGTACCCGTCCAGTATTGAGTTCGACGACCAGGGTGCCCTCTACGTCGCGGAGGCCGGCAACATCGACGGAGCCTGGGTGGGCACGGGCGCGGGTCCTGAAATACACCTGGGACAGCCCGCAGGATCGACGGACTGAAGTGGTTGCCGATCAACTCTCCGGCCCCGTGACCGATCTCCTGTGGCACCAACACCAATTGTACATATCCCACCGAGGCAAGATCTCCGTGCTGGAGAAGGGCAAGGTACGCGATCTGGTGACCGACCTGCCCAGTTTCGGCGATCACCACAACAACCAGATGAGCGTCGGGCCCGACGGCAAGATTTATTTCGGCCAAGGCTCCGCGACCAACTCTGGCGTCGTCAGTGTTGATAACTTCCTGTTGGGCTGGCTCTCGCCCTACCCCGATTTCTGCGACCAGTCAGGCAAGGACATTACCCTTCGTGGCCAGGCGTTTGAGTCGGCCGACCCTCTCACGGCCCTGGCCGAGAACAAGGCGAGAACGGTCAAGACATCCGCTTTCCAATCATTCGGCAAGACGATACCGGAAGACACAGTAGTGAAGGGCACGAACAGGGCCACAGGGGCGATTTTGCGGATGGATGCAGACGGCTCTAATCTTGAGATGTACGCCTGGGGACTGCGCAACCCCTTCGGCGTAATGTGGGGGCCGGACAAGAAGCTCTACGCCTCGGACAACGGGGCCGACGAGCGGGGAAGTCGTCCCATCGCCAACGCGCCCGACAATCTCTGGCTCATCAAGGAGGGTGGATGGTACGGCTGGCCCGACTTCGTCTCCGGTATCCCGGTGACGGATGAACGCTTTAAGCCCAAAAATGGCCCCGCCCCTGAGTTCCTGTTGAAAGAACACCCGGAAGTCGAGAAACCGCTGATGACCTTCGAGCCGCACACGAGCGTCACCACCATCGCATTCAGCCGCAGCCCGAAGTTCGGGTTCGAGGGGCAAATGTTCATGGCGGCCTCCGGCGATTTCTCGCCGGGAACGGCAACCGAGCAGAAGCGGGCGGGCTACTGGGTGAAGCGCATCGACCTCGAAACGGGGACAGCCCACGATTTCTTGCGGACCAGGCCCGACGCGCTTGGCCCCAAGGATCTGGAGTATGTCATGACTGCCGGCCCCCGCCGTCCGGTCGGCCTGCGCTTCTCGCCCCATGGGGACGCCCTCTACGTGGTGGACATCGGAGCGGTCGTCTTCATGCGAAGTGGGACGGGGCCGACCCCGAGGCCATACCCCGGTAGCGGTGTGGTCTGGCGGATCACGCGTGCCGGAAATTGAGGGTAGAATGGCGGCTCATCCTGAATGAGGCTCGGGCTGGTTCCAGTGCGTCTTTAAAGGACAAATGTTTGAACTGCGGAAAAGCGTGCGTAACAAAGTAGTTACGACAAATGCCGAAAAGAACCCCGGCAGCGCGCAACGAATTTTGGACGCAATGGATCCTGCCAGAAAGGGCTTTCTCTCAAGAAAAAAGCCCTATCGCCGGAATCGACGATGGGCTTTTGCGGAAAACAGTCGGGGTGACAGGATTTGAACCTGCGACCTTTTGACCCCCAGTCAAACGCGCTAGCCAGGCTGCGCCACACCCCGTTTTCGATGGCCGGTTATTGCGCAGAAAACGCGAACCGGACCCGGTTCATGATACCAGACCGGATCGATCAGTCGAGCGGACAGCCGGTAGTGGAATCGTGGGTGAGTCCGGCATTGCATGCGGCCAATGGAGCCGGCTTCAGGCTTTTCCGGAAGCGATGAATGTGGCTCCTGTGAATAATCGGGTTTTTGGGAACGACCGGGATAACCGCCCGCCTGCTTCACTTGTGACCCATCCCGCACGATAAGCAGGAAGGTAGGGAGGGCGGAGCGCCTCCAGTCAGACGAAAAGGAATTCGTTCGCCGACCTGTTGTGGCCATGCAGAACAAATCGAACGCGCACTGGATTCCCGATATGAGCCGTATATCCGTCATGACCATTGGATTCCTGCTGATATTCTCCGGGATCCAGCTGAATCTGGTCGAGTCCTTTGTGCTGACCCCCGAAGCAACCAAATTCTGGCACGAGAAGATTGTCGATCCGGCCAATGAACTGGTGGTTGTGACCGACCCGGACAGCGGAATGGACAGCCGAAACCAGCGATCCGGTCCGTTTCAGGCTCCTTTCTTCCAGGCCTCCTGGGCCGGCAACAATGCCGGTCAATCCTCGGTTCAGCAGCATAACGGTGGCGCTCCGAAAACATTGACACATCCCCAGTGGATTTGTTGGCCAGTGTTTTTTGCCGGAACCGTTTTCTTCCTGCACGGATTATCGATGCGGCAATAGCCGCCTGTACATCAGCTTCAGCATGGCGAAACAATGAAGTGTCCACGTTCGACCATAAGCACTCCCCCGGCCAACTGTAAATCTGGTGTCCGGACAGGTTTTTTTGGGATGAATGGGTAGAACAGGGAAAACGTGCGGACGACTGGCTGATTTCCACCAACGAAATCCGGCATTTCTGGCTTCGGCAGTCTGGTATGTAGCTGGCTGAATAATGATAATATGCAATGTCGGGAGGCTTGTTTACGCTTCGCATAACCGGCCGGCCCGGGGAATCCCGTGGCGGAACAGCGATTTTATCGACTTGCCCGGACCCATTTAACCAATCGCCTGGTAAACAGCATGTCGAAGTACGAATGCATCAAATTGGAGACCAGAGGCAACACGAAAATTGTCAAATTCGTGGACGAAAGGGTGATGGACCCGGAACGGATCGAATTGCTGGGCAAGGAACTGTTGAGTCTGGGAATCGAAGAAGAAAACACAAGAGTCGTCCTGGATTTTTCCCATGTCCGTTTTTTTTCCAGTGCGGCAATCAACAAATTGATCGTGATGGAAAAGCGGCTGAGGGCCCGGGGTGGAAAAGTCGGACTTTGCCAAATGAACAATGCTGTTCGCGACCTGTTCGGGTTCACCCAACTGGATATCATTTTCAGAATCCATGAGAGTGAACAGGACGCAATTGACGCCCTGCAGGAGTAACAGCTGCATGGAAGTCGGGAATCTCAAGCCTGTGAACAAATTGCCGGGACCGGTAAATTGACCGAATCGAAAATGAACTGGTGTCTTCAAAAAGTTATTCCGAGTGAGCCGCTGGAAGCCTGCGAGCTGATCCGCAACGTCATTGAACGGCTGGAAAAGGAGAACTGGGGGGACGATGCACTGTTTGCCGTCCACATGGCACTGGAAGAAGCGGTCATGAACGCCATCAAACACGGCAACCGGCGTGACGTGGCCAAAAAGGTCCATATCGAAGTCGACTGTAACTGCAACAAACTGGAAATGACGGTCAGGGACGAAGGGGCCGGCTTTTCACCCGATCAATTGCCCGACCCAACTGATGATGCAAATGTTGAAATCGCATCGGGTCGCGGCGTTTTGCTGATGAAGGAATTCATGGACGAAATCTCGTATAACGCCACGGGAAACGAAGTCCGCATGGTCAAGCGGAAACTGGGATAATTCCGGGCATGTGGTGGAGAGGGGGCAGAAAATCCGATCCGTTGTGGATCAATTGGACGGACCAAGCGCTGTCCACCTAAACTTGCCGGTTTCTCGCTGCTGTGATCATTTCGGCATGGTCAAATGCCAGTTCTGGCGGCCGTTTCAGCGGAAACCAACCGGCATTTCCTGCGTCGTCCCCTGCGATTGCTTTCGTCCGGCCATCGACCGTTAACAGAAATGCAACGCTGACTACCCGGCCGCGCGGGTCGCGATCAGGGTGAGACCAGGTCCCGATTTCGACCGGGTTCAATCCGGCCACTCCGGTTTCCTCAAGCAATTCACGCAACGCCGCCTCGCCAACGGTTTCATCAGGTTCCACAAATCCACCGGGCAGTGCCCAGCATCCGGCGAACGGTGCGTGTTTTCGCTGAATCAGCAGAATTTCCTGCCCGGCATCTCCGTTACGCAATACGACCAAATCAACCGCCAATGCGGGTCGGGGCCAGGCATAACAAAACGGGTGTGCAATTTCCCGAACGGCGAGCATCGTTTTCAGGGCGTTGCCGGTCGCCGCCACTTCATGCAGACGAATGATCTGAACGCCATTCAAGGCCAGATGCAGGCTGATTCCAAGACTCCCAGAATCGCGTGCCGCGATCTCCGGTCCTGTCAATTTGCCGATAAAACCCTTGCGTGAATGCCCCACCAGAATCGGTGAACCGGTTTCGTGAAACCGTTCGATCGACCGGAGCAATTGCAGGTTGTGTTCGTGCAGTTTTCCGAATCCGATTCCCGGATCCAGACAGATTCGCGCAGGTTCTATTCCCCGGTTAACCAATTCGCCCCGCCGCTGTTTCAGCCAGTCCAAAACATCTTCGACCACGTCGTCATACCGGGGGGCGTCCTGCATGGTTTGCGGGGTCCCCTGCATATGCATGGCACAGACACCGGCGCCGGTTGCGCGGGCAACCTCAATCATTCCGGAATCGCCAGTCAGTCCCGTTACGTCGTTTACAATACTGGCTCCGGCCTGGATTGCCGCGCGGGCCACATCGGCTTTTGATGTATCAATCGAAACCGGAACGGAAACCTGTTTAACCAGTTGTTCGATGACAGGGATCACCCGCCGGATTTCTTCGGCCGGCCCAACCGGCTGGCTGTAGGGGCGCGTGCTTTCCCCACCGATATCCAGGATGTTGGCACCGTCGCGAACCAGTCGCAATCCGTGTTCGACCGCCTCATCGGTCGCTGCCCATTTGCCGCCATCAGTGAAGCTGTCGGGCGTCACGTTGACAATTCCCATCAGCATCGGACCTGGACCGAACACGAGAGTCCGGTCCGAGAGCTTCCATTCGGCTGCGGTTCCATTCGTGCGTCGAGGGAATTCCGGCGGGTCGGTGGCAGGTGCCGACTCATTCATTGGGTGGACTTTCCAGATCCAGATTTCGGAAAAGTGGCAGGCGCCGATAGTAGACTTCCAGCGTGCAAACCGCAAACGAAGTCGTAAAAATCCTCCCCCCCTGGGCTCCCCAATCGAACTGGCGTGGTTCCCAGCTCCCCAGGTTGTTACCCCGTTTCTCCTGCAAATCGACCAGGATTTCCCTCAGCGAGTTGTTCCAAGTCGTCCATTCCTGGCCACCGTAGTGGTGAATCGCCTGGGTCGCGTAGTACCAATAGTAGACATCAGGTGCTCCGGAATCCGGGGAATGGTTGCGAACCAGCCATTTGATCGAACGCATCACGCGTGGATCGTCCCGTTTCCAGCCCAGATACATCCGGCACAGCATGGCTTCCGCCGTCATCGATGCCTTGATGTCTCCTTCGCCGGGCTGATAGCGGTACAGCACGCCAGATTCGGTGAAAGGATCGCCACGGCGGACCGAACCGGCCCGGGCCAGATAGTCACCGGCCCGATCCATGGTCCCGCTGGCAATCTGCAGCGTCCCGGTTTCCCGGGCGCTTTGCAAGGCCATCAGCTGCCATCCAAAGACGCTTGTGTCGCCGGCCTGGCCGGGATAGTAGCGCCAGCCACCGTCCTTGTGTTGCGATTCAGCGATGAAGTCGATCGCTTTTTGTGCCGGTCGCCGCAACCGCTCGTCGCCGGTCATGGCGTAAGCTTCGCAAAGGACGATCGAACATTGCCCATGCGCGTACATCCCGGCCTGACCGGGGAAGTTGGCCCGCAGGTCCCCGTCCTCTTCCTGGTTTTCCAGCAGCCACATTATCCCGCGTGCGACCGTCTGTTTGTAAATGCCGTATTCCTGCGTCTGGCCCGCACCCAAAAACGGCAGTAATGCCAATCCGGTCGCGGCCGCGTCACCCTCGTTCCTGGGATTGGCGTGCCGGGAATAATTGGAAAGGCTCCAGCTGCCATCCCGGTTTTGTACTGAAGCCAGCCACCGCAGGCCCCGCGCGACTGCGGCTTCGGTTTCCGTTGTACCCCCTTCGCGAAATACGATCTCGTCCCTTATTCGCGGATCACGAGCGGCCAGTGCAGCTTTGGAGCCACCGTCGTTGCTGATCGAACGGCGAACAACGTCCAGTGCGGATAATTCCACCGCAGGGGACGGATCGGATTTCAATTCCCGTGCCGCCTCAATATTTTCCCGTTCGCGTCGATCGTCCGGTTCCGGCCCGGGGCGCAAAACAGGATTGTCTGCTTCGGATTCGGGGGACTCGACCCGGACGATTCCACCTTCCTCATGCAACTCGTTGACAAAAGGACTCAAAACAAGCTCCAACGGTTCATCCCAGCGGCGGGCATCCCGGGAATTGGGACTGAACATGATCAGGGCCAGCAGAACAATCAGCAGGACGTGCAACAGGAAACTAACCAGCCAGGCCGGCAGCCATCCCAGGAACAGCCGCTCCCGGTCCAGCCGGGGAAGTTCGTCCGCAGCGATGACCGTTGGCAATCCGTCAACTGGAGAAGCCGTGACAAGTAGAAAGTCTTCCCACTTTTTCGGCTGGTTGAGCGGCAACTGGCCAGACTGCAAAGCGGCGGCAATTGCGTCGTTCTCAAACCGGTCCAGCGAGATAGAGCATTGACAGCGCCAACATTCGGCGATGGCCAGCCAAACCCGCACACTCATCGGCGCGCCGCAATCCGGGCAGGCGCACGAAACGACGTTGCCGGCAATGACAAATTCGCGGCCCCGCACGACGATTCGCAACGAGCGGGTTTGCATTGGGTCGGTGGCCATCGGGGGATTCAAACCGGCAGGCTCGACCTGGTGGGCTTTGCCCGGTGCACGTTTTGGCAGATGCAAAACCTGCCGTTGTGCCGGCCGGTCGTGGAGTTGTCCCTTGGCCATTTGCCGCGAACGATGCGCAAAGGACTGGTCAAAGAAATCAAAATTCGGGGACTTGCTCACTGGCGAATTTCAGTCCTGAACAGAAACGTACGAACAACGTTGACTCCCAACAACAATTGTAGTGACCGGGCCGGGCCCCTGCATTGTTTCGCACGGAACGCAACGGGCCGTTGGTTTCAACCCGGTTCGCCAGTTCCGTTACTGCAATCGGTAACCAAACCGGATACTGGCAATCCTGTCCATGACAAAATGAAACCTGAAAACAGCCCGGAAATGGCAAGCCATTGTCGCTGGAAATTGACCCTTGAATGAGCCCTTTCGGCCTGCCTGGCCGGTTGTGAAAAAAGGGCTGAAAAGCTACAATTTCTGCTTCCCGAACAAACGGCGAAACCCCGGTTTTTTCGGGCTCAAATCGGGCTCCATGGAACCGGTAACCTGGTTTCAGAATCCACCTATCAAATTGCGGGAATACTGCATTGGCAAAAGACACGAACGATCCGGAAAATGACGAGCCAAAAGTTCCTGCAAGCGGTTCCCCGGGGGCCGGTGAAGTGTTTATTGAAAAGGCGATCGAAGACGAGCTGAAAGACAGTTACCTGACTTACGCGATGAGCGTGATTGTCTCCCGCGCGCTGCCGGATGTCCGGGACGGATTGAAGCCTTCGCAGCGGCGAATTCTGGTTGCGATGAATGATCTCAACCTCGGCCCGGGCTCGTCCCGTATCAAATGTGCCAAGATCTCCGGCCAGACCAGTGGTGATTATCACCCGCATGGTGAGAGTATTGTCTATCCGACTTTGGTTCGTATGGCCCAGGAATGGAACATGCGTTACCTGTTGATCGACAAGCAGGGGAATTTTGGCTCGATCGCCGGGTTGCCTCCCGCAGCGATGCGTTACACCGAAGCCCGCATGAGTCCGTTTGCCGCGATGTTGCTGGACGATCTCAAACTGGACACGGTCGATTTTCTGCCGACCTATGATGACCGCCGTACCGAACCGACCGTGCTCCCCTGCAAGTTTCCGAATCTGCTGGTCAATGGATCAAACGGCATCGCGGTCAGCATGGCCACCTCGATTCCGCCCCACAACATGGGCGAGGTCTGTGATGCGCTGCTGATGTTGCTGGACGATCCGAACAGTACGATTGACCAGATTATGGAAGTGTTGCCAGGACCGGACTTTCCGACTGGCGGGATCATTTGCGGCCGATCGGGGATTCGCAAGGCTTATCTGACCGGTCGCAGCACGATTGTGGTTCGCGCACGATGTGAAATTGAAGAAACGACAAAGGGCCGTTCGCGGATTGTTGTTTCGGAGATTCCTTACCAGCTGTCGCGTGATTCGGTTGTTGAAAAGATTGCGACGCTGGTCAAAACGGACAGGGTCAAGGGAATCACCGGCATCAAGGACCTGAGTGACCTGAAGGAACCGGTCAAGCTTTGGATCGATTTGAGCCGGGACGCCGATCCCAACGTGCTGCTGAACCAGCTGTATCAGTTTTCACCCTTACAGTCATCGTTCTCGATGATTTTCCTGGCTTTGGTGGACGGCAAGCCGCGCGAATTGACTATTAAGCAGATGCTGGAAGAGTTCATCCGGCACCGGGTCATTGTCATTCGCCGTCGAACCCAGTTCCTGCTGGCCCGGGCAAGAAAACAGAAACATACGGTCGAAGGCCTATTGCTGGCTCTGGCCGATATTGACCGGATCATCCAGATTATTCGCAAGTCCCGGACATTGATGGAAGCCAAACAGGGCCTGATGGGCGTCGAGTGCCCGGCGGCAATGATGAAGTCGGCCCTGGGGGACGAGGGTTTCGAAATCTTCACCCAGGAACGGGGCCTCCGGGACACATACAACCTGACACCTGTTCAGGCCGATGCGATTTTGAAGATGACGTTGGGCCAGCTGGTCAACCTCGAGCAGGAGCGGCTGGGCGGCCAGCATCGCGAGCTGTTGGAAGAGATCAAGGAGTATCTCAGGATTTTGTCGGACGAGAAAAACATCCGTACGATTATTCGCGAAGACCTTGAAGAGATCCGTCGCAAATATGGGGATGCCCGTCGAACCGAAATCTCCGGTGAAGAACTGGGAGAGGTATTTGACGAGGACCTGATCGAAGAAGAGAACATGGTCGTCTCGATTTCACATCGGGGCTATATCAAACGTACTCCGGTCAGTACCTATCGGGCCCAGCGTCGGGGCGGCAAGGGGATCAAGGGGGCCAAGAGCGAAGAAGAAGATCCAATCGAGCACGTCTTTGCCGCCAGTACGCATGACTTTCTCCTGTTCTTTTCGAACAAGGGGCAGGTCTACTGGCGCAAGGTGCACCAGTTACCGGCATTGGCACGAGACAGTCGCGGACGGGCGATCATCAACCTGTTGTCACTGTCCGAGGACGAAAAGATTGCCGATTGCCGTGCGGTGCGCGATTTTGATCTGGAAGATCACTACCTGATCATGGCCACCCGCCGGGGCCTGATCAAAAAGACTCCGCTTTCCGCCTACGGCAGGCCGCGAAAGGGTGGCATCATCGCGATCAAACTCCGCGACGATGATGAGCTGATCAATGTGGTGGTGGCCAAAAAGGGGGATGACCTGTTATTGGCAACTTCCACCGGGATGGCGATCCGTTTTGACGAAGCCGACGCGCGGCCGATGGGCCGCAATACGAGTGGCGTCAAGGGAATCAAGCTGTCCGAAGGAGACTCGCTGGTCGGAATGGTGGTTGTCAATCCGGATGCAACGCTGCTGACCGTTTGCCAGAACGGATATGGCAAGCGGACCAACTTCGGTGTTGGAGTCGTCGGCGACGATGAAGACGAAACAGCCAGCGGTGCCCGTTACCGCCAGCAACATCGTGGCGGCAAGGGACTGCGCGACATCAAGACCACCAAACGGAATGGTCCGGTTGTCGATATTCTTTCGGTCACCGATGAAGACCAGATCCTGATGATGACGACCCGGGGCAAACTGCAGCGGGTTGCCTGCAGCGACATCAGCACGATCGGCCGGAACACCCAGGGGGTCCGGATCATGTCACTGGACCAGGACGACTTGCTGGCGGCAGTGGTCAAAGTCCCACCGGGCGAAGAGGACGAGCCGGACGGTATTCCCGAAGACGTCGCCGATTCTCTCGATGCAGAAGCAATCGATACCGATGCCGACGACGTGGACAACGGCGATTCGGATCCCGGTGATTCCGAAGAAGAATAAGCCGGTACAGTCGATTGCACCCTCCCAAATGGAGCGGATGTTTCACGGCCGGAGGGACGTTGCCTGAATCAAACGGGAGCCGGGGTGTTGCATCTGGCCCCGGAATTCGGCGGCCGATGGCCACCGGCAGTGGAAACACTTCCGGTGCCGTTACTCTTTGACCAGCAGCACGCTCACTGCTTTCACGATGACGTGTACCTTGTCCCCCTTCTTCAGTTTCAGGCTGGCAAGGGATTCGGCCGTCATTACCGAGGACAATTCAAAATCTCCGGAAATGGAAACCTTGGCATGTGCCATTACCGTGTCTTTTTTGATCGACGAAACCGTTCCAACGATGTCGTTTCTTGCTCCATGTTTCATGGCCGGTTGCTCCCGTTTTTGACTTGGTTCAATAAAAGATTTGGAAAGGACGCAGGATTGTATCAGGATCAATATACGAAAAAATCCGTGCTGCGAATTCCGCCCGCAATCATTTGTTGCCTGATGACAACGCCGCCAGGATCGCCCGGAGCAACTCATTGTAGGACGGGTTGTTGGGGAACAGTTCGATCAGCTTTCGGGCGGGGGGCAATGCCAGATCGGGGCGGCTGGTGTCGAGATACATGGTCGACAGCCCGAGCAGGATGGTGGGATCTTCCGGAGCCTGCCGGGCGGCGATCTTCAGGTGTTTTTCCAGCCCTTCCATGTCCCCCTGCAAATAACACGACATGGCATAGCGGTAATGCAGTCCAAACGTCCCGGGGATTCCACCGCTCCGGTCAACTTCCCGTCCCAGCAGTCCGTGCTCTTCCGTGCGGTATTTTTGAATGTCGACCATTAAGGATTCCATTCGCCGGACCGACTTCTGGACTTCGCTTGCGGCCGTGCCGGACTGCCCCGCACCAGTCAGGGACCGCTGGAGTTGCTGGACCTGGGACTCCAGGAGCACAGCCAGATTGGTTCGCGGTCCAACCGAGTTTGGTTCGACCTGGATCGCAGTTCGCAATGCATTGGCGGCGTCGTCCATTCGCATGTCGGCCTGGGCCATTTCGGCCAGCATCATGTGTGACGGAGCACGTTCGGACAAAACGGACAGCGATCCCCGCAGCTCGGTGATCGCCAAGTGGACGGCCTGCTTGACCCCGTCTGCCACCATCCGGTTGCGATCGGCGGCCGGAACAATCGCCAGACCGCGTGCGGCTGTGATCCGGACGTTGCGTGAGGTGTGCTGGCAGAGCTGCGCCAGTTCGATTCCAACGTTGCGGCCGAGATCCGACAATTGTCCGGTGCTGGGAGAATACAGGTGTCCGTTCAGGATTTCATTCATCCGTTCCGCCGCCGCAGCGACAACTTTGGGATCGGGATCGGCAAGCGTCTGTTTCAGCGAATCGAACAGGGCCTGCGGATTCCGGTCGGGCAAGGCCCGCACGACCGATGCCCGAAACATGGGTGGGAAAGTCAGGTCGGAGGCAATCCGGTTCAGGTCCGGTTTTCCGTCAGTGGGAATTTCCAGGGCGGGGCTGTTGAGCTGGTGAATTGCGTAAGCCAGCGCGCCGTAGTTTTCATTGCGGGGTGGGTCGGTTGGTGCAGAGTACCATTCGGCGAATGAAGCAGCCATCACACTGTCGACCCGTCCCATTTCGCTGGTTACCGCCTGGTCTCCGGATTCACGCAGGATAAACCAGTCGTTGTATTGCGAAATCTTCTGCTGCGTTTCAGCCGGGAGTCCCTTTTCGTCCAGATGGCAACCGGTACAGGCATTGGGCGTTCCGTTGGAAACGCTCAGGTCCGGACGGGGGGCGCGAAAGCTGTGATCGCGGCGGGCATCAACGACCATGTAAACCGTTTGCGGCATGTGACAATCGACACACATCGATCCTGGTGTGCCGGCAGCGTGATGATGATGGGCCGGAGTGTCGTACCTGGCGGCCGGATGTTGCTGCAGATGGCAGGACGTACACAGCTGGTTTCCGGTGTATCGAAGCTTCAGGGAATGGGGGTCATGGCAATCGGTACAACGGACGTTTTTTGCGAACATCCGGCTTTGGATAAACGAACCGTAAACGTAATCTTCGTCTCGAACTTGCCCGTCGGCAAAATAAACTGGCTCCTCGACAAGCTGACAGGCAAAGTGGTCGTCGTACCGTTCGCCGGCGACGAATTTTTCGGTCAGATCAGTTCGCCGGGAATGACAGGGCGCACAGGTTTCGATTTGCGGGATGTTGGAGGGCGTTTTCAGCCTGGCAAGGCCGTATCCATGGTTGCGATCCCAGAACAGGCTGCGGCCTTTGGCAAGCTCGACATGCAGACTTGCCGGGCCGTGGCAGGATTCGCAGCTGACGTCGATCTCGGACCAGGTCGTGTGATAACTGGTGTTCAGCGGATCAAAATTCTTTTGCAGGTTGGTGCTGTGACAGGCAGCGCAACTGGTGTTCCAGTTTTGCATGATGCCAGTCCAGTGCAACGGATCGTCCGGATCGAGGTGTCCCTTCACATCCGGCGGGTCGAGGTGAAACCACTGGCCGTCGATCGCGTTCCATGAGATGCGCAAAACCTGCAAGCGGCCAGTCTCGCCGTCAGCAACCATGCCATGTTGAGAAAGGGGAACCATGTACTGTTGCAGCGGGTAGACTCCAAAGACATGGGTTACCTCGAAATCGGCAGTTTTTCCGTCGGGACCGTCGGTGGTCACAATGAAGCGCTGGCCATCCTTCCAGACGCGACTTTCACGACCGTGGTGGCTGATGATAGTTCCATCAAACTTTCCCAGTACGGTTTCATCGCTGGCAACATCCATCGCCCGGTCGTGATGTGATCCGGTAAAGAGTGTTGCCTGTGTGGCGTGGCATTCGATACAGGACTGACGGCCGACGAACGATTTCTGTACTCCGAGGGGAAAGGCCGAGTACCAGTCAGCGAGAATCCATGCACTTCCCAGCGCAAGAGGCACCACCAGGCAGACGGCCAGCAAGACGATTCTGCGCAGGGATTGTCCGTTCATCAGTACCTGTATTGTCCGGTCAGTCTTATTCGATCATGTCCTGTGGCTGGACGAACAGTGCGCGCTTCTGGGACGGCAGGGAATAGTCGAATCCGCAGCTGCGCAGGAAATCGTCCGATGCCGAGATGGCCATCAGCTCCAGCACGTTTTGCTCCGCCGCCCGCTCAATGCATTTTTGCACCAGCCGCCGCCCGATACCACAGCGTTGATGGTCCGGCGAAACGGACAGGCACTGAATCTCCGCGAGTTTTCGGGAGTAGACCTCGATCGCCGCAAAGCCAACTATCCGGTCGCCATCCCGGGCAATGTAGGCATGGCGGGTAAGGTGAATGATCTCGTCGATCGAGCGACGGAGCAACAGCCCCTGGTCGACGAAAGGTTGAAGAAACGCAAAGATCTCGTCAGCCTCTTCGGTAAGGGCGACGAAAATTTCAATGGTTGGTTCAGGCATTTTCCTGCTCATCCGTGACGTGGCACCATCGTTCAATCATCTTCCTGTACAGAACGGTACCCTGATGCATCTGGTCGAGTGAAATCCACTCGTTCACCGTATGGGCCTGCTCAATCGAGCCGGGACCACAAACGATCAGGTCGGCCATTTCTCCCATCACTGCCCCGTCCGTACCATAGGCCACGGTGCCCGCCTGGGACTGGCCGCACAATTGCAGCGCCGACATGACGAACTGGGAATTGGGTTCGGTAAACATGGGGGGTGCCATTCGCGGGATTTCAAACTCCAGGCCGGACTGGTCGGCAGCCGATCGGATTCGTTCGAGCAGCGGCTCCATATTCATGCCTGGCATGCTCCGCAGGTAAATCTGGCAAATGGATTCGGATGAAGTGACATTGATTGCTGGCGAATTGTCGGACAGGCAGACGTTGATGGATAGGCCCGGCGGGTCAAACAGCCGGTTTTGCCACGCCGGGTCAGATTCTGCCTGCTGCCGGATTTCATTCAGCACAGTCAAGAACGAAATCATGCTCCAGTTGGAACTGCTTCCGGCTTTGGTACTGGAATGTGCTGCTACACCATGGGAACGGACGGTCAGCATGATCGAGCCTTTGTGGGAGTGAACCACCTGAAGCATGGTCGGTTCGCCGATCACGCCGACCACCGACTGGCTGACGATTTCCCGGAAATACCTGCTCTCTTCGACGACACAACGGGCACCGGCAAAACCTGTTTCTTCATCGGCAGTCAGCACGATGTACAGTGGACTGTTCAGCGAGTTGTCCGGAATGGAATTGGCCGCAGCGAGGAAGCAGGCAATCGGTCCCTTCATGTCGCAACTGCCCCGGCCGTACAGCCGCCCTTCCGTAACCAGCGGTTCAAACGGACCATTTCCGGCAGCATTCCAGCGCGGGGCCGGGACGGTATCCATATGTCCAAACCAGGCCATCCCTCCAGTGCCGGAACCCTTTTTTGCGACCAGACAATGCTTCCGGATCCCGACCGGGTCGTCGTAGGCCAGTCGTTCGACCAAAATACCATGTTTGACCAGTTTTTGTTCCAGGTATTTGGCGACACGTTTGTTGGAAAGATAGCTGGAAGATTCAAATTCGATCAGGCGACTGGCGTATCTCAATGCTTTTGCCACGGTTCGCTGGAAGCCATCATTCTTGTCTACAGGTTTCATTGTGTATCCTGTGCAGGTGGTTCTGGCCGGAAACGGGAACAGCCCTGTTACCCCAGCCATGCTTTGAATTCGATTTTCGCGGTTTGGATTCCCGATGAAGCGACAACAAATCCATTTTATCACGGGGCGGCTGGCCGAGTCCGCTCTGCGCCGCGAACTGGAGAGATTGTCCGCAGCCCGGGACTTTGCCTATACGATACAGGTGATGCCAATTTCTGTCGCGGCGTTGATGACAGGAACCTGGATAGCCCGCCGTATCGACGTCCCGGATGGTTCGGATGAAGTCGTGCTGCCGGGGTATGTCGGAACCGGGTGCGACGAGGTTCAGCGTGCGAGCAGCGTTCCGGTTCGGCTGGGTCCCAAAGACCTGCGGGATCTGGCGACGTTGTTCGGAGAGCAACCGGACCGGTCTGGCTATGGATCGTGGGACGTGGAAATTATCGCCGAAATCAACCATGTCCCGCAACTGGAACTGCCGGAAGTATTGTCGATTGCCCAGTCGCTGGTGCGCGACGGAGCCGACATTGTTGACATTGGATGTGATCCGGCTGGAGGATGGACCGGGGTTGGAGAAACGGTCCAGATGTTGCGCGAAGCCGGAATCCGTGTCAGCATTGACAGTTTTGATCCGTGCGAGGTCAGCCAGGCGGTGGCGGCAGGAGCAGAATTGGTACTTAGCGTGAACTCGACCAATTGCCGGGCAGCTCCCGACTGGGGATGTGAAGTGGTCGTGGTTCCGGACGACCTGCGGCGATGGGAAGCAATGGAATCGACGATGGAATTCCTGGCCGGGCGCGGTGTCCCGTTCCGTGTTGATCCGGTGCTGGAGCCGGTGGGAATCGGGCTGGGGGCAAGTCTGGCCCGTTTCGTTGCCGCGCGGACCCGCTGGCCGGACGTTGAAATCCTGATGGGGATCGGCAATGTAACGGAGTTGACTGATGCCGATTCGGCAGCGATCAATCTGATTCTGATCGGGATCTGCCAGGAGCAGTCGATTCGAAGCGTCTTGACGACGCAGGTCATCAACTGGTCGCGAACATCGGTCCGTGAATGTCAGATCGCAAGGCAGATCGCCTGGTACGCCCATCAGCAGGGGATTCCGGCCAAGAGAATTTCGGAAGAGTTGTTGATCGTCAGGGATGCGTCCGTGGTTGATGTCGACCAGGAGTTTCTGGAAGAACTGTCCGGCAAGGTCAAGGATCGAAACTACCGGATTTTTTCCGGGTGCGACGGATTGTCTGTAATTGGGGACAAAACTCTTTGGCAGGGTGCGGATCCGTTCGTTTTGGTTGACCGGATGTTGGAGTCGCAGGGAGGCAGCATCACATCGGGTCATGCTTTCTATTTGGGCTACGAGATGTGCAAAGCGGAAATTGCCCGGCAATTGGGCAAGCGGTACACCCAGGACGAAGCACTTGATTGGGGATATCTGACGCAAGTTGAGCCGAATCGGCACCGTCTGGAGAAGCGTCGAGCCGACTCGTCCGGTGTACCGGATTCGCACAGGGAAGGCGATTAAGGTGGATGGTTGGCATTTTTTGATGAAAACAAATGCCAAATGATGGGACGGGCAGGGTTGGCTGGTGTTTGCCTGATTCGGGGTTGCTGGTATGATTTCAGCCTGCAAAAGCCGGTTGAATCGGGGAAGGATCCTGGGGGACCGTCACTCGCTTGCTGGTCCTTCGCATTGCCGACTGGATTTTTCGAAGGCATCTTCGCAACTTTCGGCAAGGGTTCATCCCCTGAAAGAGCGGGTCGCTTAAGTGGCCTGATTGATAATGACGGAACACACTGATTCCCTGATGGAACGACCCGCCGATTCGACAATGAATTCTCCCGTTGGAGTGGGCCCGGATTTGTCTGGTCGTGATCTGACCGACGAATACCATGGTCATGGATCTGACGATCTTCACATGCCTGCGGCACCGGCAGGCCAGCAAGCGATCATGCTCTCGGCAGTCATCGTGCCGTTTGTCGGATGTATTGCGGCCTGCATTTTGACCTGGCAGTACGGCTGGATGGGTTGGCCCTACCTGGCGATGCTGGTAGGCGGCTGGATTTTCACAACGCTCGGAATCACCATCGGATTTCACCGCTTGTGCACCCACCGTTCGTTTGAAACGTATCGTTGGGTCCGCGCCACGTGGATGGCAATTGGAACGCTCAGCGTTCAGGGTGCGCCATTGACTTGGTGTGCGGTGCATCGACGTCACCATGGTTTGAGTGATCAGGAAGGGGATCCGCATTCACCTAACCTGGCTGGCCCAGGTGTATGGGGCATGATCAAGGGCCTTTGGTATGGCCAGGTTGGCTGGCTGTTTTCCGGACACTGGACTCATCCGGAACTGGAGCGTTATGTACCGGACCTGACCCGTGACCGGATGTTGTCCCTGATCAACAAGCACTATTACATCCTGGTCATTGCCAGCCTGGCCGTTCCGGCAGTTTGTGGATACTATGCCGAGGCCTGGTTTGGAAACGGCTTGCGAAGTCCCTGGTTCGGTGCATTCCTGGGTGTTCTTTGGGGCGGACTTGTCCGGATTTTCTTTACCCATC
>Ga0163150_10004399_pt1 | contig 18893 bp, 16 predicted proteins | sample OliLakLV19P2IB_FD_148628 | JGI IMG/M metagenome (GOLD analysis project Ga0163150, IMG submission 148628) | Freshwater microbial mat bacterial communities from Lake Vanda, McMurdo Dry Valleys, Antarctica - Oligotrophic Lake LV.19.P2.IB | ecosystem: Environmental > Aquatic > Freshwater > Lake >...
AACCAGGAGTCAGGGGTCAGGGGTCGGTGGTCGGAGAGAAAATTCGCCAGTCGCCATCGAGCATGAAGCCGAAGGCGACCGCAAAAGCTGATTCCCGACACCTGACCCCTGACTCCTGGTTACACGCCACTGCGCCGATGGGGCTGAACCGAACGGGAGAGCGGCCATGCATGCGAAACGAACCGCACACACGAATCCACTCGACCCGGCGGCCCAATCCCGAAGGCGCCGGCATACGCTTCAAACCGTTATGCACCGTTGCACAACGCTTGTCAATGATAATCGCCCCGGCTACTGTGTTTCAATGAGGAATTATCGAGAAATCGCACCTCTTTTCATTTTTCTTTCCGTCTTCGCCTTCAGCCTGATCGAAATGCCCGCCGCCCGCGCCGCTGCCGCGCCGGACGATGCCGCGCGCGCGGCGGCGAAGGTCGAACGCAAGGCGTCGCCGATCATGCCCCTCGACCAGGTGCGCATCGGCATGAAAGGGTACGGCCTGACCGTTTTCAACGGCGCGAAGATCGAGCCGTTCCCCGTCGAGGTGATCAGCGTGATGCGCGACTTCGCGCCCAAGCGCGGCGTGATCTGGATCCGCTGCGACGAGCCGCGCCTGGAAAAATCCGGCCCGGTGCAGGGCATGAGCGGGTCGCCGATCTACCTCTGGGACGAGGGCGAGCCGGCCACGATCGGCAAGGGCGGGAAGATGATCGGCGCCTTCGCGTTCGGCTTTTCGTGGACGAAAGACTGCTACGCGGGCGTGCAGCCGATCGAGCTGATGCGCGAGACGGGCGGACGGATCAACGAGAAGAAGGATTTGCCGGCGATTCCTTCCGCGAAGCCGCGAGCGGCTGTTGGCGCGACGCTGATGGACCTGATGCGCTACGCCGATGAGCGCGGGCTCAAGGAGCGCGCGACGTGGCAGGTCGAGACGTTCGCGAAACTGGTGGGCGTGAAGGTGGAAGATGCCCGCGACAAGTCGCGGCCTTGGTCGGTCGAAGCGCCGCGCCACCTCGACGGCAAGCCGGTCCGTCTGATGCTGCCGATGATGGTCGGTAGTGAGATGATGGCCAAGACGCTGGCGCCGATGATGGAGCCCTTGGGCATCATGCCGATGCAATCGCCGATGGGCGCGTCGGCCGGGATGGTCCCGCCGGGCATCGACGGCAAATCGATCAAGCTCGAGCCCGGCAGCGTGCTCTCGATCCCGCTGGCGTTCGGCGATGCCGACCTCTCGGCCACCGGGACGGTCACCGATGTGCTGCCCGATGGCAAAGTCCTCGCCTTCGGCCACCCGATGTTCGGCCAGGGCGATGTGGCGATGCCGATGGCCACCGGCTACGTCCACTTCATCGTGCCCCGCGCGCCCGGCAGCTTCAAGCTCGGCGGCAGCGCCGTCATTCAGGGCACCATCCTCCGCGACGACGCCTCCGCCGTCGCCGGCTCGCCGGTGATGAAGTTCCGCACCGCGCCTGTGACCCTCAACGTCACCATCGGCGAGCGTAAGCGGCAGTACAAGTACCAGGTGGTTCACCACGACCGCCTCACGCCCTCGCTCGTCGCCGCCGTCATCACGCAGAGCCTCTCCGCCGAGCAGAACCTGCCGACCGAAAACACGCTCCGCATCAAGGGCACCGCCGTGTTCGACGGCGACCGCAAGGTGGACTTCAACACCACGATGGCGCCCGGCGTCGACCAGCGGATCATGTTCGAGCTCGTCCCCGCGTTCGCCACCATGATCCAGAACCCGCACGAATCGATGGGCCTTAAGTCGCTCGAGCTCGACCTCGTCGTCACCGACAAGATCGAGGCGATGGCGATCCTCGGCGCCCGCATCGAGAAGGCCACCGTTGAGCCCGGTGAAGAGGTGAAGGCGACGGTCACGCTCCAGACCTACGGCGAGCAGCGCACGACGAAGCGCATCACGCTCAAGACGCCCGACAGCCTGCCCGAGGGGCGGTACATCCTGACCATCGGCGACGCCCGCACGATCAACCGCATGCTCATGATGAACCGGCCGCACCTGATGATGACGACCAGCGCGGACGATGTGCATGATGTGGTGAAGACGATCGTGGGCATCCGCGGCGATATGCTATACGCGGTGCTGCAACTGCCGCCGACGGGCATCGTGGTGGGCCGGCAGGAACTGCCCCGGCTGCCGTCGAGCAAGCGGGCGTTGATTGCGTCGGCGCAGGACACGATCGCGACGCCGTTCGCGGACTGGATCCAGGTCGCCGAGCCGATGGGCGCGGCGGTGACGGGGGAGGCGGCGCTGGAGATTGAGGTGGTGAAGGGGAAGTGATTGGGACAACTGCCACCGGCCGATGGGTACAATAAAACCATGGAACCCACCCAAGAATTGATTGACGAGATTTATTGGGAGAAGGTCGATCGCGGGAAGTTGATGACGCCGGGCGAGCGGTTCCTCTACGGGCCGCGGCTGTTTGACCGCGGCTTGGCCCTCGGGCTGGCGGGCATCCGTCATCAGAATCCGGCCGCCGACGAAGCGCGAGTTCACGAGATCATGGCCGAAAGGTTGATGATCTGCGACGACGACCTGATGGAGGGGAAGAGGGTTCGGGGGACGATGTCCTATGCAAAGTGACGAGGTGCCGGCGGCCGTCGTGCATGCTTTGGAGCGGCTGGGGCTGCCCTACATGATCGTTGGCTCGCTTTCTGTCAACGTCTATGCCTTTCCGCGAAGCACCCACGACGCCGACTTTGTCGTTCAATTCCAGCAACATTCCATTTCAGAGATCGCTGCGCAGCTCGGTCCATCCTTCAAGCTCGACCCCCAAGTCAGCTTTGAAGGCGTCACCGGCACCACCCGATACCGGTTCAGTGTGGACGGCACCCATTATCGCGTGGAGCTTTTTGAACTGACTGATGACCCGCACGATCAAGCGAGGTTTGCCCGGCGACAACGCTTGAAGTTTGAGAATGGGTCTGCGTGGGTTCCTTCCGCCGAGGACGTTGTCGTCACGAAACTGCGATGGTTCAAGCACGCCAATCGAAGCAAAGATTTCGACGACATCCGGAACATCATCGCTACTCTGGCGGATCAACTTGATTGGGGCTACATCCACTCCTGGTGCGATCGGCACGAGACACGTCCGCAACTGGATGAAATTTGTGCGACGGCGGTGCGGCCGGGCTGGATGCCGAAAGATTGGAACCAGAGGGGCTGAGCAGCAAAACGCGAGACCCGTTCACCCGCGCTTATCCATCGGCGTGTAATCGCGCTTCGGCTTGCCCACATAAATCTGCCGCGGGCGGTCGATGCGGCTGTCGGGGTTCTCGGTCAGTTCCTTGTACTGCGCGATCCAGCCCGGCATCCGGCCGATGGCGAACATCACCGTGAACATGCTCACCGGGATGCCCATCGCCCGCATGAGGATGCCCGAGTAGAAATCGACGTTCGGGTACAGGTTGCGGTCCTTGAAGTAGCTGTCCGAGAGAGCGATGTCCTGGAGGTGCCGGGCCAGGTCCAGCATCGGGTCCTTCACGCCCAGCTTGGGCAGAATCTTTTCCGACGCGGCGGCGAGGATCTTGGCGCGGGGGTCGAAGTTCTTGTACACGCGGTGGCCGAAGCCCATCAGCTTCGCTTCCTTGTTCTTCACCGACTGCACGAACGCCTTCACATCGATCTTGTTGCGCGTGATGTGGTCGAGCATGTTCAGCACTTCGACGTTCGCCCCGCCGTGCCGCCAGCCCCAGAGGGCGCAGACCCCGGCGCTGGTGGCGGCGAACAGGTTCGCGCCGCTGGAGGCGACCATGCGCACCGTGCTCGTCGAGCAGTTCTGCTCGTGGTCCGCGTGAAGCAAAAGAATCTGATTCAAGGCCCGCACGATCTCGGGATCGGGGTCGATCTCACCGTACGGCTTGCTGAACATCATGTGCAGGAAGTTCGCGCAGTAGCTGAGGTTCTGCTTCGGATAAATCATCGGCTCGCCGATGGACACCTTGTACGACGCGGCGGCGATGGTGCGGACCTGGCTGATCAGGCGGGCGGCGACATTCTCGAAGTCGCGGGCATCGGCGCCTTCATCCGGGATCGAGTAGCAGCCGGCCGTGTTGATCATCGCGGAGAGGATCGCCATCGGCGACGCCTTGGCGGGGAATCCGCTGAAGGTCGCGTGCAGCCCCTCGTGCAGCATCTGGTGCTCGGTGAGGCGGGCGCTGAACTTCTCGAGCTGCGTCTTCGTCGGCAGCTCGCCGAAAATCAAAAGATACGCCGTCTCGACGAACGAGCTGTTCTCGGCAAGCTGCTCGATGGGGATGCCGCGGTAGCGGAGGATGCCCTTCTCGCCGTCGATGTAGGTGATGGCGGACTTGCACGAGCCGGTGTTCTCGTAACCGGAGTCGAGCGTGATGCAGCCGGTGTTCTTGCGGAGCGAACCGATGTCGATGCCGTGCTCGTTCTCGGTGCCGACGACGACGGGGAGGTCGAGCGTCTTGTCGTCGAGCGTCAACTTGGCGGTTTTACTGGTCGTGGGCGACATCGTGGTGCTCGTGCTCAAAGCGAAAAACTCCTGCAATCTCCGGGTGAAGGTAAGAGAAGCAGTTTAGGGGCAAGTTGCGTGCGATGCCAGTCTGAGCAATTGATGAAATGCAACACGCGTCAGTTGCGTTCTCAATGGGCATTCATGATTTCGTTGGCATCCGGCGACTGATCGGGCGCGGCGATCCTTGCATCCTCAGGCTCAAAACTCCGGGCTCCGGGAATTTGCTGAGTTAACCATGTCCTCATCCGCAGATCGTACAGAACGCGACAAAGCTGGCGTCGGTTAGACCAGTAGCCATCTTTGACGTCGGTCCTCCCGTTCCAGGCGGCGTCCCGGATCTGTTGCTTCGGATACAGCAGCCAATGATGGGGTGTGACACCTTTCTCGATCGCCTCTCGCCACAGCGTAAACTCAATGGAATCGAGTTGATCCTGTCCACGTGAGTATTCGATCAGTCGCCCTGTTTCCGCTGCAACGATCATCGTGCTGAACCGGGTGAATCGGGGCGTAGGCGACCATGAGAGCACAAGGCTGGCGGGCTTTTGATCGCTAGTGGCCATTCGGCCTGCCACGAAGGCCAACGCATAGAAATCTCCCTCGGCCTCACCAGAGGTATGGAACGGCGGCAGCCGACTCGGGGAGCGCGAATCCCGTATGTCTTTCACGCGACCTCCATACCGTTCCCGAAAGGGGAAAATCACTTCTTCACATTCGCCGCGACCCAGCTCGTTTTGAACTCGCCGACCGCCTTCTTGAACTTGTCTTCGAGCGTGGCGCTGAACGCCTGCCCGTTGGCGAGTTCGGTGCGCAGGCCAATGGCGGTGCCCTTGAAATGCTCGACGAGGTCCTTGGCAAACGCGGGCACCTGCTTCGGCGGCATGTCGTCGAGGAAGCCGCGGGTGCCGGCGAAAAGCTGGATGACCTGGTCGATCACCTCCATCGGCTGGAACTGCGGCTGCTTGAGGAGTTCCACCATTGCCGCACCGCGGTCGAGCTGCCGCTGCGTGGTCTTGTCGAGCTCGGTGCCGAGCTGGGCGAACGCCTCGAGCTCGCGGTAGGCCGCGAGGTCGAGTCGCAGCGAGCCGGCGACCTGCTTCATCGCCTTGATCTGGGCGTTGCCGCCGACGCGCGACACGCTGATGCCGACGTTGATGGCGGGGCGGACACCGGCGAAGAAGAGCTCGGGCTCGAGGTAGATCTGGCCGTCGGTGATGGAGATGACGTTGGTCGGGATGTACGCCGACACGTCGCCTTCCTGCGTCTCGATGATGGGCAGCGCGGTGAGCGAGCCGCCGCCGTTTTCACTACTGAGCTTGGTGGCGCGTTCGAGCAGCCGGCTGTGCAGGTAGAACACGTCGCCGGGGTACGCCTCGCGTCCGGGCGGCCGGCGGAGCAGCAGCGAGAGCTGGCGATAGGCGGTCGCCTGCTTGGAAAGATCGTCGTAGATGCACAGGACGTGCTTGCCCTTCCACATGAAGTACTCGCCCATCGCGCAGCCGGCGTAGGGGGCGATGTATTGCAGCGGCGCGGGGTGACCGGCGGAAGCGTTGACGACGATCGTGTAATCCATCGCGCCGTTCTTCTTCAACGACTCGACGACGGCCGCGACGGTCGATTCCTTCTGGCCGATGGCGACGTAGATGCAGTAGACCGGGTCGTTGGTTTTGTGGGTGTAGGCCTGGTTGATGATCGCGTCGACGGCAACGGCGGTCTTGCCGGTCTTGCGGTCGCCGATGATCAGCTCGCGCTGGCCCCGGCCGATGGGGATCATGGAGTCCACCGACTTGATGCCGGTCTGCAGCGGCTGCTTGACGGGCTGCCGGTCGGCGATGCCGGGGGCGATGATGTCGACCTTGCGGCGCTCGCTGGCCTGCACGGGGCCCTTGCCGTCGATCGGCTCGCCGAGGCCGTTGACCACCCGGCCGAGCATGCCTTCGCCGACCGGCACGCTGAGCAGCTCGCCGGTGGTGCGGACGGTCATGCCCTCCTTGATCTGGAGGTAGTCGCCGAAGATGACGGCGCCGACGATGTCCTGCTCCAGGTTCATCACCTGGCCCATGACGGTCTTGCCAGCGCCGACGTCGAACTCGAGCATCTCGCCCGCCATCGCGCCGCTGAGGCCGTAGATGCGGGCGATGCCGTCGCCGACCTCGATGACCTCACCGACCTGCGTGACTTCGAGCACGGACGAGTACTTGTCGATTTCCTGCTTGATGAGGTTGCTGATTTCGTCGATCTTGATCTTCATGGCGGTCCTTGGAGTCAGGGGTCAGGGGTCAGGATGAGGAGCCAGGGTGGCACTGACAAGCGCAGTCTTCGGAGCTTGTCAGTGTCGAAGCAACATTGATCTCACCACTGACAAGGCCGGCGGACCGTCCTTGTCAGTGCCACCCATTATTCAATTCATTCCATCACAATTCGATCAACCATTCCGCGGCCGGCGCCATCGCCGGCCGTGGCGAGCTTGCGGCGGAGCTGGCGGAGCTGGGTGGCGACGGACGCGTCGAAGAGCTGGTCGCCGGCGCGGACCTTCATCCCGCCGATGAGCTGCGGGTTCACCTGCTCGCGAACGGCGACCTTGCGCTTGAGGATGCCGGAGACCCACTGGGCGATGCGCTCCTTGGTGGCGCCGTCCATCGGCTGGGCGACCTCGGCGTGGACCTCGAGGACGCCGTGCTTCTCGTTGTATTGCTGGCGGAACGCGACCCCGATGCTCGCGAAGTTCTGCAGCCGGTTTTTGCGGCGGAGCACCAGCAGGAACTGATAGATCAGCTCATGCACCTTCCCCTTGAACGTCAGCTCAAGCATCGACAGCTTGGCGTTCTCATCCATCGAAGGCGACCGCAGCAACTGCCCGAAGCTGGGGTTCGCCTCCATCATCTGCGCGATATCGGTCATCTGGTCCGCCACGTTGTCGAGCACGCCCTTCTCTTCGGCAAGCTCCAGGAGAGCGCGGGCATAGACGCGGTCGATTGCGCGAACCATCGTGGTGTCGAGTTGTCCGGCCGTGTCGGTCGCCATAGGGTTCCGTTTCCGATTCGTCGATTAGCGGCCAAGCCAAACGTCGCTTAGCGGTCGGGCCGCAGGCTTTGCGGAGGCCCACCTGTAGTCGCGCCATGGACCTTGAATCTCCCGCCCCACGGGGTGGGCCTGCGCCGAGCCTGCGGCCCGACCGCTAAGCGGCGGAGGTCTTAGTTCTTGCCGTACTGCTCGATGGAATCGCGCACCAACTGTGCCTGGTCCGCCGGGTTGATCTGGCGCTTGAGGATCTGCGACGCGATCTGCGTCGAGAGCCCGGCGACCTCGTCGACGAGTTGCTTGACGGCCTGCTCCTTGGCGGCCTGGATGTCGCGCTGCACCTGCAACCGCATCCCGCTGATCTCGCTTTGCGTCTGCTCCTTCAGTCCGGCCGCGATTTTCTGGGCGTCCATCCGGCCCTGGTCGATGATGCGTTTCGCCTCGGCCTGGGCCTCGTTGAGCTGCTGCTGGTAGGCCTTGAGGTTTTCCTGGGCGTCGAGGTTGTTGCGCTCGGCCTCTTCGAGGTCGTGCTTGATTTTGTTCTCGCGGTCCGCAAGGCCCTTGATAATCGGCCCCCACGCCTTGGCCTTGAGGATGAAGAACAGGGCGAGGAACACGACCGCCGCGGCCAGCGCCTGGTAGATGGTGCCGGCGAACGGGTTGGCGCCGCCCTCGGCGGCGAGGGCCGGGGACGCGGCGAGGCTGAGGATGGCGACGGCGGAAGCGCGTTTCATGCGGGACCTTTCGGGCGGAAACTTGAGGCTTGCGAAGCGAGGCTTGGGGCCGGGTGCGGGGACCGAGGAGAGTAGGCACTCGGCAGTAGGCAGTAGGCAGTAGGCAGTCAACTCCGGACTGCCGACTGCCTACTGCCGACTGCCGACTGATCGCGGTTCCCGCACACGGCCCCCTTCGGGGGGAAGAGCCGTGTGTTTTAAGTTTTCAAATCAACCCTTGAGCGCGATCAGCAGCGTGACAACGACGCCGAACAGGGCGACGCCTTCGATGAGGGCGCAGGAGAGCAGCATGGCGCCGGAGATGGCGCCGCCGGCCTCGGGCTGACGGGCGATCGACTCGACGGCCGAGCTGCCGATGCTGCCGATGCCGCGGCCGGCGCCCATGACGACCAGGCCCGCGCCGATGGCGGCGCCGAGGAAGGCGGCCGCGTTGCCGGTCGGGAAGAACCACGACGTCTGCTCTTTGTTGGTCACTTGAGCGCGCTGAGTTGCCTCAGCGGTGGTGAGCGTCTCACCGGGCTGCGCAACCGGGGCGGCCGTCTTCTCGGGTTGGGCCGACGCGTTGGTGGCGAGGGCGGTCATGGCCGCCAGCACGCCGAGGACAAGGAACTTCTTCATATCAAACACTCCGATTCATTGACACGGCAAGGTCGCGTCATGTGTTCCCCCATCCCTCGCGGGCACGGCCGATCGCCTCACTCGAACGGCAGGGGGAGTATGTTGGAAGCAATCGTCGGTGCGGGAGTCTTCTGCAATGTCGAATGTCGAATGACGGAATGTCTAATGAGGCTGGTACACGATCGTCACCCGTCATTCGTCATTTGGTCATTTGATCATTCGTCATTCATTCGACATTCGTGATTCGTCATTACGTTCAGTGTGCGTGAGCGTGATCATGATCATGCCCATGCCCTTCATGTCCGTGTCCGTCGTCTTCGTGGTGCTCATCGTGCCCGTGGTGGACGACGAGCTGGGCGAGGAACAGTGCGGAGAGGAAGGTGAAGATATAAGCCTGGATGAACGCGACCATGATCTCGAGGAAATAGACGGCGATGGTGCCCAGCAGCGGCAGCAGGGCCATGCCGTGGCCGGCGACGCCGCCCATCTGGGTGGAGAGCTGGACGACGAACATGAGCAAGGTGGCGACGATGATGTGCCCGCCGGTCATGTTGGCGAAGAGACGCAGGGCCAGGGCGACGGGCTTCACGAACGTGCCGATGATCTCGACGACGATCATGACCGGCCACATGAAGACGGGCGCCCCGCCGGTGAGGTGCAGGAAGTAACCCTTGGGGTCCTTCAGCAGCGCGACGCCGTTGAACCAGATGAAGCTGATGGCGGCGAGGGTCGCGGTGACCCAGATGGACTGCGTCGCGGTGCCGCCGAACCCGTAGTAGTGGTAATACTCCTCGCCGTCATGCATCGTGACGATGGGCTGATGCGTGACGGGATCGATGGCCTGATTCAAGCCGAGCAGCGCGAAGATGTCGACGAAGGGGACGAGGCCGAGCAGGTTGTTGATGAGGATGAAGAAGAAGAACGTCCAGAGCATCGGGGCGAAGCGATCGGTCTGCTCACCGAGCAGCGGCTTGAAGACCTCGTTGCGGAGGTAGAGGCAGGCCGCCTCGACCATGTTCGCGAACAGGCCCCGCGAACGGTAATCCTCGATGGTGTTGCCGGTGTGCCCGGTGGCGATCTTCTTGGCGGCGGGGAGGATGAGCCAGAGCGTGAGGATGCCGGAGACGAGCAGCATCAGCGTGACGTTGCTGAAATACCACTGGCCGTAGATGGGCTTGTCGGTGACGTGCTCGACGGGGTTGCTAGCGGCGAATGTAATCAGCCAATCGATCACGCGAGTACCTCCACACAGTTCGCCGACGACGAATCCTCTTTAGCCGCTTGCGGCTTCGCGGGCTTCGGCGCTTCCGCCGCCGTACCCGTCCCGCCGCCCTTCGATCTCGAGTCCAACGTCTTCACGTACCCGACGACGATCCGCGTCTCCACGAACAGCAGCGCGAGATACATCATCATCAGCGACACCGCCACCGGACCGGCCGGCAGGCCCCGCGCCTTCACCGCCCACGCCAGCACCGCCAGCGCGACGATCACCCGCAGGCCCATGCCCAGGAAAAACGCCTGCACCACCGCGAACGGCCCCTTGCCCCGCGACCGCATCACCGGCAGCACGCTGATCAATCCCGTCGCCCACACCACGCCGCCCATCAGCAGCACCGCCTCGACCGCCCCCGCCGGCTTGCCGAACATCGCCGGCACCGCGAAGAGCTCGACGACCAGCACCACCGCCGCCACCGCGGTCATCGCCGCGAGCGTTCTTCCAAGCGGGAAAGCGGGTTGTGGGGCGGAAGGTTGCATGAGGTTGGTGCGTTAAGTGAAGCCGGGGGTCGATGGTCTCTTGAGAGTCGAACTTTCATTTAGGAAAGCAGGAAAGGAGGAAATGAGGAGAGCGAGTGGGTACAAGACGAAGAGACCAGTCATGCTGTCTTGATTAGCTCTTTTCCTTTCCTAATTTCCTGCCCTTCCTGCTTTCCTAAACAAATCCGGTTTGCCGAATATCTGACGCGCTATTTCTTGTCGCCGAACCAACGTTTATTCGTGAGATACATCTTGTAGATCGAACCTGTCGCTCCGATGAACGCACCAGTGAGGAGGAGCCACGGGCTGGTGTTCCATTGCTTGTCGAGCCACCAGCCCAGCAGCGTCAGCACCGCGACGGTCAGGCCGAGTTCGACGCCGCTGGTCGCCATCTGCCCGAGGCTCAGCCAGTTGCCGGCCTTGAACTTGCCGCCCCGCGGCTTGGCCGGGTCGCCCTCGCGCTGGGGGTCCGGGGCTTGCGAATCCATCGATCCACTGCCTTTCCGCCCGCCAATTCCGGCCATCGCGACCGTAAAAGACCCTTCGCCGGCCGGGGTTCGGCAAGGTACAAGCGGGCCAGAATGGTGTCAACAAATCCGGGGAGGCGTTTTGACGCAGGGATTCAAGAAAACTAGAAAACAGGAAAACAGGAAAACAGGAAATGAACTCCGCAGCGGCTTGCCGCTTCGCATGTCCCGTGCATCACTGCCACCGAATTAGGGCAATCGCATGTACCTTGGGGTGGCACTGACAAGGACTGCTCAGAGGCCTTGTCAGTGTGGATCCCCATCGCATCACGGACACTGACAAGCTCCGCGGACTCCGCTTGTCAGTGCCACCCGGCTACATGCGATTGCCCTGGCCACTCAACCATTTCCCTTTGTCCGCCGCGCCCCGTGCGATACCGTGACCCTCATGTTCCCACTCCTCCTCCTGGCCGCTCTTCTTTCTGGGCCGTCCGCCCCGGCGGACGGTGCCGACGCAACGGCCACCAAGCTGACGAAACCCCCCTTCCCCTACCTCCCCGCCACCGCCTACCACGTCCTGCCCGGGACCCACAACAACGAGTCCGGCTACTTCTCGCTCAGCGAATCGCAGGACGGCAAGCTCCACATCGGCACCACCACCTACGGCGAGAATTGCTACCTCGTCGAGTTCGACCCCAAAACCGCGAAGCAGCGCATCGTCGTCGATGTCCACAAGCTCTGCGGCCTCACCGACAAGGGCTACGCCGCCCAAGCCAAGCTGCACACCCGCAACTTCGTCGGGAAGAGCGGCAAGGTCTACGTCGGATCGAAGCAGGGCTACCGCCTCAATAAGGAGGACACCGCCGATTACCCCGGCGGCTACGTCATCGTGTACGACCCAAAGACCGACACCGCCGAGAACTGGGGGATGCCGCGGAAGGGGCAGGGCGTGATCGATGTGGTTGCGGACGAAAATCTCGGCGTGCTCTACGTCGTCACTTGTGAGGATCAGCACTGGATGATGATGGTCTTGGACGGCATCAACGTCCGCGGGCCGGCGCTGAAAAAGTACCGCGAGATTGGGCCGATGCTCACACCGTATGCCACAACCTTGGTCGACAAACGATCGGTCGCCAGCGCGATCACGAAAGATTTTCAACTGGCCCAATACAAACCGCCCGGCACCGCGGTGTCGACCCGCCCGATCATGGTCGACGGCAAGCGCTGGACCCGCGCCAACGACCACGCCATCCCCTGCTGGAACCTCGCCGCCGATGGCAAGACCGCGTACCTCGTGCTGCTCAACGACCCGACGCTCCTTGAGATTGATCTCACTCAGGAGGGCGAGGCCGTCACCGCCATCAACCGCGGCAAGTTGATTGACGGCAAAAACCCCGACTCGCGCTGCGCCCTCACCATCGCCCCCGATGGCCGGGTCTACACGCTCTTCCGCGTCGACAACACCACCGGCTTCGGCACCGGTTACCTCCATCACCTCACCCGCTTTGATCCGAAAACGAAAAAGATCGAAGACCTCGGCGTTGTCACCGTCAAGAACCCCGACTTCTTCGACTTCAACGCCAAAGGCCCAGACGGCAAGCCCAAGCCCTACACCCACGGCTTCCACAAGCTGCCCGATGGCACGCTCACCCTGCTCCACGTCCACATGGCCCTGCTCGCCGGGCGCGATGGCACGCTGTGGGCCACCACGATCTACCCGTTCACGCTGCTGAAGATTGAGCTACCGAAAGTGAGCCGATAATTAGCGAGTGGAGTAGAATGTCCCGGCCATTCGGGTGCTTCGTTTTTATTAGGGAAAGCAGGAAGCAAGGAAATGAGGAAGGGGACATGGGTTCGGAATCCGATTGGACTCGCCTTGTTGGCTGTTCCTGATTTCCTGATTTCCTCCTTTTCCTGCTTTCCTTATTCAAATTTCTGGGCGCCAAACAGCGCGGGTGACATTCACAATGCCGATGCGTCTCCACATCATCCTGTTCACGGCCCTCGCATCGCCTTGCGTCGCGCTCGCCGCTCCGCCGGCCGGTGATCAGCTTCCGGGGGTCCGCTTTGACCGCGATATCCGCCCGATCCTTTCGGAGAACTGCTTCCTCTGCCACGGCCCCGACAAGGACAACCGCAAGGCCAACCTCCGCCTCGACCTCCGCGAAGACGCCGTCAAGGACCACGAGGGCACCATCGCCATCGTCCCCGGCAAGCCGGCCGACAGCGCCCTGATCGAACGGCTGACCACCAAGGACGACGACGAGCGCATGCCGCCGAAGAAGCTGGGCAAGACGCTCAAGCCCGCACAGATCGAGCTGCTGCGCAAGTGGATCGAGCAAGGCGCGGAGTACACCGAGCACTGGTCGTTTAAGGCGCCGGTGAAGCCGGCGCCGCCGGCGGTGAAGAACGCGCCGTGGGCGCGCAACCCGATCGATGCGTTCATCCTCGCCCGCCTGGAGAAGGAAGGCCTGTCGCCCGCCCCGGAAGCGAGCAAGCGCACGCTGATCCGCCGGGTCACCTTCGACCTCACCGGCCTGCCGCCGACGCCGGAGGAGATCGACGCGTTCGTGAAGGACAACTCGCCCGAAGCCTACGAAAAAGTCATCGACCGTTTGCTTGCCTCGCCGCGCTACGGCGAGCACATGGCCCGCACCTGGCTCGACGCCGCCCGCTATGCCGACACGCACGGCTACCAGACGGATCAGGTCCGCTACATGTGGCCGTGGCGCGACTGGGTGATCAAGGCGTTCAACGACGACATGCCGTTCGATCAGTTCACGGTGGAGCAGATCGCGGGTGATTTGATTGGAAGTTCCGGGTTCGGAGTTCCGAGTTCCGAGTTAAAGAATCGCGCTGCACCCGCGAACGTAACTGCATCAACAACTCCCAACTCCCAACTCCCAACTCCGAACTCCGAACTCGCAACTCGGAACTTCCCTTCCCACTGGCTCCCCACCTCCCCCACCGACCGCACCGTCGCCACCGGCTTCAACCGCAACCACCGCATCAGCGAGGAAGGCGGCATCATCGACGAGGAGCTGCGCGTCGAGTACGTCATCGACCGCGTGGCCACCACCAGCAGCGTCTGGCTCGGGCTCACGATGGCCTGCGCCCAGTGCCACGACCACAAGTACGACCCCGTCTCGCAGAAGGATTACTACCGCTTCTTCGCGTTCTTCAACAGCGTCGCCGACCGCGGCAACGCCGGCGCGGCGGGCAACGCAACGCCGACGATCCGCGTCGCGGCTTCGGACAACGACCCTAAGGTCGTGGAGCTGAAGAAAGCGGTCGCCGATGCGGTGGCGGAACTCACGGGCGCGCTGCCGGGCATCGACGCGGGGCAGGCCGAGTGGGAGAAGACCGCGGCGCAGGGCGCGGTGCCGTGGGATGTGCTCGACCCCTCGAAGTTCACCAGCGCGGGCGGCGCGACGCTTAAGAAGCTCGACGATGGCTCCATCCTCGCCGGTGGGACCAACCCCGCAAACGAGACCTACGAGTTCATCGCAAAGACCGAGAAGACCGACCTCCTCACCATCCGCCTCGAAGCGCTGAAGGACGCGTCGTTCGCGCTGGGCGGTGCCGGGCGGGCGAGCAACGCCAACTATGTGCTGACGCAGTTTGAGGCCGAAGCGGTGAGCATCGCCGATGCGACGCAGACGGCGAAGATCCTTTTCAAAGAAGCGCACGCCGATTACTCGCAGGCGGGATTCCCGATCGTCAATGCGATCGACAACAACCCCGGCACCGGCTGGGCGGTCGATGGCCCGACGAAGCCGGAGACGCGCGTCGCCGTATTCGTCGCCGACAAACCGTTCGGCTTCAAGGGCGGCACCGAGCTGCGCGTGAAGGTGCATCAGGCCTACGGCGGCCAGCACTCCATCGGCCGCATCCGCCTCTCGGTCAGCGGCGACCCGCGCAGCGCCGCCGCCGCGCCCAGCGCTTCGGCGCTGGAGGCGCTGCTCGTCCCCGCCGACAAACGCAGCGAGCCGCAGAAGGCGATCATCCGCGAGCACTACCGCATCGGCTTCTCGCCCAGCTACAAGGACCTCTTGGGCAAAGTGACCGCCGCGCAGAAAGCGCTCGCCGCCGCCGAGGCCGCGCAACCCACCTCGATGGTGATGCAGGACCTGCCCACGCCGCGTCCGACCTTCATCCTCAAGCGCGGCCAGTACGATGCCCCCGGTGAACCCGTGACGCCCGGCGTCCCCGGTGCGCTGCTCGCGTTGCCGGCGGGCGCGCCGCTCAACCGCATGGGTTTCGCCCAGTGGCTCGTCGACCCCGCCAACCCCCTCACGGCACGCGTCGCCGTGAATCGCCTTTGGCAACAACACTTCGGCACCGGCCTCGTCAAGACGCTCGTCGACTTCGGCGCCCAGGGCGACTGGCCCAGCCACCCGGAGCTGCTCGACTGGCTGGCGACGGAGTTCGTCAAAGAAAGTTCCGGGTTCGGCGTTCCGAGTTCCGAGTTGAAGAATTCGGAAACCGGGACGACGGCTTCTGTCCTCACTCGGAACTCGGAACTCCGAACTCGGAACTCTCCCTCGACGCCCTGGTCGATGAAGCATCTCCACAAGCTGATTCTGATGAGTTCGACGTATCGCCAGAGCGCCAACCTCACCCCCGCGCTTTTCGAGAAGGACCCCGACAACCGCCTGCTCGCCCGCGGCCCGCGCTTCCGCTTGAGTGCCGAAGAGATCCGCGACAACGCCCTCAATGTCAGCGGCCTGCTCGTCGAGAAGCTCGGCGGCCCGCCGGTGAAGCCGTACCAGCCCGCAGGCCTCTGGGAAGAGCTCACCTATCCCGGCATGACGACCAGCTCCTACAAGGTCGACACCGGCGACGCGCTGTACCGCCGCAGCCTGTACACCTTCTGGAAGCGCACCATCCCGCCGCCGTCGCTGGCCGCGCTCGATGCCCCGTCGCGCGAGTTCTGCGTCGTCGACCGGGCCCGCACCAACACGCCGCTGCAGGCCCTGGTGCTGATGAACGACCCCACCTTCGTCGAAGCCTCCCGCGCCCTCGCCCAGCGCGTGCTCGCCGACGCCTCCCTCAAGTCGCCGCCGCAGCGCATCGCCCGTGCCTTCGAGCTGGCCACCGCCCGGCCGCCCACCCCGCGTGAGACCGCCATCCTCATCACCGGCCTCAACCGCAACCTCGTCGCCTACAAGAAGGACAAGCCCGCCGCCGCCAAGCTGCTCACCATCGGCGAGTTCAAGCACGACACGACGCTCGACCCCGCGGAGCTTGCGGCCTACGCGATGACGATGAATGTGATCCTGAACCTGGATGAGACGATGACAAGGGAGTGAGCCGCTGATTCGATGTAACACCGCAGAAGAAGGACGCGGAGGTTTGGCCACCGAGGCACCGAGAGCACCGAGCAAGACATTAGAGAGAGAGCGAGAGAGAGAAACGGACGAGAGGCCAGAGCCACAAGCGAGCGACAGTTCAATCTTTTTTTCCCCCTGTCTTCCTCGGTGCTCTCGGTGTCTCGGTGGCTTAACAGGATCGATGTACAAATCGAAGGTCTGATATGAAGAATGACCAGCTCCACCGATTCATGACCCGCCGACAACTGCTCGGCAACACCAGCATGGGCGTCGGCGCTGCCGCGCTCGCCTCGCTGCTGAACCCGCAGCTTTTCGCCGTACCCGCGAAGCCGCAAGCGCCGAAGGGCATCGGTGGGTTCCCGAACCTCAAGGCCAAGGCCAAGCGCGTCATCTACATGGTCATGTCCGGCGCGCCGTCGCAGATGGACCTCTTCGACCACAAGCCTGCGCTCAAGAAGCTGCACAAGACCGAGCTGCCCGCCTCCATCCGCCAGGGCCAGCGGCTGACCACCATGACCAGCGGGCAGGGCTCGTTCCCCGTCGCCGACACGATCTTCAAGTTCGCGCAGCACGGCAAGAGCGGCGCCTGGGTCAGCGAGGCGATGCCGTATATCGCGAAGATTGCCGATGAGCTCTGCTTCATCAAGTCGATGCACACCGAGGCGATCAACCACGACCAGGCGATCACGTTCTTTCAGACCGGCGCCCAGCAGCCCGGCCGGCCATCGTTCGGGGCCTGGCTCAGCTACGGGCTCGGCAGCGACAACGCCGACCTGCCCGCTTACGTCGTGCTCACCTCCATCGGCAGCGGCCGGCCCGACTGCCAGCCGCTCTACGACCGCCTCTGGGGCACCGGCTTCCTCCCCTCGGAACACCAAGGCGTGCGCTTCCGCAGCGTCGGTGACCCGGTCATCCACCTGTCGAACCCACAGGGTGTCACCAAGGATGTCCGCCGCGGGATGCTCGACGACCTGTCGAAGCTCAACAAGATCAAGCACGAAGCCGTCGGCGATCCCGAGATCGCGACGCGCATTTCGCAGTACGAACTCGCCTTCCGCATGCAGGCTTCGGTGCCCGATTTGATGGACCTCTCGAAGGAGCCCAAGTCGACCTTCGACCTGTACGGCGAGGACGCCAAGAAGCCCGGCAAGTTCGCTTTCAACGCCCTGATGGCCCGCCGGCTGTGTGAGCGCGGGGTGCGCTTCGTGCAGCTCTATCACCGCGGCTGGGACCAGCACGCCGCCCTCCCGCAGCAGCTCCGCGGGCAGTGCAAGGACACCGACCAGCCGACGGCCGCGCTGATCATGGACCTCAAGAAGCGCGGCCTGCTCGACGACACGCTCATCGTCTGGGGCGGCGAGTTCGGCCGGACGGTTTACTCACAGGGCGCCATCACCGCCGACAGCTACGGCCGCGACCACCACCCGCGCTGCTTCACGCTCTTCCTCGCTGGCGGCGGCATCAAATCGGGCATCTCCTACGGAGAAACCGACGACTTCTGCTACAACGTGACGAAGGACCCGGTGCATGTTCACGACCTCAACGCGACCATCCTGCACTGCCTGGGCATCGATCACACGAAGCTGGTCTATCGCTTCCAGGGGAGAGATTTCCGGCTGACTGACGTGCATGGGCATGTGGTGAAACCGATTATCGCGTGAGGTGTACGAACGCTTCGCCTTCCGATTCCCCTCCCTCCCAGGGAGGGGTTAGGGGAGGGTCGAGTCAGCGGGATCGACTGCTCACCGGTCATTTCGCGGTGGAAAGAATCGGTTCAGCCACCAAAGCGCCAACGGGATCACCGCCCCGCCTGTGATGAAGCCGGCGATGTAGCCGACCACACCCAAGCGCTCACCTGCAAACTGGGATGCGCCAAACGCCAAGGCGATGATCAAACAAAAGGTGAGTAGTTCGATGAGGTTCATCGGGCCGCCTTCGCGCAACGTCGTCGCTCATAAACATCGTGACGCCGACCCTCCCCCAGCCCCTCCCTAGGAGGGAGGGGAGTTCGATCCGTCACTTCCCCTCCACCACCTGCTGCTCCAGCCCCGGCCCCATGTTCGGCCGATTCTTCGGCACGTAGCGCACGCGGCGGAGCTCCTCGACCTTGCCGCTTGCGTCCTTTTTCGTGATCAGCATGCCATCGTGCGTGAACTCCTCCTTCTTGTCGCCGCGGATGCGCGTCCAGCCGGTGGGCTTGCCTTCGTTGTCATATGAATACTCATCGCGCCAGTCCTTCGGCAGGTCGAGCATCGGGTCGACGTAGTTCAGGCTCTTCTCCGCGTCGCCGTAGTCCACCAGCTTGATGCGCTTCTGCTCGTCGTACACCCGCTTCTCGTTGTCGAGGTAGAAGAACGTGACGAACGCCGGCGGCGAGTAGTGCGTGCCGTTGTGGACGAACGCCCCGATGTCGACGCGATTGGATTCGATTTCGTTTCCCGGTGAGATCGGCATCCGCTCGTG
>Ga0163150_10004400_pt1 | contig 18893 bp, 14 predicted proteins | sample OliLakLV19P2IB_FD_148628 | JGI IMG/M metagenome (GOLD analysis project Ga0163150, IMG submission 148628) | Freshwater microbial mat bacterial communities from Lake Vanda, McMurdo Dry Valleys, Antarctica - Oligotrophic Lake LV.19.P2.IB | ecosystem: Environmental > Aquatic > Freshwater > Lake >...
GCTGCTGCCCGGCCTGGCCTACGTGTCTTTCCTGGCGCTCGCCTTCTCGCTCGGCTTCATGGTCTCGATGAGCGCGCTGCTGCTCGAGGAGATGTCGTTCCGGCTCTATCCGCGCTGGGGGCAGGCGGCGCGGCTGGCGATTGCGGCGATTGCCGAGAACCTCGGTTATCGCCAGCTGGTGGCGTTCTGGCGGCTCGACGCGTTATTGCGCTGGTGGCAGGCGCGTTGATGAAGCATGCCCCACGAGCACGCCAGGCCCCTCCGCTCACGGCCTGTCCGTGTTCACCAGCTTGTGGCGCACGGCGTAGATGACCAGGCCCGCGAGGTCGTGTATGCCGAGGCGGTCCATCAGCGACGCGCGATGGGTCTCGACGGTCTTCACGCTGAGCTTGAGAGTGAAGGCGATCTGCTTGGTCGACCCGCCCTCCGCGATCATCTGCAGGATCTCTCGCTGGCGCGGCGTGAGCGCATCGAGCGGCGCCTCGGCCGCCGGCTGGCCCGCGCCCGCGAGGCGGGAGACGAGATGGCGCGAGATGCGCGGGCTGAGGTAGATCTCGCCGCGCATCACCGACTCGATCGCCATCTTGAGCTCGAGCGGCGCCGAGTCCTTGACCAGGTAGCCCGAGACGCCCGAGGACATCGCGCTGCGCACGAACTCGCCCGAGGTGTGCATCGAGAGGATCAGCACCCGGGTAGCGGCATGCTCGGCCATGATCTGCGCCGCGGCGTCGATGCCGTTCAGCTCGCTCATGGAGATGTCCATCATCACGAGGTCGGGATGGTGCTGCCTGGCGAGAGCCACCGCGTCGCGCCCGTTGCTCGCCTCGGCCACAACCGTGGCGCCCTCGATGCCCTCCACCAGCAGGCGGATGCCCGCGCGCACCAGCGCGTGGTCGTCGGCCAGCATGATGCGGATGGCGCTCATGCCGTGCGCGCCACGGACTCGATCGGGAAGGTCGCGCGAATCATCGTGCCCTGCCCGGACTCGGTTTCCACTTCGAGATTCCCCCCCGCGAGGGTGGCGCGCTCGTCCATGCTGATGAGCCCCAGGCTGGAGGATGGCGACCCCAGCCGCGCCGCGTCGATCCCCCGGCCGTCGTCGCGCACCGTGAGCCTGAGCAGGTGCGAGCCGGCCTCGAGCGTGACCAGGATGCTGTTCGCCTGGGCATGGCGCGTGGCGTTGCTGAGCGCCTCCTGTGTGATGCGATAGATGCCGCTTTCCATCCCGTGGGGAAAGCGGCGCGCCAGCATGCCGTTGAAATGGCACTTGATGTCGATGCCGGTGGCGTCACGCTGCCGCTCCACCAGCGCGCGCAGCGCCTCCTCGAGGCCGAGCTCGCCCAGCTGCGGCGGGCGCATGTCGTAGGCGAGCTGGCGCACCCGGTCGAGCGTCGTGTCCGCCATGGCAATGCACGAGGAAAGGATCCCGGAAGCCTCGCCCTGGACCAGCGGGACCAGGCGATGAAGCCCGAATTTCAGTGCGGTGATCGCCTGTCCCACGTCGTCGTGCAGGTCCCGCGATATGTGGCGCCGCTCCTCTTCCTGGATGCTGAGCACCCGCGCCGAGAGCACACGCAGGCGCTCCACCGTGTCCAGCGCGCTTGCGTCCTCGACAGGTTCGCGGGATGCGGGGCCATGCCTCTTCTCCATCACCGCCAGGATGTCCTCCCTCGCCGCCATCGCCGCATCCACCTTCAGGCCCGTGGCAGTCTCGATCTGTCGCAGGGCCTCCCACCAGGTGGGGTTCTCCATGGCGAGGCCGATGCGCGTGTCGGTGCGATAGAGCGCGACCGCCATGAACCTGCGCGCGAGGTCCGCGGAAAGGCCATCGATGGCATCGGCCTCGCACGGAAACCGGGCCAAATTCACCGAGGGCACGCCGAGCTGCTCCACCAGGACGCGCCGCACCTCGCCCTCGGTCACCACGCCCTGCCGAACCAGGATCTCGCCCAGCATCTCGCGGCGGTCGAGGGCCTGGATGGCGAGCGCGGCATCGCGCTCCTGCGCGGTGATGAGGTTCTCCTGCACCAGCGCGTCTCCCAGCCGCAGGTGGGTCATGGTCTTCTGGCGCAGGAGGGCGGCATCGAGCTGCGCGCGGTTGGTGATGCCGAGCTCCCGCGGCGCCTGGCCGAGGCGGGAACGCCGCGCACGACGGGGCGGTACCGGGCGAGCTTCTATGGCGGACATTGCGGTGCATTCCTGGCGGGCATCGTCGCGGGTACGGGCGGGCCGGGTGCCGCCCTGTGCGACGTCCAGCATTTTGGCACGGCGCGGCGCCGCATGGCGCGCCAGCGCGCGTCAGCTGGCGGCGACGCATGGTGGCGGAGGCTTCGGGCCGCTTAACCTTCCGCAATCGCCGCCTTTACTTGCCGACGGCGCTTCCCTGGAGGTCGTGATCGTTCGCCGCGGTAATCCTTACCGCGAGAAAATCCCCAGGCTTGACGCCTTTCGCTGCCTTCACACGCACGATGCCGTCGATCTCCGGCGCGTCGGCTTCCGAGCGGCCGATCGCGGTCGTGCCTTGCATCTCGTCGATCAACACCCGCACGGTGCGCCCGACCTTCGCTCGTAGCTTGGCGTGCGAGATCTGCGCCTGCACTTCCATGAAGCGGCGCTGTCGCTCTTCCTTCACCTCTTCGGGCACCGGATCGGGCAGATCGTTGGCCTTCGCGCCTTCCACCGCCGAATAGGCGAAGCAGCCGACTCGATCGAGCTGCGCTTCGCGCAGGAACTGCAGCAGCTCCTCGAATTCCGCCTCGGTCTCTCCGGGGAAGCCCGCGATGAAAGTGGAGCGCACGGTGATCTCCGGGCACGCCGCGCGCCAGCCACGGATGCGCTCCAGGTTTTTCTCGCTCGAGGCCGGGCGCTTCATGAGCTTGAGGATGCGCGGGCTCGCGTGCTGGAACGGCACGTCGAGGTAGGGAAGGATCTTTCCCTGCGCCATCAACGGGATCACCTCGTCGACGTGCGGATACGGATAGACGTAGTGCAGGCGCACCCACACACCCAGCTCGCCCAGCGCCTCGCAGAGTTCCGTCATGCGTGTCTTCAACGGGCGCCCGCCCCAGAAACCGGTGCGGTACTTCACGTCGACGCCGTAGGCGCTGGTGTCCTGCGAGATCACCAGCAGCTCCTTGCAGCCCGCGTCCACCAGGTTCTGCGCTTCCTTCATCACGTCGCCGACCGGGCGGCTCACCAGGTTGCCGCGCATCGAGGGGATGATGCAGAAGGTACAACGGTGGTTGCAGCCTTCCGAAATCTTGAGATAGGCGTAGTGCTTCGGCGTGAGGCGGATGCCCTGCGGCGGGACCAGATCCATGAACGGATCGTGGGGCCTGGGCAGGTGCGCGTGCACCGCCGTCATCACTTCATCCTTTGCGTGCGGGCCGGTGACGGCGAGCACCCTGGGATGGGCCTTGCGGACGATGTCGCCCTTCGCGCCGAGGCAGCCGGTGACGATCACCTTGCCGTTTTCGTGCAGCGCCTCGCCGATGGCATCGAGGGATTCCTGCACCGCGGCGTCGATGAAGCCGCAGGTGTTGACCACCACGAGGTCGGAGCCTTCATAACTCGGCGAGATGTCGTAGCCTTCCGCGCGCAGCTGCGTGAGGATCGCCTCGGAATCGACCAGCGCCTTGGGGCAGCCCAGCGAGACGAAGCCGACCTTTGGCGCCGGCGCCGGCCTGGCAATGACCTTCACTTCCTGGTGCGTGGCTTGCGCACCGCCCGCGGCCGCGCCACTTTCACTTCCGGCACCGGCTGGTCTTCCTGCGGCGGCGCCATGCCGGCCGAATACGGGAACCCCGAAAAAAGCTTGAGCGCCTGGTTGCGCAGGTCTTCCTGCATGTCGATCACGGCCTTGGCGCCTTTCTCCAGGTACGCGCCCATCACGTTGGGGATCGCCTGGCCGGGGACAAACGGCACCTTCGGCAACTCGCCATAGACCGTCTGCGCCTGCTCCTGGAAGCGTTTCTGCGCCTCGTGGAACGCGAAGATCGAGCGCTCCAGGTAGGAGCCCATCAGGCCCTGCATCGCGTGGCCGTAGTAGCGAATGATGTTGGCGAGCATGTCCTGCGAAAACATCGGCATGCCGCCCGATTCCTCCTCGAGGATGATCTGCAGCAGGATCGAACGCGTGAGGTCGTCGCCGCTCTTGGCGTCGAGCACCTGGAAATCCTTGTAGCCCAGCACCAGGTCCTTTACCTCGGCGAGCGTGATGTAGGTGGACGTTTCGGTGTCGTAGAGGCGCCGGTTCGGATATTTCTTGATGATGCGGGGCGATGGCATGGCTTGGGCGTCCCTGGCTGGATTGCTGCGCTACATCATTCGGGGTTCGTGCAGGGCAATCGCGGCGCTTTGGCCGGAAAGCTCAAGTACTTCATTTTATTACACTTTGGGCATTTGCGGCAGTGCCACGAAATGGCGCTGGTGCGACGCACCAAAATCCGCTTGACAGGTGCCCTGCCGCTTCCTAGAATGAAATTGTTGCGCTGCACAAAGAAGACCCAGATCCGCGGCGCATGCAGGGCCCCGAATTCAAGTCTCCTCCTCCTTATCGCTTTACCGGATAAGGTTCCAACCCCAGGCTCTGCCTGGGGTTTTTTTTTGGTGCTTTACGCTTCGCTTGGATTGCACCTTCAACACAGAGGCACCGAGGAAAAGCAGGGCCACAGAGAAAGGCAAAGGAAAGTGATAGTGGAGCGGGTTTGCAGAAAAACACGCCCTTCACGGCCGCCAGCCACTTCGGTTTTGCTTTGCCTTTCTCTGTGGCCCTGCTTTTCCTCGGTGCCTCTGTGGTGAAGATCTGGTGTTCTAAACAAAAATAGGAAGAAAAATGAAAAAGAGAACAGCTCTCGTCACCGGCGGTGTTGGAGGCATAGGCACCGCGATCTGCCTCAAGCTCGCGAGCCAGGGAAACTTCGTCGTCGCCAACTACGCCATCGAAGGCTCGCAAGCCAAGTGGCAGGCCGCGATGGAGAAGGCCGGCTTCAGTGAGCAAAGCGCGCTCGCCTTCGGCGACGTCTCGGACTTCGACGCCATGGGCGCGATGATCAGGGAGATCGAGTCGAGGCATGGCCCGGTGGAAATCCTGGTGAACTGCGCCGGCATCACGCGTGATTCCACCTTTCGCAAGATGACCCTCGAGCAATGGCGCGCGGTGATGTCGACCAACCTCGACAGCGCCTTCAACGTGACCCGCCACGTGGTCGACGGCATGCTCGAGCGCGGCTGGGGCCGGATCGTCAACATCTCGTCCGTGAACGCGGTGCGCGGCCAGTTCGGCCAGACCAACTACGCCGCCGCCAAGGCGGGCCTGCTGGGCTTCACCAAGTCACTCGCCCAGGAAGTGATCCGCAAGGGCGTGACGGTGAACGCGGTTTCGCCGGGCTATGTGCAGACCGACATGGTGATGGCCATCCGCGAGGATGTGCGCCAGAAGATTGTTGAGCAGATCCCGGCCGGCCGCCTCGCGATGCCGGAAGAAATTGCCGATTGCGTGGCGTTCCTGGCTTCCGAGGGCGCCGGCTACATCACCGGGACCAACCTTTCGGTCAATGGTGGCATGCACATGTACGCCTAGGTTACGCACCAACTCCCACTCATCGCATGCCTTGCGGGCATCTCAGCCCACCACATTGGTTTGCGCGAGCACAGCGCAAGCCGGTTCCTGTTCGGCGGTCCGCAATGTTTGATACCGTACATACGGAAAGCAACTTCTGCACGAGAATGGCTCGTCGCTATGTTTCGCGAGAGTGTTTTTCAGAATGAATAACGAGCGGCCTGTCCCGCTGCTTCGCCGGTTATCCGGCATTCGTGCGCGACTCATCTTAATCGTGCTCCTGGCGATGCTGCCGCTCGCCGCGCTGATCATTTTTGACGCCGACTCCAACCTCGAAGACGCCCGTGAGCGCACGCGCAGCGATCTGCGCGCAATCGCCGCAAACGCGTCCCGCGACATGAGAACGCAGGTCACGGGGGCGAGTCTTCTGCTCCAGGCCCTGGCCGGGGTGCCTGCCGTGCGCCATGCCACCGCGCCCGCGTGCACCGAACTGCTGGCGGACATCGTGAAGCAGTCGCAGCGTCTCAACAGTGCCTTCGTCGTCAGCGGCGACGGACATCTTCTTTGCGGCTCGGTCGCATCGGCCGAGGCTTTGGATTTCGCGGACCGCGAGTGGTTGCGCCGCGCGCTTGCCTTGCGCGCGCCGACGATCGGCAAGCCAGTGATGGGGCGTGTCAGCCGGACGGCAGTGCTTCCGTACGCCTGGCCGATTCTCGGTGCCGATGGGCGGGTGGAAAGGGTTCTGGTGGTGGGCATCGCATTGGGCGGGTTTCGCGAGCTCTTCCACCGCGAGGATTCGCTGCCCGGGATGACGATGCTCATATGGGACGAGGAAGGCCGCATCCTGTACCGAGATCCGGACCGCGCGCAACTGACCGGAAGCCTGCAAGCGGATGCGCCGCTCATCGCAGCGGCGCGGGGCGCCAAGGACGGCGATTATCAGGAGGCGCTCGGTTTGGACGGCGTGCCGTGGATCTTCGCGATTTCCAGACCGGCATCGCTTGCCGGGTCGGGCCTGACATTGGCGTTCGGTATCGCCAACGCGCAGGTCGACACGGCGGCAGGCCGCGCCATGCGGCGCGACCTGGTGGCGCTCGCCCTCCTGGCCGGCGCGGTATTCGTGCTCGTCTGGCGGGTCTCGGAAAAGAGCGTGCGCCTGCCCGTGATGCGTCTTGCCGAGGCATCCGCACGGCTGCGGGCGGGCGATTTGACGGCACGTGTGGCGGAGCCGGTTCCGTCCGGGGAAATCGGCATCCTGATGACCGAGTTCAACGCAACCGGGGCGGCGCTCCAGGCACAGGCCACCGAACGCAAGCAGGCGGAGGCCACCTTAAAAGAGAAGGTGGAAGATCTGCGCCGCATGGCAACGGTGGTCAGCGATTCGAACGACGCCGTGATTTTGCATGATTTCGAAGGAAAGATCCTGGCATGGAACCGCGGCGCCAAAGAGATCTACGGCTATAGCGAAGCCGAGGCGCTGGGAATGAATGTCAGAGATATTGTCGCTGAAGCCGATCGTGATACATCAGCGGCTCTAATTCAGAGAGTCAGACACGGGGAGATTGTCAAATCGTTTGAACTTCGACGGGTCACCAAGGACGGTCGGATTCTGGATATCTGGCTGACCAAGACTTTGCTGACCGATGGGCAGGGAAAGCCGGTAGCCATTGCCACCACCGAACGCGACATCACCGAGCGCAAGCGGGCGGAGGCCACTTTAAAAGAGAAGGTGGAAGATCTGCGCCGCATGGCAACGGTGGTCAGCGATTCGAACGACGCGGTGATTTTGCATGATTTCGAAGGAAAGATCCTGGCATGGAACCGCGGCGCCAAAGAGACCTACGGCTATAGCGAAGCCGAGGCGCTGGCAATGAATGTCAGAGATATTGTCGCTGAGCCCGATCGTGAAGCGGCATTGACTCTGATCGAGAAAATCAAGCAGGGGGAGATCGTAAAATCGTTCGAACTGCGGCGTGTCACCAAGGATGGCCGGATTCTGGATGTGTGGCTGACCACCACGTTGCTGACCGATGAAAACGGGAAACCCGTGGCCATCGCCACGACCGAACGCGACGTCACCGAGCGCAAACGGGCGGAGGAGGAATTGCGGCAGCTCAACGAGGGCCTCGAGCAGCGCGTTGCGCAGCGCACGGCGCAGCTCGAGGAGTCGGGCCGCGCGAAGTCCGATTTCCTGGCCAACATGTCGCATGAGCTGCGCACGCCCTTGAACGCGATCATCGGCTTCTCGGAGATGCTCAAGGACGGGGTGCTCGGCGAGCTGGACGCGAAGCAGCGTGGTTTCATCGGCGATATCTTCGGCGCCGGCACACATCTGCTTTCGCTCATCAACGACATCCTCGATCTGTCCAAGGTCGAGGCGGGGATGATGCAGATCGAGCCTGCGCCGGTGGACTTGGCGGCCCTGCTCATGGCAAGCACGCTGGTGGTGAGGGAAAAGGCGCTCGCGCACCGCATCCGCTTGCATACTGAACTCGATCCGGCGCTGGGCACGAGTCTCGCGGACGAACGCAAGCTCAAGCAGATCGTCTTCAACCTGCTCTCCAACGCGGTCAAGTTCACGCCGGAAGGCGGCGCGGTGACGCTGCGCGCCCGGCGCTGCGCGCGCGCCGAGGTGGCGCTGGACGAGTCGATGCCGGCGCGTGTGCTCGCCCTGCCGCCGGGTGAAGGCGGGGAATTCCTGGAAATTTCGGTTGCGGACACCGGCGTCGGCATCGCAGAAGAGCAGCTGACCAAGCTATTCGAGCCGTTCGTGCAGTTGGACAGCTCAGTCTCGCGGCGCCAGAGCGGCACCGGGCTGGGGCTTTCGCTGGTGCGGCGCTTTGCCGAGCTGCACGGCGGGACCGTCGGCGCCGCGAGCCGCCCCGGAGAAGGCAGCCGCTTCAGCGTCTGGCTGCCCTGGATCGCCGCGGCACGGACCGCGCCAGCCGGGGATACGAAACCGCCGCCGGCGGCTGCGCGGTCGGCCCCGCTCGCGCTGGTGGTCGAGGACGAAGATTCGGCTGCGGAGGCGATCTCGGAGCAGTTGCGCGCCGAAGGCTACCAGGTGATGCGCGCGGCCACCGCGGAAGAGGGCCTGGCGCGCGCCGCCAAGAGCAGGCCCGATCTCATCACGCTCGACATCTTCCTGCCCGAGATGGACGGCTGGGAGTTCCTGCGCCGCCTCAAGCAAATGCCGGCGCTCACCGCGACCGCGGTGGTGATCGTCAGCGTGTCGCCGGACGCGAAGTACGGCCTCGCGCTCGGCGCGCGGGGTGTGCTGCAAAAGCCCCTCACGCGCGAGGCGCTGGCCGAGGCGCTCGCCGGGCTCATCGAAGCGCGCCCGAACGGCGAACCGGCGCGCGTGCTGGTGGTGGACGACGATCCCAATGCGGTCGAGTTGGTCGCCTCGGTTCTCAAGGCCGAAGGCTGCCGCGTGATGCGCGCCTACGGCGGGGCGAAGGCGATTGAGGTGGTGCGCCGGGCGCGGCCCGACCTCGTCATCCTCGACCTGATGATGCCGGAGGTGAGCGGCTTCGATGTCGCGCGCGTGCTGCGAGAATCCGAGGATACCGCGCGCATCCCGATCCTGGTGCTGACGGCGAAGGATCTGACGGCTGAGGACCGCGCGCGCCTGAGCGGCGATGTGACCGCGATCCTGGAGAAGGGGCGCTTCAGCCGCAGCGACTTGCTCGCCGAATTGCGCCGCGCCACCGCCGCCCGGCGGACGGTTTGAAGGAACCGCCAATGGCTCGCATCCTCGTGGTGGACGACGACTGCCTGAACCTCAGGCTCGCGGCGACGGTACTCGAGCAGGCGGGCCACGAGGTGCTGTGCGCGCAGAGCGGCGCCCAGGGCATCGACGCCGCGCTCGCGCACTTGCCCGACCTCGTCCTCATGGACGTGCAGATGCCGGATATCGATGGCATCACGGCGCTTGCGCGCCTGCGCGCCGACCCGCGCACGGCGGGGCTCAAGGTGGTGGCATTCACCGCGCTCGCAATGGCGGGCGACGCCGAGCAGCTGGTCGCGCACGGGTTCGACGGCTACATTACGAAGCCGATCCGCTACCAGGCGTTTCTCGCCGAGGTAGCGGCGCTGCTCGGGGCGGCGCGGCCCGGTGCGAATTTGCGCGGGGGCGATGAGCATGGATAGGGTGCGCGCCGGGTGCGCGCCGGGTGCGCGCCGGGTGCGTGCAGCGGGCGTACGCAATTGTGCAGTACAGCCGATTCCGGTATTTCACGCTCTTCGGACTGACCGTGATCGTGCTGTGGGCGGGGATCCCCTGGGTGTTGCATACCGCGGAGCGCGCGGCACGCTGCGACTTCCAGTGGGGGAGAGGACATGAACGAAAACAAGAAAGCGGCGCTGGTGCTCGTCGTCGACGACGAGGAAAGAAATCGCAGGCTGCTCGCCGCCATGCTCGAAGCGGAGGGCTACACGGTGGCGGAGGCCGCCGACGGCGAGCGCGCACTGGAACTCGCCCGGTCCAATCTGCCCGACCTCGTGCTGCTCGACATCATGATGCCCGGCATGGACGGCTATGAAGTAGCGCAGCGGCTGAAGGCTGACGCGGCGACCCGTTCGATACCGATCGTCATGGTGACTGCGCTCGACGACAGGGATTCGCGGCTGCGCGGGTTGGAAGCCGGCGCGGAGGAATTCGTTACCAAGCCGGTGGACCGGCTGGAACTGCGGGTACGTGTGCGCAACCTGCTCAAGCTCAAGGAATACAGCGACTTCCTCGCCAACCACAATCGCATCCTCGATCAGAAGGTGGTCGAGCGCACGCGCCAGCTTGCCGCGAGCTTTCGCGAGACCATCACCACCATGACGCGCGCCGCCTCCTACAAGGACGAGGAAACCGGCTTGCATGTGGCGCGCATCAGCTTCTACACCGTGGAACTGGCACAGGCGCTTGGCCAGGACACCGAATTTTGCGACATCATTCACTACGCGAGCCCGATGCACGACGTCGGCAAGATCGCGATCCCCGACGCCATCCTCGGCAAGCCGGGCAGGTTCGAGCCGCACGAGTGGGAGATCATGAAGACCCATGCCGCACTGGGCGCGAAGCTGCTCGCCGACGGCACATCGCCCTACCTCGCAATGGGCGCCGAAATCGCGCTGGAACATCATGAGCGCTGGGACGGCGGTGGTTATCCGCAGGGCCTCGCGGGCGAGGCGATTTCGCTTTCTGCACGCATCATGAACATCTGCGACCAGTACGACGCGCTGCGCTCCAAGCGCCCCTACAAGCCCGCATTCACGCACGAGCGCGCTCTCGAAATCATCACCGTGGGCGACGGCCGCACCCTGCCCACGCACTTCGATCCGGCGGTGCTGGAAGCCTTCAAGGGCTGCGTCGGGCGCTTCCGCGATATCTTCGAGGAGCACCGTGATCGGTGATCGCGCACGATATGACTATGCTCGTCCATGTACGCGCGCAAAGAAGGCGATGGCTTTCTCGACGAAGGTGAGCGTGAAGACCGTGGAGACTCACCGCGCGGCGCTCATGGACCGGTTGCGCATCCACGGCGTGCCGGGGTCCTTCGGCGTAACCTCCGGTTTCTCCCGATGCCCCCGCTGCATGCCACCTGCCATAATCGGTACCTGAACCATTCCCGATGCATCGCGGAGCCAGCCAGCCCCCATGAAAATGCCGAGCATCACCCGGGCGGTCAACCGGTACTACGCCATCGTCGGCATGATGCTTTTCGTCGGCATGCTGGTGGCCACCATCGCCCTGACCGGCATGCACATGCAGTGGATCATCTTCCTGATGGGGGTGATCGCCTCGGGAATGATCGCCTTCGCGAGCCACAGTGCCAATGCGCGCTGGACCATCGCCCGGCGCACCTCGCAACTGACGGCAGCGCGCGAGAAACTCGCCGCCGAAGCCAGCCTGCGCACCCACGCAGAGACGGCGCTCTCGCGCATCACCACCAGCGTCGACCTCGTCGACTCCGCCCTGCCCGCGATGCTGGCCTACGTGGATCCCGAAGGCCGGGTCCGCTACCACAACCACGCGTTTGCCCGCTGGCTGCGCCTGCCGCGCAAGTCGATCGACGGCCAGCGCCTCGAAGACGTCCTCGGCCGCGCCGCCTTTGGCGACGTCGAGCCGCACCTGGCCGAAGCGCGCCAGGGGCACGACGTCCGGTTCGAGGGCACCCAACGCGACCGCAACGGCGACTCGACGCGCTTCGGCCTCCAATACCTGCCCCATTTCGCGCCGACGGGCGAAGTCGCGGGCGTCTTCATCGTGATGACGGACATCACCAGCGCGAGCGACCTGGGCGAGACGCCGCTGGCGGCCGATGACGGCGTCGACATCCGCACCGAACTCATCCTGGCCATGGAAAACGACGAATTTTCGCTTTACCGGCAGGCGATCTGCACGCCGGGCAGCGTCGCCGCCGACGGCGACTGCTGCGAGATCCTGCTGCGCCTCGAGGAAGAGAACCACAAACACATCCCGCCGGGCATGTTCCTGCCGCTCGCCGAGGAGCTCGGGCTGCTGAAGGAGATCGACCGCTGGGTGGTGCGCAGCCTCGTGGACTTCGTGGCCACCGGCGGCGAGCCCGCCACCCGGCTGTATTTCGTGAACCTCGCGGAGCCCACGATCCACGACGCCGGCTTCGCCACTTTTGTGCGCGACCTGCTTGCCCATCGGCTGGTGGACGGCAACATGTTGTGCTTCGAGCTACCCGAAACCGAGGTCCTCGCCGACTTCGACGCCTACCGCGAGTTTGTCGCGCGCTTCGAGGGTTCCGGCTGCCGCTTCGCGGTGAGCGGCTTCGGCTGCAACCCGCTGGCGCTGCGCCTGCTGCGCCAGTTGCGCGTCGACTTCCTCAAGCTCGACGGCGGCATCGTGGTGGGCATGCTGCGCAATCCGGCGGGGTCGGCACGCGTCGATGCCATCAACAAGGTGGCCCATGCGGCGGGCATGCGGACCATCGCCGAATGTGTCGAGGACGACGCGACCTGTGAAGCGCTGGCGAACTGCGAGACCGACTTCGTGCAGGGCTTCGGCATCGAGCGCCCGCGCCCGCTGCGCGCGCCCGCCGCGCGCGCCCTGCCCTCGCGCCCTCTCCGGGTGGCGTCCGCCTGATTTTCCGCCCCCGGCCTCAGTTGGGGCGCCGCAGCCATTCCTCGTAGGAGACGTGGTCGGTCGGGCGCGCGATGTGGAAGCCCTGGGCATACGCACACCCGAGGGACTTGAGCAGCTCCCACTGCGCCTGCGTCTCCACGCCCTCGGCAACCGCGGCGATCTTGAGCTTGCCCGCCATCTCCAGGCTCGATTCGAGCATCGCGTGGCTGGTCTGCTGCGTCGCCGCGTTCTGCACGAAGGACTGGTCGATCTTCAGCTCCGTGAACGGGATGCGCGTGAGCTGCTGCATCGACGAGTAGCCGGTGCCGTAGTCGTCGATGGCGAGCCCGAACCCCTTCATTCGCAGCCTCGAAAGGTTCTCCAGGGTGCGTCCCAGCTCCATGTTCATCGCCGATTCGGTCACCTCGAAGATGACCCGGCGCGGCGACAGGCCCTCGCTCGCCACGATCGCGGTCATCCTCTCGGCGAGCTTCACGTCGCCCAGCGATTCCGGCGCGAGGTTGACGGAGACCGTGGCGCCGCGCCCCCGGTCGCGCCATGTGCGGCAGGAGATCGCCGACTTGCGCAGCATGGTTGCGGTGAGCTCCTCGGTCCTGCCCGCGGCCTCGAGGATCGGCACGAAATCACGCGGCATCACGATGCCCTCGGCGGGGTGGCGCCAGCGTGCCAGCGCCTCGGCGCCGACCACCTCGCGAGTGCGCATGTCGACCTTCGGCTGCAGGAACGGTTCGAACTGCCCGCGCTTCAGGCCCTCGACGATCTCCTCGAGTGTGAAGGACGCGCGCCCGGCAGGCTGGGGTTCGGGCGCCGGCGTGCGCCCCAGGTGGCGCTCGATGGCATCGAGGAGCTTCCGGGCAGTGGTCGGTTTTTCCACCGCGGCCACCAGTCGCACGCCGTAGGCGCGGGCCATGGATTCCACCGAGGAGAGCAACGCGCGGTCGTGGCCGGTGGTGAGGATGACCGAGGCCTCGCGGTCCATGCCCGAAAGGTGGCGAAGGAGTTCGAGGCCGTCCATGCCGGGCATGTCGAGGTCGCTCACGATGATGTCGATCGGGGGGGTCGCGGCAGCGAAGATCTCGAGGGCCGCGACGCCATCGGCGGCCATGCTCACATCCCTGGCGCCCATGCGCTTGAGCAGGTCGCCGAGGGCCCAGCGCTGGAAGTCATGGTCCTCCACCACCAGGAAGCGCAACTTCGCGATCTCCGCCTCGAGCTCGCTGCTCACAACCGCTCCGCGTACGCGTCCAGGCGGGTCAGCTCGCGCTCGAAGGCGCCCATGCCGGCGGCGACCCCCGTTGCATCACCTTCGCGCGCGCAACGCTCGACGCGCTCACACGCCTGTGCCAGCCCGATGGCGCCCACCGTGCGGCTCGCGCCCTTGATGCGGTGGGCGGCCTGCACCGCGTCGCCCAGCGTCGACGAGCCGATCGCTTTCCTCAGCGACTGCGCGTCGAGCACGGTCACGGCGCAAAAGCGCTTGAAGATCTCGCGCGCCACCGCCGAATCGCCGGCCGACAGCTCGAGCATCACTTCGGCATTCACCGCGTCGTGCGCCGGCGGCAGCGGCAACCATTGCGACAGCTTGCCGGGATCCGCCACGATTTCGGCCGCGGGACCCGTGCCGGGCGCGGGGCTTTCCGCGCCGGCAGCGGCGGCCACGGGCAGCGGCAGCGTGACCACCATCGTGGTCCCCGCGCCCGTCCGGCTTTGCATCTCGATCCATCCGCCCATGAGGTCGAGCAGCCGCCGGCTGATCGAAAGCCCGAACCCGGTGCCGCGGCGCCCCGGGTCCGCGCCCGTGTCCTTCACGGTGATGCGCACCAGCTCATCGGCCGCGCGCCTTTCCACCAGGTCGACCGAGATTTCCACGCTGCCGTCCTCGGTGAACTCGATCGCGTTGGAGACGAGGTTCGAGAGCACCTGCTGCAGGCGCACCGGGTCGAAAAGGAGCGCGGGCGAGATCCGCTTGTCGATGGCGCTGTGCAGCAGCAGCCCCTTGCTGCTTGCGTTGCCGGAATGGACGTTGCGCACCCGTTCCACGGCCGTCGCCAGGCTGGCCGGTTCGGGACGCAGCTCGAGCTTGCCGGCCTCGATCTTCGAGAAATCGAGGATGTCGTCGATGATCCGCAGCAGCGATCGCACCGACTCGCGCGCCACCTGCAGCGTGGTGCGCTGCTCGCCGTCGAGGCGGGTGAGCGAAAGCAGTTCCAGCATGCCCAGCACGTCGTTCATCGGCGTGCGGATCTCGTGGCTCAGGGTGGCGAGAAACGTGCCCTTGGCACGGTTGGCGGCATCGGCCGCTTCCTTCGCCTCGGCCAGCGCCCGCCCCATCGCCACGCGTTCGGTGACATCGGCCCAATGCGCGCTCCACAGCGTGCTGCCGTCGGGAAAGACACGGTACTGGACCACCGCGCCGGGCAGGCTGTTGGCGAGGTCGGCCCTGTTTCGCTCCACCCGCGCGTGGGCATGCGCAGCGCGCACCAGGCCCACGTATCCGGCCACCAGCAGCAGCAGGACACCGGCCACCACCGCAAACAGCACCTGCAGCGCGGTTGCGTAGCCACGTTCGCGCTCCTCGCGGCGCGCATCGAGCAGCTTGATCTCGCTGCTGCGCATGGCCTGCGTCAGCGAGTAGATCGCGGCGCTCAGGACCGGGCCGCGGATCGTGGGAGGCGGGTTGGCGAGGAAGTCGGCGGACCCGGCGCGCCGCATCCGTTCGCCCTCGCGCATGACCTCGGCTCGTTCGGCGAGCAGCGGATCGACGGCACGCAATCGATCCTGCTGGGCGGGGTTGTCCGCGGTGAGCGCGCGCAAGTCATCCAGTTGCGAACGTGCGCGCGCGAGGCTCGTGTCGCGCTGCGCGATGAAGTGTTCCTCGCGATGGATGAGGAAGGCCCGGTGGGAGGATTCGGCGCGATTCACCGATTCGTTGAAGCCCGCGATGCCGGCCAGCACCGCGAGGGTGCGGTCGACGGCGCGCGCGTTTTCCTGATTTCGCAGCCCCGCATCACGCAGGCTCCACGCCACCCCCACCACCACGATCGCCAACATCCAGTAGCCGAGGTGAACGAGTGCGTTTGCGCCTGCGATCTTCATGTTCCAAGCGGGGGCTGTAAGCACGCATTATATATCGTTAACGCCTGCTATCCCCGCACGCCGCTCGAAGCACGCAGGTATTTTCCTTCGCGCGCACGGCCTGCCCTAGGCGCGCTCCCCAAGCGTGAAGCTCATCGTTGCGCCCTCGCCGGGCGCGCCTTTTGCCCAGAGCCGCCCGCCGTGGCGGCGCACGATGCGCTGCACCTCCGCCAGGCCCACGCCGGTGCCGGGTAAATCGCCCGAGGAGGCGAGGCGCCTGAAGGGCTTGAACAGGTCGCGTGCCTCGAGCGGATCGAAGCCGCAGCCGTTGTCGCGCACCCAGTAGACGCGTTCGCCGCCCTGAACGGCGCTGCCGACCTCGATGCGCGCGCCCTCGCGCCTGCCGTTGAACTTCCACGCGTTGCCAATGAGGTTGTCCAGCGCCGCGCGCAGCAGTCCCGCATCCGCGTCCGTGACCATCCCCGGTTGCACGACACACTCCATGCGCCGGCCGGGGTCGCCGGCCTCCAGGGCGCGCAAGGCGGCCTGCGCCATGGCGCTGACGTCGACGCGCGAGCGATGCATCTCGATCCGGTTCCAGTTGGACAGGCGCAGGATGTCGGAAACCATCTGCCCGAGCTGGCGGGCCGCGCGCGCGACGCGCTCCAGGTGGTCGCGGCCGGCCTCGTCGAGTTGTCCGGAATGGTCCTCGAGCAGCGCGGCGCTGAACCCCTCGATGCGATTGAGCGGGCCGCGCAGGTCGTGCGAGATGGAGTAGTCGTAGGCCTCCAGCTCCTGGTGGGCGGATTCGAGTTCCGCGGTGCGGACCGCGATGCGGGCTTCGAGCTCGGCATTGAGGCGCCGCGACTCGTCGAGCAACCCGGCGAGTTCCGACTCGCGGGCCACGCGCGGATCGGTTGCGCCGCTCACTCCTCCGGGCGCTCGATGTTGATGAGCTTGTTGCGCACGGCAAAAACAACGAGGCCGGCCACATCGCGGATCCCGATGCGCTCCATCAGCGCGGCGCGGTGCGTCTCCACGGTCTTGACGCTCACTCCCAGCAGGAAGGCGATCTCCTTGGTGCTATTGCCCTCGGCGATGAGCTGCAGGATCTCGCGCTGGCGCGGGGTGAGGGCGTCGACTTCCGAAGTCTGCGCGGGACGACCTTCGACCATGCCCGAGATCACCGCGCGCGAGACGCGCGAGCTCAGGTACACCTCGTTTCGCATCACGGCCTCGACGGCCATGCGCAGCTCGAGGGGGGCCGAATCCTTGACGAGGTAGCCGCGCGCGCCCGCGCGCAACGCGCGCCGCACGAAATCCTCGGTGGTGTGCATCGACAGGATCAACACGCGGGTATCCGGGTTGTCGGCCAGCATCTGCGCCGCGGCGTCGATGCCGTTGAGCTCCTTCATGGAGATGTCCATGATCACGAGGTCGGGGCGTTCGCTCTTCGCCAGCGCCACCGCGTCGCGGCCGTTGTCGGCCTCGGCAACCACCTCCACACCCTCGAGGTCTTCGGTGAGGGCGCGGATGCCCGCGCGCACCAGCGTGTGGTCGTCGGCCAGCAGCACGCGGATGCGGCTCAAGCGCGCGCTCCGGCCTGGGCGCGGGTTTCTTCCTGCGGCTGGTCGAGCGGGAAGATGGCCGTGACGCTGGTGCCCGCGCCGAGCACGCTGCGGATCTTCAGGCGCCCGCCGGCGAGCTGCGCCCTTTCCTCCATGCTCACGATGCCCAGGCTGCCGGTCTGCAGCGCGCGCCTGCGCTCCGCGTCCTCGTCGAAGCCGGTGCCGTCGTCGCGCACGGTGAGCTTGAGCAGCCGGTCGTCGGCCTCGACCGCCACCTGGATCTGCTTTGCCTTGCCGTGGCGGGTGGCGTTGTTCATCGCCTCCTGCGCGATGCGGTAACAGGCGATCTCGAGGCCGGCCGGCGGGCGCTCCTGCAGCCCCTTCGCGTCGATGGTGATATGCGCGCCCGATGCACGCTCGATCGTGTCGCCAAGCCACGCCAGCGCGTCGTGCAGCCCGAGCTGGTCGAGCTGGGGCGGGCGCAGTTGCTGGGAGAGTGTGCGAAGGCGATCGAGCGACGAATCGGCCGCCACCAGGCAACCGGCCAGCAGCTCGTTCGCCCGCTCCGGGGGGGCCGCGGCCATGCGATGCAGCCCGATCTTGAGCGCCGCCAGCGTCTGTCCGACGTCGTCGTGGAGGTCGCGCGACATGGCGCGGCGCTCCTCCTCCTGGATCGAGAGCACGCGCTTGGAAAGCGCCTGCAGGCGGCGGTGGGCGTCGGCCAGCGCCATGTGCGCCATCATCTGGTCGCTGATGTCCTGGTGCGAGACCACCACGTATTCGCTGCCTTCCATGCGCACGGCGCGGGCGAGGTACCAGCGCGGGGTCCCGCCGACGGACAACTGGTAGTCGATTGATGCGAAGGCGCGTTCGCCGCTGACCACGGAGGCGATCGCCTCGATGCCACGCCCGGCGGCATCGTTGCCGTGCCTGACCAGCGCGGCGAGCGTCTCGAGGTAATTGTCCCCGACCGCCGTGCTCGGCAGGCCGATCTCGATGCGCACGCCGTCGAATTCCTCCCAGCTGCGGTTGGCGGCGCGGATGAACCCGTCGCGGTCGAGCACGGCGATGCGTGAATTGAGCGATTCCAGGATGCCGCGTTTCATCGCCTCGCTCGCGCGCAGCGCCGCCAGCGCCTTTTCGCGCTCGGCACGGACCTGCGCGCGATCCAGCGCGCCGGCGATCGCCTTGGGCAGGCGGTTCAGGTCGCGCTTGGAAAGATAGTCGCTCGCGCCGTTCTGCATGGCGATGACCGCGGCGCTCTGGTCGATGTGGTGCGAGACCACGATGAAGGGCAGGAAGAGGCCGCGCTCCTGCAGGATCTGCAACGCGCGCTCCGCGCTGAAGCGGGGCATGTCGTAGTCGCAGATGATCACGTCGGGCAACGCGCGATCGAGCTGGGCGAGGTAGGCCGGTTCCGTGTCGACACGTTCTATCTCGAAGGCGAAGGCAGACTTTCGCAACGCGTGTTGCACGAGCTCCGCGTCGTCCGGTGAATCCTCGACGTGAAGTATGCGGCAGGTTCCCATTGATCTTTCTCGGATTTTCTGAATTATGGCACGGGGTCCGGCGCCCCGGCCCC
>Ga0163150_10004401_pt1 | contig 18891 bp, 13 predicted proteins | sample OliLakLV19P2IB_FD_148628 | JGI IMG/M metagenome (GOLD analysis project Ga0163150, IMG submission 148628) | Freshwater microbial mat bacterial communities from Lake Vanda, McMurdo Dry Valleys, Antarctica - Oligotrophic Lake LV.19.P2.IB | ecosystem: Environmental > Aquatic > Freshwater > Lake >...
AAGTTGTGGTAGCTCAACCAACGCCTGGCGTCCACCGCCACCTCATCCGTGGCGCAACGCGGCAACCGGCTGAACCGGACATTTCTACTTGGCGGAAACACCGGACATTTCTACTTTGGTTTGACACAGAGAGAAGTCTCGTAGGTCCCGCACGGCAGCATTGCGCATCAACCGGCTTGTCCAGCTTTTAGTTTTCGGGCTTTGGAGGACAGAGCGCAGAGCGGGACAGGTCCGACTTTTTTTATTTGTCAATTAACAACTTACGACACCTCCATGTGCCACCAGGCTCGCGTCGCTCCCGGCGGAATGATCGAGCTGACGAAAGTCGGACCTGTCCCGCTTTTTTAGCCCCGCAGCAAATCGTGTAGCGCGGATTGGACGATCGTTTTTAACACATACTCCTTGTTCTCAAGTCTGACTTCTCAACGAACCGACTACTGTCCCTGTCCCAGCGAATAACCGGCCTGTCCATCAAAGGTGCAGAGGTTTTCGGTCTTGATGAAATCCAGGCCCGCCGCAGCAAATCGTTGCAGCAGCTCGATTACTTCTGTGTGTTGGACGTTCTTGCCGGTGAACCGGCATCGCCAGTGATCCGTGCAGAAGGTTTCCGGCAGGCCATTCGGATACACCTTCACGCCACGGTTCGTGATAATCTGGAGTTGCAGCGCGGCGGTGCCGAGGGCGGAGACCTTCTGGCCAAGCTCATCCTTGCAGCCTCCCGAGAAGTGAAGGAACACGTCCACCCCAACCAACTCCTTCTTTGCCCGGATTAGGGTCGGCGGCGAAATCCGGATCGGCGCTGCTGCCGTCGTCGGATACTCCACCCGCTTGAGCCGCTGGGGAGACTGCCCAAGCCGATCAATGACGGCGTTGGCAAAAGCGCTGCTGCCGACGCACTCGGCGCTGGCACCTTCGGTGAAGATGTCATAGGTGTGCAGGCCCTCTTCAAGGGTCCGCAGCCAGGCGTCGTGGACGAGCTGGGCGATATCGCCCTGCCCGATGTGCGCGAGCATCATCACAGCCCCCAGCAACAGGCCCGATGGATTGGCCACATCCTGCCCCGCCAGACGCGGCGCTGAGCCGTGGATCGCCTCGAACATCGTGCAGTGATCGCCGATGTTTGCCGACCCGGCCAGCCCAACCGATCCAGCTATCTGAGCCGCGACATCCGACAGGATGTCGCCGTAGAGGTTCGGCATCACGAGCACATCAAAGACTTCAGGGGAATCGGCCAGCATGGCTGCGCCGATGTCCACGATCCAGTGCTCTTTCTCCAGCTTGGGATACTCCGCGCCGATCTCATCGAACACCTTGTGGAACAGCCCGTCGGTCAGCTTCATGATGTTGTCCTTCGTGAAGCAGGTGACCTTCTTCCGGCCATTTCGCTGGGCATACTCGAATGCGTAGCGGACGATCTTCTCGCACCCGGGTCGGCTGATGATCTTCAGGCACTGCACGACCTGGTCGGTCTGCTGGTGCTCGATGCCGGCGTAAAGGTCTTCTTCGTTTTCCCGGACGATCACAACGTCCATCGAGGGATGCTTGGTCTCGACGAAGGGCGCGTAGGCAACGCAGGGGCGGACATTGGCGTAGAGTCCCAGCGTCTTGCGGACAGTAACGTTGAGGCTCTTGAAGCCGCCGCCCTGCGGGGTGGTGATGGGGGCCTTGAGAAAGACCTTGGTTCGCCGAAGCGATTCCCAGGCGCTGGGCTCGATGCCGGCCGAGAGTCCTCGCTGATAGACGCGCTCGCCGATCTCGATCTGTTCGATGGCGAGTCGGGCACCGGCTTCCTTGAGGATCCGGAGGGTGGCACCCATGATTTCCGGGCCGATCCCGTCGCCGTGCGCCACGGTGATGGGCACCGTGGCGCGCGGGGCGACGGATGAATCGGTCAGGCTGGTGGCTTCGGCCTTGAATTGCTCGGCGATCATGCGAGACTCCTTTACATGAAAACTTAAACACGAACTAAGATATACGAATCACGGTTCGCGTAATGTAGATCGTTAATATCGGATGTCAACATGCCGCGTATGAAGAAAAAGGTGCAAGCCCCCAAGCCCGCTGCGCCGGCCCCCGAATCCGGCCCCGCATGGACGTTCCTATCCAACCACGCCCACGTCCTCATCTGCCTCTCCCGTGAGCCGGATCTGCGCCTTCGTGATGTGGCGCAGCGGGTCGGCATCACCGAGCGGGGCGTCCAGAAGATCGTCCAGGACCTCGAGCGAGCCCGAATCCTGACACGCCATCGCGAGGGGCGGCGCAATAAATATGAACTGACCCTCAACTTCCCACTGCGCCATCCCGTTGAATCACACCGCACCGTCCGCGATCTGCTTTCTGCGGTGCTCACCGATTCGGAACTCAATCGGATCGCGAACCGGGCCTGATCGGCAGTCGCGAAGCGAAAGCGGGCCAAGTCTAAATAACAACAACAGTACACCAACGTAATCGCTATTCGAGCTATTGTGCCGGTCGGTTCCTGTGGCGGGGGTAGGCCGCCGTGTCGGCTCGGAGCGGCGTCCCTTGGTGGCTCTCGCTCGCCAAACCACAATCGCGCCCAACGGAAAAATCCCGCGGAATTCTCTTGACTTTTTTGGATTAGTTAGGATTATGTTCTGGTGCGATGGAAGCGAAAGCGGGACAGGTCCAAATAACAACAAAAGTACACTAACGTAATCGCTATTCGAGCTATTGTGCCGGTCGGTTCCTGTGGCGGGGGTAGGCCGCCGTGTCGGCTCGGAGCGGCATCCCATGGTGGCTCGCGCTCGCCAAACCACCATCGCGCCTGACGGAAAAATCCCGCGGAATTCACTTGACTTTTTGGACATTAGTTAGGATTATGTTCTGGTGCAATGGTCTCTTAGAGAATGGCCCATCGCCGGTCTTTGGCAACTGAATATTGTTGCGTGATGGGTCCGCCGAAGCCGCCGGGACGGCCGTCGCTGCAAGTCGTGGATGGGTGGGAATTAGGGTGCAGGGATCAGGGAGTAGGAACTGGAGGTGGCATGCAAACACCCCAGATTTCCCCAACACTCCAAAAGCAATGTTAAATGTCGCAGAATGTCCCGGAATGTCGCTCTAACTCGGAAAAATTTGCCGGTTGCTCGTTTCGAATTGCCAGTTTCGAGTTGCCAGTTTCGAGTCGGCCGTGATGAGTTGCCGGCGTCCGATCGCGCACGCGGGGGGCGGGTTTGGGCCGGAAAGGTACTGAAAAGGTACTGAAAAAGTACTAAAAGGTACTGGTCAGGAACCGGTTAGGAACCGGTTTTTGGGAGCAGTGTTTTATCTAAGTCATTGCCATGAAATGACTTGAAATTTTAAGGAGGCGCTTTTCAAAAAAATTTCTCACTTCAACACCGTTGCAAAGGGAAAATCGGGGATCAGGAATCAGGCATTAGGCATCAGAGAGAGACGGTAAGAGCAGGTCATCGATGATGCGCCGTGTTGAAAACTTCCAATCGTCCGCTTGCGGCTTCGCAGTGAAACTATTGGTTCGGGGAAGAACGCGTGGGCGGTCGCTGGGGACATCGCCCGGCGCAGCGAGCGTCTTGCCGAAGTTGGCGGCGAGGAGGGTGAAATCGTCGAGGTTCACCGCGTCGTCGTAGTTGAAATCACCTTGGCTGAACACGCGGTTGGTTTGGCCGAAGTTGGCGGCCAGCGCGGTGAAATCGTCGAGGGTCACCGATCGATCGCGGTTGGCGTCGGCGGCGAGGGTGTAGAAGTTGATGACCGTGCCGAGGGCCAGTGGGTTACCGCTCAGGTCGGTCACGCCGCCGGGGGTGAAACTCAGTTGATAGTTGCCGTCGGGAAGAAACCCGCCGGAGACGGCATTGAAATCGATCGTGGCAACACGGGCTGCCGGGTCGTAGGTGAAGCTGTATTGGTCGCCGGGCAGAACCTGGCCGGTGGTGAAGTTGGTGAAGACCAGATCGGCGGCGGAGAGAGACGCATTAACGTCTTCGTTGAACGTAAACGTGAGGCGCTGAGCATCCTCGAACGTGAAGGCACTTTCGGTAATGCCCGGCGCGGCGGTGTCGGCGGTGATGAAGCCGAGTACCGCGGCCATCACGCTGTTTCGATTTGGGACGGTCGTAATTGTTTCGAACGGGAAAGCCATCATCACCGTGCGTGCACCGGTGGCGGCGTTGACGTATTGCGTGGCGGCGCCGCTGCTGCCGCCGGCGTAGTTCATGGCGAGGGTTGATCCGCCGGTGGCCGATAGCACATCGGGAAAATCAATGTTGTAAAGGAGCGTGCCGTTATCGAAGTTGAGACTGATCCCCGCGAAGATCGATCCCGCCGAGCCGGTGGCGGCGTACACACCGGCGTCGTCGGAAACGTAGCCGGCGCGCAGCGTGTTGGTGAAAAAGGCCGACCCGTTGTTGTTGGCGACCAAATCCCAACCCACTTCCGAACCACTGACAAAGATGCGTCCGCCGGCGTTGATGTAATTGGTGACGGCGGTTTGCATGCCGGCGGTAAAGGTGCGGTTGGCGGTTGATTGCTCGCCCGATAGCCAGATTACGGCGTCGTAGTTGGCAAGGTTGACCTGTCCGAGTTCGACGTTTCTGGAGCTTGCCGAATCAATCGCCAACTGTTTCACGGCGTAGGCTTCGATCGCCTCGGCGGCCTGAACGACGTAATCAAAACTGTTGTTGGCGCGCGGGCGCACGCGGTCGATGGTGAGACCGTTGGGAAGGAGTTGGCGGAAATCGTTGGTGCGATCCCATCGCGTGTTGCCGTCGATGACGAGCACTTTGTCGGTCGTCGAGGCCCCGCGCCGCGCGGCCACGACGGCCGAAGGCAGCGATTCCCCGCCGGCGTTCGTCGCGGCAATGCGGAAGTAAAGTGTGTTGCTTCCCGCCGGTACCTGCGCCGCGGGAATCGTGTGAGTGATTGTTGCGCCTCCGGCGACGGCAAGCCCGCCGTCGAAGCCGTAGCCGTTGTCCGAAGAATAGATGCGATAGGCCGTGGCCGCCGCCCCGCCGATGCCATCGACCACCGGGGCGGTCCAGCGCAGCGTGATATCCCCGGCGGAATTGGAGGTTGCCTGCACGTTGGTTGGCGCTTCGGGCAGCAGGGTGTTGTTCGCCAGAGCGCCGAATTGATTGAAGTACTTCACGGTCGCCTGATAGCTGGCCCGGCCGACGAAGTTGCGCACTTTCGGGTCGCGCATCAATGCGGCATCCAGCGAACTGTCGTGAAACGCTACTTCGAGGATGGTGCTGTCGAACTCGTCGCCGTTGGCGGAGGAACGAATTTCACCGAAGGCAAAGTCGGAGCGGGCGAAGGTTGGGTTGGCGCGGTTCGACCACGTCGATTCCAGCGGCGGCGCGCCGATGGCGACCAGGTCGTCGTTCACTTCCTTGCCGACCAGTTGTGCCCACGCGAATTGGTTGGGCGTGGCGGTGTTGGGAAAGAGCGTCTCGTCGTTGAACAGCCCGACGGTGCCGCGGCCCCCGCCGGCGTTGCTGTGGTAGGAAAGGTGCAAGGCCTGTCCGAACGGGGCGGCGTTCATGTAAGCGGCCCATCGACTTGGCGACGCCAACGTTGGCGTCGCCGTCGTCGGTGTTTCCGCCGCGATAGAAGTCGCTCACGCCGACGCCTTTGCTGAAGTCGTACCAGTAAAGCGACTGCTCATCTTCGCGCGGCGCGCCGCTGGTCTGGCCGAGCGCGTTGGTTTTCTGGCCCATTCCGTTTCCGAAACGGATGGCGTCGGCGATGACGGCGTTGCCGGCGGCGGATGACTTGTTGCTGATCTGCACACTCTGCCCCGCGCCGGCGTTGAAGTGATAGGTGCCGAGGTAAACCCATCCTTTGCCGACGAAACGATGGTTGATTTTAACTTCAGTCGAGCCGCCGGAATGGTTCACGCGATAGAGTTGGTCGGTGGCGCGATTGGCGCCATCAAGTGCCCAGGCATACACCGGATAAAAGCCGGCGGCGGGCATGTTGGGGGCATAGGTGGCGAGGGCGGTTTCCGTCAACGACGAAGTGCCCGAGCGATACGGCGCGGCATCGCCGGCGGTGCCGTACCACGGCGTGCTCGCGCCTACGCTCCAACTGCCGGCGAAGGTGACGGCGGCATCGTCGTTATCCAGCACGACTTCGTTGAGCTGGCTGCCGATCGGGCGCAGCGGCACGACGGTCGCGCCGGCCTGCCAGAGGTAGTTGGCGTACCAGATCATCTGATCCTGGTTGCCCATGTCTTCGATCATCTCGAACAACTCGGGGCGCTGCGTATACCAGTTGCCGGCGCCGGTGTTGTTGATGGTCCAGCCATGGCCGCCACCGACGTAGACCACTCGGCCAGTGAGCGCGCCGGTCGGCTGCGCGCCCACGTTGCCAAACGCCGCCTCCGGCCCGCCGGCGGCCGTAGTCATCGGTTGCGCTTCTACGGCGGCGGGCAACTGTTCGGGGGTGGGTTGTTGTCTGATTTCTCGTTCGACGTTGTGAATGGCGTCGAGCACAAGCTGCGGGTCTTGCGCTTTGCCGCGACACGCTCCGCACGAGCATCCCACTTGGTGCTCCCCCGCCGCCGCCACGGTTTCGAGGTTCCAGCGGCTCAGCATTCGACGGATTTCCAGCGACTCGACGGCATTGCTAACAACAGAACGGGTTCGATTGATCACGCGCATCTCCTCAGCAACAATGGGCAGGGACGGGCAGTATAACGGGTATTGGCAAAAACAGATTATGAAATCTTGATGAGAGTTGAATTGCTAGCGAATCAGTGGCTTTCATTACAAAATTCCGTCGAGGTCCATTCATGAAGCGGCACGCGAAGGACCGATAACACTGGTGGGGAACATTCGGGAGGTCACAACCGATGACCGGCACACTCTGGGAAACCGCTGAACGACTTCGGACCGTAAGGCACGCTCGGCAGCGATTTATGACGCTTTGGGCGCTGGAGCAAGCGTCAAAGCTCTTTGAAGAACAGTGGTCGAAGCGGCAGGAACAGTCCATCGACCCCGATGCTAGATTTCCTGGCACGCAAAACTGGAAGGTCTTATATCGCGGGTCGGTTCTTGACGATTAGTAGGGATATATGGGTCGCATTACCTCCGGCGTGGGACTGGTCAGCGGAATCAACAGCCGCGATATCATCGATCAATTGATATCGCTTGAGTCGCGGCCGAAGAATCTGCTGCAGAACCGCATTGAGACCGTCAAAAGCCAGCGGACGGCGTACACCGATTTATCCACCCGGTTGACGTCGCTGCGGCTCAGCGCGACCTCGCTCAAGAAAATTTCCACCTTTCAGAACGCGCAAGCCACCACCAGCGACCAAGATGTGATCACCGCCAGCGCCAGCGCCGGCGCGGCCGTTGGCTCATATAGTTTTCAGGTCGCCCGGCTCGTCACGACGCAGCAGGCCGTTTCGCGAGGGTTTGCCGATTTCACCAGCGCCAAGATTGGCCCGGCCACCGGTACACAAACCCTCACCATCGAAACCGGCGGCGGCGAGGTGACGGCGGAAAACCGGCTGGATGACCTCAACGGCGGCGCGGGCATCCGCCGAGGCTCGTTCCGCCTGACCGACCGCGCCGGCAACGCCGCCGTCATTGATGTTTCGGGCGCCGTCTCGCTGCAGGACGTGATCAAGAAAATCAATACCACGCTCGATGTCGCCGTGCGCGCCAGCCTCAACGGCGATCAACTGGTGTTGACCGATCAAACCGGCAAGACCATCAGCAATTTGGTGGTGCAGGATATCGGCGACGGCACCACCGCAAAGGAACTAGGCATTCTCGCGGATGTGGCGGCCGCCAGCATTACGGGAACCGACATCAATGCCGTCGGGCGATCGACCACGCTCGATCTGCTCAACGACGGCCGCGGGATTCGAAAGTTTACCGGCACGACGCTGACGCCGGGCGATTTCACGGTGACGACATCGGATGGATCAAACATCACCGTTTCGTTGACGACCGCCAAGACGGTGGGCGACGCCATCGACGCCATCAACACCGCCGCCGCCGGGAAAGTGACGGCCACATTCGATACGGGCGCGAACGGATTGAAACTCACCGACACCACCGGCAGCGGCACGACGACGGTTGCCGCGCTCAATGGCTCGAACGCCGCGTTTGATCTGGGCATTCAAAGCAGCGGCACCGGCGGAACGCTCACCGGTGCCGACGTGCTCACCAAACTCGGCACGGTCTCGCTCCGATCGCTCAACGGCGGCGGCGGGCTTACACTGGGGAGCTTCACCGTGCAGAACCGCGCGGGGGCTTCGACCACGATCAACCTTGCGGCCACGAAGACGATTCAGGAAGTGATCGACGCCGTCAACGCCGCCAATGCCGGTGTGAAGGCGGCGGTGAACCGCTCGGGCAGCGGGATTCAACTGACCGATACATCCGGCGGAAGCGGCAACGTCGTCATCGGCGAATCGGCCGGCACGACCGCGGCCGACCTGGGACTGATCGGCACGTTTGATGCCTCCTTCGGCGCAATTCAGGGCAAGAACCTGCAGCGGCAGTACGTTACGGAGAACACGCTGCTGAGCAAATACAACGGCGGCAAGGGTGTGACGCCGGGCAAGTTCCGCATCACCGATTCATCGGGCAATTCAGCGGTCGTCGATCTCACGCAGGGCACCGAAGTGCGGCTGAGCGACGTGATCAGCGAGATCAACTCGCGCGGCCTCACCATAACCGCGAGCATCAACGCCAAAGGCGACGGCCTGCTGCTGACCGACACCGCAACCGCCGGCGCGCAGAAAATCAAAGTTGAAAATGTCGAGGGCAACACGGCCGGCGACCTCGGTATCGAAGGCGAATCGGCGGCACTGGCAACGGTGGGCATTCCGACCAACAACAAGATCGATGGCTCGCTCGAACGAACAATTACGCTCGACAACACCGACACGCTCACGACCGTGCAAAAGAAGATTAACGATCTCAGCTTCGGCGTGAGCGCGCAGATCATCAACGACGGCACCGCCGGCACGCCGTACCGCCTCTCGATCAGCGCGCGCGGCAGTGGCCGTGACGGGCGGTTTGTTTTTGACACGGGCAATTCGAAGCTGGAAGTAAATAACTTAGTCGAAGCAAAAGACGCCGCGGTGTTCTTTGGCGACGCCAACGCGGCGCAGCCTCTGCTCGTCACCGCCAGCAAAAACCAGATCTCCGGCGTCATCCGCGGGGTGAGCCTGGAACTAAACGGCACGAGCGAGAAGCCCGTGACGGTCGCCATCACCAATACGATTGACAATGTGGTTGAAGAGGTGAAAAAATTCACCGCTAACTTCAACGAGCTTAACACCCGAATCGAAGAGCTGACCAAGTTCGATACCGAAACCAATAAACGCGGCCTGCTGCTCGGCGACGGCACGGCACAGCAGGTTCAGGCGCAGATCTTCAGCATGCTCAACCGCGCGCTGCCCACCGGGGGACGGTACCGCGTGCTGGCCGATGTGGGCGTCAAGGTCGGCAACCAGGGCGAACTGCAGTTCAACGAAGATAAGTTCCGCGAAGCGTATGGAACTGATTCGAGTTCGGTCGAGGCGCTGTTCACCCGTTCGCCCGGCGGGCTGTCCGAAGGCACGTCACTGAGCGTGCTGAACAAGGGCACCGGCGTTCGAACCGTGGGCACGGGGAACGATATCCGCGTGGTCACCCGAGACGGGACCACGTTCGAACTGGCGCTGGCCAGCGCCGTCACCATCGGCGACGTGGTGCGCGCCTTCAACACCGCCGGCGCTGGCAAAGTGACCGCGACGCTTAACGAACTGGGTTCGGCGCTGCTGATCAAAGACAACACCAGCGACACCGACGGCACCGTGAACGAAGAACTGGTCATCTCCCCCCTCGCCGGCTCGTTCGCCGCCGAGGATCTGGGCATCAAAGGCACCGGAACCGGCGGTGTGATTACCGGCAAGGCGATCGAACTCACGCAACGGCAATCGGTGGCGGGGCTTGGATACGTGATCGAAGCGCAGATCAACCGTCTGATCGATCCGATTGACGGGCTGATTACCCGCCAGAACAAAACACTCGAATCTCGCACCGGACAATTCGAAGACCGCATCAAGTCGCTCGATAAGCTTCTGGTGGGCAAACGCGAACGGCTGGAAAAGCAGTTCTCCAGTCTGGAAAGCGTGCTTTCAGGGCTTCAGAGCCAGCAGCAAAGCCTCAATTCGATTCAATCCATCCGGCGATAACTCCGGCGGCGGGTGAATTTCGCGGCGGTGGTGTGCCGATACAGGTGGAGTCGGCGTTTGCAGCGCCCGCGCCTATGAACCACCAAGCCGCCAACCATTATTTGCGCACCAAGGTCTTCACGTCCACGCCGGAACAATTGCAGCTTATGCTGTACGATGGCGCGATTCGCTTCACCGAGCAGGGAAAGAACGCGTTGGCGAAGAATGACTTCGAAGGCGTGTATAACGCCCTTTCGCGAGCACAGAAGATCATCACCGAACTGCAATGCGGCCTGAAGCCCGACGTGGCGCCCGAACTGTGCAGCAAGTTATCGGCCCTTTACAACTTCGTGTTCCGCAAACTGGTGGATGCCAACATTCAACACGACATGAGGGCCATCGAAGAAGCGCTGCAGATTTTGCATTATCAGCGAGAAACCTGGGTGCTGCTGCTGGATAAGCTCGGCAAAACCAAGGCTGGCATCGCGGCGACGAAGATCGACATGCCCGCCCCGAATGAACAAATGGAACGCCAGCTTCGTATGACTGCTTAGCAGACACTAACGCAAACGTTGAAAGGCGGGGGCCGCGATTGACATCAAGACGAGCCTCTGGGAACGGCCTTCGCCTTTTTCCTCCACTCCCTCGCCCCGCCTGCGGTGAGCTTGCCGAACCGTACGCCGGGAAAGGGCCGGGGTGAGGGTTCTTGCGACCGAACACGAAGTTCCGATGGCCGATTCAACGGTTCGGCACGCCTGAAACAATGCCAAACCATAACGACAGGTAGGCCCCTCGCGGGTACGCTCGGGTGACAAAACCTACGCTACGCGCAAGCTCACCACACCCCAAAGAACCGCCCCACGTTCGCCGTTGTAACGCGGTCCACTTCCTCCACCGAAACGCCCCACACGTTCGCCACCACCGCCGCGGTGTGGATGACCAGTGACGGCTCGTTCACCTTCTGCGATCGAAACGGCTCCGGCGACAAATATGGCGCGTCAGTTTCAACCATCAGTCGATCACGCGGCGTGAGCTTCACGCATTCGCGCAGCGCGTCGTTTTTCTTGAACGTAATCACCCCCGTGTAGCTGATCCAATGCCCGGCGGCCAAAATCGCTTCGGCATCGGCGATCGATCCGGTGAAGCAATGAAACACCGCCAACCGTGCAAAGCCCTGGAGAATCGCCAGCGCGTCAGCAACCGCTTCGCGGCAGTGGATGATCACGTTGCGATTTCGCTGTGCGGCCAGGTTTAACTGCGCTACAAAAAACTGCCGTTGCCGATCGTGCGGAGCGAGTGTGTAGTGATAGTCTAACCCCATCTCACCCAGAGCGACGACGCTGGGATGGCGCTCGAATTGTTCCAGTTTGGCGATGTCTGCAAGTTCCGCCTCATGGCAATAATTGGGATGAATGCCCACCGCACAGCGAAGTTGCGGATACTTGCCACACAGCTCAATCGCGTCTTGAGCGTCAGTAATGTCAGTCCCAATCGTAATCAGGCGCGCCACCCCCGCCAGAGCAGCGCGGGAGAGAACGGGATCGATCTGTTCGAGCAATCGCGGGTCGGTGAGATGGCAGTGGGAATCGATCATGTCGTAGTAGCCGATAGCGGTTAGCAGATAGCCGATAGAAGGTCACGGCAACCAGTATTTCTTCTATCAGTTATCCGCTATCGGCTATCCGCTACGATTCAAAACGTCGCTGCAAATGCATCAATCAGGTGCTTGATTTGCGGCGCTCTTCCCGGTGGCCAGAGGACCGATACGACATCAAACCGCGCCGGCGGGCGCGGGCTGCCGTAGCGGCTCATGTAGAGCTTGGCCACCTTGGTGATCTGGTGCTGCTTGGGTTCGTTCACTTGTGCTTCGGGCGTCGCAATCGAATCATCGACGCGCGTTTTCACTTCGACAAAAACCAGGGTCGGGCCGTCGCGGGCGATGATGTCGATTTCGCCCATCTCGACTTTGAAATTCCGCGTGATAATGCGATAGCCCAACTCGCGAAGATACTTCGCCGCTGCGTTCTCCCCGCGGGCGCCGAGCGTATCTTGCGGATCGATTTCGGTGGCGAGCATTTTTTTGAGCCACGAGAGCATCCTCGCCTTGATAACGTAATTCCCGACCGACGCAAGTGAATCGCCGAAGAGCCACAGAGACACCGAGTACAAAAAGCGGGCTGGGAGCGATGGCTCCCAGCCCGATATTGAATGCGCCGATCTTAATTTCTTTGCGCCTCTGTGACTCTGTGGCTCAGTTCCGGCCTTGATCAATGAACCTGAGCCGAATCGTCGCCGATGCGCATCGAATAGAAGCTGCGGTAGATGAACACCAGCGCGATCAAGAAAAACACGCCCGAGAGAATGTGCTGCAGCGTCGAGTTGCCGGTCTTGGTCATCTGAATCGCCAGTTCTACCGCCAGCAGCCCGAAGAGGGTGCTGAACTTGATGATCGGGTTCAACGCCACCGACGACGTATCCTTGAACGGATCGCCCACGGTATCGCCAACCACGGTTGCATCATGCAGCGGCGTGCCCTTGGCTCGCAGTTCGGTTTCCACGATCTTCTTGGCGTTGTCCCACGCCCCGCCGGCGTTGGCCATGAAGATCGCCTGGAACAGCCCGACGATCGCCAGGCCAATCAGGAAACCGACGAAGAAGTACGGGTCGATGAACGCCGTCGCCAAGGTCATGAAGAAAACGGTAAGGAAGATGTTGAACATCCCCGCCTGCGCGTACTTCGTGCAGATCGCGACGACCTTTTTACTGTCGGAGACAGAGGCCTTGGTCACGCCTTCAAGCTTGATGTTCTTCTTGATGAACTCCACGGCGCGGTAGGCGCCGGTGATCACGGCCTGACAGCTCGCGCCGCTGAACCAGTAAATCATCGCGGCGCCCATGATGATCCCCAGCAGGAACGGTGCATGCAGGATGGACAGATTCGAGACCGCCTGAAGGCCTTCGGGAGTCTTCGCCAAGCCGTCGGTCAGGATCATGATGATGCTGAACACCATGGTGGTTGATCCGACGACGGCAGTGCCGATCAGCACGGGCTTGGCGGTGGCCTTGAACGTGTTGCCAGCGCCGTCGTTTTCTTCCAGGAGCATCTTGGCCTGGACAAAGTCGGCGTCCATGCCGAAGTTCTGCTTCAGGTCGGCCTTGATGTTGGGTTCTTCTTCGATGAGGGAGAGTTCGTAAACGGATTGCGCGTTGTCGGTTACCGGCCCATAACTATCGACCGCGATCGTGACCGGCCCCATGCCCAGAAAGCCAAACGCGACGAGACCGAACGCGAACACCGCCACCGCCTGCGCCGGCATGAATGAGGCCAGCCCGGTGATGCCGTTGATCGTCGAGATCAGATACGCGATCGCCATCAGGCCGCCGATGGTGATCCCACCGACCCAGAACGCGCTGAAGTTGCCCGCGGTCAAACCCGAGAGGATGTTGAGCGATGCTCCGCCTTCCTTGCTGGCGGTGACGACTTCACGCGTGTGGCGGGCGTGCATCGAGGTGAAGATCTTGGTCACTTCCGGAACAATCGCGCCTGCCAGGGTGCCGCATGTGATGATCGTGGCAAGAATCCACCATAAATCGTCATTCGCCACACCGCCGACCGTAAGCCCGCCCATCATATAGTAAGACACAATGTAAGTTGCCACGATCGAAAGCACCGAAGCAACCCACACAAGACTCGTCAGCGGCGATTCAAAGTTGAACTTGCGGACGGAACTGAATCGGGCCTTGGCGACCGCTTCATTGAGGAAGTACGCCAGCCCGCTGGTGATGACCATCAACAGACGCATCACGAAGATCCAGACCAGGAGTTTGGTTTGAATCATCGGATCGGCAATGGCAAGGAGAATGAACGTGATCAGTGCTACGCCGGTTACGCCGTAGGTTTCAAAGCCGTCGGCGCTGGGGCCGACGCTGTCGCCGGCGTTATCGCCCACGCAGTCGGCGATCACGCCGGGGTTGCGTGCATCGTCTTCCTTGATCTTGAAGACGATCTTCATCAAGTCGGAACCGATGTCGGCAATCTTCGTAAAGATGCCGCCCGCCACACGCAAGGCGGCGGCGCCGAGCGATTCGCCGATGGCGAACCCGATAAAACACGGGCCGGCCAATTTCGGATCGATAAACAGAATGATCGCCAGCATGATGAACAGTTCGACGCTAATCAGCACCATGCCGATCGACATGCCGGCTTTGAGTGGAATGGCGTAACAGGGGTAACCATAGCCACGCAGTGAGGCGTGGGCGGTTCGGCTGTTGGCAAACGTATTGACGCGAATGCCAAACCACGCGACGCCGGCCGAGCCGGCCATGCCGATCAAGCTGAACAGCACAATTACGCCGACTTTCCACGCGGGGAACCCCTTGCCGATGATTTCTTCGCCGGCGGCATTCAGCGTGCCGGTGGGATACTCAGCCAGAAACCCGAAGTAAAACACGATTGCCGCGGTGATGAACACCCACAGCAGCATGAGGAACTTGGCCTGCGTGATGAGATACGTCTTGCAGGTTTCGTAGATCAGCTCGGAGACTTCCAGCATGCTCTTATGCACCGGCAACTTCTTAAGCTGCGCGTAAATGATGCCGCCAAAGATCAGGCCCAGCACGCAGATGCCCAGGCCGTACAGCAGCAGGTCGTGCCCGGTAGTTGTGCCGTTGAAGTAGAGCTTGGCCTCCTTTAGTTCGGCAGGCAGTTTGAGTTTGGCCTCGCTGGCATTCGCGGTGTTGGCGAACGCGGCGAGAAGAAGACCAACGGCCAAGGCTATGGTGAGCCCTTTCCAACGAGTCAGATATCGCATGTCTATTTGGAGCCTCCTCAAGCTCTGCACTGACGGGAGTTAAACGACGAAACGTTAAGCTACCAGCGTTAAGCTGGGCAACCTTTGATTAAGGGCGTGGAATGTTAAACGGAGATTCGCCCTGACACAACTTTCGCTCCGTTATACCGAACAGCTTTTCGGTTTATCGGTTGAAAGAGCGGAAAAGGCGAATCTGAGGAGGTCTAGCGCGTGGCCAGCCACCGCGCCCACTGGCAGGTGTTGATGATTTCCTTCACCCCGGGCATGCGGCTGATCCTGCCCAACGCCTTGCCGACATAGCGCAGCGCGTGATCCGCCGGACGAACGCCCAGGCGCGATCGCAGGTGCGGATCAACTTCGATGCCAAACCAATTGCGCCGGTCGGTTTCGTCGAACGTCACGCCGTCGTCCAGTGCCGCAATCGCCGCCGTCGCTTTGGCGGTGCTTTTCGAGATATGACCCAGCCGCCGATGCTCGATGCGATATGGCGCCGCCATCATCATCGGGTTGGTGTTGATCTCCCACACCTGCACGCGGCCGTTGTGCACGCCGTAATCCACCCGGCCGTAGTCCGTGCCCGCCAATTCGAACACGCGGCGAATCTGTTCGGCATGCGGATTGGTTTCCATGTACGCCGCTTCAAGGGCGACTTTCTCATCATCCACGATGTCGGTGATGTTTTGCACCCAGTTCTGCGAAAAATAGAGATGCCGCGCGACAAGCTCTTGTCCGCAGCGGAGCACGCCGTACTTTCGGAACATGCCGTCGGGGCTGCGAATGTCGATCCGTTCGACCACGAGCGTATCATTCTCACCGCGGGCTTTGCGCAGGAACAATTCCTTTTGCAGTTCATCGTGCGATTCGATCAACCCGCTCATTTTCCCCATATGATCGCTGATGCGACGGACGAACACCGGGAACTTCACGCCAGCCAGATCTTCCTCTGCACGATAGACCCGAAAATCGTTGGTCCCTTCGTCGTGCAGTTTCTTCTGCAACGCCGCGCGGTCGAGCACGCGTTCGGGTCGGTTGAGAATGCGACAACCCGCCTTCTCAATCTGCGGCGCGACGTGTCGAGCCAATTCGAGCTGAGCATCGCTCATCCGCTCAAAATCGGTGAAGACGTACGTCCCCTGGTGCAGCCGCGTGGAGTAGGCGCAATCTTCGTACGACAGAATCGCCACCTTGCCGATGAGGTCGCGGCCCCACGACTGGAGGAAGTTGCCTATGGTGTAATCGTGATATTTTTTGACGACGAAGAAGATCATACATGGATGATCTTCGACCAAAGAGTGGGGTGGCATCATTCGAAGTCCGATAACCGATGAAAGATCGCCTTAATGACTCATTAACCAGCCTTGGTTCGCCCGCTTCAATCCTTCCCGCAATTCAGGTAGAATATCGCGTTGCTCCCCATGCCCTTTTTGCAAAAGACCATTTCGCGCGAAGTAACCCTCGACGGCCGCGGCCTGTTCAGCGGCGAGCCGGTGCGGTTGACGTTCGCGCCGGCGGAAGTGGGCAGCGGCATTACGTTCGTACGCGAGCAGGATGAAAAGGTCGCCACGATCGCTGCGCACGTCAGCAACGTGATGAAACGCCCCCGCCGCACCTGCCTGCGTAACGGCACGTTGCACGTTGAAACGGTTGAGCACTGCATGGCGGCTTTGGCGGGGCTGCAGATTGATAACGCGGTGGTAAAAATCACCGGCGGCGCGATCGGTGAAGTGCCGATGGGCGACGGATCGAGCATGCCGTTCGTCAACGCCATTCGCGAAGCCGGGCCGGTCGAACAAAGCGCCGATGTTCAGCCGCTGATCATCACCCGGCCGGTGCAGGTAACGCTCGGCGACGCCACCCTTGCGGCGTTGCCCGGACCCACCGACCGGCTGGAAATCATCTACGACCTTGAAGCCCCGGCGCCGGTCGGCCGCCAGACGATTGCGTTCGTGCTTGGCACCGATGATTTCGCCGGTACACTCGCGCCAGCGCGAACGTTTATCTTTGAAGACGAAGCCCGCGAACTCGAAAGCCGGGGCATCGGCAGGCACCTTTCGCCTAAAGATGTGCTGGTGATTTCGCCCAGCGGGCCGATAGACAACCAATATCGGTTTGTCGACGAATGTGCGCGACACAAGGCGCTGGATCTCATCGGCGACCTGTACCTCGTCGGCCGGCCCATTCGCGGGCGGCTGGTGGCCCACAAATCCGGCCACGACCTTAACCACATGCTGGCCCGGCGGCTGCTGGAAATGCACGCGGGCAACGAACGTGAAAACCTCCTGCACCGCGACGGTGTGGCGCTGGACATCCGCAAAATCCAACGCATCCTGCCGCACCGCTACCCGATGCTGCTCGTCGATCGCGTCTTGAAAATCGAGGGCGATACGCGGGCAATCGGTGTAAAAAATGTCACGTATAATGACATGGCGCTGCAAGGCCACTATCCCGGCCAGCCGATTTTCCCCGGCGTGCTGATTGTCGAAGCGCTCGCCCAGCTCGGCGGGATTCTGCTCAGCCAGAAGCTCGAACACACCGGCAAACTTGCCGTATTGCTCAGCATGGATAAGGTGAAGATGCGCCACCCTGTTGTGCCGGGCGACCAGTTGATTCTGGAAGCGGTCGCCGTGCGGGTCAAAAGCCGAACGGGTCACGTTCGCTGTAAAGCATATGTACAGGAGAAAGTTGCCGCCGAGGCCGAGATTAAATTTATGCTCGTGGATGCCGAGCCGGTTTGAAGGTAGCCGATAGCCGTTAGCGGATAGCCGAGAGCAATTAAATCCATGCTCTCCGCTCTCGACTGACGGCTCTCGGCTCACAGCTTATGCCAGTTATTGCCCCCAATTCGATCATCAGCCCCGAGGCACACATTGCCGACGACGTGGAGATCGGCCCGTTCTGCGTAGTCGGGCCGCACGTTTGCATCGGCGCGGGAACCAAGCTCATCAGCCACGTTTTCATCGCCGGACGGACGAAGATCGGCGCCGGAAACGTCATCCATCCTTTCGCGGCGCTGGGCGATTATCCGCAGGACCTGAAATACAAGAACGAGCCGACCGGCCTGGAAATTGGCGACGGCAACCAGATTCGCGAACACGTCACCATTCACACCGGCACCACCTACGGCGGGACGATCAACGGCGGCGGGATCACGCGCATCGGCGACAGCAACCTGCTGATGGTCAACGCGCACATCGGCCACGATTGCCAGGTGGGATCGCGAAACGTGATCGCCAACAATGTCATGCTCGCCGGCCATGTGGTGCTGGGGAACAACATCGTGCTCAACGGCCTGGTGGGCATCAACGCGTGGGTGACCGTGGGCGATTACGCGTACATCGGCGGCGCCGCCAGGATTCACCATGACGTGCCGCCGTTCGTTAAAGTAAGCGACAAAGACAGCATTCGCGCCCTGAACGAAGTAGGCCTGCGCCGCGCCGGTTTCACCGACGACGATGTCACCGCGCTGGACGATGCCACACGCCGGCTTTTCGTGAGCCGCAGCAAACCGCTCAGCGTAACGATGGCCGATTTTGATACCAACAACGGCATCAACGAGCACGTAAAGGCCATGGTCGCCTTCCTCCGCCGCCGCGATAGCGGGAAGTATGGGCGGTATCTTGAAGGGCTGCGGAAGTAGTTGCCGGAGCACCGATGGCCGTGAAGCTCGAATACGATCGCATCAGGCTTGCCGAGTTTTGCCGCAACTGGCACATCAAAAAGCTTTCATTTTTTGGATCAGTCGTTCGTAGCGATTTTTCGCCCGACAGCGATGTCGACGTTCTTTACACTTTTGAAGATGGCAAGACGCCGGGCTGGGATATTGTGACCTGCGCAGATGAATTGTCAGAGCTACTTGGTCGCAAGGTTGATCTGGTGCCGGAACACGGCGTGAATCGCTGGATTCGAACCCAAGTGCTGCGCGAGGCG
>Ga0163150_10004402_pt1 | contig 18889 bp, 7 predicted proteins | sample OliLakLV19P2IB_FD_148628 | JGI IMG/M metagenome (GOLD analysis project Ga0163150, IMG submission 148628) | Freshwater microbial mat bacterial communities from Lake Vanda, McMurdo Dry Valleys, Antarctica - Oligotrophic Lake LV.19.P2.IB | ecosystem: Environmental > Aquatic > Freshwater > Lake >...
CAAGGGATGGCTCCGATGCGCCAAAGGCGCTCGGCAACCCGCCGGACTGATCGTCTGGTGGGTTGTTTTTCTTCAACTTTGGACATCGGAGTGATGCCTCAAAAATCCAATGCGAAACGGGTGTCCGTTGAAACTTCGGTTTTCTATTCGTAACGGTAAATAGTCAATTTTGACCCACAGATTTTGCGGAAGAGCCTAACAATGGTGGTTACCACCGACGCCCTTTGGGTTACAAATAAAAAAGCGACAATGTCAAATCAGAGGCGATCATAAGGAAAGTGTAGCATTGGATGAGTAGCGATACATGGAATATCGACATGACCCCCGACGACCACGGCCGGTCAAGTCCGCGACAGCAGAATTTTATCGAGCAGGAAATTGATCGCGATTTGGCTAAACCTAAGTTAGCGGGCCGCAGTGTCTGCACCCGTTTTCCTCCTGAACCGAATGGTTATTTGCATATCGGGCACGCTAAAAGCATCTGCCTTAACTTCGGTTTAGCCCAGACGTATCAAGGGCGGTGCAACCTGCGGTTTGACGATACCAATCCAACCAAAGAGAGCGAAGAATACGTCAATTCGATCATGGAAGATGTCCGTTGGTTAGGCTTCCAGTGGGACGAACTTTTTTATGCGTCTGACTACTTTGCTCAGTTGTACCAATGGGCGATTCAATTGATCGAATCGGGCAAAGCCTATGTTTGCGATTTGACCTCCGAGCAGATGCGCGACTACCGAGGAACGCTTACCGAACCCGGTCGGAATAGCCCCTTTCGAACTCGAAAGATTGCTGAGAATCTTGATCTGTTTGAGCGAATGAAGAAAGGGGAGTTTCCTGACGGAACGCGAACGCTTCGCGCCAAAATTGATATGGCGTCGCCTAACCTGAATTTGCGCGACCCGGTGATGTACCGTATTATGCATGCTCACCATCATCGAACGGGCGACGCCTGGTGCATTTATCCGATGTACGACTGGGCGCACGGACAAAGCGATTCCATCGAAGGAATTACGCATTCGATCTGCACGCTCGAATTCGAAAACCATCGACCGCTCTACGACTGGTTTTGCCAGGAATTAGGTGTCTACCACCCTCGCCAAATCGAATTTGCCCGGATGAACCTGACTTACACCGTCATGAGCAAACGGAAGTTGTTGCAATTGGTCGAAGAAAAGCGCGTTAGCGGCTGGGATGACCCGCGAATGCCGACTATTAGCGGCCTGCGTCGACGAGGCTACACCCCCGAGAGCATTCGGCTTTTCTGCGAAAAAATCGGCGTCGCGCGATTCAACAGCACCATCGATGTCGTTGTCCTCGAAAATTCGATTCGCGAGCATCTCAACGAGATTGCCCCTCGGTTTATGGCGATTCTCGATCCGATTAAAGTCGTTCTTACCAACTATCCGGAAGGTAAAACGGAGATCCTCCATGCGGTAAACAATCCCGAACGTCCTCAAGATGGCATGCACGACCTGCCGTTTTCCCGCGAGCTTTACATCGAGCGCGAAGATTTTATGGAAAACGCCCCTTCAAAATTTTTCAGGCTTAGGCCGGGCGGCGAAGTTCGGCTGCGTTACGCTTTTATCATCCGATGCGATGAAATAGTAAAAGACACGAACGGCGATATTGTGCAACTGAATTGCACCTACGACGAATCCACCCGTTCAGGTGGTTCGAATCCAGCGACCCGCAAGGTGAAAGGGACGATTCACTGGGTCGCGACGGCGACGGCCAAAACGGTTGAAGTCCGTTTATATGACCGACTTTTCAAGAGCGAGTTTCCGGAGGATGGGGAAGAAGGCCATACCTTTTTAGACAATATGAACCCGGATAATATGCGTGTTATTCAAGCCAAAGTCGAACCGGCGTTGGTTGAGACGGAGCCTGGTGGCAAGGTTCAATTCGAGCGAAACGGCTATTTTTGTGCCGACTCGGTCGATTCTTCGCCCGGAAAGCCCGTATTCAATCGTATTGTGACTTTGCGAGATACTTGGTCCAAAATTGCTCAGAAATCGTGAAAGCAAATCGAACCTTGAAAGTGCGGTTGCAAAGCTTCAGCAATTCGATAAGATTGCCGACTTAAATTATTAGAAGCACGAGTGTTTTTCGGCCCTTCTTTGAGTGGCATAAGGATTTTTATGAGCTTAGCGACGCCAAGCAAGCCCGAGGTTATTGAGCAGTACCGCCAGTCGCCAACCGACAGCGGGTCCCCCGACGTCCAGATTGCATTGTTGACGCAACGGATCAACATGCTGACTGGTCATATGCGAACTCACTCCAAAGATTACTCGAGTCGTCGAGGATTGCTGCGGATGGTTAGTCGTCGACGCTCGCTTCTAGATTATGTGCGCAAGCACGATCCAAATCGTTATCTCGATTTAATCGGCCGCTTGGGCATTCGTAAGTAAGAAATCAAAAAGAGCCCGAAGTCGAATGACTTCGGGCTTTCTTGTTTCTTAGGCATGGGTCTTCCGACCGTCCCTTCGGCGTAGAGTGTTTTTTGGCCATCGATGTTGTTATGGCCATTCCCGCCGTCTGTCGTGAAGACTATTAGTAACTCTTGTTTGAAGTAGGATTAGGAAGCGTGAAATACCGAGTAGAAAAGCAAATCGGCGATTCGATATTGTCTTTTGAGACAGGCCAGTTGGCCAAGCAAGCTTCGGCTTGCGTAATTGTTCAGTACGGCGAAACGGTGGTTTTAAACGCCGCTGCCACAGGCCCATCCAGGCCTGGTACCGACTTTTTTCCATTGACTTGCGACTATCGCGAGCGACTAGCCGCCGCTGGTAAATTCCCAGGCGGTTTTCTTAAACGCGAAGGTCGACCGACGACCAAAGAGACTTTGACGTGCCGATTGATGGATCGTCCGATTCGACCACTTTTTCCAGATGGCTTCTTCGATGAAGTCCAGTGTCAGTCGATGGTGATGAGCAGCGACATGCAGAACGATGGCGACGTGCTCGCAATGAACGGGGCCGCTGTTGCCTTGCTCATCAGCAACTTGCCATTCAAAGGCCCGATCGCATCGACTCGCGTCGGTCGCATCGATGGCCGATTGCTTGCATTCCCAACGCAAGCACAACTTGAAGAGTCGGATTTGGACATGATTGTTTCTGGCAATCTAAAAGAAGTGGTGATGATCGAGGGTTTTGGTCAAGAAATTCCGGAACCTGAAATGATCGAAGCGATTCAATTCGCTCAATCGATTATTCGCGAAATCATCGCATTGCAATTGGAGCTTCAAGCCAAGGTCAACCCCACGAAAATCGAGTACGCGGCACTCGACGATTCTGCATTGCTTGGCCAGCTCAAAGATGGATTCTACGATCGGTTCAAAACAGCCAAGCAAACCGAAGGCAAGGCGGCTCGCAATGACGCGTGCAATGAATTGCGCAAAGTTGCTTTGGCGGAAATCATTCCGAATCCAGAAGCCGAAGGTGCGATTTGCAAAGACACCTTCCATCGCGTGTGGCATGTTCTTGAAAATCGAGTTGTTCGCGATTTGATTCTCTCGGGAACGCGAGCCGACGGACGCGATTGGGCTTCGCTGCGAAACATTGATTGCGAAGCTGACCTATTGCCGCGAACGCATGGATCCGCTTTGTTCCAACGCGGTGAAACACAAGCACTTGTTACCGTCACGCTTGGAACCACTCGAGACGAACAGCGTGTCGATGGTTTGTTTGACGAGTACAGCAAGAAGTTTATGCTCGACTATAACTTCCCATCGTTTTCAGTGGGTGAATGCCGACCGATTCGTGGTCCAGGACGACGTGAAATTGGTCACGGAGCCTTGGCTGAACGATCGTTAGAGCCAGTTCTGCCAGACGCGGATGATTTTCCGTATACCATTCGTGTTATCAGCGATATTCTCGAAAGCAATGGCTCATCGTCGATGGCCAGCGTTTGCGGTGGATGTTTGGCTTTGATGGCCGCTGGTGTTCCGATTACCAATCCAGTAGCTGGAATTAGCATCGGATTGATTCGGGAAAAAGATGAACGCTTTGTTTTGTTAACCGATATCCTCGGTGACGAAGATCACTTTGGCGATATGGATTTCAAAATCTCTGGAACGCAAAACGGGATTACCGGAATCCAGCTCGATCTGAAGATCGAGGGGATTAGCGAAGAAATTATTCGCGGCACGCTCAAGCAAGCTCGAGAAGCTCGAATGGAAATCCTTCGCAAGATGTTAACTTGCATCCCGCGACCGCGATCGGAAACGAGTCGTTATGCACCGCGATTGTTGCGGACGAAGATCGACCCATCGAAGATCGGCATGCTGATCGGTCCTGGCGGTAAAAACATCCGCGCGATTCAAGAAGAAACCGGCGTGACGATCGATGTTGATGATGATGGAACAGTAACCATTGCAAGTCTCAACGCGGATGCTGCCAAAGAAGGTTTGGCACGCGTCGAAGCCTGTACGGCTACCGTTCAAATCGGCAAGATTTATGACGGTACTGTCACGAGCATACGCGACTTTGGTGCCTTCGTCGAAATCCTTCCAGGACGAGATGGACTTTGCCACGTCAGCGAACTTTCGAGTGGCTACGTTCAAAACGTCGATTCGATCTGCAAGGTAGGTGATTCGATGAAGGTGATTGTGATCGATATCGATGATCACGACCGCGTGAAGCTATCGCGACGACGCGCTCTCGAAGAACTGGGACTCGAAGACGAGTTTGCTCAGGCTGACGAAGGCGGCGAAGGTGGCGAAGGTGGCGAACGACCTGAAAGAGCAGCGGCGGGCGGTGATCGCGGCGGCGAACGCGGTGGATTCCGTGAACGCAGTGGCGGCGGCGGTGGTCGAGGCCGTAGCGGCGGTGGTGGCGGCGGTGGCCGAGGTCGCAGCGGTGGTGGTGGTGGCGGCGGACGCCGATAATAATCGCCTTCACCTGATTTCGCTGTTCGAACTTTTAAGAAATTAAATGTGTCTGGCCCTCAAGTAAAATTGAGGGCCTTTTTTTATTCGTAGCCATCGGGTTGAATGAGAAGGCTGCTTGCGGTTGAATAGATAGCGTGTGAGCCGAACTCATAAAAAAACTCCAGGACAAAGCCTTTCGATGAATCATCTGATAGCCGAACAGTTGCGACACGATCCTCGCATCGCTCAAGCGAAACAACTCCTCGACGAAACATTAGCGACCTATCGGCAGCAGATCGACTCGATTCGTCCACCGAAGCTAGAATTAGTCGCTTCCTACCAACTGCTGCTCGAACGTCTCGCCGTTGCCCGAGGCGGTGCCCCCTACTTTCCATTTATCGGCAGCGGACTGGGAAACGGCCCCTACGTCGAACTCGCCGATGGGAGCGTCAAGCTCGATTTTATTGTCGGGATTGGTGTGCATGGGATGGGGCATAGCCATCCAGCGATGCTCGCCTCGACCATTGATGCTGCGATCGAAGACACGATCATGCAGGGTAATTTGCAAACCAATGCGCCGGCGGTCACGCTATGCGAGCGGCTGATAAAAATGGGGAATCAACATGGTGCAGCTTTGGCTCATTGCCTGCTGAGTACCAGCGGCGCGATGGCGAACGAAAATGCGCTGAAAATCGCGTTCCACAATCGCTTTCCAGCTTCACGCGTCCTTTGCATCGATAACTGCTTTGCTGGCCGTTCGCTTGCATTGGCTCAATTGACCGATCGTCCGGCCTATCGCGCGGGGCTACCGAAAACACTCGATGTCGATTTTCTTCCGATGTTCCACCCTTCCGATCCTGAAGGGACAACCAAAGCAGCTTTGGAAACGATCAAAAAATTAGTTTTGCGACATCCTGGTCAGTACGCTTGCTTGTGGTTGGAATTGGTAGCAGGTGAAGGTGGCTACTACCCAGGAACTACCGACTACTTTGAAGGGTTGTGCAGGATATGTCGAGAGAACAATATCCTGATCATCTTCGACGAAATACAAACGTTTACCCGTTTGAGCCAGCCGTATGCGTTCCAACATTTTGGATTGGATGCATACGCGGATATCGTCACCATCGGAAAAATTACGCAAGTCTGCGCGACGCTTTATGGCGAATCGCTTAAGCCGAAAGGCCCTGTTCTCTCGCAAACATTTACCGGAGCAACGGCTTCGATCTTGGCCGGTTTAGCCGTCTTAGATGAATTGGATGCGAAGAAATGCTTTGGTTCAAATGGTTGGAATATGCGACGTTCTCGATGCTTCATCGAGCGAATGCAACAATTGGCTAAATCCTATCCTGGAAAGATATCTGGTCCGTACGGCGAAGGGATGATGATGGCGTTCCAGCCAGGGGCAGGCAGTGGTGAAGAAGCGAAAAACGCATTGTTTGCTCTCTACGACGCCGGTTTGATGGGCTTCATGGCCGGCAATGATCCAATGCGATTGCGTTTCCTGCCATCACCAGCCGTCGTCACGGAAGAGCACATCGGAATCGCTTGTGACATAATCGAGCGTGTGCTTTGCCACGGATAAAAATACGCTGGAAATTCAGCCGGCACGAGCTAGCGTAATGCCATCTTCTTTCGTAGCGGTACGACGCGAGCGGCTTGTTGATTTAATCGCCAGCAGCAAGGATTGCGTTTAACAGTCAGCCCAAGGTGTACTTCTGCGGCCAAGAGTACGCCTTCGGCTGACTGTTAAACAATTAAATCAACAATCCGCGAGCCGTCAGATGGAAGCGAAGAAAACGTTGGAATTAGATCGGGCGGGTTACGCCGTACCGCTCACAAGAATGGAACGTTCTGCTACTTTTGACCGACTACTTCAAACGCGACTTCAAGGCTGCTTGAATGACGCGAGCGACTTCGTTCCCTTGAGCTAGAACGCCCGTCGCGTTGTAATGGACATTCCCCGGTTTGGTCCACCACTCCGGTTGTTTGGGTAACGTAAATTGATAAAGGTCATCGATCAGAATTTCGGGATACTCGCGCATCACCTTCAAGGCGATCTGGTTGTACTTGATGGCATCTTCGGTGTGTCGACCTGGCTCGCCATCGGGTACGGGCGTCGTTGTTGCAAAAATCAGCGTTGCCTTAGGCGCAATCTGTTTCCAATAAGCGACTACTTTTCGTAGATTCGAGGCGTATTCCTCCGGCGAGACAGCTTGTTTGCCGTTCTTCTTATCAAGGTTCTTTCCCGATAGATACTTGATATCGTGCAGTCCAAAGTTGAAGTGAATCACGTCCCAGTCAAACGACCAATGTCCATCAAGCTTCGGATCGCGCATCGCAGATTCAAGTGCCGTGACTTTTTGGATCACGCTCGAAGAATCGCCGCCGTTGGTTTGAAGTCGATAGACATTCGCAATCTCATCGAGCGTTTTCCGAACTTGCGGTGTGTAGGCGATCGATATCGAATCGCCGTAGATAAAGACGTTCGGCAGTTTGGTTTGATGAACCGGTAGAGCATAGGCGGCGGACGTCTTGGCACCTTTGCCGGCGAGTTTTTCCCAAGCTGTTTGAACGGGGGACGCGGCCGCCGCTGCGTCTTTCTGTGCCCACGCGCTCTCGAATGGCAGGACGCAAATAAAATTGAGAGCAAATATTGGCAGGTATTGGATCGAAGTCAACATTTTCATCGCATAGATTCCAGTCATCGAAGGTTGTTAAAATCCGAGGTCGTGTCGCCTCGTCAGCAACTTATGTTAACTTCATTGCTCAGGCTTACCCAGGGCAGCGCCGAGGTTCGCTGCGCTCACCTCGTCTCGCCCTGGGCTTTGTTACTTCCGTCCCGTTGGGACTGCGCACCTCGCATATCAATGTTTTTCCAGCATGCCCACGTTGAATTCGCACGACCACCAAGTTCCAAAGGAACGGAAATATCAAAGCCCAGGGTAAGGTGATGTGAGCGAAGCGAACATCGCCGCAACCCTGGGTAACGTGGCGAGATAAACATGAGCCACAACGTGGCGGCCCTAAACGATCGATGTCACGAACCAATAGCGCCGTCCCGTTGGGACTTTGGTTATTGCGGGTTCGCGCGTTAAGGGTAAGCGTCGTTTTCGAAACAGCCCCCCTATCTAAAGCGACGTTGGCGCTGAATAATTCAGCGCGAATGGTGCGGAATCCCCCCTCCAGGGTGTTTTTTGCCCCATTTATTTTTCGTAAATTCGTTGGTCGATGCTTCCATTCTATTTTCCCAGACGTCATAAACGCGCCCGAGTGTATAACCCGACTTAGGGTGAGTCCGGTTGATGCTGCGCATTTTTTAATTGTCCTATGCGGGTCACATCACGAATTTTATTCGAAAATCTCTTTGCGATACTCTAGAGACTGGCATTAACGTCATGCGCAAAATGGGTTCAAGAAAATTTATACACACCAGCATCCACTCGCTGATGATCGTGCTCACCCTCTTCTAGCCGATCGTGCAGCCGTTGCAGGTAATGGCAGCAGATGTTTACTGGGATGTCAACGGAGCAACGATAGGTGCTTCGGGAACAGGCTCGGCATCCGGTTTATGGGACGGTGCAAATGCATTTTTTAACACAGATTCAACCGGTGGTTCAGGCGGTTCACTTTCCGCGATAGTTGGTGCTTCCAACACTGCCGTTTTTGCTGCGGGCGCCAATGCGACTCAAGGCTATACCGTTACGGTGTCAGGTACTCAGGTAATCGGTGGGCTGAGGCTTGAAGAGGGTACGCTTCTGCTTACCGGTGGCACAATCCAGATGGGTGCTGCTTCGAATTTTGATACGGCGACGAACCTGACCGCCACGGTGAATTCGGTGATCGATGGAGGTTTTGATCTCACAAAAGCCGGGGCGGGCACCCTCGTGCTCGGCGGCACGAATACATACTCGGGAAAAACGCGGATTAATGCCGGTACGCTCTCTATCTCCGCAGACGCCAACCTCGGAACGGCTCCAGTTAGTGTGTTAGCAGACAGCATTAATTTCACTGGCAGTAGCACCCTCCAGTTCACCGGTATCGGAAGTCCCACGATCAACAGTAATCGCGGTTTTACGATCGGCAATACTTTCACCGGCGAGGTGAACGTTGTCGACTCGACGAACACGGTCACCTACGGCGGTGTCGTGGCCGGCCTCGCAGGCACGACGTTCAAAAAGACCGGGGCAGGGACGCTCGACTTGAAAGGGGCCAGCACTCTTGCCGGCGCACTCAATATCGACGGCGGCACGCTCAAGCTCAGTGGCGTGGGCCGGATGGCCAGTATCAGTGGTTTCACCATCGGCAATCGCGGCACGCTTACTTTGGATCAGACGACGAATACCGCCGACCGCATCGCCGGAACGTTCGCCAGCAATGGTGGCACCTTGAACTTCACGCATGCGGGTGCCGCAAGCACGAATTACGCCGAAGGAGTCGGAGCATTGTCGCTGAATGCGGGCGCTCTGACCATCAATGGCAGCCAAGCGGCGAGTGGACAAACCTCGGCGGTGACATTGGCCTCGATTACGCGCGTTCCAGGTGGCACATTGTATTTTAATGGCACCGGTGCGGGGACCGACAGCCGGAACCAACTTCTTGTAACATCGATCACGGGGATGCCGGCATCCGGCGTCATCATCCCGTGGGCAATTGTGAACGATGGCACTGGCGTGAGCTTTGCTCAAACCACCGGAAATGGAACGACGCTGAAGCGCTATGCCGGAGCAGTGCTCACCACGGCTCCAAGCAACTGGGTGGCGGCGACTAACGCCCGGCCGGCAGTAACGGGGGGGACGAATGATTTGGCTAAGTCCGTGAACACGATTACCTTTGACAATGGAGTCGATCTTTCGGGCACTGCGGCGACCGCATTGAGTGGCGACCGCATTATTACGATGAGTGGTGCGGGTGGGGGCGCAATTCTCCAGACGGGCGGCTCCAGCTTGGTCACCAATAACGGTACGAGTTCGTATCGGTTCGCTTTTGGATCCAACGAGGCACTGTTTCATATTCTGGGAACACTCGATATCGGTACTGGCTCGACGGCGGATAACAATCTGACGGGAACCAATGGCTTGACCAAGACTGGTGCGGGCACACTGATCATCAGAGGTAATAACACGATCACGGGGACCACGCGAATCAACGAGGGTATTCTGGAAGGTCGCCTAGCAGCTTCCTTTGGCACTACGCAGCCCATGGAACTGAATGGCGGCACGCTGCGCTTGTCGGCTGACGCCGCCACAACTTTTACTCCGACGATCACCGTCAACGCCGACTCCACCATCCAGGTGGACCGCGTCACTGCTGCCGCTACGGCGACCACACACACGATCGGAACGCTCTCCATTGGCGGCGGGCGCGTTCTGTCGGTAAATTCCAACGACATCACATCGGGCACCGCCTACGGTCTCACCATGGGCGCGCTTACGCTCACCTCAGGCGGAGTCACCTTCAACGTCGCTAACAACGGCGCTGGCACAGCCACCCTCACGGTTACGGGTATTACGAATGCCGGTGCCGAAACGATCGCAAAGGCGGGAGCCGGCAATCTGGTTAGCACTGGCACCAATGGGTATGGTGGCCCGATCGATGTCCAAGGCGGCAATGTCGGCTGGAGCAATAACACTGCGGCCACGATTATCACCGAGAGCAACCGTATCGGGGGAGCCGGTGGAATCATCAAGAGCGGATCCAGCACGGTCGTACTCACGGGAGTGAATGCATACAGTGGCAGCACAACTCTGACTGCCGGTTTGTTGCAGGCAGTGGATGGCGTCGGGTTGTCATCAGGCAGTAATCTCGTGTTGAATGGTGGCACTCTGCAGAGCAGCGGCACCTTCACGCGCAGCTTGGGAACCGGCGCCAAGCAAGTGCAATGGGTATCCGGTCTGACGACGGGTGGATTTTCTGCGATTGCTGGACCGCTGACTATATCGCTTTCAGGCGGTCCCAGTCCGCTGGAATGGGATGGTACAGCAAACTTCGTTGCTGGGTCGGGGACCTTGAACTTCGGATCAGCGGCGGCGGACGATGTAACGACGTTCACGAACAGCATCGACTTAAATAACACCGGCGTCCCGCTTTCTCGCACCGTTACCGTCATTGACAACACCTCTTCGACCGCTGACACAGCTTTGCTCTCAGGCGTGCTCAGCAATTCCAGTGGAGACGGCTCTCTTAACAAGACCGGCACGGGTGTGCTGGCATTGTCCGGCCCGAACTCATTCACGGGGGGCGTCACGGTCACCGCTGGTACATTGCAGTTCAGCACGGTCAGCGACAACGGCGGCAGCGCCAGCAACCTCGGCCAGGGCACGAATGGGATTGATCTTGGCGGCGGCAACCTCAGCTTCATCGGCGGCGTCAGTCAAACAACCAATCGCGCGATCAATGTCAGCGTGACATCGACACTCTCAGCAAACGGAACATCAGGCGCAACGATTGACTACACCGGGCCAATTACCATCGTGCCCACTGCCAATAGCACTCAAATTACCTTTACTGGCACAGGTGCGGGCATCCTGAGTGGCGGCCTGACGCAGACAGGGACTACGGCAGATGCGACAATGAGTTCCGGCTCCTGGACGTTCAAGACGACGCCGGTGACCATCGCTGATGACTTCACGGTGACAGGTTCGTCCACGGTGCTCAACCTCAGTAACACGGGCGTGCTGAATTTTGGGGCCAGCACGACTGCCACCCTTCAAATTCAGGCAGGTGCGACGGTTAACGTGGGTGCCAATAATGTGGTGAACGCGACGGCGGGCGTTTTCGACCGCCTCTTTGTAGGGCAAGGTGGTACGGCGGGAACCAACACCTTTGCCATGGGAGTTTTCAATCAGATCACCGACCGTCTCGACCTTGGTGTCCAGAACACCGGGTTGATCGGCAACGTGAGCGGCACGGGCACCCTCACGGTAATCTCCACCTTGAACTTGGGCCGTGGCACCATCAACGCGAACCTGGCGGGAGCCGCTTCGGTCCAAAAAATTGGCTTGGGAGACGTGACTTTGCTGGGGGACAACACTGGGCTGACTGGCGCCACGGCCGCCCGAATCGATGCTGGCAACCTGATTCTGGACTACACGGTTCAAAACAACGACAAGCTGCGTGCGGCGACTGGCCTGGACATGGGTGGTGGCACCCTCACGATCACCGGCAACAACGCCGGGAGCACTCAGTCGGTCGCTTCCCTGACGCTCGCAAATGGCGGAGCGAACAAGATTGACGTGAACAATGGAACGCTTGCCGCCACCCTGAATCTGGGAATCATCACCCGCGATTCGCTGGCCAACGGCGGCACGATACGCTTCGAACTGCCGTCATTGGGAGCCATCACCACCACCTCTTCCAACAACAACGCCACGCTCAGCGGTATCGTTGGCGGCTGGGCGACGGTGGACAACGGCTCCGGCGTCTTCTTCGCCCGCAACGACGGCTCCAATAAAATCGTCGCTGGCTCGGCAACTGAGCAAGACGCGGTCGGTAGCTGGGTCAGCGGAGACAATGTGACTGACAGCGTTGGCTTCAGCGGCACGGTCGCGGCCGCTGGTGCCATCAACAGCCTGCGATTCAATGCAAACTCCGCTTCGGCGATCACCGTCAGCCCCGGCAATGTGTTTGCCAATACCACGGGCGGCATCCTCATGACCAGCGCCGCCGCAACGGGCGCACACTCGATCGCCGGCGGTGCACTCACCTCCGGCATCAATGAACTGATCTTCACCCAGGACAGCGCGCAGGGTCTCACGGTTTCCTCCGTCATCACCGGCGTCGCCGGCATCACCAAGGCCGGCACTGGCACGCTCACTCTCAGCGGCACGAACAACTTCTCCGGCATCACCGACCTCCAGGCCGGCACCCTTATTGCAAGCGGCGGGAACGCCATCGGTGACACTTCACCGGTGACCTTGGCGGACGATCGGGCCAGTACGCTCCAGCTCGTCAATGATGAAACCATTGGTGCCATCGCTGGCGGCAACGCCACATCGGGTATCGTTTCTGGAACGATTGACCTGGGTGCCACCACTCTCACCATCAATGAGACGACCAGCACAACTTACAAAGGCGTTTTTGTCGGCACAGGCACAGTCATAAAACGCGGTGCGAGCACGCTCACCGTTGATGACTCCGTTTCGTCTGGCTTCAGCGGAACGCTGCGCGTGGACCAGGGCCAACTCAACCTCAGCGGCGTCGGGGCCAGGTTCGGTGCGATTACCGCAATTGAATTAAATGGCAGCAGCAGGGTCTTGCAGATTACTTCCAGTGAGAATACTGCTCAGAATCAGATCAATGACAATGCAACGGTGTTGCTTAACAACACCGCCGGAGGCAACGGAATCAGCTTTTCGAGGACAGGAGGGACCACAGCAGGCGCGGAAGGCGTCGGCGCCTTGACTCTCGGTGCCGGCCACAACAGCATCAGAGCCACCTCAAGCAACGGTGCGGCGGGAAGCCTCACCTTTGCCTCGCTCGCTGCAGTCAACAATCACGCAACTGCGTTGGTGCGGGGGCCTGATTTAGGCACCTCCGCATCCGCCCAGCGTGGCCAGATTATCTTTACTGCCCCACCTACCGGGGCGGTCGGCGGCTCGGGAACTCCGGCGACGCAGTTCGCGATCTTCCCCTACATGATCAGCAGTATCGACACGACGACAGGCCTCGGCCTTGCCAGCGGAGACGGCAACTCCTTCGTGCGCAACACTGGCAGCACCAACGGCCTCAAGCCCTTGTCCAGCCTTACGGAGTATACTACCGACGCCGCTGGCTACAATGCCCTCACGGGTCTCACTACGAATAACGTCCGCTTCGCCACGAATCCCGGCGCGGCTCTCACCGGCGCCGCCACGGGGATCAACTCCCTCGTGCTGGATGGCGCCACGATCACTCTGACCGGTCCTGCCAGCAGCCTCCAAATCACCAGCGGCGCGATCCTTTCCGCCCAAGCAACGGCTAATGTGATCAACACCTTCACCGGCATCACCACCTCCGGCACGACGGACTACACCGTCTACGTGACTGATACGGCTGGCAGCCTTACTTTCACCTCTCCGCTGACCACCGCCGCCCCGCTGGTGAAGTCTGGCGCAGGTTCGCTCGTCCTCTCCAGCACCAGCAACGCCTTCACCGATGTCTATTTTAACCAAGGTGTTGTGGAGGCCGAAGCGCTCAATAAACTTGGCAGCGGAACTTTCAACTTCTTCGGCGGCAGCCTGAAGTTTGGAGCAGCATTCGACCCGTCCTCCAAGACCATCACCTTCGGCACCGGCGGCGGCACGTTCGATACCCAGGCCTTCAACCCGACGCTCGCCAACAGCCTCGGCAGCGGCAGCGGCACCTTCACCAAGAGCGGGGCGGGAACGTTGACGCTCAATGCAGCGAGCACACTCACAGGCGGGACCACGATTTCCGTGGGCACGATCACGCTGGGTGCGACTGCGGGTCAGGCCATCGGCACCGGCGACCTGAACATTGCGGCCGGCGCCCAACTGAATATCGTCGGCAATAACATCTCGGTCGGCAGCATCACCACGGGTGCTAGCGCGACGAACCCCATCTCCGGCTCCGGCACGATCACGGCCACCGGGAACGTGATCCTGGCCCAGAACTCCAGCACCTTCACGCCCACCCTCACGGGCGCGGCGAACCTCATCAAGGCCACTGCCTCCCAGACTCTGACGATCAACAACTCCGCAAACAGCTACACCGGCTACACGCAGGTCATCGACGGCAAGCTTACCCTCGGCAGCATCGGCAATGCGGGTGCCGCCAGCACCATCGGAGCCCCGGCTGCGGGGAACGATGCAGCGATCCGCCTCGGTGCCACGACCACCGCCGGAACCTTGACCATCAACGGCGCAGCGATGAGCACCGACCGCGACTTCTGGCTCACTGGCACCACCGGCGGCGGCACCATTCAAAAGGACGGCACTGGTGCTCTGACTATCAATGCGGACATCAGTGGGATCGACGCAGGTGCAAAGACCCTCACCCTACAGGGCACAGCGGGCACCTTGGCATTGCCGAACCTGCTCAACGGCGTGATTCACCAAGGGGTCTCGATTCTCTCCGTAACTAAGGCCGAGGCCGGAGTATGGGAGTTGGCGAATGCGAACAACTACTCGGGGACGACCACGATCGGGGACGGGACGTTGATCCTGGGTGTCAATCAGACGATGTCGGGCGGTCTGGTGTTCGGAACCGCCGCCACGGCTGGCACCCTCGACCTGAGCAGTGCGAGCGGTCAGTTCTCCACGATGGGGGTCGTCACTAACTCCGGATCGTTGATCGATACGGCGACCATCGGATCGAGCCAGACGCTCACCCTGACCGGCAACGTGACCATCGGTGCGAATGCCGCGTCTTCCACGACACTCTTCACGGCAAGCGGCGGCGGTTCATTCGTGAACAACAACTCGGGCGGTACCTTCCAGGTTGGCGGCGCCACCGGAAGCACGAACACCAACGCGGTTACCGCCAACTTCAGCGGGCTGACGATCTTCACGGTCGATCTAGGCTCGACTGGCATCTTCCGGATCGGTGACAATAGCACGGTGGTCAGCGGCGGAAGCTCTTCGCTGACACTTGGTGCGACGAGTTCCATTACCGCCGGGACAGTTAACGTGGGGGCGGTGCAGAGTAACGCAATCCAAACGCTGCGCCTCGGTTCGACGAGCAACGTGATCAATGTTAATACGCTAAATGTGGGGACCAAGGACACCGGACGAGGTAGCGGTCTGATCAACTTCGCCGCAGGCACCGGCACGCTAACCCTCCATGCGGCCGATGGCACCAGCCGAGCTGCGGTGAACATAGTCAACAACATATTCAGCACGGGGAACAGTCCAACGGGCACGATGAATCTCAGCGGCCACAGCGCGGATCTGCTGATCAGCACACTGACGATGGCGAACCGCACGCTGAATACCGGTAGCGCGACTGCCACGCTGACCTTTGATGGAGGCACGCTGGATGTGACGACACTAAACATGGCGAGCCGGAGCTCCACGGGCACCGGCAATGCGACCGCCACTCTGAACCTCGGCAATAGTGCGGGCGCCGCCACCACGAATATCGCCAACGCTACGATGGCCACCAACACCAGCGCGGGGGGCACTTCGACGGCGACAATCAATGTGACGGGAGGTACCGTGAACTTCACCAACACCGGTACGGCAATCAACATGGCCAATGCCGACGCGAGCCGCACGGTGACCTCCAATATCAACCTGACCGGTGGCACGGCGACGGTTAGCGGCGACATCATCCGGACCGGTGGCGCCGGTACCGAAAACGGCACCATAACGGTCAACGGCGGCACGCTTGACATGTCCGGCAAGAGCATCGGCACCCTTACGGCCCCGATTACCCTCGCTGCCCAAAGTGGGATGCTGAGAAACCTCTTCGAGCTCAACGGCGGCGGAACGCTGACGAAGACTACTTCCGGCATTTTGAACTTGGACGGTACTAATAGCTACATGGGAGCGACAACTGTCGACGAGGGAACGTTGCGGACTTCGGCAAATAACGTATTGCCGAGTGCTTCGCCGATTACGATCAACGCGAACACAGGCGGTACGGCGACGCTCGATCTGAACGGCAACAATAATAGCATTGGCAGTTTGACGTTCGGCGGTGTTGGCGGTATGGCGTCGAGCGTCAATCAACTATTGACCGGAGTTGGAACAGTAACGCTCGGCATTGGCAGCACCGTCACGACTGATGCAACAGGTAATCCGACAGCGAGTGCGTTGATTAGTGGCAATCTGGCTTTGGCAGCGGGAACGAGGACGTTTAACGTCGCTGATAGTTCAGGATCGGTTGTCGACTTGGATGTAAGCGCGGTCATATCAGGGTTTGGTGCCTTGACGAAGATCGGTGCCGGTAACTTTACGATGACGGGAGCAACTGCCAATACTTATAGCGGTTTGACAACAGTAACGGCTGGTACGTTGTCGCTCAACAAGACGGTTGGTATCAATGCGATTTTAGGTGATGGATTTGGGTTGTCCGGGACGCCAGATGTGTTGATCAATGGAGGAACGTTGCGATTGGATGCAAGTAATCAGCTTGATAATACAGTGTCGATTCAACAAACGTCGGGCCAATTTAACCTTAATGGGAAGGCTGAAACCTTGTGGTCGTATAATAAGACCGGTGGAACCTTCCGCACTGGGATTGGCGGAAGTTTGAAAGGAATCGGCAACACCCTTACTTACGATGGTGGCGGACCGTTGGATAATGTGATCGACGCGCAGGCGGTTGTCGAGGATGCTCACTTTGTCATTAAAAATGGTGCGACGATTGCCGTTTACGGCTCGAACAATCCGTCTTATGGTGCTTTTCCTGGCACGGCCGGAGGAACACTTCAACTGAATGCGCCGCCGGGTGCGGGACTGGAGTTTGAAGCGGGTACCAATACGATCAACCTTGACTCGGATGCGACAGCGACTGACGTTGGCAAATTGTTACTCAAGGGTAACGTGAGTACCTCAGGAATTGGTTCGGCGCTCATCGCTAATGTGTTGGGTGGATCTTCGACAACGAAAGGTATTGTGGATCTCGATGGCGGAGTACGTACCTTTACGGTTGCTGCGACCAATCCACTGAGCGTCTCGGCAGTGATCAAAAACGGCGGTCTTACCAAGGCCGGTCTTGGCACGATGCTGTTGTCAGGTGAGAACTCGTACGGCGGGTCGACGACCGTTTCCGTTGGTACTTTGACTGTCAATGGTAACCAAGCTGCCGCAGCAGGAACTGTTTCAGTTGCATCGGGTGCCACGTTGTCAGGTATTGGCACGGTCGGTGGTGCGACGACGATCGCTGGAACTCATTCGCCAGGTTCGCCAGTCGCTGTAAACTCGATCGGTATCCAGACGTTTAGCAGTGGACTAACCAATGACGCTGGATCGACCCTTGTTTGGGAATTGCTTAGCAGTGATAATAATATTTCGGGTCGTGGAACAAACTTCGACGCAGTCAATGTAACGGGTGGAACGTTTGCGACGAACGCCGGTGCGAATTCAAGTTTGGTATTCAACTCGACTGGTTCGACGGTCAGTTGGACTGACGGTTTCTGGAATTCTGACAAGACATGGTTGGTTTACTCGAATACGAATGCTCCGACTGTGGATACAAACGGTGGCAATCCAAGCGGTTCACTTAATTTCGCTTTCTTGCCAGCGATGATTTCAGTTGACAGTAACAACGTCGCCATCACGACTGCTCGACCTGGTTATGCGTTTGTTTGGGAACAGACTGGCAATGACATATTCCTGAAATTCACCGCGGTTCCAGAACCAGCAAGTTGGGGTGGTGCGATGGTCTTGTTAGGATCGTGGTTTGCACGACGACGAGTCAATCGCAAGAAGAAGGTAGTCGCTTAGGTTAAAGCGACCGGTTTTTAGAGCTTGGTCTTAAGAAAACGAAACGGTCGGACTTGATGGTCCGACCGTTTTTCATTTGGGGATCTCTCAAAAGCAACGGCAGTTTAGGGCCGCCACGCTGTGGCTCACGTTTAATTCGCCACGTTACCCAGGGTTGCGGCGATGTTCGCTTTGCTCACATCACCTTACCCTAGTATCTATTCATACACCACAGTATCTATCCATACACCACGTTTTTACCTTAGATTCTGTTTTGAAGGTTGACGTACACGCAGCCAAAAACGTCTTGCAGATCGTCCTACCCTAGGTCAATGAGACCGCAGCCCAGCTGGATCGCAAGATGTTCTTTTTAAACCCGAACCGTTGCTAGAGCCACCTTGCGTGAGCTCATATTTTACTAGGCCTCAATCAAGCGAAGCTTGATTGAGATTCTTTGATAGTTTCGTAAAAAAACCTGAAACCTCCAGGCGTTTTTGCGGTTTAACGTAGTAACGACAAAACGATTAAGCCACACACACGGAGGATTTCAGGTGAAGACAAGTTTCGCAAAACGTATCGATTCACGCAAGAAGCAAATTCTAAAAAGACTCGCAATCGCAAGGGCCAATAGATTCACTCGTTGTTTCGCCGATCC
>Ga0163150_10004403_pt1 | contig 18887 bp, 19 predicted proteins | sample OliLakLV19P2IB_FD_148628 | JGI IMG/M metagenome (GOLD analysis project Ga0163150, IMG submission 148628) | Freshwater microbial mat bacterial communities from Lake Vanda, McMurdo Dry Valleys, Antarctica - Oligotrophic Lake LV.19.P2.IB | ecosystem: Environmental > Aquatic > Freshwater > Lake >...
CATTGCACCATCCAAACCATAGCAATTTTTTGGGTAAGCATTTCCGATCAGAAAGCGAACCTTGGTTTTTGCAATCACTCAGTCCAGTGTTTTCCTTGTATTTCACGGCTAAAATCGATTGCGGATCACGAAAACCACCCACAGTTTCTGCGGAAGAGCCAAAAAACCAACGAAGTTATCATCGAGAGCACACACATCGTCGCGTAGGTAACACGACGATTCAGCCAGTTTCCGACTACGGCGATAAGGAACGCACCCACCAAGGCACCGATCGACAACGTGATCTGCGTCCATTCCTTGGAGTTCTGTTGATTTTGTGTCAGTTGTGCCGCCCAACTCGGTGCCCACTGAGCCGAGGCCCAAGCCCTCCAACTAACACGTCGAGAAGATCGACAGTCGCCCAATGATTCGTATTCCCTTTCCCTTTTTCTTGTTCCCGTTTGTGAGATTCAGGTACGAAAATTCGGATGAAGAATGTCAGCAAGGCTGGAAGGGTACCGAGCATCATCATCAATCGCCACCCTTTATGGGCGATGAGCATTTGAACGGTTGCTTCAGTAAAACCTATTGCAGAAAGCGTCCGTTCGAGCTCGACGAGTACCGCCGCCAGCATCAAACCGATGACGCCAACAAGCATGTATCCGAAGTTTGCTGCTGCCCCGATCAAGCCGGCCATCAAAGCCCGTGAACGATTGGGCCAAACTTCCATCACCAGGGCGACGCCCAAAGCCCATTCACCACCCATGCCGAGGGCCGCGATGAATCGGAGGATACCAAGCTGAACGGGATCTTGCGCAAGCCCGCAGAGTCCGGTAAAGAGTGCATACGTCAAGACACTGAGGCTCATCGCTCGCACGCGTCCGATTCGATCTCCCAACCAACCGAATAGAACACCGCCGGTCGCCGCCCCCACCAAGAAAACGGCGATGATGATACTAAAATAAAAACCGATCTGTTCTTCTTGTCCTTTCGTTGGCGCTCCATCAAAACCTAACATGTCTTGAACGGCCGACCGTCCAACCATGGAAAAGACGCCCATCTCCGCACCGTCGAACATCCAGCCAAGCAGCGCTGCGATTAACGCCATCCATCGACCGAATCCAGTCGCCCCGGTTTCTGAATGCGAATCGGCCGCCGCACCGGAAGCGTTTGGAGTTTTGTCTAATTCGTTCAATGCCATCGTATCTAACTTGACTCGATATAGAATAGCGTAAAATAATCGTTGATCGTCGCTTGTTCGAAGTATTCTAACGACTGCAGCCGTCGCCTGCTCAAGGAAGGACTCGGTCCCGCCTTTTTTTGAAACCAACTTGTTCGTTTGATCGCCCAGGTTGCGACATTCGCCTTTTACAAAGTATGTGGAACTAATGAAGAAACTACCGATTCTTGTGGCGATGCTGACACTTGTTACCACCGAAATGCTGGCCGCCGCTCCGCCAAACATTGTCGTCTTCTTCGTTGACAATTTCGGCAACGGTGACCTTCAATGTTTCAATCCCGCAACACTTCATCGCACGCCGAACGTTGACCGATTAGCAGCCGAGGGAACTAAATTCACCAGCTTTTACGTGGCAAGTGGCGTTTGCACGCCAAGTCGCGCTGCGCTGATGACCGGTTGCTATCCGCGTCGAGTGGATTTGCATGTGAGCGATAAGAACACGGCAGTGCTTCAAGCTCTCGCCAAGAAAGGGCTTAATCCCGACGAGCTGACGATTGCCGAAGTTTTGAAGCAAGTCAGTTACGCTACCGGCATTTTTGGAAAATGGCATCTCGGTGACCAACCGCCATTCTTACCGACTCGTCAAGGTTTCGATGAGTACTGGGGGATACCTTATTCGGACGATATGACCAAAGACAAGTTTCCGGAGACGTGGCCAGAATTGCCGCTCATGCGAGGCGAGAAAGTCATCGAAGCGCCACCGGATCGAGATTATCTCGTTAAGCGAACGACCGAAGAAGTCATCGCATTTATCGAACGCAACCAGTCGACTCCCTTTTTTGCCTATATCCCTCACACGATGCCTGGCTCGACCAAAACCCCGTTTTCGAGCCCGGCGTTTCGTGGCAAATCCAAGAACGGCGATTATGGCGATAGTGTTGAAGAACTTGATTGGAGTACCGGCGAAATCATGTCGACCCTAAAGCGACTTGGTCTGGATAATAACACGCTTGTTGTATGGACTAGTGACAATGGTGCTGTAAAACGTTCTCCACCTCAAGGGAGTGGCGATCCGTATCGTGGCAGTGGCTACGACACGAGCGAAGCGGGAATGCGAATGCCATGTGTGATGCGTTGGCCAGGGAAAATCCCGGCCGGTAAAACTCAAGACGAACTTTGTTCGACCATGGATCTGCTGCCAACGTTTTCAAAGCTCGCCAATGCACCGTTGCCTGCCAAGCCGATTGACGGTCGCGATATCGGCTCGCTGATCATGTCCACACCGGGAGCTACTTCTCACTGGGATGAAAAAGGGTTCGGCTATTACCGACTCGGACAATTGCAAGCCATTCGATCTGGCCCATGGAAGCTTTACCTTCCGCTCTCCAATCACTTCGTCAACAATGCTCAGAAGATAGCCGAGGTGAAACTTACCTTGTTTGATGTACGCAACGATGTCCACGAGGATCATGAAGTCTCCGCTCAACATCCAGACATCGTTGCGAGATTGACTCGTCTGGCGGAAACTATCCGAGTTGAAATTGGCGATATGGATAAACCGGGCACCGGACAGCGTACTGCCGGTTGGGTCGAGAATCCGAAACCACTTTTGATTGCACCGTAATCCCTCGCAACAAAATACACGTTCCACTCATTAAACTACCATGAAAAATCAAATTCAATTTATTCTCGCTACACTGCTATGCTTTGTTTCGTTGGACTCTGTGAGGGGCGCCAACATCGTAATAATGATCGGCGAGGACGAGTACAAAACTTGGACAACGCTCCCCGATTTTGCAGAGAAAGACCTCAAGCCGCTCGGTCATCACGTAACCATTATTCATGCCGATACCGACGATAAAAACCACTTCCCTGGACTCGTCGAAGCATTGCAAGATGCGGACTTACTGTTGCTCAGTGTGCGTCGTCGCACTCCTCGCAAAGAGCAACTCGAGGCGGTTCGCACGTTTCTGGATTCAGGAAAATCATTAGTCGGAATTCGAACGGCGAGCCACGCTTTCGCCTTGCGACCAAAGGAAACGCTTACCGATTCCAATTTGGCAGTCTGGCCGGAATTCGATCATGTCGTTCTCGGCGGCAATTACACTGGACATTTCGGTAAAGATGGCGCGACCATAAGCTATGCTCTTGGCGCTGGATCACACCCCATACTGGCAGGTGTTGCAGTTGAAAAAATGATTGGCCAGGGCGGACTTTATAAGAATGAACCGTTGCAGGCTACTGCCACACCGCTGCTGATCGGTACGATTGCGAATGAACCTTCTCAGCCCGTTGCTTGGCTGCATCGCTATGGACCCAAGAAAGCAAAAGTCTTTTATACGTCACTAGGGCATTGGGAAGATTTCACGGACATCTCCTTCCGTCGCTTGCTGCTTAACGCCATTGAATGGGGGGCATCGTAGATCGACATTACTATTGACGCTATCTAAACAGTCCAACTATAAGACCGCGTTTGCCAACAATTTCGGTTGGCCGTCGTTTTGCAAGTTCGATTGAAGATGGAGTGTCGCGATGAGTTTGATGAAGGAATTTAAAGAATTTGCGATGCGGGGTAACGTTGTCGATCTCGCAGTCGGGGTGGTCATTGGCGGTGCCTTCGGAAAGATCGTAAGCTCATTGGTTGCCGATATTATCATGCCACCGTTGAATCTTCTAACCGCCGCTTCGGGTGTCAGCTTTAAAGAGTTGGCGTACAAAGTCAAACTCGACAAGCCGGTTATGACGTCCGATAATAAAGAAGTGTCGGAATGGACGGTTTTGAACTACGGTACGTTCCTTCAAAGCGTACTCGATTTCTTGATTGTCGCCTGCGCAATCTTCTTGGCGATAAAAGTCTTGAACTCGATGAAGAAGAAGTCCGAAGCGGCGGCACCGCCAGCCGCTCCTAGCGAAGATGTTCTCTTGTTGCGTGAGATTCGTGACGCAATGCAAAAGAGCGCGCCGCGCCGCGTCGACTAGTAGATTGGCCAAGTTCGCTCCCAGGGAGTGAAAAAATCACGTAGGTCAGTCTTTCCAAGACTGACGCCGTAGCTTTGCTGCGGGATTCTGTGTCTCGGAGAGACACAACTACGTGTGTATTCGGCGCTAACGGCGAAGAGCCGCCTGAGGGCGGAACTACAAACGTGAAGGCGAGCGAGTGCTTTTATTGCCCTAAGTCTTGTCGGTAGCTGGCTCCTGGAGCTACGTTGGCTGCCGGCATGCTGGCGGGCGGCACATCGAAGAACGGAGCGTTTGGAAGCGTTGGCGGCTGAAATGGCGGGCTGATTGTCGACGAAGGCGAGCGACTAAACGGTACGTCGCCAACTGGAATGACGTCGTTGAAGGCCGTTGGACCATTGGCCGAGGGTGGAGGGCTGACGGCAAACCCTCGAGATGCTTGCGACCGAAGCTCTTCGCCGCTTTGGATGAGGGCTTCGGTTGGCACGTCGATTTCAGGCGTCATTTGAACATCGACGATACGCTCGTCGCGTTTTTCGAATGGCCAAAGAGTTTCAGAAACGAAATCAAGGACTGGCCATTCATACCACGGCGGATTAAAACGCCGCATGAATTTTTCAGTGCGGTATCCATCTTTTACGATCTCGAATTGCCGCGTTCCATAGTATACAAAATTGGTCGAAACGGGCGTTGTCCCTACGCTTTGATGGTCAACATACACCATAGCACCCGGCGGATTGGTGCGAACGGTCATACGGCGTCGAACACAACCAGGGAACAGCCACACCAGGTTTATGGCCATCAAAAGGAGCCAAATCGTGTACGAGTTGGAAGACTTTAGGTGCATGTTGGTTGGTGCGAAGGGATCGTTCGATCAATAATTAAGCGAATTGGCACTAACGGGCTGTTGATTTCGCCATTGCCAAACAGTGACTGAGCCGATGGCGCTAGCCACGGGTTCTTCGACTTTCGCAATACCGGCGGCTAATCGCTTATAGCTCCGATCGTTCTTGAAGTGCCAGAGCATTTTAGTTGCGTAGCAAATGCGAGTTAATCATATTACAATAATGCTGTCAAAGTTCTCCCGGAATGAGACCTTGGCCCATTCAATGATGAAGACTGGAAGCAATTTTGGCATCGTCCTCACGGCCATCTGAAACCCATATCGATCCGATCCAAGCTGCGGTCACCGTGGCCGCACTTTCGGACATCGGCATGCGGCGACGAAACAATCAAGACAGCATGGCTACGAATCTTGCCGACGGAGTAGCGGCATGGGAGCGATCAGGGCATTTGTTTATTGTCGCAGATGGTATGGGTGCACACGCGGCAGGCGAGTTAGCCAGCAGGTTAGCAGTCGACCTGATCCAGCATCACTATGAAAAGCAACAGCAGCCTCGGCCGATCGAAAATCTTCATCGAGCGATTATCGAAGCCAACAATGAGATTTTTCGGCGCGGGCAAGCCAATATCGAATTCCGAAACATGGGGACCACTTGCAGTGTCCTAGCTCTATTACCCGAAGGGGCGATCTGTGCTCACGTCGGCGATAGTCGCATCTATCGACTTCGGGGCACTCTCCTCGAACAACTGACATTTGATCATTCGTTAATTTGGGAAATGCATGCGGCTGGGGGGCTCGACGATGCGGCTATGCAGAGCAGTCCGATCCCGAAGAATGTAATCACCCGTTCGCTTGGTCCAAACGCTTCGGTGCTAATTGATTTGGAAGGCCCCATGCCGATTCTGGTAGGCGACAAATTTCTCGTTTGTAGCGATGGACTTTCAGGGCAACTGACCGACATCGAGATCGGAATCTTGATGAGTTTACTGGCACCCGAAATAGCGGCGCAAGCGATGCTGGATCTTGCAAACCTTCGCGGCGGCCCAGACAACGTAACGTTGATCGTAACCCAAGTCGTGGGTGCCGAATTGGCAACCCAACGCGATACGCAACTTGCCGCTGCTCGACCACCTGGAAAATCATTGCCGTTCCCGTGGCCCTTTGCCGTCGCATCCGCCATTTGCTTGTTAACGGCAGCAATCTTGTGGATGGCAGGTCTCATACCGATTGCAATTGCGGTTGCCATCGTCGGATTCGTTGCGTTATTGATCGGAGCGATTCGGTTTCAAATATCGCGACCATCGACTGAAAGGGATAGCCAGCAATTCGGTCGATCTCCCTATCGACATTTTCAGTGCCATGCCGATGCGACAATGGTCGAACGACTATCCGGTACAATTCAAGCCCTCCGTGAAGCAGCGCTCGAGAATCGATGGAACGAGGCCGTAACGGTCATTGACGAAACGCTCCCGGCAGGCGAAAAAGCCGAGAACAACCGCGATTTCCCGGCAGCCGTTCGCCTGTATGCAACGACCATGGTCGAGGCGATGAAAAGGATTCGCAGCGCCAAGCAGTGAAAACTCTTCAAAACCGATGTTTCGTCGAGCGGACAAGAAAGCTATCCTTCGGCGATGTTACTGCCACATCGATTTACGATCTATGTCCTCGGCGACGTCATACAGTTGTTCCTCGTGACGTTGATCGGCATGACAACGTTCATCATGCTCGGGTTGGTCTTGCATCAGTTGTATTCGGAAGGGCTTGGCCTGAGCGTTTTTACGCAAATGCTTCCGTATGCTTCGGTAATGTCACTGCAGTTTGCGATTCCGGCAACCTTGCTCTTCTCTGTCTGCACCGTCTTCGGACGTCTGTCGGCTGACAATGAGTTGGTTGCTGTAAAGAGCGCGGGCATTTCGCCGATGCGGATTATCCAGCCGACTTTGATCTTTGCCTTGTTGATGAGCCCGCTTGCCGTTTGGATGAACGATATGGCCGTTTCCTGGGGTAGCCCCGGTATCAAACGCATCGTATTGAATTCTTTAGAGGAGATCGTCTACGCCAAGCTTCGAGCGCATCGATCGTATACTTCGCAACAAGGATTGACGATCTATGTTCAAGACGTCGAAGACCGTTGGCTGATTCGACCGAGGATCACGATCTATGGAAGCGGCGATTCGCCTACCCAGAAGATCGACGCAGCGAAGGCTCGACTGAGTCTCAATCCGACCAACGAGAGCTTGACGATTGAGTTAATCGACTACGAATTCTATAGCGAGAACAAGATCTACTTGCACGGCGGCAAAGCACCTTTTTCATACGAATTGCCTTTGTCAAAGGCGGCACAAAAAAATTCGCCCAGCGCTAGCGCGTCCTTTGTCTCGCTACGAGACATGGGAAATCGCAGGCGGCAATTGGAATCGGAGATGGACGAAAGTCGCGTGCAAATGTTGACACGGTGCTCCCTGGCGCTCGCTTCTGGTCGCCTGTCGATGCTGCATGATGCGCCGTCGAATACGAGTCGATATGCCATTGAAGACGGTGTCTACAAAATGCAACGCTTGCGCGCCGAACCATGGCGTCGATGGGCACAAGGCTTTAGTTGCCTATGCTTTGTTTGGTTAGGAATCCCATTGGCCATTCTTCGTAAAAGTGCGGACTATACCGCGACCTTTGGCTTCTGCTTCCTGCCGATCCTCCTCCTTTACTATCCACTATTCATCGTGGGAGTCGATCAGTCCAAAAGTGGCGAATGGCATCCCAGCGCGCCTTGGCTCGCCAATGGCGTCTTGCTGATTGTCGGTGCTTGGATGATGCGAAAGGTCTATTGTGAATAGGATGTTCGCCAAACAGACGATTCGTAAAAAACTTTTGATCGCGATGCTGGTTTTGACGGTCGCCGTTATTGTGCTTGCCTATAGCGGATTTCGCGGCGTTTACGCCTATCGAAACCTTGCAACCACGGTCAGCAATCGCGCTGCCGAGCTACCGACGACCGCCGAGCTAACTCATGCGGTCGACGAACTGCGTTATAGCTTTCGAGGCATCCATGTGAAGCCGTTGATTACCGACGAATTCGAGGCGACAAAAACCGGCCCCCAATCGACTTTAATGCCCGGCGTACATTTGGAAGATTCGTCGTTAGAGTCATCGATCCGCGTTGGTTCGAAGCCGACGTGGAGTGATTTCCGTTTCCGCGAAGCCCTTCTCCACGTTATTCGAATTCTCAGTCGATATCAGAAGCAACTCCAATCCTCTGATCTCGACGATGTCTTGTTTTTGGCCGATCGTACCAAAGAACAGGAAATGGTCAACGAGATGACCAGACTGCTCGATGACATCTCTGCCAAGAACTCCGTTTCCGAAATGGCCGATCCTTTTTCGGCACTCGTTCAAACACAACGTATCAACGAACAACTAAATGAAATTCACCGCCTGGCCTATAAATTGCCGACCTTTCTTCAGGAACGGATGGCACGCTTTCGACTGGAGGTGCGTTCGCAATATCGCATATGGATCATTCTGAGTATCGGTTCGACGACGTTTGCCGTTACGCTCCTGGCCGGGGTACTCGTTTACGCTCGACGGTCGGTCATCAATCCATTTAAGGAACTTCTTAACGGCGCGCGTCGAGTTGCCAATGGCGAGTTCCAGCATCGCATCGAAATGCACAGCCAAGATGAACTGGCCGAACTAGCTTCGGCGATCAACATGGCCACGGCGGAGTTTTTCAAGATCCAACGCGATCTTAACGATCAGGTCCGCGATCGAAGTCGCGAAGTGATTCGAAATGAACAGCTCGCAAGTGTGGGCTTCTTAGCGGCCGGCGTGGCTCACGAAATCAACAATCCACTTGCATCGATTGCCTGGAGTGCCGAAGCCCTGGAAAGCCGCTTGCATCGCATCCTTCATCCAACGGATACCGAATCGAGTGAGCCACCCGCTGTTCCCGATCTCGATACCTTGAGAAATTATCTGCGCCGAATTCAAGAAGAGGCTTTTCGCTGCAAAGGCATTACCGAACGACTCTTAGATTTTTCGCGTTTAGGACAAGCCGAGCGAAAGCAATCGATCGATATCTCTGAATTGATCGAAGACGTTATCGAAATGGTACGCCACCTGGGGCAGTATCGATCGCGAAAAATATCCTTTACTTCATCGCCAGACGCATTCGCTTGGGCGAGTCCTCAGGAAATGAAACAAGTCGTGCTCAATCTACTTACCAATGCCCTCGACTCACTCGGCCCCGATCAATCCGACGGAACAGTCCAAATCGAAGTCAGTGTCGATACGGTATGGCTTCGGCTTGCGATCGAAGATAATGGATGCGGGATGACCGACGAAGTGCTTGAACACTTATTTGAACCGTTTTTTACTCGTCGCCGCGACGGTCGCGGAACGGGCTTAGGCTTGCCGATTACCAGTCGAATTATCGCCGACCATGGCGGACGAATACAACCATCGAGTCAAGGTCTAAACCTTGGCTCGAGATTTGAAATTCTCATTCCTCGCAAACAGGCTATTCACGAAAATGCATACCAATACCAAAACGCAGACGCAGCTTAAAGGACTATCGATTCTCTTTGCCGATGATGAGCCGTCACTACAGGAGCTGATGCGATTGGAGATTCCGCAGATGGGTCATCGTGTCACCGTCTGCCCCGACGGCTTTACTGCCATTGCGGCCTTGGAAAAACAGGTTTTTGATTGCCTTCTCGTCGATTTAGACATGCCCGGAATGAACGGTATTCAAGTCATCAAACGGGCGCATACCGTTTCCCCTTTGACCGAAGCCATTGTGCTTACCGGTAAACAATCGCTTGAAACGGCCGTCGAAGCGCTGCGTTTCGGCGTCGTCGATTATCTTTCCAAGCCATGTCGACTTTCCGAGTTAGCCACGTTGCTAGGTAGGGTAGAAGCTCGTCGCAATCTAAAGCGTGAATATGTCGCGTTGCAACGTCAGTCGAAAACAGATCGCGACGCACCGCAACTGATTGGCAATCATCAATCCATGCTGCAAGTACAGCGTTTGATCGCCAAAGTAGCGCCAACAAGCAGTACCGTGTTGATCCGAGGCGAAACAGGATGTGGCAAGGAGTTGGTTGCTCGAGCCGTACACGATCAAAGTGTTCGTCGCGATAAACCCTTCGTAGCTATCAATTGCGGTGCGCTTCCTGAAAACCTCATCGAAAGCGAGCTCTTTGGACATCGCAAAGGTGCGTTCACCGGTGCCGATTCACAGCGCCTTGGACTATTCGAAATCGCCAATGACGGAACCATCTTTTTAGACGAGATTGGCGAGCTGCCCTTGTCGATGCAAGCCAAGCTATTGCGGGTCCTTGAAAGTGGCGATATTCGCCGAGTCGGCGACAACGAATCGTTTAAAGTCGACGTGCGGGTTGTCTGTGCGACGCATCGCGATCTTGAAACAATGGTTCAGGAAGGTCAATTCCGCGAAGATCTCATGTTTCGAATCAATACGTTTGAGATTTACGTACCGTCCTTGCGAGAACGCCAAGAAGATATCAGCCTGCTTGCACGCCATCTCTACTTGCGATTTCATCCAGAACACGCTTCCCTTCCACAATTGTTCTCAGCCGAGACGTTTCAGGTCTTGCAGGCACATCCCTGGCCAGGCAACGTCCGAGAACTCGCCAATGTCATCGAGCATGCCACGATCCTTTGCGAGGCACCACCGATTCTTCCGGAACACTTGCCGCGACATTTTGGTGACCGCCGTCTTCGTAAAGAGTTGCGGACGATCGGACCAATTAGTTTGCGAGAAGTTGAACTGATCGCTATCCATGAATCGGTCGAAAGGCATCAAGGAAACAAAGCCGCTGCCGCCGAGGAACTGGGGATTAGTCTAAAGACGCTGTACAATAAACTCAACCAATCCGAGGCCCTTGCCAAAAAAGCAGCGTAGGGACAGGTCGATAAATAAGTGTCCGGTACCTTTTGTGCAAAGCACCCGAAGGGCCGTTCCAGCAAAAGGTACCGGACACTTATTTATCGATCATTACTTAGCGACCATCAACATACGCACAACATGAACACGACGATGTCGCCCACTGAACCACTTTTCTTTCGCTCGATTTTTCGTTCCTATATTTGGGGCGGAACACGCCTCAAAAGCTTTCTCAATAAACCGGTGCCCAGTGGTGAGCGTTGGGCTGAAAGCTGGGAAATCGTCGATCATGGCGACGATCAAAGTTGCGTGACCGAAGGTCCTTGGAAAGATTGGACGCTTCGACGACTGATCGAGCGATTTCCAGTTTCGATTCTCGGTAGAAATGCGACGCCTCAGTCAAGTTTCCCATTGCTCCTCAAATATCTGGACTGTCACCGTGTTCTCAGCGTTCAAGTGCATCCGAACGACGACTATGCTCTGAAAATGACGCCGCCCGATCTCGGAAAAACCGAAGCCTGGTATGTTATCGATGCGACCGACGACGCCTTGTTGTATGCAGGAATGAAGCCGGGGACAAATCGACAAAACATGACGGAAGCCTTGAAAGAAGGTCGCACCGAAGAATGCTTACACCGTTTTCATCCCAAGAAAGGTGACTGTGTTTTTATTCCGGCAGGTACCGTTCACGCCTTGGGAGCTGGATTGATCGTTGCCGAAATCCAGCAAGCAAGCAACACAACTTTTCGCTTGTTCGATTGGAACCGTGTCGAAAGCGACGGTAAAGCTAGACCATTGCATATCGAGCAAGCGCTGGAAGTCATCGATTTCGATAAGGGACCTGTCAGGTCTATCGTTCGGCCGACAATCGAGTCATCGAACGGACGAGTGCTCGTCGATTGCGATAAGTTTCGACTTCTTGAACTGAACCAATCAACAAAGTTCGATTCGAACGGGATGTTTCAAATCGTCACCGTGGTACATGGAACAGCCGAGTTGATTTGGGCGACCGGCAAACAGGAACTATTGCTTGGCCAGTCTGCCCTCGTCCCGGCTGCTTGCATGAACTTCGAATTGCAACTAGGCTCAGATGCAACTGTTTTAATCGCAACTGCCGCCGCTTGAATTCATGTCCGAACCTATTCATAGTCCGCAAAACCCCCGTATCAAACAGACGGTTCGACTTCGCGAAGCCAGCCATCGGCGATCATCCGGTTTGATGCTGATCGACGGAGCTCGAGAAATTGCGCAAGCCATTCTTGGGGGCATCGAAATCCAAGAGCTTTTCGTCGATGAAAATTGCGAATCTTGGCAAGATGCATTTGGAACCATGGCGCAAGAGCTTCCTGCTCAAGCATCGAGTAACCTCGATCGCGTTGGGACTTTGGTTTCGAAACAAGTCCTAGAGAAACTCGCCTATGGCAATCGCAACGAATCGCTGGTTGCGATTGCTAAGCAACCATCGGTTGAATTGGAGCGATTGAAAGACCACGAACGAAGCGTCGTCTTGGTAATCGATCAAGTTGAAAAGCCGGGAAACATCGGGGCGATGTTGCGAACGGCCAGTGCGATCGGAGCGACCGCCGTGTTGCTCAGCGACCCCGTTTGCGACCTTTGGAACTCGAACGCAATTCGAGCAAGCTTGGGCGCGATCTTTCGGATGCCGATCGCGATTGCTCCCGCATCCAATGTCGTCGCATGGCTTGAAGATCGTCAGTATCAGATTGTGGCCGCGCGAGTCGACGGCTCCCAAAGCTACCGACCTTTTCAATGGTCAGCCAAGACATCGATCGTGGTTGGCAGCGAAGCAAAAGGACTTGGCAAAGTTTGGCATCAATCCAAAATTGTTGGAATGCGGTTGCCGATGCATACGACAGTCGATAGTCTCAATGTGTCCGTAACGGCAGCGATCCTGATGTACGAAGCCACGTCTGCAAACTCAACGTAAAGCAGCCGAAAGCCTGTCATGAAACCGAACATAAAGCAAATCGCATTCCTGCTCGCAATCGCTTTGCTCATGTCAACGGATTGTTGATTTAATCCTTGCGGCTGGCGATTAAATCAACAATCCGCTATCGCCGTCGGCTCACTATTGCGGCAAATAACGTAACTCGGGACAATGCACTTTTAACTCTTAGTTGCGAACCAAGGTGTCGTAATCGCGCAAGGCGTAGTCGATGCCGACATAGTCGAGAACTTTACATAGACTTCTGAGAGCGACGCCAAATCCGTCTGGTCCGCTGAAGCCGCCGAATTGTCCGCCGCCCTTAAGATGCGGTTCCAAATCGACGAACACACCTTCTACGCCCCGTTTCACCATCCGACGTTCGATCTTCGGTAGCTCTAAGGCAAAATCTCGCAGGATCGCTTCATGTCCAGTATCACCGACGTCGGCTGGCACGAAATTCTTGAGTGAATCTTCGTCGACATGAGCTGAAGCCGTTTTGGGGCGGCGATAATCCTTTATGTGTAACCAACCGAGGCCTGGTTTCATCGCTTCGTATTCAGCGTAGACTTGATCGGTCGTCATTCCTTGGCATACAAGGTTCGCACCGTCAAAAATCAGCAGCATCGCCGGATGACGCACGGCTTTGTAGAGCTTGGCAAGCAGCATTCCTGTTTGGCCAATCAAATTCGCTTCGACTTCGAGGCCAAAAGTCAAACCTTCACTATCTACCAGTTCCGCGATCGCACCAAGTTGATCGGCAGCCTGAGCGAGATGTTTGTCAGGATCCGAGCCTTTCGGATGGTAAAACGAAAAGCCGCGAATCAATTTGCAATCAAAGGCTTGGGCCAGCTTGCATGCCAGTCGCACCTCTTTCTCAAGATATTGCTTAAACGGCACAAAGCGATTTTTGGTTCCGTCGTCGGTATCGACCAACTTCACTTTACCGATCGGCGATCCAATCGATGAAACAGCAATACCGTACTCTTTGTGCAACGCCCGCAGCGCCGCAATCTCTTTCTTATCGAGCAACATCACGTTCTTGATGCCATTGCCAACATCGACAAATCGCAACGAATGATATTGCATGCCGAGTGCCGACAGTGCACAAAACTGCTGCATCGCCAGTTTTTGGTTGGCTGCCTCGTCCGAAAATCCACTCAATAAGACGCGAGGTTTCATGCTGCTGCTTTCTCGTAGTTAACGGTAATCGTCGAGGTGATTCCGCCCCTGGCTCCCCACTGGCTTACCAAAGTCAGTCGGGACGGAGCGACGACTTTTACGAAGTCATCCAAAATGCGATTGGTCACGTTCTCGTAGAATATCCCTTCGTTGCGGAACTTTTGCAAGTAAAGCTTCAAGCTCTTCAGTTCGACACACTTGGCCGCCGGAACATATCGAAAGATCAAAGTCCCGAAGTCTGGCTGGCCCGTTTTGGGGCACATCGACGTAAATTCAGGGCAGGTAATCTCGATCGTATATTCACGATTCGGAAACGAGTTATCAAAGCACTCGAGCTGATCTTGAAACGGGGTGCCTGCAGCCATCGCGATAATACCAATCTATTAGTCCGAAGATGATCTCGGAAACGAAACAACGCTATACTAGGGATTCACTCAGTGAGGAGTCGGACGGAACCTGAATCAAGAATGTAATTGCAAGTGCTAAAAATCCAAGCCACCTTTCTTTATTCTTAGCTTAAATTCTTGATCCAAGTGAAGTTCACAACCAATCCAACGCGGGACGCCGGTGGTGTGTATCAAATGCCTCAAGGATAAGGCGAAAAATGTAGCGGTGCGGCGCGAGCCGCCCGGTGTTACGCTAGGTTTTCAACGCTTTACCGGACGGCTCACGCCATTCCGCTACCCTAACCTTGCGACATTCGTGGTGTGTATCGATGATTCGAATTGCCGAAATTTTTCATAGCGTGCAGGGCGAAGGACAATTGACGGGCGTCCCGAGCGTTTTTATCCGAACCAGCGGCTGCAATCTTCGATGTTGGTTCTGCGATACGCCTTATGCATCCTGGAATCCCGAGGGCGAGCAGTGGACCGTAGATCGCATTCTCAACGAACTTTTGCGCTTCGATTGTAAGCATCTAGTGATCACCGGTGGTGAGCCGATGATTGCAAATGAGCTGCCCGAATTGGTCCGTTGTTGTACTCGAGCGGGGTATCACGTCACAATCGAAACGGCTGGAACGGTGATGCACGACCCGCCGATTCATTGCGATTTGATGTCGATTAGCCCGAAGCTGAGCAACAGCACGCCGGACGACACAACGGCTGAGAGCTGGGCCGCGAAGCATCAATCGACGCGACATCGACCTGATATTGTTAAGAGCCTCATGAACTGCGGCAAAAATTACCAACTTAAATTTGTCGTCGGCTCGATCCTGGATGCCGAAGAAGTCCTCGAGTACTTGCGAGAATTAAAAGAGTACGACCACGACCGTGTGATGCTGATGCCGCGAGGTGTCACCAGCCAGGAGCTTCGGATGCAAAGCAACTGGCTAGTGCCGTGGTGTATCCAGCGGAAAATACGCTATTGCGATCGAGCTCACATTCACTGGTTCGGCAATCGCCGCGGTACATGATCCCCGTTTGCAGAATTATTGGGACAATAAAACCGCCCAGGCAAAAGCCTGGGCTGTGCAATAAATAGCACTTTTTACGAGACTTCTCGCTGAACGCCACCAAGTTCCAAAGGAACGGAAATAACAAAGACCAGGGTAAGGTGATGTGAGCGAAGCGAACATCGCCGTAACCCTGGGTAACGTAGCGAGTAAAACGTGAGCCACAACGTGGCGGCCCTAAACGATGGATGTCAGGTACCACTAGCGCCGTCCCATTGGGACTTTGGGTCATAGAGTCCGCTTACCCAGGGCAGCGCCGAGGCTCGTGGAACTCGCCTCGTCTTGCCCAGGGCTTCGAAACCGATGTGCCGTTGGCACGTAAAACCCAAACGAAATCTTCCATAAAACGCCGGATCGAGCTAATAACACCCCGTCCCCTCTTGGCGGTGGGTTTACGGCGATTATTCAAACAACATTTACCATCACTTCATAGTTTTGACTGGATCTCGCTCGAAGACTTGAGTACAATTGACACCGTTTATACGTATCGGCGCTCGTCATAACGTACGCTGCACCGATTTTGTGTCTTGCGAAGAGTGTTGCGTTGGCATTGATGTTTTAGGCTTGTTCTTCACCAAGCCGAACCGCCTTAGGGGAGATTAATAGAGCAAGATGCATTCACTCGAAAGCAGTGGTCGATTTTCGATAGGCAAGGAACGCTACCGAATCGACAAGCAAAACGATGTAGAGATGACGGCATAGACTCGACTGCCTCGCATTTGCCACCTTGGCAAGTATTACCATCCATTTCGCGGCGGGATTGAAACTCACGTTCGATCGTTGGCGCTCGCCCAAGCAGAAATGGGTTGCCACGTCTCAGTTGTGTGCATCAACCATCTCGACAAAAACGGGAGCGATGTCTGGGCAGAGCGATTCATTCGTACTTCATCGGTAACAACCGAAGATGGAAAGGTCCACGTACATAAATTTGGTAAGCTTGCAACGTTAGCTCGATTCGATTTTTGTACAGGAATCCGCCGGTTCATTCGTCAATCTGCGAATGATTTCGACATACTTCACTTGCATGTTCCGAATCCAGCCATGTGCGTCGCGTTAGCCTCAATTCGTACCAGGTTGCCAATCGTCGTTACCTACCATAGCGATATCGTTAAGCAACGTTTTATTCGCAAGCCTTTCCGAATTGTCGAGAATCGAGTTTTCGATCGTGTGGAAAAAATCATCGTCGCGACGCAAGCTTATCGCGACAGCTCCGAAGTCCTAGCGCGGTATCTAGACAAGACCGTGGTCGTTCCCTTTGGATTGGATCTCCAACCATTCAAGCGACCATCCGAAAAAGCGATCGCGTTTGCCGAACAGCTTCGCAAGCAGGCCGGCAATTCACCACTTTGGCTGTGTGTCGGAAGGCTCGTTTACTACAAGGGTATGGAGTTTGCCATCCGTGCTTTAGAGCATTGTCCTGGTCGACTTTTGATTGTCGGACATGGCGAATTGTTTGAAGGGCTAAACGCGCTTGCCGAAAAACTTGGGGTCGTCGATCGGCTTGATTGGCGATCAAGTTTGGATGACGATGAACTTCGCGGTGCTTACCTTGCCGCGACGGCGCTCTGGTTCCCAAGCATTGTTCGAAGCGAAGCCTTTGGACTGGTGCAGATCGAGGCGATGGCATGTGGCTGTCCCATTATCAATACGAATATCGAAGGTTCAGGCGTTTCTTGGGTGAGCCTGGACGGCGCTTCCGGATGTACCGTCCCGATTCGTGATCCGCTTGCCCTGGCCGCTGCCGCCAAGAGCTTGATCGACAAGCCTGAGCTTCGAAGCAAACTTTCGGATGGTGCCATCCGTCGAGCGGACGAGCTGTTTGACGTTCGGCTCATGACCCAGCGGACGATGGGCGTCTACGAAGCTCTGCTATACCCCCAGCGGCATCCGGGACGCATGGATTTGCAAGCGATGAAGGTACAATCGCCTATTCGGGAAATGGTTCCCGTCGAGCGATAGTTTTTTCGAATAATCATTTTGCAGAACCTCGCTCTCCAGAACGCTCGCTCGATCAGTCCAGACAATTCTACCATTCGAGTTCTCCATCTTTCGGCAGGGAACATGTACGGTGGTATCGAAACCGCTTTGACGAATCTCGCCCGACTAAAGCATCTTTCTTCCACGATGGTCCAAGAGTTTGGACTTTGTTTTCACGGCCGGCAACGCGATGAATTGATCGCCGAAGATGTTCCAGTTCACGACCTAGATGCGGTCCGATTAAGCAGGCCCTGGACGATTTTAGCGGCTCGAGCTCGTCTCCGAAACATACTTGTTCATGCGAAGTTCGACGCGGTGATTACCCACGGCTCGTGGATACATTGCATTGCCGGGCCGGTCGTTCGAAAATGTGGTATCCCACTCGTGACCTGGGTGCATGGAACGCTGGATGCGAGTCGACCGCTCGAAAGAATGGCTTCTTGGACTACGCCCGATTTGATCATCGCCAATTCGATGCATTCCCAACGAGCGGCGTCCAAGGTTTTTACTCGTTCCCCGATGGAAGTTTTCTACTTTCCTATATCCGCTCCCAATGAAACGCTCGATGCGGATACGCGTGCTCTCAAGCGACAGGTATTGGGGGTACAAGAAAATCAGAAAGTCATTCTTCTGGCAAGTCGAATGGAAGCTTGCAAAGGGCACGTGACATTGCTTGAGTCACTGAGCAAGTTGAAGCGTCGGAACGATTGGGTTTGTTGGATTGTTGGTAAGTCGCAGCGACCTTCGGAAGAATCGTACTTATCGTCGATTGAGAGTACGGTTAGAGAATTGGAACTAAGTAATCGGATAAAGTTCTTGGGTCACAGGAATGACATTCCAGAGTTGATGCGGCTCTGCGACCTATTTTGTCAACCGAATTCCACGCCAGATTCCTTCGGCATTGCGTTCATTGAAGCACTTTATGCTGGTTTACCGGTCGTAACATCGAACATTGGCGGCGGCGCGGAGATAATCGATTCGACGTGCGGGATTTTAACCGAACCCAACAACTGCACGGGCGTAGCTCAAGCGATCGAGAGTTTGCTCGATGATGCTGATCGACTTCGTCAATTGAGTTCAAAAGGCCCTCGACGGGCCGACGAACTTTGTAACCCCCAACGTCAGTTCGGCAAACTCGAAACAATGCTCCGCAAAGTCCCCTTTAACAGAATGTAGCTCGACGCTCCGCGTCGAGAATCACAAGTCATCGACTCGTTCCCCATTGCTTGAACACAAAACCTAATGAGGACAGAGCACCAGCCCGGATAATTCATCAGCCGATGTGCTCTAGCACCGATTCGCGCGAATTGCGGGGAAACCGGACGATAACGCGTTCCGGCTGATTTGCAGACTGCTTTTTATTCAGGCTCTTCCGCAGAAACTGTGGGTGGTTTTCGCGATCCGCAATCGATTTTAGCAGTGAAATACAAGGAAAACACTGGACTGAGTGATTGCAAAAACCAA